>Ga0209225_1000080_pt1 | contig 102985 bp, 109 predicted proteins | sample WasSprMetagenome_FD_184732 | JGI IMG/M metagenome (GOLD analysis project Ga0209225, IMG submission 184732) | Sulfidic aquatic microbial communities from Washburn Spring, Yellowstone National Park, USA - WS (SPAdes) (version 3) | ecosystem: Environmental > Aquatic > Thermal springs > Hot... | reverse complement strand
CCTATATATTTGTTTTTTAAAAAATTATAATTAAAGGAGAAATAATATTTAAGATAAGAAAAGAAGCTAGAGTTTAAAGATGAGTTCAATTTTTATTTCATACGGTAAAAATTAATTAAGACTTTAAAAAGTTAAATATAGATAATTTTAATAAAAAAGTGAAAAATCATGCCTTTCTTAAAGAAAATAGAAGCAAGAAGTAATAAAGAAATAGAGGGAGGATTTCAACTTACTTCAAAAGATGTAAATATATGGGTTAGATTGTATAAAACAGAAATTGGTTTAAGAATAAGATTAACTACTTCTTTTAGAAATGAAGAAGGAAAATGGATTAATACTCCACCAATATGGATTGATAAAGAATTAGCAAATGAATTAAGTGAAGCATTTTCAGAATTATCAAAGAAAATGGAAAAAATAGAAATATAATTTATTCTAAAATTTTATGAGTAAAGATTTTTACCCTAGACTATGGTAGGAAGTTGGACACGCCATGAGTAATTTCAAAAGATGTAACTGGCACTTCCAATTCAAAATTATTTAATATTTGAGGATGTATTTCTCCCATAAAACCTATTTCTTTTCCATCTTTAATAATTTTAACGGATCTTCCATTTATATAATATGGATAATTTTCTTCAATTAATTCTATATTCCATCCAAGTAAAGATGCAAATGCTTCAAGAACAGATTTAATTTCACTAAAGTTTGTTTCAGAACTAGCTATTACTACAGCAGTATTTCTTAAAGTTCTTACTTTATTTTCAAATTTTTCATCAGGAAAAGCAACATAACCTATTTCGAATATTCTTTGCGGATATTTTACATGCTTATTAATAGATAAGAAATTCATTAAATGTGGTGTTATCCATCTTCTAAAGCAATTAAGCTCAATTGTTACAGGATTTTCTATTTCAATTAAATCTAAACTATTCAAATTCATTAATTTAGCTTGAATTTTTTCATTACTTAAAGTGAATGTTCTAATTTCTTGAAAACCTAAACCAATTAATACTTGTCTTATTTTAGATTCTTCTTTTTCTATTAAAGATAAGCTTCCAATAGTTGATATTTTAGGTAATTCAGGAATAAGTTTATCATATCCATATGCTATTGCAATATCTTCAATAATATCAACAGAATGCAAAATATCTATTCTATAAGCTGGATATAATACTTCAATTTTATTAGAATAAATTTTTCCAATTCCATATCTCATTCTTTTTAATAAATTCTTTATTTTTATAGATGTAAGTTTTAATCCTATTAAATTGTTTACATCATCTACTTTAATAATATGTTTCTTTGGTTTTAGGTCTGGTGTAGTATATTTCCTTTTCCCCTCAATTTTAACTTTTTGAATTAAGCCACCACGATCAATTAAATCTGTTACAAGAATATTCAATGTTTGTTTTACAGCTAAATCATCTGTACCAGTTATTTCTATAAATATATTTTTAGTTTTTTCAGTAACTCTTGTTCTTTCACTATTTATAATTGGTGGAAAACTAAAAATTCCTAATTTATCATAATAAATTGGAAAACTTTTTCCATTTAAAAGATGTTTAAATTTTATTCCTTTAGGATGTTTATACAGAACTTCTTCAAGAGTCATTTCTTCATAAAAATCAAGAGGAATAATTTTAAAATTTGATGGAGCATCTGAATAATATATTGGAGGCTCTATTTTATCAAAATCATGTATTCCTATAGCTACTTTTCTACGACCTCTTCCAATTGTTTCATTTAAAGCTTCTTGAGTATTCATTAAACTTTTAATAGATTTATCTGTAAATTTTATATTTCTTACTATTGCAGAAGCTACAAATGGTCTTAATTTAGCATTAATAATTTTAATTGAAATATTAGAATTATCTATTTTCATTAAAGCACTTTTATGCAAGCCTTTTTCTATTCCAAGATATCCTTTAATAGCTCTAGCTAATCCTTCTATACTAAATAAATCTGGTCTATCAGGCTCAAGCTCAATAGTTATTTCTTCATTAGAGAAACTTTTAACTTCTCCTTTAAATTGTCTTATGCAATATAATAATTCTTCTTCATCTATTTTTTTACCAATCAATTCTATTAAATCTTTTTTATCAAAAGAAATCGTTGGCATATTTATCCCTCCAATTTTGGTATTACAGAATTTCTAATCCATTCTAAATCTGTTGAAAAAAGTGTTCTTATATCATCTACTCCTAGAACAATCATAGCTAATCTATCTATTCCTAAACCCCATGCTAAAACAGGAACATTTATTCCTAATGGTAAAGTTACTTCAGGTCTAAATATTCCTCCAGGTAAAGCTTCTATCCATCCAAGTTTTTCATGTTTTACATATCCTACAACGCTAGGTTCAGTAAATGGAAAGAAAGCAGGTTGAAATTTAACTTCTTTTATTCCAAGGCCTTCACATATTGCTTTCATATATCCTATGAGATTTCTTAAATTGACATTTTTTGCAACAACAATTCCTTCACATTGATTAAATTCTGGTAAATGTGTAGCATCTATTGGATCAGGTCTATAAACTCTATCTATTGTAAAAATTTTCTTTGGAATATTTTCAATTTTTAAATTTGATAAATAACGAGCTGAAACTGCTGTTGTTTGGCTTCTAAGTATTAAACGTAAAGCTAATTCAGAATCCCAACTTCCCCATCCTTTTGAGCCAGTTTTCCAACCATTTAAATGAGTTTTTCCAACTTTTTTCCAACATTTAACATTTTTTACAATTCCTTTATTTGGCTTCTTTAAATAAAATATATCATGTATTCCTCTTGCTGGATGATCAGATGGCATGAAAAGAGCATCGCAATTCCAAAAATTTATTTCAATTGGAGAGCCATAAACTTCTTCAAATCCAAGCCCAATCAATATATTCTTTAAATCATCTATAATTTGTTGATATGGATGCTTTCTACCTGGATAAACTTTTGGAACAAAAGCTTTTACATCATATGGTCTAAGCTTAACTTCTTTCCATTTTCCTGTAATTATAAGCTCTCTTGTTAATACATTTACTTCTTCTTCAATTTCAATTTTTTCTAATAAGCTTTTACCTAAAGGAGTTAATTCTATTTCTAATTCTTCAATTTCTTTCTCTTTTAAAATTTCACCTCTACTTTTCAATATTTTAAGAATTTCTTCTTCTTCAATTGTTAAAGCTTCTTTTGAATAAATTTTCTTTAAAATTTTATAAGGTAAATATTCTTCAAATAAAGCTTTTTCTCCTTTATTAGTTAAAACAATTATTCTTTTTCCTTCTTTAGTAAAAATTTTAATCCATTCATTTTTAATTGCCCAAGGAATTCCATAATTTTTTTCATCATTTTCAAGATTTATTTCATTTAAAAAAGCTTCTTTTCCAATTTTTTTCAATAATCTTGTTTCAGGAAAACCTTTTTCTAAATATTTTTTTCCTTCTTCTCCCAATTCATAATAAACAATTTTCTTTTCATTTATTTTAACTAAATTTTTTCCTTTTAATTGATATAAAGCCCATCTAATAGCATCTTTGCTTAATCCTGTATCAAAAATTATTTCATCAATTTTTTTAATACCTTTTCCAAGAGCTTGTAAAACTTTTTTTTCATATTGATGTAAAGAAGAAATCTCTATTGAATAAGTTTTCTCATCATTATTCATTGAATTTAACATTTTGAACCCTTTCACAATTTATTAATTTTTCTCTTTTTTTACTAAATAATAAATTTTAGCTTATTTTATTAATAATGTTTTCTGTTTTTTTATATTAAATTTATTTTTACAAATTTAATATCTAATATTAGGACCACTTTTTTCTTTCCTCTTCTAAGTTTAAGATTAACTTTTTATATTCTTTTTCACCTACAGGTTCTCCAGGCTCTGGAATACCCGGTTTCATTAATACTATTTTATTTCCTTCTAAAAGAGCATATATTATATCTCCTTCTTCTATATTAAGCATATCTCTATACTTTTTTGGAATAGTTATTTGACCTTTACGAGTTACTTTTAACAAAATCTTTTATAGATTTTAATCTATTTGGCATAGCGATTGTTTTACCCCATTCAGAAGGCATATAAAACTCTGGATAAAAGTATATTGTATCTGCATCTACATCACTCAATATTAGAACGTCGTAATTTTTTAATTCTTCTTTAGTTTTAGGAAATTGACTATAAGCATCCCAACTTGTCATATATCTTAAATTGATTTCAGGATTTTTTTGGAAAACATCGATAAGTGGTTTAGCTACTATGCTTACATTAAATTCTTTAATTTCCATTATGAATGGTGAAGCTATAAAAATAGGGCCTATAAGAGTTACACTATCTCCTACATAAAGAACTTTTATACTCATTTTTCTTCAAAGATTTTTATTAAAAATAAAATATATAAATTTTTAGAATGAATTTTTTATTTATGAATAGTTACATAGGTTTTATTCCAATAGGAATTATAAGAACAATTGCAAGTGAAGAAGAAATTAAAAATAGTTATGAAGGAGTTGAAGGTACTATAGAAATTTTTGAAGAATTTTCAAGCGGGCTTGAAGGAATAGAAGAATTTTCTCATTTAATAATTATTTTTTGGATGGATAAAGTTAGTGAAAAAGATAGGAAAACTTTAAAAGTTAAACATAGAAGGCTTTTAAGATTTGGTTTTAAAGAAGATGAAATTGGACCAGAAGTAGGAGTTTTTTGTACAGATTCTCCTCACAGACCTAATCCAATAGGTATAACTATAGTTGAACTTATCAATAGAGAAGGGAGATTTCTTAAGGTTAAAGGAATAGATGCATTTAATGGTACTCCAGTAATCGATATAAAACCATATACTTATGATAGAATAATAGAAAATATAAGAGTCCCAAAATGGTTTAAAGAAATTCTTGAAAAACTTAAGATTAAAGGGATTAAAATAAAAAGCATCTAAGGATTTATTAATGTAAGAGCTGCATATGGTATAGCTAAAATTTTTAATTTTTCATTTGTTTCTTTATCAATAAAATCTTGTGGATTATTAATAGTTTCTATATTAAGTAAAGTTGCAATTTCATTATTTAGTTTATTATTATTTGTATAAATATAAAGTTTTGGCTTGCCATTTATGAAAATATCATAAAGCTTATACATTACTGCACCAGCAAAACTTTCAATTCCATTTTTTAATATTTCTTTTAAAAGCTGATTTTTATTCATATTTTCTTTTTTAATTTTTTCAGCAATATCTATTAATTCAGGCCATTGATGACCAAGCCTACAAGAAGCAATTAATAATATTTTTCCATCTTTTTTGCATATTTTATGAGCTGTAAAAACAGCTTTAATTGCTTGTACAAAATCTATATCTTCTTTACCTCCAGGAGAAACAATAACTAAATCATATTCTTCTTTAATATTAAAACCATATATTTTTTTACAAAAATTAGCTCCTTTCCTATGTTCTTTTAATGGATCACCTGCAAAACATTTTATAATTCCATTATTCGGATTAAGAACATAATCTATTGTATAATTTAATCCAGATAATCTTCCTGCATCATCTATATCCAATCTTACAGGATTATCATTTATTCTACCACATTCAGCATTAGGAGATATAAACATTGAATGATTTTTATTTATTGTTTCATAATATGCAATTCCTGGAAGAACTATTTTATATCCACCTGTAAAACCAGCTATTTCTGATGGAAATATCGATCCTATACCAATTTTAAAATCTGCATTTAAGAATTCTTTATTTAACCATACAGGTGTACCATATTTTGTTACTCCTATAAAATCATGAATATTTTCATCATATGCATCATGAATTATAATGTTATAATTCTTAAATATTTTTGAACCAACTTTTTCTTTAATATATTCTTCTGAAGGTGCTTCATGTGTGCCTTTAGCAAATATGATTTTTATATCTTTTCCATCAATTTCTTTAAGTAAAAATTCTAATGTTTCTGCTGTAGGCGTAGGTCTTGTATGATCATCTATAAGTATTGCGATGCTTTTTGCATTTCTTATATCCTTTATAATCCTTTTTTCTATTCTTTTAAGAGCTTTATCAATACTAATAGATTTTTTAATTTTTGGCATTAATAATTTAACTTTATTGTTTTGAAATTCGATATTAATATTTTTAGTCATTAAATCAAATGGGAAATTTATAATCATAAATCTCACCTAAAATAAAAGGAAATTGTATAATGAAGAATGAAGAAGATTTTATTTATTAGAAAAGAGGTGATAAAGCGTAAAATTAGAGGAATATTTAAACTTTTATAATGAAAAAACTTTTTACAAACTTAATTTTAACATTTTTTCATTTTTATTTTAAAAAATAAATAATGAATATTCAATATATCGAATATTTTTTTAAAAAAATAAAAATTATTAAATTAAAAAAAGTTTGAATAAACAAGTATAGTAAAAAATTATTTTTAATAATGCTTATTTTTTAACATATTTAATCAAAAATTATTATTAAAGGTTTTAATTTTTTATTTTCAAAAACTTCCTTTATAGCTATTATTATTTGTTTAAGATTCATATATTTAGTAGGTTTAAGTAAGTGTGCTCCACATTTTTCTTTACAATCACTTGATCCAAAGTTTTTAGATGCAATTTCAAAATAATTTTCCTTTAAAATTTTTACAAATGTGCATTCTTTAAAAATTTTTGTTTTTGCGTATATGACTGCTTTTATTTTAACTAAATGATTGCTTGTTAAATAATCAATATGCCATTTTAATTTCTTATTTTTCTTTAAATGCCTATTTATTCTAGATTTTATTCCACCATATTGCTTAGCTGAACCTAAATAAATATAATATCCAGGAGTAAAATAATGAGTATTTTTTGCTAAAGTTAAATTTATATTATCTTTAATATAAATAATAATTGCATATACTCCAGGATCTTTTGATATCATATGCTTCTTTATTTTCAAATTTTCTTCATAGATGTTATTGAAGATATTATTCTTTTTATATTTTCTTCTATTTCAATTGGCAATCCAAGAATTCTAGTATCTACAAATCCTCTTACAATCATTGATATTGCTTCATCCTTAGGTATTCCTCTACTCATTAAATATTCTATTTGTTCTTCAGCTATTTTACCTATTGCAGCTTCATGTGTAAGTTCTGAATCATCAATCATTGCATTTAATTCTGGAATTGCTATTACTTTAGCTTTTTTTGATAATAAAAGACTACCACATTCCATATGTCCTTTAGTTTTCTCTCCTATTCCAATTATTCTCCCTCTTGCAAAAATTTGTGCTTCATCATTTACAATAGCTCTTGTTAATATTCTTCCACTTGATTTTTCTCCTTCTAAATTTATTTCACTTCCTACATCGATTAAAGATTTTCCCCAAATATTTAAAATAGAATTGAATTCTACTTTTGAATTTTTACCTTTTAAATATGCTATTGGAAAAGTTTGTAAACTATTTACTTCACCTATTAAAATATAATTGCTTATGAATGTTCCATTATTTTCTATTATTGCTCCAGTTCTAGGTCTAACATCTGCTTTACTTGGCCATTTATGAATCATTGTAAATGTTAATTTTGCATTATTTTTAATATAAAATTCTGTAATTCCTATATGTAATGCTTTTTCAATTAATCTATGAGCTGTACAACCACTTAAAACTTGTACTTCAGAATTTTCTTCAGCTATAACTATATTATGAACATTTTGATTGAATGATTCACTTCCTATTAACATACAAGATTGTATTGGAAGAGTAACTTTCACATTTGGCATTATTCTAAAAAAATATCCACCATCCCATTCAATCGCAGCTCTAGCAGTAAATTTATCCATATCTGGTCTTATTGTTTCCCAAAAATAATCCAATAGCCAATCATGCTTTTTAAATGCTTCTTTTATACTCATAACTTCTATTTTTCCTTCATATATTTTTGAAATATATTCATAAAATGGTTTATGGTCTAATTGAATATATGTTCCAGCTTTTTCTATATTTAAATCTATTCCAACATTATATGCTTCATTTTCAATTTGTTTAATAGAATTTATTGATGAAGAAGGTGCCCTACTATATTCTGAAAAATCTATATTTAATCCATATTTAGGAGGTTTATTTAATGCATTTTTTGCTAATTCTAAAATTTTTTGCAAATCTCGCATTTTCCATAACCTTCTTTACTTATATCTTTAAGAATTTCCATAGGTTCTCCATAACAAGCAATTTTCCCATTTAATAAAACATATGCTTTATCTACTTCTATATAATTTAATATTAATCCTTGATGAGTTACTATAATCCCAGAACAATTATTTTCTAATAAAGTTGAAATAGATTTACCTATTACTCCAAGATTTATAATATCTACACCAGAATCTGGTTCATCAATTAAAGCTAATTTAGGTTTTTGAATATAAAGTAACATACATTCAATTCTTTTCATTTCTCCTCCAGAAAAACCTATATTTATTTCTCTTTCAAAAAATTCTATTGGAAAATTAAATTTTTTAGAAATTTCATTAAAATCTTCTTTTTTTAATCCAAATTTATTTAAAATATCTGATATTCTAACCCCTTTTATAGAAGGTGGAAATTGAAAAGCCATTCCTATTCCTAATTTTGCTCTTTCATCTATTGAAAGATTTGTTATATCTTTTCCTTTAAATATTATATTTCCTTTAATAATTTTAATAGGTGAAAGTCCCATTATTGCTTTTAATAAAGTTGTTTTTCCAGAACCATTAGGTCCTAAAAGGACAATTTTTTCATTTTCTTCAATTTCAATATTTATCCCATTCAATATTTTTTTATTCATAATTTCTACATGTAAATCTTTTATTTCTAATATTTTCAAAATTTCTCCCCTTTTCTCTAAAAGCTAAGTATATATTAAAGAAAAAATAATACTCATTAAAATATTTATTCGTGAATAAAAATGAAAAGTGAAATATTTACTATAGATGAAAAATTTGTTAATGAAGTTATAAAACCTAGAAAAAGAGATTCTCATAAAGGAGATAATGGAATAGTAGCTATAATTGGAGGAAGCTGGTTATATCATGGAGCTCCATATCTTTCAGCTTTAGCTGCTTTAAGAAGTGGAGTTGATTTAGTTTATTTAGCTATTCCAAAACAAATATCTATTGCAATAAGAGCTTTAAATCCAAATTTAATAGTAATTCCATTACCAGATGCAAAATTAACTAAAGGATGTGTAAATAAGCTTCTTAAATGGCTTCCAGAAATAAATTCAGCTGTTATTGGTCCTGGAATTTCAAAACAAAAAACAGATGGAATTAAAGAATTAGTTAAAGAATTAATTTTTAGAAAAGTTAGCTTAGTTTTAGATGCAGAAGCTCTTCAACAAGATGTAATAGAAATTCTTAAAGGTAAAAAAATTGTAATAACACCTCATGCAGGAGAATTTAAAAGATTATTTAAAATAGAATTAAATTCAAATATTGAAAATAGAATTGAAATTGTAAAATCTAAAGCAAAAGAATATAATTTCACAATACTTCTTAAAGGTGCAATAGATATTATTTCTAATGGTGAAAAAACAGCTATAAATAAAACAGGTTCTCCTGCTATGACTGTTGGTGGAACAGGAGATGTATTATCAGGATTATTAGCAGGTATTTTAAGTCATGGTATAAATACTTTTGAAGCAGCAGCTGCGGCAGCATATATTAATGGTTTAGCTGGAGAAAAAGCTACAGAAAAATATGGTTTGCACATTCTTGCAACAGATATTATAGATGAAATACCTATTGTAATGAAAAAATTTGATAAAATAGTTTGAGATAAGTTAAAAAATAATAAAAACTTCTTTTTATGAAAAAGTTAATATAAGATAAGAAAAGTTTCAGCATTTTCCTATAAAGTTTATAAGATACTTTATAATGAAAAAATAAGAGTGAAAATTATTGAGTTCAATTATATTACCTAAGAAAATTGAGAAAAGGCTAAAAGAAGAATCTGAAAAAACCGGAATTTCAGAAGAAGAATTATTGCTAGAGGCTTTATCTAAAATTCTTAATGAACCTCTTGATCCAGAAACAAGAGTTGAAATCCATTTAAAACTATCTGAGAAGTATATAAAAGATGCAGAAGATTTCTTAACTAAAAAGGATTATGTTCAAGCATCTGAAAAAGCTTGGGATGCTGCAGCTCAAATTGTTAAGGCTTTAGCTGCAAAAAAAGGAAAAGAACTTAGAAGCCATAAAGAATTGCATAAATATGTTGCAGAATTGAGTAAAGAGAAAAAAGATAAAGAGATTATGACATTTTGGTTCTCAGCAACTTCTCTTCATTAAAACTTTTATGAAAATTGGTTCCCTGAAGAAGCTGTGATAAATGCTATAGAAAATGTTAAAAGCTTTATGGAAAAATTAAGTAAACTATTATGAAAGAAAATTCCAAGCTTTGGCTTTTTTCTTATTATTAAGTTAAGAATAAAGAAATGTAAAATTATGAAAAATTTATCTTTTTACTTAGTTTTTTCAATAACAATTTTCTTTAGTTTATAAATAAAAATTTTCTAAGAAGTATCGATTCTTCCAATTTTAGATTTAGAAAATAAAAATAAATATTAATGCTTTAATTTATTCTTAGTGATGAGGAATGGATATTAAAGAGGAAATTTTTAGAGCATATGATATTAGAGGAATATATAAAAAAGATTTAGATGAAGAAATTGCTGAAATTATTGGTAAAGCATTTGGAACATTTATGGGAGAAAATAAGAAAGTTGCTATAGGAAGAGATGTAAGAATTAGTAGTGAAAATTTGGAAAAATCTTTTATTAAAGGATTATTAAAAACTGGATGCCAAATAATTCCAATAGGTTTAATTCATACTCCATTATTATACTTTGTTATAATACATTATTCTTTAGATGGGGGTGTAATGATTAGTGCTAGCCATAACCCTCCAGAATGGAATGGTTTTAAATTATGTAAAGAAAAAGCCATTCTATGCGGTCAAGGAATGGGAATGGAAGAAATAAAATCAATAGCTTTTTCTAAAAATTTTAAAATTTCAAATAAAGGTAAAATTATTGAAAAAAAGAATATAATAGAGGAATATAAAAAATTTATTTTAAGCAAAGTTGAAATTGAAAAAGGTTTAAGAATAGGTATAGATCCTGGAAATGGTTCTTGTTCAATAATTGCTAAAAAAATACTTGAAGAAAAAGGTTTGGAGGTTTTTTCTATAAATGATTTTCCAGATGGAAGATTTCCAGCTCATTTACCTGAACCAAATGAAGAAAATCTTAAAGAATTGAAAGAATTAGTAATAGAAAAAAATTTAGATTTTGGAGTAGGTTTCGATGGAGATGGAGATAGAGCTGTTTTTATAGATGATAAAGGTAGAATAATAAGAGGAGATATAACTTTAGCAATTTTAGTTAATCATTATTTAACAAAAGAAAAACCTGAAAAAATTGTTTATGAAGTTAGTTGTTCAAAAGCATTAGAAGAAACTATTAGAAAGAAAGGGGGCATACCTATAGTTAGTCGCGTTGGACATGCTTTTATTTTAGATAAAATGATTAATGAAAATGCTTTATTTGGAGGAGAAATAAGTAGTCATTTATATTTTAGAGAAATATATGGATTAGATGATTCAATTTTTGCTTGTTTAAAAATGGCTGAATTATTATCTCAATCAAATTCTAATTTATCTAAATTAATTGAAAAAATTCCAAAATATTATTCTATTTCACCAAAGAATTTTGATTGCCCAGATAATTTAAAATTTAAAATTGTAGAAGAATTGAAAAATGAAATGATTAAAGAAGGGTATAAAACAATTGCAATAGATGGAGTTAGAGTTGAGTTAAATGAGGGGTGGTTTCTTGTAAGAGCATCAAATACACAACCTCAAATAAGAATGATTGCTGAAGCAAAAAGTGAAGAAGCATTAAATAAAATAATAAATTTTGCTAAAGAAAAACTATTTGAAAAATTAAAAGAAGAAAATATCATAAGGTAATTTAAATGTTACTTTATTTAAGAAAAGCATTATGTTTAATTATGCTATTAATATGTTCTTATGAAGATATTAAAACAAGAGAAATAAGCGATAAAATTTGGTTAATTTTTTCTCCTATTGGAATAATAATAACATTTATAGAATATTTCTTAAACTACATCGATTTTTCTTATTTAATTCTTTATGTTTTATCAATTTTAATTACAGCAATTGTTTCAATAATAATCTATTATTCAAAATTTGTAGGAGGAGCAGATTCAAAAGCATTAATAACATTATCTTTCCTAGATCCTATAAATTTGAATAAAAATACAATTCATCCATTTACTCCAATAATTGTTTTAACAAATAGTTGCATAATTTCTTTAATAATTCCTTTATTCTTATTTACTTATAATTTATATAGAATTTTAAATAAAGAAAATATTTTTGAAGGATTTGAAAATGAAAAATTGTATAGAAAAATATTTGCATTATTAATTGGATATAAAACTAAGAAAATTAAAAAAAGATTTGCAACTTCAATTGAGAAAAATATAAATGGAAGAAAGAAATTTGTATTTTCTTTATTAGAAAATGAAATAGAATTTATTGAAAATAAAAATATATGGGTTACACCAAGTCTTCCATTAATTGTTTTTCTATTATTTGGATATATTGTTAATATTCTATATGGAGATATTTTAAAAATATTTATTCCAATTTAAAAAATAAATTTACTTATGTTCTTTTAATATATGTATTTAATGCTTTAGCTGTTTCTATTATAATAAATATTATTAACGCTGCAAATATTGCCATAATCCAATCTAAAGTTGTTGGAAAAGTTACATCAAACATAGGATGTAAAAATGGTACATATAATACAATTAATTGCATTAAAAATGATACAATTATAGCAATTATTAAGAATTTATTTTTAGCAAATCCAACATTTATTATTGGACGGGTTAATGATCTACAAGTTAAAGCTATTGTAAGCTCTATTAAAATCATTGATGTAAATAATGTAGTTCTTGCATCTACTAAATTTTCTTCAGAAAGACTATATGAAAAAACGCTTAATAAAAGAATAGTTATTATTATAGGAACTCCTATTAAATATGCTTTTACTTCTTTAGAGAAAATACTTTCTTTTGGAGACCTTGGTTTTCTTTTCATAACTTCTGGATCAGCTGGATCTACTCCAAGAGCTAATGCAGGCAAACCATCTGTAGTTAAATTAACCCATAAAAGTTGTATAGCAGTAAGAGGAGGGCCAGGTAAATTAAGTAAAGTAGCAAAAAGCATTGTTAATATTTCAGCAATATTACATTGAAGCAAATATGTTAAATATTTTTTAATATTATCATATATCCTTCTCCCTTCTTTTACAGCTTCAACTATTGTTGCAAAATTATCATCTGCTAAAACCATATCTGAAGCTTCTTTAGTTACTTCTGTTCCTGTTATTCCCATTGCTACTCCTATATCTGATCTTTTTAATGCTGGAGCATCATTTATACCATCTCCAGTCATTGCAACAACATGTCCTTTCTTTTTTAATGCTTCAACTATTTTAACTTTATGTTCAGGTGAAACTCTTGCATAAATAGAAACTTCTTCAACTATTTTTTCAAATTCTTCAGAACTCATATTGTCTAATTCAATTCCAGTTAAAACTTTTCCAGAACTTTCAATCATTCCTAATTCTTTTGCAACAGCTAAAGCTGTAAGTTTATGATCTCCAGTAATCATAACAACTTTTATTCCAGCTGTTTTACATAATTTAATAGCTTCTTTAACTTCTTCACGTGGAGGATCGATCATACCAACTATTCCAATAAATATAAAATCTTTTTCTAAGCTTTCATCATAAGAAATAGGTTCTTTATCTAAAATTTTATATGCCATAGCCAAATTCCTAAGACCATCCCCAGCCATAGATTCATTTATTTTTATCAATTCATTTTTTTCATTATTTGTTAATTCTATTATTTTACCATTTTTTAAAATCCATTTACATTTTTCTAAAACTATTTCTGGAGCACCTTTCATGCATGCAATAATTTTTTTATCAGGAGTATAATGAAAAGTTGTCATTCTTTTTCTTTCAGAAGTAAATGGTACTTCACCTATTCTAGGATATTTCTTTAATTCTTCTTCTAAAATATTTGCTTTATAAGCAGCTACTTTTATAGCACCTTCAGTTGTATCCCCTCTAATAACCCATCTATCATTTTCTTTATCAAGAAAAGAATCATTGCATAATGCTCCTACTCTTAATAATAATTTAAGTTCTTCTTCATTTTCTAATTTAATTTTTTCATTATTGTATAAAAAATCCCCTTTAGGTTCGTATCCAACACCAGTAACATCTATAAATTTATCATTAATGTATATTTTACGTATTGTCATTTCTCCTTTAGTCATAGTTCCTGTTTTATCAGAGCAAATTATTGTTGTACATCCAAGAGTTTCTACAGCTGGAAGCTTTTTAACTATTGCATTTCTTTTTGCCATTACATACATTCCAATCGCTAAAGCACCTGTTACAACAGCTGGTAAAGCTTCAGGAACTGCTGCAACAGCTAAACTTACTCCCCATATAAGCATTTCAAGAGGGCCATAGCCTCTTAATAATCCTAATGAAGCAACAACTCCACAAACTAATAAACTTAATATTCCAAGCCATTTTCCTACATGTTCCATTCTTTTTTCTAAAGGAGTTTCTTCTTCTTTAACTTCTTGAACAATGGAAGCTATTTTTCCAAATTCGGTATTCATTCCAGTAGCAGTAACAATTGCTTTTCCACGTCCATAAACAATGGTTGTACCACTAAAAACCATGTTTATTCTATCTGGAAGAGGAGTTTCTTTAGGTAAAACATCTATTCTTTTTTCTACTGGAACAGATTCACCTGTTAAAACTGCTTCATCAACTTTTAAATTCATTACTTCTAAAAGTCTAGCATCTGCTGGAACTTTATCTCCTACTTTTAAAATAATTATATCCCCTGGAACTATTTCACTAGCTTTTATGATATATTCTTTCCCATTACGTATTACTGTTGCTATTGGTGCAGCAAGCTTTTTTAGCATTTCTAAAGCTTTTTCAGATCTATATTCTTCAAAAAATCCTAAAATAGCACTAGCTACTACGATTGCTAGTATAGTAATTGCATCAAGTATTTCTCCTAATAAAAGAGATATGCCTACAGCTATTAAAAGTATTATTATTAAAAAGCTTTTAAATTGCTCAAGAAAAGCTAATATTATAGGCTTTTTTTTCTCTTTAGTTATTTCATTTGGACCATATTTAATTAAGCGTTCTTTAGCTTCTTCTATACTTAAACCATTTATATTACTTCCTAGAATTTTTAAAGCTTCTTCTTCACTTATTGCATGCCAATCTATCTTTTTAATAGTTTCCTCAATCAATTCCATAAAATTTATCTTAATTAAAAAATAATAAAGTTTTTCATATTTAAACTAACCAATTTGCTATTCTTATTATTAGCTTTATAATATTAATAGGATTGGTTAAATTTTAGCTAAAGAATTTTAATTTTAAAATAAAATTTAAATATGCTCGTAAAAAAATGATATGTATGGTGTAAAAGATGAGTGAAAACTCCAACACGAGAGGAACATATAAGCAAGACCGAAATTGCAAAGAAAACATCACAAGTATGATAAAGATAGTTTTTTACATAGTACTTATGTTATTATTGCAGCAATTGTTCAATGGCTTTTTACTAGTTTCCTATATAATATGGAATAAATATTGTGGATTGTATGGCATATATGCAGATATTGCTTGCCATAGCTTTTGGTTATTTAATTGTTAGTGGTATTGCAACATTTTTCTATTGGTTTATGAGAGCAAAATATGATCATGCTACAGCAGCTGCTATTAAAAATATTGTGAAAATTATAGGTATTGGAGCTATGGTTGCAGCTATAGCTGGTGGTGCTGCTGCAGGTATTGCATTAGGAGGTTTTATAGGTATGGTTATAGGTTTTGCTTCTCAGCAAGTATTAGGACAAGCAATTTCAGGATTATTTCTATTAATATCAAGACCGTTTAGAATTGGTAACTCTGTTTCTTTAGCTGGAGAAGATGGTATTGTAGATGATATTGCAACTTTATTTACAATTATAATAAAGACCGATGGTACAAAAGTATTAATACCAAATAATTCTATTTAGGAAGCAAAATATATTTAAAGCCAAAAAGTTAAATAATTAAAAGTTTTATAAAAATAGCAATATTTAATAGACTTAAGTTGCTTTTAATTCGTTTAAAATAACTTTTTCCTTTTTTTAAAAATTACTTCAAGTTGCTTTTTTTGAAAATAAGAATAGAAGAAAAATTCAAAAGTTAAAATTTTGATTTAAAAATTAAAAAATAAATACTTCTTCAAAGAATATTTTCATAAGTGATAAGCTACGTCTAAATATAAAAAAATAAAAAAAGATTATGGCGTCTTTACACATCGTCATTGCTTAGTATGTGGGATCTCTATACCTGCCGATAAAAATTTTTGTAGTGAAAAATGTGAAAAAGAATATGAAAAAAGTATGAAAAGAAGAAGAACAATGAATATACTTTTATTTTTAATCTTTATAATATACTTTATTGTATTTTTAATCATTATTCCAATGTTTTCAAAACCTGCTTCTAAATAATTTAGAATCGAAAACATTATATTCTTTTAAAAATATTCTTAAAATGAATAAAAATGATTGAAAAAATTAGATTTATAAAAAAAGAGGAAGAAAAAGATATTTTTCATAAAGTATGTAGCGATATATTAAGAGCATTAACTATTCTTTATGGAAGTGCTTGGCAAAGCGATTTAGAATCTGTTCTTTTAACTCTTTGGCAATTGAGAAATATAGAATTGGATAAAATTCCTGAATTTGAGAAAAATATTGAAAAAGCTATAAAGTATTTGAATGAGGAAGGAATTATAAAATCTCAAGAAAGAATGAAAGGGGATCTTTCAGGAAAACCTATAAAAGAAGTTTTTCATACAATACCCAATATATCTTTTCTTTTAATAGTATATGGTGGAGATAAAGAAGTATTAAACTATAGAAAACAATAGTGTTTTCAATTTAACTCATTTTTCTATTTCTTCTATTAATTTCATTAAATATTTTCCATTAGGTAGCATACCATGATTATTATTTAAATAAATATACTTCTTTTCAGCATTAGCTTTATAAACTAATTTAAATATTTCTTCAATTTCTTTATTAGTATAAGTATAAGAATACCATTCTTCTTTTCCATGAAGTCTAAGATAAACTACATTATTTAAAGAAACTATTTCTTCAGGCATATTTGGAGCATTAATTGAACAAAATACTGCTCCAATTTTTTCACATATTTCTTTATTTTTCCACCATAATGGATGACGAAATTCTAATACAGCTTTATTTCCAAGATTTATTTCATTAAAAAAATCTTCTATTTTTTCAAAATTTATTTTTGAAGGTATAAAACTTTCAGGAAATTGAAAAAGCCAAAAGCATATTTTAGATTCTAATTCTTTAAAACAAGATTTAAATCTATTCCATAAATCATATGATTTTTCACTTAATCTAGAATAATGAGTTATAGACCTATGAACTTTTATACTAAAATCAAAATATTCTGGAGAATCTTTCCAAGCATTAATCATATATTTTGTTGGAAATCTATAAAAAGTAGAATTTATTTCAACTGTTTTAAATCCTTGATTAATATACCATTTAAATGGGGTTGGAATACCTTTATTCCAAAAATAGCTATAGCCTGAAGTGCCCACTTTAATCATTTTTCACTTTAAATCCTTATTTTAAAAATATATTAAAACTTTTTTTTTAATTATCATCATAAAAAATAATTTTTTATTTTTTAACGCATTCGCTATTCTTTTTACTAATAATCATTATTATAACTTTTCTTTTATAAATTTGCCTAAGGTCTTTTTTAGTCAAATGGATTATTAAAGATACATTTATATAGGAAAACATTAAAATTATTATAAGAAAAAATTGAGTTTAAAGGAAGAATTTCTATCACTATTGGAAAAGGATAAAGAATTTCGTTATGCAGTTGCAGGTTTTTTAGGTTTAGAAGAAATACTTAAAAGGCTTGATAAGCATGAGGAAATAATAGAAAAGCTTAGAGAAGATTTTAAAAGTTTAAGAAAAGATTTCATTGAGTTAAGAGAGGATTTTAAAAACTTAAGAAAAGACTTTATTAGTATAAGTGAAGAGCAAATAAAAATAAGTAAAGAGTTAGCTATTTTAAGAGAAGAGCAAACTAAATTAAGAGAGGAACAAATAAAATTAAGAGAAGACTTTAATAAAATGCTTGAAGTAATAAAAGAGCTTCAAGTTACATATTATGAATCAAGAGAAGGACAGAAGAAACTATGGGATATTTATGAATCATTTAGAGCATCTATGCTATATGGATTTAGTGAAGTAAGTAAGTTTGCAGGTATAACATTTGAAGAATTTGTTAGAAATTTTCTTTCAGAATATTTAAGAAAGCTAAAAATACTTCCTGAGGGAGAAAGTTTAAAGAAAGCTATAATAGATAAAGAAGAAATAAATATGTTTTTTGAAGACCCTCTTATTGTTGGTGAAATAACATCATATGCTGAAAATATTGAAGAAATCGAGAAATTATTAAGAAAAATTGAGATTGTAAGAAAAAAGTATAATAAAGAACCTAAAAAATTCCTTATAATATTAACTGTTTCAGATAGAAGTTTAGCGGAAGATTTAAAGAAAAAAGCAAAAGAAAATGAAGTAGAACTCATTATAGGAAAAATTTCTGAAAAATATTAAGAATAATTAAATTCTCATTTATTATTTTTATAACGTGAAAAATTTATTCTTTAAAGTTTCTACTGGAATAAATTTCTGGATTCACAATGTATAATGGTTTTTTACCTTTTAATACTCTTAAAACATCTTCTGCTATTGTTAAAGCTGCATCTATAAAAAATTCTTCAGTATGAGCAGACATATGTGGACTTAATATAACATTATCAAATTCAATTAATGGATTATCTTTTGATATAGGTTCTTCCCAAAAGACATCTAATGCAGCTCCTGCAATCCATTTTTCTTTTAATGCTTTTATTAAAGCTTCTTCATCGATTACTTTTCCTCTAGAAGTATTTATTAAATATGCTGTAGGCTTCATCATTTTTAATTCTTTCTCTCCAATTAATTTTTCAGTAAATTTTGTTAAAGGAACATTTAATGAAATATAGTCTGATTCTTTTAATAAATCTTCTAATTCTTTATAGCTTATATCTAATAATTTTTCTAAATCTGTTTTTCTATAAATATCATAATAGATAATTTTCATTCCAAGACATTTTGCATATTTTGCTACTAAAGCTCCTATTCTTCCTAAACCAATTATTCCTAAAGTTTTCCCTTTAATATTTCTTCCAATATATTTATGTCTTACTTCCCATCCAATCCATGTAGGTTTACGTAATGCTTTATCTGCTATAACAATATTTTTTGATAAAGCAATAATGAAGCCTATTACATGTTCAGCTACAGGTTCACAAGGAGCTTCAGGTGTATAAACTACTGGGATACATTTCTCAGTAGCAGCTTTAATATCTATATTATCATATCCAACTCCATGTCTGCCTATAACTTTAAGATTTTGAGCATATTCTATAATCTTTCTAGTTATTTTTGGAAGTCTTGTAATAATAGCATCCACATCTTTTACATATTTTTTTATTTCATCTTCAGAAACATTTTCTGGAAAGTTCTTTACTTCAATAATGCATTCTTCTGAAAGTTTATTTAATCCCATTTCATGTATTGGTTGAGTTAGAAATACTTTATACTTCTTATTCATGCATTTTTTTAAATAAATTTATGCTTATATATTTTTTTATTTAATATAATATTTCTTTAAAAAAATTTAATTATGAGAACAAAAATAATCTAGATTTTCTTCTCCATTAAAAATGCATCACATCCATCGCCATAATAATTTTTTAAGATTTTAACTTTTTTAAATCCATTATTTTCATAAAATGATATTGCTTCATAATTATCTATGCGAACTTGTAAATTTATAATTGAAATATTTTTTGATTTAAAATATTCTATTATACAATCAAGAAGTTTTTTCCCAATACCTTTTCTTCTATAATCTTTTTTTACAGCTATTGAAACTATTGTTCCTATATTTTTTTCGATAACACCTATGATATATCCAACTATTTGATCATTCATTTTAGCTATTAAAAATCCATTTGGCTCTTTTAATAAAAAATTTAAAAATACAGGAAATGGATAAGGATGGTCAAAACTTTCTAATTCTACTTCATAAACTTTTCTTAAATCTTTAAAGCTACATTTATCGATTTTAATATCTTCTTTATTATTTAATTCGAAATATCTCAAGCCCATTTAATTTTTCATAAAATTACTATAATATTTATTTTTTATTTTTAATAAAAATAAGAGGTTTTTTCTATAAAGAATCTTCATTATAAACTTTTCTTCCTTTAACAAAAGTAGAAATAACATTTAAATCTTTATCTAAAATGATTAAATTTGCTATAGCTCCTGGAGAAATAATTCCTCTTTCTTTTTCACCAATTGCTTTGGCTGGATTTAAAGTAGCCATTTTTATTGCATCTTTAATATCTACTCCAATTTTATTAACCATGTTTTTTACAGCTTTATCCATTGTTAAAGTACTTCCTGCAAAACCACCTGTATCGATTCTTCTACTAACACCATCTTTTACAATTATTTTTAGCCCTTCAAGTTCATAATAACCATTAGGCAAACCAGTTGCAGGAATGCTATCTGTAATTAAAACAACTTTATCTATACCTTTAGCTAATAAAGTTAATTTAATAGTACATGGATGTAAATGAATCATATCGGCTATTATTTCACAATAAACATTTTGATTTATTAAAGCAGCACCTACTATTCCTGGATCTCTATGATGAAAATTTCTCATTCCATTAAAGAAATGAGTACATAAAGTTATTCCTGCATCAAATCCAGCCATTGCTTCTTCATAATTAGCATTTGTATGAGCTGCAGCTACTATTATTCCATGCTTTTTAGCATTTTTTATAAATTCAATAGCATTTGGAATTTCAGGAGCTATTGTTATTACTCTTATATTTTTCTCAGATATTTTAAAAAGCTCTTCAAATTCTTCAATATTTGGTTCTCTTATAAATAAAACATTTTGAGCCATAGCTCTTTCTTTATTAATATATGGCCCTTCTACGTATGCCCCTAAAATTTCTGCTCCGTAATTATTATTTTTCATAGCTAAAGAAATATTTTTTAAAATTGAAGATAATTCATTTATAGGCGCAGACAATGTTGTTGGTAAAAAGGATGTAACACCATGCTTTAAGAGATTTTCAGATATTTTTAAAGTAGATTCTATTTTATTATCCATAACGGAGTAGCCATAACATCCATGAGTATGAATATCTATATAACCTGGAGCACAAATATAATTGCTATAATCAATAATTTCATATTCATCACTAATTTTATCTTTCCAAGAAACTATTTTTTCAATTCTTCCTGAAGAAATTAATACATATACTTTAGATATTTTCTCAATAGGAGTAATTAATTCGCCTACTTTAATTGCTATTTTGTCTTCCATTTTATATGCCTGATTAAATCTTTTTTCTACTTCTTTATTAATTTTAAAACTTTAAATAAACATTATTAAAACTTCTAAAAACTCAATAGGATTTTTTAGTTTATTTTAAAATTTTCTTGGAATTTTAACATCTACTGTTACTAAATTATCAACTAATTGATAACATGAAACCTCACTTCAAGATTTAGGACATGTGAATATAATATCTATAGAATATTTCCTTAAGGAACTGCCATTATTATGCGATAACTCGATAATTGAAGAATATATTTTTCATCATCTATTTGAATAGAAATAGTAGGATGACTAATCTTAGATAAGACATTGTTTAATACTTATCGGAATAATATCGATTATTTTAACTCTTCAACATATATCAAAATAGGTTCTAATAATTTTCCTTAAATTTTCTCTAATTAGAAGATTTAATGAGAGCCTTATCTTTCTACATACATTATTTTTAGCTTCAAACTTTAATTATTTGAAATAAATCTTATTAAAAAAATCAAAATTTTTTGATTTCAAGAAAACCTTTCCAAAATGTTTAAAGAAAAAACAAAATATAACCATAAAGATAGATTACTACTATATTATTCCTGCAATTTTCAAGAGAATTGGAATTATTGATGCCCCCCATACTGTAATAATTACACCAATAGTCCATTTAAAGTTGCTCCATATATCGTTTCTCAATTGATTTATTTCACTTCTTAATTGATTAATTTCATTTCTAAATTCACTTCTTAACTCATTTATATCTCTTTTTGTTGCTACTTCTGCAATCACAGCATTTATTAATACCAATTTTATATCTGGCTCTGTTATGAATAATTCAGCAAATTTCTTTCTTAATCTTATATCTTTTTCAAATTCTTCAATTACTTTCTCAGCTATAGACATTAATAATAATTTATTAAAACAAGTATATAAATATTTGATATGGAACTTATCTCTAAACTTTAGTTCTTCCACTAACGCCTAAGATTTCTCATTTAAGACTACGTTTATCAAGTATCTATTAAATGCTCTTATCATCACATATTTTATGCTTGGAAAAAGGTTTTGAGTTGAACTTCTAAACGTTCTCTTTCTAGGTTTTAATCTTTTTCATCTTTGAAGCTTAAAAAGATCTTTTAGAAATAAAAAAATATAATCAAAAATTTAATTTCTGATTAAATAGTTTAGAGATAAATTCTTTAATAAAATTTTAAACATTATTCATTTTACTTTTTTTATATTCATTTAAATATTTTTCAAATGCTCCAATTTTCTTTAAATATAATCCATATTTAACTAATCCATTCATTGCTTGAACTGCTTCTTCTGGAGAAGAATAAGATGGAATACCATATTTATCGAATTTTTGTCTTATATATAAAGCCATTTCTGTTTCTCCTATGTCACATGCGACTATTGGCTTAAGATATTTCTTAGAAATATTTGCTATTCTATCTATAAAATCATCTCCAAGAGCAGGGGTATGATGTAATCCAATAATAATTATTCCATTTATTTCTGGATCTTCAAGAAGAATCCTTGTGCAATTTTCATACATTTCAGAAGTTACAGAGCCTGTTAAATCTATTGGATTAGAAATTGTTGCAAATTCAGGTATTATTTTATCTTTTTTTAATTCATTAAGTTTATTAATAGTTTCTTCTGAAAATTTTCTAACATTCATTCCTCTTATTTCACATTCATCCGAAGCCATAACTCCTGGCCCACCTGCATCAGTAATTATTCCAATATTCTTCCCTTCTGCAGGAGGTTGCAAAACTAATGCTTTAGCTATATTGAAAAATTCATGCATATTCTCTGCTCTTAAAATGCCAACTTGTTTAAATACTCCATCATATACTTTATCTGATCCAGCAAGTGCACCAGTATGAGAAAGAGCAGCTCTTGCTCCAGCTTCTGTTTTACCAGTTTTAATAGCTACTATTGGTTTTTTCTTAGTAACTTCACTAGCAATTTTTATAAATCTTCTTCCATTTACTATATTTTCAATATACATTAATATTACTTTTGTTTCATTATCTTCCAAAAAATATTCTAAAATTTCTACTTCATCTACATCTGCTCTATTTCCAAAACTTATGAATCTGCTTATGCCTATTTGTTTTCCAGTTAGATAATCTAATGCTGCTACACCGAATGCTCCACTTTGACTTATAAAACCTATTCTTCCAAGCATTGGACGGGGCATTGAAACAACTTCTCTACCATTTGCTAATAGCTTTGTTTCAGGTAAAAATAATGTATCAACACCTGTACTTGGATCATATACTCCTAAACAATTTGGCCCAAGAAGTCTTATACCTGATTTTTTTACCATTTCTTTAATTTTTTGTTCAAGTTCATAATTTCCAATTTCACTATATCCTGAAGAAATTATTATAATATTTTTTACTTTTTTTTCAATTGCTTGTTCAACAATTTTTAATGTTAATTGAGCTGGAATAACTATTACAACTAAATCTATTTCATTTGGAATATCAAGAATCGAAGGATAGCATTTATATCCTAAAATTTCTTTCTCATATGGATTTACTGGATATACTTCACCTTTAAATATTCCTCTTTTTTTATTTTCAATAAAATTTCTAAATATTATCCCTCCAGCTTTCTCAATTTTTTCTGAAGCCCCTACTATTGCTACTGTTTTAGGATCGAAAAATTTTTTTATTTGCAAAATGGAATCTTTAATATTCATACATCTCCACAAATTATTTATTTTTATAATATTTTTTCTAAAATTAAGTTATTTTTATATATTTATTATTTTTTACTTTTTTTACTTTCTTAATTGTTATCTAATCGATAACAAAAAGCATTTCCAAGATATACCGAAGCTTCATGTTATAGAACCATCAGAATTGATAAAATCATGAAAAGTTAAAATATATAAATGAGATTGAGTATGAATTAAAAATTATATACCTCATAATTTCATTATTTTATTAAAAATATTTAATTTAAAAGGTGGTAAAGTTGGGCTATTCTTTAGAAAAAGCAAAAAATGAAGCTGTAGAAATATTATCTGAACTTATTAAAATAAATACTACAAATCCTCCTGGAAATGAATTGCCTGCAGCTAAATATATTGCAGAAAAACTTGAAGAAGCAAATTTAGAAACTGAAATAATAAAATCTGAAGAAAATAGAGGAAATGTAATTTGTAGAATTAAAGGTGAGAAAAAAGAACCAAGCATATTGCTTTTATCTCATTTAGATGTTGTTCCAGCAAATGCTTCAGAATGGAGCATAGATCCATTTAGTGGAATTATAAAAGATGGTTTTATTTGGGGAAGAGGAGCAATTGATTGTAAATCTCTTGCAGCTATAGAATGTGTTATTATGAAACTTATAGCATTGAATAATAAAAAACCTAAAGGAGATATAATTTTTGCAGCTACTGCAGATGAAGAGAAAGGTGGTGGAGCAGGAGTAGAATATATAATAAAAAATTATCCTGAAAAAATTAAAACAACATATGTAATTAATGAGGGTGGAGGTTTTTCTATACCAATAGGAAATAAACATATATTCTTAATTCAAACAGCTGAAAAAGGGATAGTATGGATAAAAATAAAAGCAGGTGGTGTACCTGCTCATGGCTCTATGCCTGGAATTGGAGATAATGCAATTTTAAGAATGATGAATACAATAAATAGAATTATGTCTCGTAAGCCCCCAATAATGATTATTCCAGTAGTAAAAAAATTTATTAAGAAAATATCAAGTGAAAAAGGTAGTGAATATAAAATTCTTTCTAATCTTTTATTAAATAAATACCTTGCACATAAAATACTTGATAAATTAGCTAAGAAAAATAAAGGGGAAGCTGAAATGATAAGGTCTATGATTAGTGCAACAATAACTCCAACAATGATTAATGGAGGAATAAAAGAGAATATTGTCCCATCATTATGTGAAACAATATTTGATTGTCGTATACTTCCTGGACAGACAAAAGAAGATCTAATAAACAATATTAAGAATATAGTTAAAGATATAGATAAATTAGAATTTGAATATTTAAAATATGATGAACCAACAGAATCTCCATATGAAACAGATTTCTTTAAAATAATTGAAGATACTTTGAAAGAATATGATAAAAATTTCGAAGCAGTACCATATATGGTTCCAGGTGGAACAGATTCAAGATTTTTAAGAAGAATAGGATCAATATGTTATGGATTCCATCCAGTAAAAACAGACATGCCATATGATCAATTAATGAGATTACCTCATGGAATAGATGAACGTATATCCATAAAAAACATTCATTTTGGAATAGAAATACTTTATAAAATTATTGAAAAAATGATGTTTTAATTCATAAAGATTCAATTAATTCGATAGTAATTTCATTAAGATTATTAAGAACTTTATCTGCTAAAGAAAAATCTTGATTTTTTGTTATAGAATTAGGAATAGCTATACATTTCATTCCAGCTCTTTTAGCAGCTAAAACACCATTCCTAGAATCTTCTATAACTAAGCATTCATTAGGACTTACTTTAAGTTTTTCAGAAGCTTTAAGAAAAATATCTGGTTCAGGCTTCCCTTTTTCAATTTCATAACCACTTATAATTACTTCAAAAAATTCTTTAATATTAAATTTATTTAAAATATATTCTATATATTCTTTTTCTGAAGAAGAAGCGATTGCAATTTTTTTATTATTTTTCTTAAGAATATTTAATAAATTAATTAATCCAGGCATAAGCTTAATTTCTTCTTTATTTAATAATGAATAAAAAATCTTCCTCCTTTCTTCAATAAGTTCTTTAACACTTTCTTTTAAACAATACATTCTTTTTAATTCAATATAGCATTCTTTTTCTCTTTTACCAGCAAATAAAGAAGCTTCTTTTAAACTATATTTTATTCCTTTTCTTTCTAAAAGTTCTTTATCAGTTTTAAAATGTATTGGTTCACTATCTATGATTACTCCATCAAAATCAAAAATAACCGCTTTGATAATGGCTTTTCACCTTTAAAAATTTTTAAAAATGTGGATTATAAGTTTTATTTTTAAAATACTTCTATATACAAAGAAAAAATATAATATGCTCTATCTTAATCGTAAAGTATATCTTATTTTTAGAAAGAGTTATAACTGCTGAATGATATTTAATTTTTTAAATTCTAAACATATCTAAATTTCACTTTTTATTATTAAAAGCTTAAATATTGTTAATATTATCTATTTTTAATAAAATGAGTGAAGTTACTTTAAGCATGGTATATGAAGAAGTAAGAAAATTGAATAAAAGGATAGATTTTCTTGAAGAATTAGTAGAAGAGATAATAGTAAAGGAATTACCAAAGGTAAAACTAAGTAAGAAAGAAATTGAAGAGATTAAAAATTCAATTGAACAGATGAAAAAAGGAGACTATGTTACATTAGAGGAATTAATGAATGCTTGAATTTAAAATTCTCGCTCACAAAAGAGTACTTAAATTTCTTCAAAACTAAAATTTTTAAAAATATGAATTATAAGTTTTTATTTAAGAAGAATGTTGTAAATGTAATTATAAAAATGGTGATTAATAATGATAAAAAATAGAGTTAAAGAAATGCTCAAAAAAGGAGAAGTAACTTATGGTGCATGGGTAAGCATTGGTCATCCAGATATTGCGGAAATACTATCTACTTTAGGACTTGATTGGCTTGTTTTTGATACAGAACATGCACCATTGTATTTTGAGACTGTTCAAAAAATGATGCAAGCAATTAGAGATCCAAATTTAACTCCTATCACACGTGTTGCATGGAACGATCCAGTTTTAATAAAACTTGCATTAGATATTGGTTCTTTTGGTATAATAGTTCCTTGGATAAATAATAGAGAAGAAGCTATTAAAGCTGTAAAAGCAAAACTATATCCTCCAAAAGGTATAAGAGGAGTAGGACCAAGAAGAGCTGCAAGATATGGAGCAGATTTTCAAGAATATGTTAAAATTGCTGATGAAGAAATATTATTACTTGTTCAAATAGAAACACAAGAAGCAGTAAAGAATATTGATGATATACTTTCTGTAGATGGTATAGATGCTTTCTTTATTGGTCCTCAAGATTTATCTGCTTCTTTAGGATATATAGGAAATTGGAGAAATCCTAAAGTTCTTGAAACTATAGATAAAATTCTTGATGCAGGAAAAAGGAATGGAGTACCAGGAGGAATATACTCAATGGATATTGAGCATGCAAAAGAAAGCGTAAAGAAAGGATTTAAATTTATAGCATTAGGAAGTGATTATAAATTTCTTAAAGCAGGATGCTTATCTGCTTTAGAAGCTGTTAAAAAGAGTTTATAAAGCTTATTAGAAAATCTTCTAATATATTTTTAGTTCTCTTCAAATTTTTTTATTAAAAAATTTATAAAACGTATTTAATATTTCTTATCAATTTTTTAAGTTATATTTGGAATAGCTAACAATTGTGTAGATTCTTATAATTATTTTTACATTATTCAATGATACGTTTGAAACTTATCGATGCTAGAATAAAAGCTATAATATCAAATATTACTATTGCAATTAAATCCAATAGAAGATTTGAAATATCTCCAGTAATTAATAATCCTCTTGCAGCATCAACCACGTAGCTTAATGGATTAAATGTTGAAAATTCTCTTAGAATTGGTGGCATTAATTGAATAGGATATAAAGCATTACTTGCAAAAAATAATGGCATTATTATTGCTTGACCTACACCCATAAATCTTTCACGAGTTTTCATAAAAGAAGCGACAAGTATAGATATTGCTGCAAAACCACCTGAAGAAAAAAAGATTATCACAAAAGCTAGAATTAAGTATGCTGGATTATATAAAAATTTCACACCAATAATAAGAGCTATTGGTAAAATTATTAAAGCTTGAAATATTGCTCTTACGCCTGAAGCCATAGACCTTCCTATTACCATCGAATACCTAGAAGCTGGTGTAACAAGTAATTTTTTTAGAATACCAGAATCTCTTTCCCAAACCATCATTAAACCATAAAAAATACTAACAAAAGTTGTTGTTTGAATCATAACACCAGGAGTTATAAAGTCTGTATATGGTACTCCACCAGTTGGAATAGCTCTTATGCTACTCATAACAGGGCCATATATAACTATCCATAGAATTGGTTGAACAGCTCTAAAGTATATTTCTGTCCTATCATGACGTAACCTTCTTAATTCCAATTCAATCATTACTAAAATATTTTTTAAAGTTTCCATCATTCTTATCCCTTCTTAATCATATATCTCATATGCCTAATATCACTAATTCTACCTTTTTCTTCAATTCTTGTTCCTACATATTTTAAGAAAACATCATCCAATGTTGGTTTAGTAATAGAAACTTTTCCTATAGATATCCCTCTATTTTTTAAGAAATCCATAATGTAAGGTAAAGCAATTTCTGCATTATTAATAACTATACTTAAATTTGAATTTTCCATAAAAATATCCTTTACAAATTCTAATTTTCTAATTTCTTGTAATATTTCAGATTTAAGAGAAAAAGTTTCAAGTGTGAATGTTATAATTTCTCCACCTAAAGAGCGCTTAAGCTCTTCACTTGTACCTCTTGTTATTATTTTCCCTTGATTAATTATAGCTATATCATCTGCATATAAGTCAGCTTCATCCATATAATGTGTATTAAAGAAAATTGTTACACCATATTCTTTCTTGAAAAAGTTTAATCTTTCCCAAACAATTTTTCTTGCTACAGGATCCAAACCAATAGTAGGTTCATCTAAGAACATTATTTTTGGTTTAATAATTAAGGCACATGCTATTTCAAGTCTTCTTATCATTCCACCTGAATATGTTCTAACAAGATCATTTTTCACATTGGTTAAACCCATATTTTCTAATACTTCATCAATAATTTTTTCTCTTTCATTATGCGATACATTAAAAATTTTTGCATAAATCAAAAGATTTTCATAACCACTAATATCAGTCCAAACACTTATTTCTTGAGGGACATAACTTATTAGCTTCCTAACTTTGCTTCCTTCACGAACCACATTTAAGCCAAAAACATATGCTTCTCCACTAGTAGGTTTAATTTGAGTTGTCAAAATCCTAATAAGCGTAGTTTTTCCTGCACCATTTGGACCTAATAATGCAAAAGTTTTTCCAGCTTCAACTGTTAAATTCACATTATCTAAGGCTCTTACTTTTTTATCATAAATTTTAACTAAATTATTGACTTCTACTGCAAAGTCCATTTGATTACCCCTTAAAAAGCAATCAATTAATCCATTAACACATACTTAAAAACTTTATAGAAAAAATAATTGCTTTTTTTTACCGTTTAGATATATAGAAAATTTACAAAAGTCGATTAATAAAATATTTTTAAAAGACAATTTTAGAAAAATATATGCTGTTTTTAAAAAAGGGAAACTAATAAATGAAATAGGCAGATTATCATACTCTTAAATATTTTTTTATAATAATGAATGATATGAAGCTTGCTAAAACACTTATAAATAATATATAGTATAAATTATAAAATGAATGATTTGAAATAGATAAAATTCCAATTTCTTTAGTTTCTTCTAAAGATGAAGTAAAAATAGTTATATTTTCAACTTCTTTTACAATTTTTGGAGGTAAAAGTGTTGTTTGAATAGCTTCTCTTGAAATACCTGAATAAATTTGTTTTTCAGGAATTATAATTAATGGAAAAGCTACTATTAAAAAGCCTATAATTATTCCACTTATAATTGAATTAAATATTTTTCTTTTTATACTCATTTAATCACTTATATTATAATAAAACTTATTAATATATCCATTTTTTAGAACACCAATTTAAATTGGAGTTTCTTTTAGAAGTCTAAATGTTTCATACCATAAAATTATACATGCTAAAAAACCAAACATAAGAGCCATTATATTATGAGGAGAAAAATTTTGTTGATAAATAATTATATAAGATAATAGCATTGTTGTAAATAAAACAGCATAAAAAATATATCTTGGAAAAATTAATCTACCAATTCTAATAAATTCTTTAAAAATTCCAATTTTTACTTCTTCTATTGGGATATATTCTCCTCTTTCATTTTTTTTAACTAATCCCAAATCCATAAGTTTTTCAAGATGATGAGAAACAATACTTGGACTACTAAAACCTAATTCTCTTTGTATATGTCTAACACCAATAGGAGAACCATGTTTTAATAAATACCAATATACAAGTAATGTTTTTCCTCTTAATTTAGCTTCTAAATGAGTTTTATTGCTTTTATGCATATTATCAACTCTAAGCAATTACTTTTCTTAATTCATTAAATAAATTTATAAAAATTTCTTTATTTTTATTATCTATTATATTTTTAAAGAAATTAGCTTTCTCTATAAAATTACTAATTATTCCAATATTGTATTTATTGTAAATTTGAATATCCGCATAAGCATTTGGGCTTTCATTTAAAATTTTTCTTAATAAATTATATTGTTTTAAAAATGATGGCCCTGCATATTTTATAATATTTTTAATATTAATATCTTTAAGAGTTAATCCTAAAGATAAATTAATAAAATGAATTAAGGATAAAATTATAGCCATAGCTTTATCATGTTCTTCAATATTTAAATTCATAAACGATGCTTCTGGAAAAATTTTTTTAGCAATACTTATTTCTTTTTCTAAATCTTTTATTGGAATAATAATTATATTCATTTTTTTAAATTTTTTCTTTCTAGAACCAAAAAGAGGATGTAATGATATACATGTTACATCTTTTCTAGGAAAATTTTTTAGATAATTATAAAAAGGAGATTTAATAGATGCTATTTCAATTAATATGCAATCTTTTTTTAAGTATTCTTCAATTTCTTTTAAAACTTCTATTATTTTACTTATTGGAATTGAAAGAAAAACAATATCAGCATTTTTTACTAAGCTTGAATTATTTTCAAAATATTTTATTTTATTTTTCTTAGCTACTTCTTTAGCTTTAATTATATTTTCATCAGAAATTAAAATTTCATATTTATATTTTTTATTTTTAAAATATTTTATTAACCATTGTCCCATTCTGCCTGCTCCGCCAATTATAGCTATTTTAAACAAAGCAATTTACCTTCTTTTAGAAATAGAAAATATTTTTTCTTGTTCTTTAATCGATTCTAATATAAGTAAATTTAAAATTTTTAAGCAAAAATTTTTTCTTAATCCATATTTTTTACAATATTTTAATACTTCCATTTTTAATTTTTCTTCAACATCTTTATTCCTAATTTTTAATCCAATTTTCTTTTTTAATAATCCTATTTTATAACATAATTTTTGTCTTTTATAAATTAATTTAAAAATATCCAAAGTATTTTTATTTATTTCTTTTCTTAATTTAATTAATTCTTTTTCATTATTTTTCATTTTTTCTCTCCTTTTTAATTACTGGAGGAATTAAATTATATCTTATTGCATGATCAGCTAAAACACATGCAACAATATTCTCAACGATTGGAACAGCTCTTGGAACTATACAAGGATCATGCATACCTTTTATTGAAATTTCTGTTTCATTAAAATTTGATAAATCTATTGTTTTTTGAGGTTTAGATATTGATGGAGTAGGCTTTATAGCTATTCTAAAAATTATAGGCATTCCATTCGATATTCCTCCAAGTATTCCTCCTGAATTATTTTTTTCTGTTAGAATTCTTCCATTTTTAATAATAAATGCATCATTACTTTCTGAACCAAGCATTCTAGAAATATTAAATCCTGCTCCAAATTCTATTCCTTTTACAGCAGGTATTGAAAAAATTGCTTTACTAATATCAGATTCTAAAGAAGAAAAAACTGGTTCACCTAATCCTACAGGAACATTTTTTATTAAGCATTCTATTATTCCTCCTATACTATCTCCATTTTTCATTATTGAAATAATTTTTTCTTTCATTTTATTTGCAGCATTATAATCTGGGCATCTAACATCATTACTATAAGTAAGTTCTTCCAATTTTTCTGTATAATCTATTTTAGCTTTTATTCCTCCAATTTCGATTACATATGCATAAATTTTTATTCCAAGTATTTCATTCAATAATTTTTTAGCTATTGCACCAGCCATTATGAAAGAAGCAGTTATTCTTCCTGAAAATCTTCCTCCTCCACGCCAATCATTAAAGCCTCCATATTTAATATAAGCAGTATAATCTGCATGACCAGGCCTAGGTTTATTCCTATATTCTTCATAAAGCTTAGAATCAAAATATTTATTCCATATAATCATACAAATAGGTGCACCTGTAGTAAATCCATTAAAAACTCCTGAAATAATTTCAACTTTATCTTCTTCTTTTCTACTAGAATATATTTCAGAAATGCCTGGCTTCCTTTTATCTAATTCTTTTTGAATATCTTGTTCAGAAATTTTTAAACCTGCTGGACATCCTTCAACTATTGTTCCTATACATTTTCCATGACTTTCACCAAAACTTATAACAATAAATCTTTCTCCAAGAATATTTCCAGTCATTTTAAAACCTCCAATCTTATTGAAATATTTTTTAAATCATTAATAAAGTTTGGGTAAGAAATTGATGCAGTTTCCAATCCTGAAACTCTACATCCTTCTTCAGAAATTAATCCTATTAAACTTAAAGCCATAAATATTCTATGGTCTCCATGAGAATCAAGTTTTGCTTTTTTAATTTTTTTAATAGGTTTAATAATTAATCCATCTTCAAGTTCAATAACTTTAGCACCTATTTTCCTAAGTTCTTTAGAAAGAATGGATATTCTATCTGTTTCTTTATATCTTACATGTTTTATTCCAATTATTTTTATAGGATTTTCAGCTTTTAAAGCAATTATAGAAATTATTGGAGTTAAATCAGGAGAATCCATTAAATTAAATGTTCCTCCTAAAATTTTTTTAGGAGATTGAATTGAAATTTCTTTTTTTTCTTTATTAATTTCTATTTCTACACCCATTTTAGATAAAATATTTATTATTGCAGAATCTGCTTGTGGAATATTCATATCTAAATTTTTAATTTTAATACTTCCATTAGAAAGTATTGCAGAAGCAATTAAAAATGAAGCTGAACTAAAATCTCCTGGAATTTTAAAATCTATTGGATAGAAAGATTGTTTTGGAGGAATGATAAATTTTCTATAATTATTATAAATATTTAATTTAATATTAGATAATTTTAGCATATAAATAGTTGAATCAATATATGGTTTAGAAACTATTTTTCCAATAATATTTATTATTGTTTTCTTTTTTGCTTTTGGAGTAGCTATTAATAAAGCTGAAATAAATTGTGAAGAAATATCTCCTCTAATATTTGTTTCTCCACCTTTTAATGTTCCACCTTTAACAATTATAGGAGGCAAATCATTCTCTCTTGCAGACCAACATTCAACACCTAATTCTCTTAAGGATTTTAAAAGTGGACCCATTGGCCTTTTACGTATACTTGAATCTCCTGTTAAAATAATATATCCTCCAGATGCTAAAGAAGATACAGCAGTCATTATTCTAAGAGTTGTTCCAGAATTAGCTACATCTATAATATTTTCAGGTATTTTTAAAAAATCGCTTCCATTAATTTTCATTTCTTCTTTATTGATTTTTATTTCTATACCAAAGGATTTACAAGCTTCTATAGTAGCAAGAGTATCAAGAGAAATAAGAGGTTTTTTAATTTTCGAAATTCCATTTGCTAAACTTGAAATGATTATTGCTCTATGAGTAAAACTTTTACTAGAAGGGGCTTCAATTTCTCCTTTAACTTTACTTGGATAAACAATTATGTCTGTCATTATTCAATCACATAAGCTTTATTATTATTAATATTACAAACGATTACTTTTCCAGGAAGTTTATTCCATACAGAAACAATTTTATTAACATTTTCTTCTTCACATATTGCTGAAATTGCTGGGCCAGTTCCAGATAAACCAGATGCTAATGCACCAGATTCAAGAGCATCAATAATTGGCTTAGTATCAAATCCTAATGCTGAAGCACATGCCAAACCATTTATTGTTAATGCTTCCCAATATTTATTGCTTAATGCTATTTCATAAGCTTCATGAACTATTTTTGAAATTGCTTTTATTCTTTTTCTATCTATTTGAGATGTATAAAATTTTTTATTTGGAATATATAAAACAATTTTTAGTTTTTCATATATTTTATCCATTCTAATTATTTCTCTTTTATAATTATCTGTAATAACTATTCCACCAAAATATGATGCACATGCATCATCAAATGCACCTGTAATAGATACACCAGATTTTATAGAAGCATCAACTCCTATATTTATCACTTCCAAATCTTTTAATTTTAATCCAAGAGCATAAGAACATGCTAAAGCTATAGCATTTGAAGCTGCACTTGAACTTTTTAATCCTACCCCAATTGGAATGTTTGAAAAAGTTTTTACTTTTACACTATGTTTTCTAATTTCAGCTTTATTTAAAATTTCTTTTACAACTTCTTTAGCTAATGAAGTATTCTCATTAGGATTATCAATAATTTCTACAAAAATTCTTTCTTTAGGATCTTCAAATATTTCAATTTCTGCAATAGTTTTTAAATCTATACTTAATGCAGATCCTTTACCAATTGGAATAGCATTAATTATGGATATAGCTCCATAAGTTAATGCTTTACTTTTCATTTTTTTCCAACTCAGATTTAATAATTTTAAAAGCTATTTCTATAGGCGGATCTAATCCAGTCCATATTTTAAATGCTTTTGCAGCTTGTCCAATTAGCATATCTATACCATAAACAATTTTTGCACCTTTATCTATAGCATCTTTTATTAATTTTGTTTTAATAGGATTATATACAACATCAAATACTACTAAATCTTTTCTTAAAAAATCTTTTGGAAAAATGCTTTCATTTAAAGAATAGTATGACCCTAATGGAGTAGCATTAACAATAATATCGCTCATATTAGAAAATTTTTCAATATTCTCCTTATTTAATTCTCCATATAAGCTTTCTATATTATACTTTTCTTTTATTTCTTTTGATAAAAGAATTGCTTTTTCTAAGCTTCTATTTAGAATTATTATTTTTTTACATTTTCTAATAGAAAAAGCATGTGCACATGCTTTAGCAGCTCCTCCAGCACCAATAATTAAGCAAGTATTATTATTTATTGAAACATTAGATTTATCAAATGCAAAAAACACACCATCTATATCTGTATTAAAACCAATAAATTTACCATTTTTATTTAAAACAGTATTTATAGCACCAATATTTTTAGCTTTAGAATCAATTTCATCTAAGAAATTGATTATTGAAATTTTATGTGGAATTGTTACATTGAATCCTATAACATTTAATATACGTAATCCATCTATTGCTTCTTTAAGTTTAAATGAAGGTATTTTAAAAGCTAAGTATACACAATTTAATTTAAAATAATTAAACCATGCATTATGTATTTTAGGTGAAAAAGATTTTTCTATTGGATCTCCTATTAAACAAGCTAATTTTGTTTCAGCATTTATTTCAAAATTTTTTAATAATTTCATAAATCTTTCTCATCTCAATTATGCTTAATTGTCCAGGAGCAGTTTTTTGATTAAAAAGAGAAGCATAAGTAAATGGTGCACCAGCAAAAACACACAATATTCTAGATATTAAACCTTTTTCACCCATACAAAATGCAATTAATTTATTCTTTTCATTTGAATTTAAATAATCATATAAGCTAAGTATTTTATAATTATCATTAATAGATTTTGCATTAGTAACAATTTTATATATATCGCCATGTTCTTTTATTTTTTCAAAAATTTCTTTTAATTTATTTATTGAGGGGGTACCATTAAAATTATGCCAAGAAATTATTAATTTAATATTTTCATTTTTAATATGCTTGATTAAATCTAATATTTTTTTATAATATTTTTCTTCAATATCTATAAATGCTGGTTTTAATTCTATTAATTCTTTTATAATAGATTTTTTCTTTTCTATTCTTTTATTAAAATTTCCATTTAATCTATAAGTTAAAATACATTTATTAGAAAATGGCTTAACAATTTTCTTAAAATTTTCTATATCAATTTTTTTAAAATAATCAAGCCTAATTTCTACATAATCCGATCCTAGATCAAATGCTTTTGATATTTTATTTTTTAATTCAAAATTGTTTTTGCATTTAAGAGAAGTACATACCATAGTTTTTTTAGATAACATTTTTCATACACTACTTTTCTAATATATACTCATTTACTTCTAATCCAAAATGCCTTCCAGTTTTACTCCTTATATAAGCTAAAACTTTATCTCCAATATTTAAATTTGTTACAGGTATAGACATATCATCTTCGCTAATAAATCTTATTGTTTCAGCATTTTGTACAATTATTGAACCTATTTCTTTATCCATTGCTTTAATAAGCTTTAAAGGTCTCCTTTCTATTTTATTCCTTCCTACAACAACTTCTTTTATTTCTCCCATTCTATTAGTAATCAATATTTTATCTCCTGCTTCTATTTCAGATAAATACTTAGTTTTATTATCTGGTTGTAAAATATATGAATGAATTGCACCTGCATTAATTCTAAAAGGTCTTGGAGTACTAAATTTTGAACCAATGGATTCATTATCTATTAAAAATAAGAAGTTTGATGTGCTACCAATAAGTGCTCCATCTCCTTGATTTAACATAGTTACTGTATCTATACAAGCTCTATCACCAATTCCAACATCTTTAATATCTATGATTTTTACTAATTGAAGTTTCAATTTATAAATCAAAGGCTTAAGACTTGCTAATTTTTCTATATCATTTATATTTTTACAAGGAGTTATTACACCATCTATTCCTATTTCAAGAACATTAAGAAAAGGTTGAATTTCTTCAATCGATTCTGTAAATGCATAAATTTTAATATTTTTCTTATGAAGCAAAGCAACAATATTTTCTAATGGAATTATTTTAATATCTTTTAAATCAATAATTATAGCTTGAAAACCTTTTTCAGCAAATTCTAAAACTTTCTTCTCATCTTCCTTTTTCTCAATTTTAATTATTGGAATTTTTTCTCCACTTAAATTTTTTGCTTCAGGAATTTCATTAAAACTATAATTAATAGCAAAATCGTTTTTTGGAGCTAAAGCAATTATTTTCCTCTTCAAATCATTTATTATATTTTCATATTCTTCAAAAAATATAGTATTAAAACCATTATTTAAAGAAGCTTCAATTAATTCAATTTTATTACTAATTTTTTTAGGCAAATAAATTATTATTCTTTTATTCATTCTTTTTTAAAACCTCCAATGCTTCTTCAATACTTTTTCTTTTGAAAACTATGCTAGCTAATGCTTTTACTATAGCTTTTGGATTTTCATGTTGAAAAACATTCCTTCCAAATGTTACACCGATTGCACCTGCATCAATTGCACCTTTTGCCATTTCAAGAACTTGTTTATCATTTTCAACTTTAGGTCCGCCTGCAATAACTATTGGTACTGGACAACTTTTAACTACTTTCTTAAAAGATTCTGTACTTCCTGTATAAACTGTTTTTACAATATCTGCTCCAAGTTCAGCTCCAATCCTAGCAACATGTGCAACTATTTCAGGATCAAACTCATTTTTAATCCTTTGACCTCTAGGATACATCATTGCAATTAATGGAATATTCCATTTATCACATTCATCAGCTAATTCCCCTAAATCTGAAATCATTTCAGATTCTTCATCACACCCTATATTAACATGAATTGAAACAGCATCAACACCAAGCCTTAAAGCTTCTTCAATACTTGAAACAATCATTTTTCTATTTGGAGATAAGGAAAAAATTGTGCTTGCAGAAAAATGCATTATAATTCCAATATTTAATGTTTTTGGTAAAGATTTAATAATCCCTTTATGTAATAATACAGCTGATGCTCCCCCTTCTTGAATTAATTCTATTGTTTTAAATATTTCATCTAAACCTTTTACAGGACCAATAGTAACTCCATGATCCATTGGAATGCATAACATTTTTCCATTAAAAGTTATTCTATTCAATCTTATGCTTTTTCCTGAAACCATTCTTTAAACCTCTATTAAACCTAATTTAAGCATTAATTCTCCAATAAGTATTGTTGAACCAGCTGCTCCACGAATAGTATTATGTCCAAGAACAGTAAATTTAAGAGATTTTTTATCTATTCCATGCCTAAGTCTTCCAATCACAATACTCATTCCAGGAACAGAACCTGAAAGTCTATCCATTCTAGGTTGAGGCCTATCTTTTTCTTCTCTAACAATTATTGGTTCTTTTGGAGCAGTTGGAAGATTTAATTCTTGAGGTTTTCCTTTAAAATTCTTTAAAGCATTTTTTACTTCTTCTATATCTACTTCTTCTTCAGTTTCAATATATACAGATTCCATATGTCCATCTATAACTGGAACTCTATTGCATGAAGCTGAAACTTTTATATTTGCATAATCAATGCTTTCTCCATTGAATTTTCCTAATATTTTAAGAGTTTCGCTTTCAATTTTCTCTTCTTCTTGTTCTATAAATGGAATAACATTATCTATAATTTTTAGAGAAGGCACACCTGGATAACCTGCACCAGATACTGCTTGCATGGTAGTTACAAAAACTTTCTTTATTGTTAATAAATCATGAATTGGTTTTAATGCTAAAACTAAAGCTATTGTTGAACAATTTGGATTTGTTACAATGAATCCATCCCATTTTCTTTTCCTTTTCTGAATTTCTATCAATTTAAAATGTTCAACATTTATTTCTGGAACTATCAAAGGCACATCTTTATCCATTCTATAAGCACTAGCATTACTTATTACTGGAAAGCCTGCTTCACTATATTGAGACTCTATATCGCGTGCAACATTTCCTGGAAGAGCTGAAAAAACTATTTCAGCATCTATTTTTTTAGGATTGCTTTCAAAAACTATTTTATCTATATATTCTTTTGGAATATCTTGAGAAACTATCCATTCTACTGCTTCTCCATATTTTTTACCAACTGAAGTATATCCAATTAAATTTTTAACTTCAAAGAATGGATTTGAAGCTAGCATTCTTAAAAAGTTTTGTCCAACCATTCCAGTTGCTCCTAAAAGAGCCACTTTAACTTTTCTCATTTTTAATCACCTCCAAAATATTTTTAATTGAATTATAAACATTTTCATAATCTCTTTTTGAAATAAATAATCTTATAGAAGAACTTATTGTTACTAAACCATATATATTTATTTTCTTTTCTGCTAAAGGATGAATAATACGATCAATAATTCCTGGAACAGTTTCTATAGCACTTCCTCTTATTGTTATCATAATTAAATCTTCAAAAGTACTCATAGCTTTACCAAATCCTTTTTTAATAATTAAATTATGCATTTTTTCTAATACTTTATTAATAGATTTCTTATATGCTAAATAGATTATTATGGAATTTATATCAAAACTTGTTAAAACTATTTCTCCAATTTTTTTAATTTCATTTAAAAGTTTCTCCATTCTATATTCTTTAAATTTTTTTCTAGAAATAATTGTAATCATTAAAATAGGTTTATTGAATGCTTCAATTCTTAAATCAATATTTTCTTTACTAGAAATTTTAGATAATTCTGATCCATTTAAATCCATTATTTTAATAATCATTCCATTTTTTACATATTTTAATGCTTTAGATTGAATTATTTTTGCTCCTCCAGAAGTTAATATTTGTGCTTCATCAATTGAAAGATTTTTAACAATTTTAGCATTTGAAACTTTTTTTGGATCCATTGAATAAATTGCTCCAACATCTTTAATGAATAAAACTTCTTTAGCATTTATGCAATTTCCAATAATTATTGCAGTAGTATCACTTCCACCTCTTCCAAGAGTAGTTATTTCGCCTTTCTTATTTTTTCCAATAAAGCCGCATATAATTGGAATAAAACCTTTATTAATTAAAGGTTCTAATTTATTTTTAATAAGTTTTTTTGTTTCTTCTAAAATAGGATCAGCATTAAGATAATCATCATTAGTAATTATAGGCCAATATTCAGATTCGGTATCAATTACTATTGTTTTTATTTTCTTTTTAGAAAGCATTGAAGCAAAAATCCTTGCACTAATTTTTTCTCCCATAGCAAGAATTGAAGCTAATTCTGAATCTGAAATACTTGGATTAACTTCTTTTGCAATATTTAAAAGATTATCTGTAGCTCCTTTTAAAGCTGATATAATAACGATTACTTTTTTACCATTTAAGAAATATTTATGAATTAATTCAGAGGCTTTTTCAATATTTTTTGGATCGCTTAAAATAGAGCCACCTAATTTAATAACGATTTTTTCATTATTGGCAGTTATAAACACAACCGCCTCTCAAAGATTCACCACCGCATATTTGCTCTTAATAAATTAAAACTAAATTATATAAAATTTACTATTTTTTTAGATGAAATAGTAGTAAATTAAGCTTATTTAATAAAAAAATTTTAATGATTTCTGAAGCTTTTTTTATGAATTAAGAAGTATTATTTTATAAATGGATTTTTAAATTTTTACAATATTTTAAAAACTTTTTAAAATAATATAAACAAAATTATTGGAAAACAAAGGTTTTTCTCATTCTTTCTATTCTAATTCTCTTATAGATACTTCCTTGGATCTATGCTTATTCTTTCAATTTTTTCTTATTTATTTCTCATTTATCTCTTTTAAAAAAATCTTAAGATATAAATTGATCCATAAGCTTCACTTAATTCTAACAATTTTGCTTTAAGCTTCTTAAGCCTTATTTTAATTTAAGAATTATATTAAAACTTAAAAAATGAAAAATTTCTTAAAATAATGAAATTGAAGAGTTGGAGATTAATTCTTTATGAAAATATTGAAAATGCTTATTTAAATCTTGCAATAGAAGAAGCTATTGCTAGAGCATGCGGGAAAAGAATAGTTAAAAATACTTTAAGATTTTGGCGTAATAAAGGAGCAATTGTAATAGGATATTTTCAAAATGCTTTTGAAGAAATTAATTTTGAAGAATGTGAAAAATATAATTTACAAATTGTTAGAAGATTTACTGGAGGAGGAGCAGTATATCATGATCTTGGAAATTTAAATTATTCTATAAGTATTTCAAATGAAGAAGAATGGATTCCAAGAGATGTATATAATTTTTTTGGATTATTCATAGATATTATTTTAAATGGTTTAGAAAAAATTAATATAAAAGCTATTAGAAAAGGAATAAATAATATTTTTTATAAAGAAAAAAAGATTTCTGGATTAGCTGCATCAAATCAATGGGGAACTTCTTTTTTACATGGTTGTTTATTGATTTCAGCTAATATAAATATAATGAATAAAGTTCTTAAAAAAATAAAAGATGAAACAATTAATATAGAAGATATTTTAGGATATAAAATTTCATTAGAAAAAATTATAAAAGTATTAAAAGAAAGCTTTGAAGAAAAATTAAATATAAAAATAATAGAAGAAGATTTAACAAAATATGAGTATTATTTAGCAAATAAGCTTTATAAAGAAAAATATAATAGAAAAGAATGGAATTTAAAATAATTTAAAAATAAATAATAAAATATGGGAGAAAGAATATGTTAATACTTGTCTAAATATTTTTAAAAATTAAATTTCAAAAATATTTTAAAATATCTCCATAATAGAATATTAATTATATATCCAAATAATATAAAAACAATTAATGGAATACTTGAAGTAACCCATATATTTTTATTTTCAATAAATTCTATTTCATTTTCTAATAATGAAAATACAAATTTCTTTTTTTCCATTAATATTTTTTATACAATTTCTCTTCTTTAAATCCTTCAAAAATATTCTCTTTATTTAAAATTCTATATAAATTACAAGAGTAAATAAAAATAAAGGAATTATGTAAATATTTCATACAATTAAGGTTTATATTTAACCAATTTATAGATAATTAATGAATTGTAGTAAAGCTTCTTCTAGGCTTTGGAATGAATAAAGACCAAAGCTTAGAAGAAGAAGGTTTAGGAACTCAACCCGAAACCTTCCTCCAAGCATAATAAACGCGATGATATGAGCATTTAAAGGATGTTAGGCGAACGAAGCCACAATGAATAAATCATTAGCATTGGAGGAAGAAGCTAGAGTTTAAAGATGAGTTCGAAATAATAGATTATGTATATTCTAAAGTAGAATCTCATAGAATTGCTAAATTAGCTCCAATAGTTACAAAAGCTGCTATTAAAGGAGATAAAATTGCAAAAAATATATTAAATAATGCAGCTGAAGAATTAATTTTAGCTGCAAAAACAGTTTATAAAAAATTAAAAATGGAAAAAGAAAATAAAGTTATAATAGGTGGAGTTGGAGGGGTATTTAATTCTAATATTATATGGGAAAAATATAAAAGTAGCATGGAAAAATTAAAAAATGTATATATTCATCCTTTATTAAAAGGATATCAACCAGCAATTGGTGGAATAATTTTAGCATTAAAAGAATTTATAGGAGAATATAATGAAAAATCAATAGATAAACTTTTTAAAGAAATCGAATTACTATAATATCACAAGAGAAAACTTCACTATCATATGAAATATATATCAAGGAAATAGAGCTATATTATAGTAAGAAATAAAAATTTAATATACTACATTAATCTTAAAATTTAATGTATGGCGGAGTTAGATATTTTGATCACAATCTTAGGAACATTAATTCCAACTTTAATTTCCATAATTTCTCTTGCATATTGGCTTGGAAAGAGATTTGAAACAATAGATAAAAGATTTGAATTGATTAATGAAAAATTTAAAGATGTTGAAAATAAAATAGAAGTATCTCATTTAGCATTAAAAAATGCTCTCTTAGCTATTAATTCTATGCTTATTGAATTTATGGGCTTGAAAGGATTAATTACCCTTACTGAATCTAAGTTTCTTATGAGTGAAGTAAGTAGAATTATTTCCATTATAGCCTCTAAACTTAATCCAATATCTAAAGATGATTTAGAATTTCTTAAAGAAGTTATTTCTAAAGAAGACCCAGAAAAAATATCAATGGAAGATGCTGAAAAAATAATTGAAATAGGGAAGAGATGGTGGATAGAAAATGGAAGTGAAGAAGCATATAAAGTATTTTTAACTGGGCTCTTCATAAAAGCCTATCATCTTTCTAAAAAGGTTAAAAGTGAATCAATTAAATAATTGATAGCAGCATTTATAATAATCACTTCTTTTTATAAAATAATGCTATAAAAATAAATAGATCGTTATTTTCATCTTATTAAATTGCCTTCTCGTATAACATGTATAGGCTCTAGTTTTTGATTTCCTACTCTTCTCTCTCCTAAAGTATCTTCAAATATGAATTTCCCTTTTAGTAATTTAAATATCGTAATATCTGCACATGCGCCAGGCTTTAATGTTCCTATCTCACCTAGTTTACCAAGAATTTGCGCTGGTTTAGTTGTGCTTGCTTTAACTACTTCATCTATGGACATCCCAAGTAATAAGAATTTTGACATAGTGGTAGGCATATCATATACAGGTCCATTAACATTATCAACCCATAAGTCTGTACTAATTGTGTCAGGCTTTATCCCTTCTGCAATAGCTTTTTCTGCAACATACCAAGAGAATGAACTTTTTCCATGTCCTACATCCAATATTACCCCTTTCTTAATTGCTTCGAAAAATTCTGGTAAAATTCTCATATCATTATCTAATAATCCATAATCTTTATTTTCAAATCTTGATGGCCTATAAAGGTGAGTTAGTATATCACCTTTTTTTAGATATTTTAATGCATCACATATGTGACGATTCTCAGACATGATAAGGCATTTTGCTTTATCTGCTGCTTTTCTAGCAAGTTCTAATCCTGTTATATGATGATGTGCCCATTTTATTCCTAAAATAGTTTCACGATTTTCTTCTATTGTTTTAACAGTATTTTCAATATTAACAAATAGCGATGTAAAGATTCCATTTAAGCATGTTAGTAATTCAGGCCATTTTTCTGTAGACCTATCCATAAATTCGATCATTCCAAGAGACTCAATATTTAGCATTGCAAATATTCGAATTCTAGATTTTTCTATAATGTATTTTTTGAATGGAATAAAATTAAGATATCCTGCAGATCCTGCATCTACAACTGTTGTACTACCTTTCATGAGACATGAGCTTTCAGGATCAATAGAAAGCTTAATTACATTGTAAGCTACATGCGTATGAAGATCTATTAATCCAGGTGTAACAATCATATTCATTGCATCTATCACTTTTTTAGCATTGCTAGATGGAATATTTGACTCAACTTCTACTATTTTACCATTTAATATTGCAATATCTTTCTTTTCATGTATTTCTTGAAAAGGATCTATTAGTAAACCATTCTTAATTATTATATCATACATGTATCATTACCTGAATATAAACCCTTTATAAAGTTTTTTGCATACAACTAATATCAAATAATCTATTTTTGTTTTTTAAAAGTTTAATAATATAACTAAAATTGATTAATTAAATAATTCTCTTATTTTTTTCATCTTAGCTATTACTGAGCCTATTCTATAAAAAGTTATTTTAAAAACATCTCTTGGGTGGTTTTATACAGCCTATAAGTATGCCTATTGCAATGATTTCTTTAGCATGACCTTTAAGATCCTCCTTTAATAAAAAAGCTATTTCTGCCTCTTTGAAAACTTGGATTTCCCAATTCTGAAAGATGTATTAGTTCACTCTAACTCCTATTAATTGTTTTTATACTATTGGGTACATAATTGGTATTCTCTATAGAGATATTTTAAAATTTTAATTTTAAAATGTAAGAAAAATCTTATATAATAAAAAATTGATAGATAAATTTTTAAAAAAGTTGAGAAAATAAATTAAGTAAAAAATGAAAATAATTGCTGTAGGAGATATTCATAGTCCAAAATTTTTAGGAATTTTTAAAGAATGTTTAAAAGAAATAATAGATTTTAATGATATAAAATTATTTTTATTAGCTGGAGATATTGTTTTAAAAAATAATTTTAATGAAATAAAAAATGTTATTTTAACTATAAGAGAATATTTTAAAGGAGAAATTATTTCATGTTTTGGAAATGAAGAATATGAATCTAGTATTAATGAATATTTAAAATATTCAGATATTAAATGGCTTAATGATGAAATTTATAAGATTAATTTAAATAATATGGAAATTTCAATAATTGGTTCAAAAGGTTCTCTCGATAGACCAACTTATTGGCAAAGAAGAAATATTGAAAATATATACGATATATATAAGAAAAGAATTGAGAAAATAGATTCAATGCTTAAGAATCTTTCATCTGAAATAAAAATAGTTTTAACACATTATCCTCCTACATATAAAACTCTAAATGGAGAAGTAGAAAGAGCTTGGCCTGAAATGGGTTGTAAACAATTTGAAAAAATAATTGAAAAACATCAACCTAATTTATGGATTCATGCTCATGCACATAATAGTATAGTTCATGAAACATATATTGGTGGAACACTTATAGTAAATGTTTCTCTTCCTGCAAGAAAAAAATTAACAATAATAGATCTATCAAAATTGAAAAGTGGAAGATTAACAAATTTTATATAGAATTAATAGATGAGATTGATTAAGCTTTTAAATAAGCTTTGCAATCTATTACTTGTTTCTTGCAAAATCTTTATACCATTTTCAGTGATTCTATAAAGCTTTATTCTTTGCCTTATACCAACTTGTTTCCATTCACCTTTAATTAATTTTGATTCTTCAAGTTGATAAAGAATAGGATAAACAACTCCTGCATTAAATTTAAATCCAGTTAATTCGGAAATTTTCATTACTATATCGTATCCATGCATAGGTTCTTTCCAAAGTATCCATAATATTATTACGCTTAATATACCTCTAAAAATATTCTTAAGATGTTTTTTATTTTCATCCATATATCTCTACCTCTAATTTTTTCTTTATTTCTTCCCATTCTTTAATATTATTTATACATCCTGGATCAGGTGCTAAATAATCTTTAAAATAAGCATAAGCTCTTGCTCTACATCCTCCACAAACATATTTATATTCACATTCTCCACAATGACCATGAAGCTTTTCTCTATTCCTTAAATCTAAGAAAACTTTATTTTTATTCCATATTTCTTCAAAATCATCTTTTCTTATATCTCCTACTTTTAATGGGAAAAATACGCATGGAGTAATAGAACCATCATAATCTAATGCGCAATAAAATCTTCCAGCACCACATCCACCAATAAATTCGCTTAAATTTACTAATTGTCCACTTAAATGAGGATTATAGAAATGCGTAGGAATTATTACTTCTTTATTATTTATTTTTCCTCCTTCCATTTGAATTGCAACTCTTGCAAATTGAGGAGCAGTAGATAATACTTGCATTTTTTCACTTTTTATAAGCTTTTTCCAAAGCATTTTAAGCAATTCTTCTCTTTCTTCTGGTTCTAAATCCATATCAATAATATCTTTACCTCTTCCAGTTGGAATAAAATTATACATCATCCACCAATTAACTCCCAATTTTTCACATAAATCTAATATTTCGGGAACTTCATTTAAATTAAACTTTGTTATAGTTGTAGCAACTTCTGTAAAAATTCCTTCATTAATACAATTTTTAATTCCTTCTATTGTTTTTTCAAATACTCCATTAACCCCTCTAAAAGAATCATGTGTTTCAGCTTTTGCTCCATCTAAGCTTATTTGAACATAACCAATATTACATTCTTTTAATTTTTTAGCAATATTTTTATTAATAATTGTTGCATTTGTTGCAACCGCAGTAAATATTCCTTTATTAGATGCATAAGAAGCTACTTCAAAGAAATCTTTTCTTAATAATGGTTCTCCTCCTGAAAAAGCAATTATATTTACACCTGCTTTACTCATTTTATCAATAGCTTTTAAAGCTTCTTCAGTATTTAATTCGAGTGGATGAGGAGTTAAAGCTGAAGCATAACAATGCTTACATTTTAAATTACACATTCTAGTAAAATTCCATACAACTAAAAATGGAGCACCTGGAGTAAATGGCTTTGAAACTCCAAATTTTGCAATACCATTTATAACATTAACTAACCCCCTTCTCCAATATACATCTTTAAATTTTTCTTTAAGTTTTTCTTCATTTAAGCCAAAAGATTGCCCGCCTTTTAAAACAGCCCATTTAACAATAGGAGTTACTAAATATGAGCAAAAAATACAAGCATTATTTCTTTCTCCTGAAAAAAATTCTAAAGCAATTTCTAATCTATTCTTTCCATCTTTTTTACATTCATTACAAAATTTTCTTAATAAAAAGCGTACGAATTTTCTATCTATAGTCGATTTCAAGAATTCTATTGTTTTAGATGTTGTTTCATTTGAAGAATTAGAAATAGAGCCCTTCATAATATTAAATAAAAATATAAAGAAGCTTAAATATTTTTATTTTTAAAATATTTAGAAAATAAAATATCAGATTATAAAGAAAATATTACAAAAAATTAAAGAATTTTTTACATATTTATTTTTTTAAAAAATTTTAATCATATTAAAAACAAAAACTTTATATTTTGAATTGTAAAAAAAATATTTTGAAGAGTTGATTATAAATGATGGGCGGATATATGGGAAAAATTTTAAGAGTTGACTTAACAACAGGAACATTAAAAGTTGAACCAATATTAGAAGAAATTGCAAAAAAATATCTTGGTGGTAAAGGATATGCAGTTTATATGTTATACCATTATTTAAAAGAGTATGAATCAAAAGGAATTTCGCCAGCAGAAATAAATCCTTTAGGGCCAGAAAACGTCTTAATTTTTGCTACTGGACCTGGCACTGGTATAGTAGGTTTTCCATCTTCTGGTAGATATCATGTTATGGCTTTAAGGTCACCTTTAACTGGTTCTATTGGAAGTGCTAATTCAGGTGGTGAATGGGGAGCATTCTTAAAATTCTCAGGATTTGATGCAGTAGTAATTGAAGGGAAATCTGAGGATCCAGTTTATCTTGCAATTATTAATGGAGAAGCAGAATTAAGAAATGCAAGTGATCTGTGGGGCAAAAATGTTTTTGATACTTGCAGAATATTAACTAAGAAAATTGGTGGAAAAAATACAAGCGTTGCATGTATAGGTCCAGCTGGAGAAAACTTAGTTCATATGGCATGTATAGTTAATGATGAACATAGAGGTGCTGGAAGAACTGGGTTGGGTGCTGTAATGGGTTCTAAAAAACTTAAAGCAATAGTTGTTTCAGGAGAACAAAAGGTCCCAGTTGCAGATCCAGAAAAGTTTAGTAAAGTTTCAAAAAGATGTCTTGATGTTATGAGAAAAAATGCTGTTACTGGAGAAGGGTTACCAACTTATGGCACATCAATACTTATTAATGTAATTAATGCTGTTGGTGGATTACCTTATAAGAATTGGCAAACAGGTGTAAATCCGCATGCTAAGGAAATAAGTGGAGAAACGTTGGCTGAAAAATATTTAATTAATAGAAGAGCATGTTGGGGATGTACAATAGGATGTGGGAGAGTCACAAGCGTTAAATCTGGGCCATTTCAAATTTTATACACAGAAGGGCCAGAATATGAATCAATATGGGCTCTCGGAAGCTCAACTGGTGTTAGAGATTTAGATGCCATAGTTAAAGCCAATCATTATTGTGATGAATTTGGATTAGATCCGATTAGTATGGGTTCGACAATAGCAGCAGCAATGGAATTGAATGAAAAAGGATATATACCAAAGGATGATCTTCAAGGATTAGATTTAAGATTTGGAAATGCAACAGCACTTGTTGAGGCTGTTTGGCGTACAGCTTATAAAGCTGGCTTTGGTAAGTATTTAGCTTTAGGATCAAAGAAGCTATGTGGGATTTATGGTCATCCAGAACTTTCAATGAGTGTTAAAGGTCTTGAAATGCCAGCTTATGATCCAAGAGCGATAAAAGGAATAGGTTTAAATTATGCAACTGCAAATAGAGGAGGATGCCATGTAACTGGATATACTGTTTCTCCAGAAGTTTTAGGAATACCAGAAAAAATAGATCCATTAACACCAAAAGGTAAAGCTTTATGGACTAAAACATTTCAAGATTTCACATGCGTTGTTAATTCAACGGTTAATTGTCTATTTGTAACATTTGCTTTAGGTGTTAAAGATTATGCTGAGTTGCTTTCAGCTGTTACTGGTTGGAAATTAACTGAAAATGATATCTTAAAAATTGGTGAAAGAATATACAATCTTGAAAGAGTAATCCTAAATAAGTATGGATTTGATGGCAAAGATGATACATTGCCTAAACGTCTATTAGAAGAACCTATGCCAGAAGGACCTGCAAAAGGGCATGTTGTTGAACTTAAAGAAATGATAGAAGAATATTATAAACTTCGTGGATGGATTAATGGTGTACCAACTGCAGAAAAACTGAAGGAGCTTGAAATTGAGCTTTAAAAACTTAAATATACTTCTCTTACTTCCCTCTTTTTTATTTTTAATATGTGATTCTTATGTCCAAAGTATTTGTTAAAGTTATGCTTTTTGCAACTTTAATGAAGAAATATAAAACTGAAGAACTTATTGTTGAATGTGATGGGACTTTAAAAGGTTTAATTAAAAATGTAGCAAAAATCCTTGGTGAAGAATTCTTTAATGACATTTATGATAAAGGATATGATAATATAAGAAAAGATATAATTTTCTTAATTAATGGTAGAAGTATTAAGGATTTAAAAGAGGAAGTTAAATTAAAAGATAATGATGTAATATCGATATTTCCTCCATTAGCTGGAGGATAAATTATTAAGAAGTCTTTCATATGAATATAGAATTCCCAGAAGCACTACAAATAGAAGTTACAAATAGGTGTAACTTTTACTGTCAATTTTGCATAAGACGAGTATGGAATGCTAAGCCTTTAGACATGGATTTAAATCTATATAAAAAAATTGCGAAAACAAATTTTCAAAAATTGAATAGAGTTATACTTTATGGACTTGGAGAACCTTTCATAAATCCAAACATTCTTGAAATGATTAAGATTGCAAGAGAATATCTTCCAGAATATGGACAAATAATCATAAGCACTAATGGTTCTATGCTTAATCCTAAATTAGCTGATAAAATAATAAAAGAAATAGGAGTAGATTCTATTTCATTTTCTATTGACACATTTGATGAAGCAAAGCTAAGTCATATTCGTGAATGGTCTGAACCTAGGATAATAATGAAAAATTTTCAGCATATTTCTAAAATTAAAAGCAATGCTAAAAGAATATTTAAATTAGGAATAGAAGTTGTCATAATGAAAGATAATTTTAAAGATCTCCCATATATAATAAGGAAATCAGCAGAAAACAATATTGATTACATTATTGTTTCTCATGTTGTTCCATATACTAAAGAAGTTTTCATGAGATCTATTTACTTAACTTTAAGCAAACCATCTTTTGATATAATAAAACCAACTTTAAATTATGGATGGGACCTTATAAATGATGCTTTTCAAGAGCTTTTTAGTAAGGCTTATGGCATAAATACTGTTTTAAAATCTGCTGAAATTATTAAGGAGCTTTGGGAACGTGCAGAAAAAATAGGATATTGGCTTAATCTACCATTACTTTTTTATTCTAAAGATAAAATTGAGATTATTAATCAAGTGGAGGAAATTTTCCATAAAAGCAAAGATATTGCTTATGAGTATCAAATTGATTTAAAGCTTCCAAACTTATACCCTAATGCAAAAGAAAGAGAGTGCCCTTATATTAAGAAGAAAACAATGGTTATTAGGTCTGATGGATTAGTTGTTCCTTGCTTAGAATTCATGTATTCGCATACTTTATATATTAATGAACATCTAAAAAACATTCAAGAAATACCTTTTGGAGATGTTAAAAAAGAAGATGTTGAAAATATATGGAAAAAAAGTGTATATACTAATTTTAGAGAAGTTAGACAAAACATGGCTACCAATATACCTTGGTGTGGAGATTGCCCATATTCAACCTTAGGATGTTTCTATTCAAGAACTAATGAAATTGATTGCTATGTTAATGAACCTGGATGTAGTGAATGCGTATATAGTGTTAATTTAGCTCAATGCAATATATGATAAAAAAGTTAATGTTATTAGAGAATACTTTCTAAAGAAAATAAAATTATTATATAAGAAATTTAAGAAACCAATCTTTAGCTAAACGCGATACTTCTTCAAGCTTTCCAGGTTCTTCAAAAAGATGTGAGGCTCCTGGAATTATTATTAGTTCTTTTTCTGCTTTTAATTTTTCATAAGCTATTTTATTAAGTTCTATTACATATTCATCCAATTCTCCAACTATTAATAAAGTTGCTGCTTTTACTTTTGGAAGATAATCTAAAACAAGATCTGGTCTTCCTCCACGAGAAACAATAGCTTTAATATCTTCAATTTTTGTAGAAGCTTGAAGAGCAGCAGCTGCACCTGTTGATGCGCCAAAATAACCTATTTTTAGATTTTTTATTTCATCATTAGCTTTAACCCATTTAGTTACAGTAATTAATCTTTCTGCTAAAAGTTTTATATTAAAACGATTTTCATATATTAAATCTTCTTCTTCTGTTAAAAGATCAAATAAAAGTGTAGCTAATCCTACTTTTCTTAATTCTCTAGCAACAAAATTATTCCTTGGACTAAAACGACTACTTCCACTACCATGAGCAAAAATAACTATACCCTTAGCATTTTTTGGAATACCTAAAATACCATCAAGCTTAATAGAATTTATTGGAATTTTTACTTCTTTTTCTTCTTTATTCATAAGAATATTTTTCATAAATTCTTATAGCAAAAAATTACTTTTAAATTTTCTATTTAAAATTCTGAAAGAAATATATGTTAGATTAAAATTTTTGTTAAACTTTATAAATAAGTTAAAAAAATGAATGGTTAGAATGAATGCGATTTCTAGAATAGGTAAGAAAGGAATAATTGTTATACCAAAAAAAATGAGAGAATCTTTAGGATTAAAAGAAAATATGCAAGTTATTTTAATATTAAAGGAAAATGAAATAATTTTAAGACCTTTTAATATAGAAAGAGTAAAACTAGGAGGCAGAGTATCAGAAATAGTCTTAAAAAGCAAAATTGAGGAAAATGAACTTGAAAAATAATAAAATCGTTCTAGATAGTAGTATTATTATCGAATATCTTGATGAAGAATCACCTTATAAAAATAAGATAGAGCAATTATATAATAATATATTACAAAGAAAAATTGAAGCTTATATACCTATAACAACATTAAGTGAAATTGTATATATTAGCACTAAAATTTATCAAGAAGCAGGATTTATAAATCCAAATGAAAATGCTATAAAATTCATTAATTGGTTATTGAATTATCCAAATATTAAAATTGCGAAAAATACAATAGAAATTAGTTTATTAGCTGGAGAAATAAGGAAAATAGCGAAAATATCTTTAATAGATTGCTATGTTATAGCTACAGCAAAGAATATACAAGCAATACCATTGTTTTTAAAAATAGAGAAAGAAATGGAACCTTGTATAGATTTGTTAATGAAATATAATGTACAATTTTTAATAAAATAATCAAATAAAAATTTTTATTAAGTTATTATCATAGAGAAATAATTAAGTACTAGGAAAGTTATTATTCTATTGAAATATTTTAGATGGGATATGTGACTCATATTATTAATTTCATTTAAAAAGGTGAAGTTAAATTATGAGAGAGCATATTAAACAAGAAAAATTATCTATAAATAATGAATTAACAGAATTAGAATTAGAAAGATATGATAGACAAATTAGAATTCCAAATTTTGGCATTAATGGTCAAAAAAGACTTAAATCTTCTAAAATAGTAATTGCTGGAATAGGTGGATTAGGATGTGCTTCAGCAATTTATTTAGCTGCTGCTGGAATAGGAGAATTAGTTTTAATCGATAAAGAAAAAGTAGAATTAAGCAATTTAAATAGACAAATTTTACATTGGACAAAAGATATAGGAAAATATAAAGTTGAATCTGCTAAAGAAAAATTAATTCAATTAAATCCTGAAATAAATATCTTAGCTATTAAAGAAGAAATAAATGAAGATAATGTAAAAGAATTAATTAATGGAGCAAATGTTGTTATAGATGGACAAGATAATTTTAAAACAAGATTTATAATAAATAAAGCTTGTGTAGAATTAAGAATACCATTTATTTATGCTGCTGTTCAAGGATTAGAAGGGAGATTAATGACTATTATTCCAGGCGAAGGACCATGCTTAAGATGTTTAATTCCAATTGATCCTCCTGAAATAGCTACATTTCCAGTTTTTGGAGCAATACCTGCATTAATTGCTATGATACAAACAATTGAAGCAATTAAAATTATTTTAGGAATAGGAGAAAAATACATTGGAAAATTATTAATTTTTGATGGAGAAAGAAATGTTTTTAATCATATAGAAATTAAAAGAAATCCAAATTGTCCAATATGTAAAAATGTATAATAAAAAAATATTTAAAGGGGTTATTAATATATTAAAGGAAATGAGTGAAAAAATATTCGCTATAGAAGTAGAAAATCTTACTAAAAAATTTGGAGAATTTATAGCATTAAGAAATATTTCATTCAATGTTATGCCTAATGAAATTTTTGGATTAATTGGTCCAAATGGAGCAGGAAAAACAACTACTTTAAGAATACTTGCTACTCTTCTTTTACCAACTGATGGAATTGTTAAAATTTTTAATTATGATATAATTTCTGAAGCAAATAAAATAAGGGAAATATTATCTTATTTAGCTGAAGATGCAGGAGCATATAGAAATCTTAGTGGTTATGAATATTTAAAAATAGTTGGTAAGATATATTTTTCATCCAAAAAAGATTTGGAAGAAGCAATTGAAGAAGCTATTAAAATTTCTGGCTTGAAAAATAGGATAAATGATAAAGTAAAAAATTATAGTAAAGGTATGAAAAGAAGACTTCAAGTAGCTAGAACATTTATGGTAAAACCTAAATTAGCTATTTTAGATGAACCTACTGCTGGATTGGACGTAATTCATGCACAATATATTAGACAAATAATAAAAGATTATGCTGAAAAAATGGGAATTACGATTATTTTATCAAGTCACAATATGCTTGAAGTAGAAAATCTATGTTCTAGAATAGCATTAATTCATAATGGAGAAATTGTCACTATTGGTAATCCAAAAGAGCTAAAAGAAAAATTCAATGCATCAAATTTAGAAGAAGTATTTATTAAGGTGGCAAAAATTGAAGAGTAAGTTAATTCCACTTATTGAAAAAGAAATTAAAGATTTACTTAGAGATCCAAGGATATACATAGGTTTGATTATTCCAATATTCATACTTCCATTAATGGGATCTATATTTTCCATTTCAACAACACAAACAATTCAATTAATGAAAGAGGGGATCCCAATTGCTTTAATAAATTATGATGAAACTAATTGGAGTTTAGATTTTATAAATTTCTTATCAAATTCTGGTTTCAATATTACATACATAGATTTTAATAAATATGATAAAATGGAATTTTTATTAAAAGATATTGAAAAATCAAATATTCAAGCTTTAATAATAATTCCTAAAGGTTATGGAGAAAATATTACTAAATTTAATAAAGCAAATATAGAAACATATTATTTTATTAGAAGTAGTGGAATAAGTGAAACAAGCATTTTATCAATGATAAATAGCATATTGAAAAAATATTCTGATGTATTAAGTTTAAGATTAATTTCTGATATTGCTTCAGATAAAAAACCTGAAAATTTAAAAGAACCAATCAAAATTGATAGTTTAAGTATTGTAGGAGGAAAAGTTCTTAATATACCACCTGAAACATTGATTGGACAAATTATGATGCAAACTATGATAATTCCATTAACTCTTTTCATTTTAACAATAGTTGTTGCTCAAACTGCTGCTACAGCAACCGCTGTTGAAAATGAAGAAAGGACACTTGAAACCTTATTAACTTTTCCAGTTAATAGATATGAAATCCTTTTAGCAAAATTAATAGGTTCAGCTTTAATAGCAATAATTGGAGCAGTCTTATATTTAATTGGTTATTATGTTTATTTAGAGAAAATGTTAACAATTATTGAAGAGCCAATTATGGAAGGGGGAATTGCTTTATTATCATTCCTTCCTCCACCTTCAATCGAAGCATATATCATATTGGGAATAAATGTTTTACTTGCAATATTTTTCACAACTTCTTTAGGAGTAGTTATAGGAGCATTAAGTAGCGATGTAAGAATTTCGAATTCTCTTTTAGGCATAATAATCATACCTGTAATGATTCCAGCATTCTTAATAATGTATGGAGGAGAAATAGGGAATCTTCCATTAATAATTCAAATAATAGTATATGCTCTTCCAACATCTTATCCATTAATTTCTACTAAAAAAATATTCTTAGGATCAATACCTATAGAATCAATATATGGAATACCTTATTCAATTATTCTTACATTAATTGTAATTTATTTAACAGGAAAAATATTAAGCCCTGAAAAATTATTAACTTTACAATATAAATTAAAAGTATGGAGAATAAAAAGAAAAAGTTAATATAGAAATTTTTATTTTCAATCGATTTTTATAATATAAAATTAAAAATTATTTTATAATTTATTGAAAAATAAATTGTTCAAAAAATAGAACAAAACGTTCTAAAGCATAGCATTAAGTAATCTCTCAATATTATATTTTAATGAGAAGAAATGATGAAGAAAATTTTACTTATTTTAATGATAGCTTTAATATTAACATCATTTATTGCAACTATTTCATTATATCAAAAATATAATGAAATAGAAAAGAATTTTATTAATTTAAAAAGATTTTCTTCTTATGAAGAATTAAAGAATTTCATAAATGAAAATATGAAAATTGCAAAATCACAAAGATATGATTTTGTAGATTTTCTTTTCCCTTTAGCTACAATTACTAGAGAATCTTTTGCTAAAGGTGTTCCTGAAGTAACTTCCCAATTATCTAATGATTATTCAAAAACAAATGTTCAAGTTGAAGGAATAGATGAAGCAGATATTGTTAAAACAGATGGCAAGTATATTTATATTGTATCAGGAAATAAAATTTTTATAATTATGGCATATCCTCCAGAAAATGCTGAAATCCTTTCTAGAATAAAATTAAATGGGACTATAGTTGGGTTATTTATAAATAAAGATAAAATGGCTATTTTTGAAAATCTTATGGGAACTAAATATCTTGAAATTTATGGTAAAAATAGCAAATATGGAACTTCTATTAAAATTTATGATATTTCAAATAGAAGAGAGCCTCTTTTAGAAAAAGAAATTTTATTTGAAGGATGGTACTTTGATTCAAGAATGATAGAAGATTATGTTTATGTTGTTTTAAATAGTTATGCAATAACTTATGAAAATAAAGAAATTGTCCTTCCTTCAATATGCATAGATAATAATTTAGAAAATATTAAAGCTGAAGAAATATATTATGCAGATGTTCCTAGCTCATTTTATATGTTTACTACTATTATTAGTATAAATATTCAAGATACTAAACAAAAGCCAATTTATGAAACTTTCCTAACTGGAGCAACTACATGCATGTATGTTTCTCAAGAAAATATCTATATAGCAATTCCTACAATCACTCCAATACGTATTTTAAATATTCCTAATGAAGAAGAAAGCACACTTATTTATAGAATTCGCATAGGAAAAGGAGAAATAAAATGTGAAGCAAGTGGAAAAGTTCCAGGTAAACCACTTAATCAATTTTCTATGGATGAATATAATGGATATTTTAGAATTGCAACTACAACTGGACATGTTGCAAGAACTTTAGAAGAAGCAACATCTAAAAATCATGTATACATATTAAACATGAAATTGAATATTACTGGAAAATTAGAAAGCCTTGCTCCAGGAGAAAGAATATATTCAGCAAGATTCATGAGAAATAGATGCTATCTCGTAACATTTAAGAAAGTTGATCCATTATTTGTTATAGATTTAGAAGATCCAAATATGCCAAAGATCCTTGGAAAATTGAAAATACCAGGATATTCTGATTATCTTCATCCATATGATGAAAATCATTTAATAGGAATAGGAAAAGAAACAATAGAAGCTGAAGAAGGAGATTTTGCATGGTATCAAGGTGTGAAAATATCATTATTTGATGTTAGTAATGTTTCTAAACCAAAAGAAATAGCTAAATATATAATAGGAGATCGTGGAACAGATTCTCCAGTTTTAAGAGATCATAAAGCATTATTATTTGATAAATCAAGAAAACTTCTTGTATTACCAATTTTAATTGCAAAAATAGATAAAGAAAAATATACTAATGGAGTTCCACCAAATACTTATGGAGAATATGTTTGGCAAGGAGTATATGTGTTTAATATATCTCCAGAAGAAGGAATAATACTTAAAGGAGGAATTACACATTTAGATAATAATATTGATTTAGAAAAAAGTGGTTATTACTTTAATTCTCCATATTCTGTAAAAAGAGCACTTTATATTAACAATATTCTTTATACAATTTCAGATAAAAAAATTAAAATGAATAATATTGAAAATTTACAAGAAATAAATCAATTAAATATGCCTTATTGAAGAATAAAATTAGCATGTTAAATGTAAAGCAGCACAAACTTTCTTAGATTTATATAGCTCATTATATTTTTTACAAGCTTCGCTTGTTTTAGCTATTATTATTTCAATTCCATTTGATTTAACATATTCTATTACTTCTTTAGGAACTTCCATTACACCCATATATCCAGTACCTATTATAAGTACTTCAGGCTTCTCATTTATAATTTCCTCAATATCTTCTATTGATAATTTATGACCTTCTTTACGCCACCAGCTATCATTTATCTTATTTGGATATAAAATCAAGTCTCTATTATATTTTTTACCATTAATTATTATTCTTCCAAATTCATAATGTTCGATCATCTATAACTATAATTTACAAAGTTTAATATTAAGTTTAAATATTAAAAAATTTAATAATTCAAGCTTAGATTTTTTTGTTTATATTTTTAAAAACGCTTTTCTCATAAAACTTTATAAATATTGTAGAATAAATCATTAATAAAAACATTATAAGGACGATGTATTTTATGTCATTTGAAGAAGTTGAAATTTTAAAAGAAAGAGCTGAAGCTTTTTTAAAAAATGCAAAAAGGCTTATTGATGAAAAAGTATGGGATCTTGCAGCTTTTAATCTTGAACAATATCGTCAACTTTTACTTAAGTATAAGCTTTTAATAAAAACAGGCACTTATCCACGTACACATTCTATAATAAGACTGCTTTATGAATTAAGTAAATTAGAGCCAAAGCTTAATGATTTATTAAATAATGAAAATAATATTATTTTTCTAACAAAAATTGAAGATGCATACATTGGTTCTAGATATCTTCCACGAAAATATGAAGAAAAAGAAGTTATAGCTATTTTAAAATTTATCGAAGAAGTGTTTAAAGTTTATGTTGAGAGAATTTGATTTGTATATTGAAACAAGCAAAGAATATGCTGAACATATTAAAAAATATAAAGAAGTAGGCAAAAAAATAAAAGATTTTGTTTTATCAATATATCCAGAATCTAAAATATACATATTTGGATCTATAATTGAAGGTAAAGCTACTTTAGCAAGCGATATAGATATATTAATAGTAGTAAACAAAATTTCAAAAGAAGAACAATATAAACTTAAGGCATGGATATACATGATGATAAAAGCTCCAATAGAGCTTCATGTAATATCTGAAGAAGAATATAATAAATGGTATAAACGATTTATTACAAAAATGGAAGAAATTTAAAATATTATTCAATAAAAAATTATAATAAATGAAGTAAATCATTTAAACTATGAATAATATATTTTCCATTTTTCTCATTTTTTCTATCTAAATAAAATGCATTTATACCAATTTGAATAGGTATTTGATAATCAACTTCTTCATCATCACCTATATGAATCATTTCAAATGGTTTAACATTTAATTTTTCACAAATCAATTTATAAAATTCAATATTTTTCCTTGGAATATTGAAATCTGAAACGCATGAAAAAACATGCTTAAAATATTTTTTATTAAGCATTTCTAACTCAATTTCTATAAATTCTTTTGCAGCATTAGAAGAAATTATTAAAGTATACTTTTTTGAAGCTATTTCTAAAAAATTTAAAGCATCTTGATAATATTCAATTCTATTACTAATTTTTTTAAGTAATTCTCTTGAATCTACTTCAAGATTAAAATAATTTAACCAATAATTTGGTAAATACCATCTAATATCTTCTTTTCCTATTTTATCATATTCATTAAAAATATATTCTTTAGCTTTTTTTAATTCAATTTTATTTTTAATAGAATATAATTCAGGAATTAATTCAAGCCAAAAATAATCTACAAAATCCTTTTTTACTAATGTTCCATCTAAATCAAATGAAATAATTTTAATTTTTTTCAATTTCATTTCCCATTCACATTAATTGCTGCATTAAATCTATTTTCTTTTTAAAAAAGATGTATTTATATTATTTCATTAATTTTTTACATATTCATTAAATTTAAACACAATTATGTTAAAAAAATATTATAAATCACTAAAAAATAATATTTTTTTAGGAAAGTGAGAAAAATGAATTATACATTATTATTCATAATTGGTTTCTTTGTACAAACAATGGTAATGATAAGCTTAGATTTTGCAAATAGCAAAATGGATAAAAATCATCGATATTATCAATTGCTTCAAGCATTTCGCGTTATAATCGCTGCTTCTTTAATATGGCTAATGATTAGTTTCTTTGCCCAGATCTATATGGGTTGGATATCCTTTCCAGAATGAGGTGAAATGAATGAATAGTGAATATAAAAAAGGTATTACTCCAATGCATTTAGTTATAAGCGGTGTTACTGCAGGTGTATGTATCGTGCTTGCTTTATTTGCAATAATCTTAGTTCCAGTACCAGGTTTACCTTCAGCATCTGGTTTTTGGATACCTGCTGGATTTTACTTTGTATTTACTTTATGGTTTGGAATTTGGGGGGCTTTAGGAGGGCATATTGCAACATTTATTGCAATGGGCTATTTCTCAGGATATACTCTTCATATATGGCTTGATGGAGGATTAGGAGATTTTATTGCACCACTCGTGACTTTAATTATATTTAGAGCCTTAAAAGCAGATCCTGAATTAAAAACTAAAAAAGATTGGATAACATGGATTGTAAGTGTACCAATATCAAGCTTGGTATGTGGCTTATGGGTTCATAGTGTTAATTTAGCATTTGGAATTATTACACCACCATTCTGGTGGATAGGAGTTGTAACATATTTCTTAGGGGATTCAGCTGCAATATTCATAGTTGGAACACCATTATTGAAAACATTATCAAAATATGTTAAAGCTTCTCCAGTATACGTAGAAGGAATATTCTCTTAGAAGCTGATAATATGGCTTTAAAAACATTTCTAACATATGTTCCAAAGGATTCAAAAATAAACAAAATACATCCTGTAGTTAAAGTATCCCTTCTATTAAGTATAAACATTATTGCATGGCTAATTGAAGATCCCATAATCCTTTTTTTATTATTTTTAATTATTATTTTTAATTATAAAATTTTTCGCATACCATTATATGGATTAAAAAAATTTTTATTATCAACTATAATTATTTTACAAGCAATAATTGTTTCATATATTTTTGGAAGTAAAATTCCTGGGAAAAATATTTATTTAATTTTACCATGGGGAACTTATGTTTCTGAAATGACTATTATTTATATAATAGCAATGTCTTTTAGATTTACTTCAATGCTTTTAGGCTCAACTTTAATGCTTGGAACAATGAGAGATAGGGATATAATATATGGAGTAACATGTTTGCATCTTCCATATTCATTAGCATTTATTATAAATCTATCTTTTAGGAATATGGGAATATTTATTGAAGATTATTCAAGAGTTAGAGATGCTATGATTTTAAGAGGAGGGAAATTTTCTAAAGGTTCTTTCTTAGAAAAAATAAAAAATTATATTTATTTAGCTATTCCATTAGCTATTTTAGCTATTAGAAGAATAATCGAAATATCTTATGCAGTAGAAGCAAAAGGATTTGGAATTAATAAAAAAAGAAGCTATTATCATGATTATTCTATTAATTTAAAAAATTTAATATTAACAATTTTTATTCTTTCACTTATACCATTAACTTTTATTTGCAAAATATATTTCAAAATATTCATTTTCCCTGGAGTAATAAGTATGTTAATTAAATAGTGAAGAAAATGTTCAATAATCAATATGATATTGAAATAGAAAATTTATGGTGGAAATATGCCACAAGTAAAGATTGGATATTAAAAAATATTTCGATTAAAATAAGAAAAGGGGAATTTTTAGGAATTGTAGGTCCAAGTGGAGCTGGAAAAACAACTCTTTGTCTTTGTATGTCTGGTTTAATTCCTTTAAGAAGCAAAGGATTAATGAATGGAAAAGTATTAATTAAAGGAATGGATACTAAAAGTATATCTCTACAAAAAATTATAAGTAAAGTAGGAATAGTTTTTCAAGATCCTGATACACAATTAGTAACAATGTCTGTAGAAGATGAAATTGCTTTCCCATTAGAAAATATGGGTTTTTCGAAAAAAGAAATAAAAGAAAGAGTTGAAGAAGCATTAAAAATAGTTGGTTTAGAAGAATATAGAGAAAAATATCCTTATGAGCTATCTGGTGGACAAAAACAAAGATTAGCAATAGCTTCAATTTTAGCTCTTAAACCAGAAATATTAATACTTGATGAACCTACATCAGATTTAGACCCAATAGGAAAAAAAGAAGTTTTTTCAATTCTTTCGAAACTCAGGAAAGAATATAATGCAACTCTTATAGTTGTTGAACATAATACTGAAGAATTAGCAAAATATGCAAATAGAATAGCCTTTCTTTATAATGGAGAAATAATTAAATTAGATGCTCCAAATAGATTTTTTAAAGATATAGAATTTCTTAAAGAAAAAGGAGTTTATCCTCCTCAAGTTTCAGAATTTTTTTATTATTCAAAAATTGGAAATAATGAAAATAATTTTCCAGTAACTATTGAAGAAGCAATAAATATTATTAAAAAAGAAATAAATATAGAGAATTTAAAGAATAGAATTAATCAAATTCATAATAAACTATATACTAAAAAGAATAGAGAATTGGAAGAAGAAATAATAAATGTTAAGAATTTAGTTTATGAATATCCTGATGGAACAATTGCTCTTAAAGGAATAAGCTTTAAAGTACATAAAGGGGAATACATAGCAATAGTAGGACCAAATGGAAGTGGAAAAACGACTCTTGCAAAAATTTTAGTTGCTTTACTTAAACCAACTAATGGAGAAGTAAAAATTTTTGGAGAAGATACAAGAAATATAAACGTTTCAGATTTAGCAACAAAAATAGGTTATGTGTATCAAAATCCAGATCATCAATTATTTTCACCAACAGTTTATGAAGAATGTGCATATGGATTAAGAAATCTTGGATTTAATGAAAAAGAAATTAAAGAAAGGATAGAAGAAACTCTTGAAATAATGGGTTTGAATGGTTTGGAAAATGTTGAACCATTTATGTTAAGTAAAGGTCAAAGACAAAGGCTTGCATTAGCTGCAACATTAGTTTTAAAACCAGAAGTAATAATAGTTGATGAGCCTACTACTGGACAAGATATGAAGCAATCAGAAGCAATAATGGAATTATTAAATAAATTGAATAAAGATGGAAAAACAATAATTGTAATAACTCATAATATGAGAATAGTTGCTGAACATATTAAAAGAACAATAGTTTTAATGAATGGAAAAATAATTTTAGATGGAAATACAAGAGAAGTTTTTTCAAATATTGAATTACTTGAAGAAGCTTCAATATATCCTCCTCAAATAACACTTTTTGCAAAAGAATTAATAAATAAAGATTTAACAATTTTAAATACTTATGAATTATTAGAAATATTAAAATTGAATAAAATAAGGTGATAAATATGAGTTTAAAAAATTCTCTTAGAGAGAAAGTATGGAAAGAATTGCTTAAAGTAGCTAAACCAGATTCTCGCTTCCATTTTGATTTTTCAAGCTTTATACCAGATTTTGAAGGGAGCGAAAAATGTATTGAAAAAATAAGAAAAATGGATATTTATAAAAATGCTAAAAATATAATGATAACTCCAGATAATAATTTGATAAAACTTAGAGAATATTGTATAATTGATAATAAATGCTATGTAATGCCTACTTATGGAATAAAAAGAGGTTTTCTAAAAATTTCAAGAGAAAACGTTCCAAAAGGAAAAGAAGATTTTGCAGCTACTCTTGATGGAGCAGAAATATTTGGTAAACCTGTTACTTTAAGAGATATTCAAAAAATTGGAAAAATAGATTTTATGGTCACAGGAGCATCGATAGTAAATATGGAAGGTGTAAGATATGGTAAAGGCCATGGATATTTTGATTTAGAATGGGCTATGTTTAGAGATATAGGAGTTGTTTCAGAAGAAACGCCAATAATTACAGTAGTACATGATTGTCAATTAGTTGATGAAGAATTTCCAATAGATCCATTCGATACAATTATAGATATAATTGTTACTCCAACAAGAATAATAAATGTTAAGAAAAAACATCCTAAACCAATTGGAATAATATGGGATAAACTTCCTAAAGAAATGATAGAATCCATTCCGCCTTTAAAAGAACTGCAAAAAATGAGGGAAAAACTATCTTTAAATAAAGATGGAAAACTCTATTCAAACAATTTTATAAATCCATAAAAAATTATTTTGATGGTGAAATTAAAGTGGTTGTTACAGAAAAGCCTATAATAGAAGTTAAGAATCTTAGTTTCAAATATATCGACTCTCAGCATTTAGTTCTTGATAATATCAACTTAAAAATTTATGAGGGGGAAACAGTATTAATATTAGGACCAAGCGGATGCGGAAAAAGCACACTTGCACTTTGTCTCAATGGAATAATCCCTCATGCAATAAAAGGAGACATGAAAGGAGAAGTAATAATTGATGGAGTTAATACCAAATATTGTTCACTTCATGAATTAACCCAAAAGGTTGGCATAGTATTTCAAGATCCTGAAACGCAATTCTGTACACTTTATGTTGAAGATGAAGTAGCCTTTGGACCTGAAAACCTTTGCTTGTCAAAAGAAGAAATTGAGAAAAGAATAAATCAGTCATTAAAACAAGTAGAATTATTAAAACATATAAAAACTAGAATTGATAAGTTATCTGGTGGAGAAAAGCAAAGATTAGCATTAGCAGCAATATTAGCCATGAATCCCAAAATAATAATTTTCGATGAACCAACTTCAAATTTAGACCCTTTAGGGACAAATAATGTTTTTTCAATAATAAAAAAAATGTCTGAGGACCCTACAAAAACCATAGTATTAATAGAACATAAAATTGACGATATAATAGATATTGTTAATAGAGTATTCATAATGAATGCAAACGGCACTATAATAGACTCTGGACCGCCAAGAGAAATTATTGAAAGAGTATCCGAAAAGTATAAAGAATTAGGCATATGGATTCCACAAGTTTCCGAATTAGCTATATTTTTAAGAGAACATTACGATATTTTAAGAAATGAAACAATACCATTAACAGTAGAGGAGGCTATCAATTTTCTTGATAAACTTAACATAATAGAGAAACTAACAAGATCTCAATATATGATTAAAAAAATTGAAAAACCAAGTGAAGTTGCTATTTCCATTAAAGATCTTGAGTTTAGATATCCTGACGGGACTTTAGCATTAAAGAGAGTTAATCTTGAAGTTTTAAAAGGGGATTTCTTAGCAATTGTTGGTGGGAATGGGTCGGGAAAAACTACATTAGCACTTTGCATAATAGGAGCTTTTCCAATACCTAAAGGAAGAGTTTATATAAATGGTAAAGATATAACTTCGATGACTAGATATGAAATTGCAAAAGAAGTTGGTTATGTTTTTCAATATCCTGAGCATCAATTTATAGAAGCTAAGGTATTTGATGAGGTAGCATTTAGTTTAAAAGTTAGGAAAGTTTCACTTGAAGAAATAGAAAAAAGAGTTACAAATATTCTTAAATTATTCTCTTTAGATAAATATGCATCATCAAATCCGTTTATTTTAAGTCAAGGTGAAAAAAGGAGATTGAGTGTAGCTACAATGCTAATAGTAGAGCCAAATATATTAATACTTGATGAACCTACATTTGGACAAGATGAACAAAATTCTAGATATATAATGGAACTTTTAAAAAAGTTAAATGAAAAAGGAAAAACAATAATAATGATAACTCATGATATGAATCTTGTGGCAAAATATGCTAAGACAGTAGCAGTAATGTCAAATGGAGAAATAATCTTTAATGGGACTGTGGAAGAATTATTTGAAAGAGATGATGTAATGAATGAAGCTAAGTTATTCCCGCCACCACTTATACGATTAAGTAGAATTTTAAAGCATAAATATCCTAATTTTATAAATATTAAATATCCAGAAGCCATTATAGAGATGATTATTAATGAAGAAAATAGGTTTACCACGATATAGAACTTTTGAATATCTTGAAGCAGATTCGTTTCTTCATAGGTTAAATCCTACATTAAAATTCTTCATAACAATCATTATAATACTTTTAGGAGCAACTATACTTGATCCATTACCACTTTTGATATTCATGTTTATAGGATTAATTATGATTTTTATTGTTGGCCAAATTCCTGTAAAAGTCTATCTTAAAGTTATGTCTTTCTTCCTATTTTTGTCTACAATGTACTTTGTTTTTTATTCGATAATTTATAGTCCAGAAGCTCCTCCAGCATTTCAATTTGGAAGAATTGCAAGAGAAACGATAATTCCTCATATAGAATTTAGACTAGGAATTTTAAGAGTTACTTCTGAAGGTATGTACTTTGGTTCAGCTGTTGCTTTAAGAATACTTAATACTTTAACATGGGCTATGATGTTCATTTTTACAACTCACCCAAAACTTTTTATAATATCATTAATACAACATATGAAGCTTAATTATAAAGTAGGTTTTGCTATATTTGCAGGATATAGATTTATGCCTTTATTAAATAGTGAACTTGAATCTATTAGAATTGCTCATGCAGTAAGAGGTTATGGTGAAAAAACAACTTTAAAAGGCAGATTCAAAGAATTTATGAGATATACCATTCCGCTTTTTGCTTCTGCTATTAGAAAAGCTCAAAGGACTGCGATTGCTATGGAAAGTAAAGCTTTTGGGGCTTTTCCAAAAAGAACTTATCTTACGGACGTTAAATTAAATAAAATCGATGTAGTATTTACATTACTATTTCTTACGATAATAATAGCGCTATATATTCTAATGATAAAATTAGGATTAATAAGATCTCTCATAATAAGTTTTTAAAAAAAAGGAATGGAAATAAAGAATTAAACTTCTTTAGCTATTGGATATCCTGATAACGCACCAGTTTTAGCAACACCTTTTGCTATCCCTATACCTATAGCTGTCCATATCCATGCAGCAACTACTCTAAGAATGAACATTCCTGTTACTGCCATTGTTCCGGCTAGATATAGTGCAAACATGAAGTAGTCCATTATGAAACTAATAATAGCGGCGGCACTCATGGCTATTCCCATCACTGGATAATTCCATTTTTTATAAAATGTTACTGCCAAGACAATTTCAGGAGCTATTCCTTGTGCAATCCCGAATAATAAAACAGTTGGACCTGCTGGGGATCCTGCTAAAAGTTCAGCAAAGCATCCTAAGAATTCCCCAAGAAAGAAAATTCCAGGTTTTCTTATAATAAAAGCTGGAATCAAACCTGCTAAATACCATAAAGGATGTACTATATTAGGAGTTATAGGGCCTCCTATACTTTCAATGATACCCCAAAGAACAGCATTAGCCATGTAGATTATTCCAAGAGCAAAAGCTATAGCAACTGTCATCACAATATCCATGGTAGTTAATTTAAGGGAATATTCTCCTACTTTGCTCATATTAAATTCGTATTTTTTTAAATAAAGAATTATAAATACTTTTCTGTGTACTTATAAAATGTATCAAAATAATCATTATGAAACATATTCATCATTTTACATTATTTTGTTAATTATACAAGAATGTGTTGAATGTGTAATTTATAAAAATTTTTATAGAACTAAAAAATTGTATTATAAACATGCCTCCAGAGAAAGTAATACTTGATTGCGATCCTGGAATAGATGATGCTTTAGCAATACTTTTAGCTTTTGCATCACCAGAGCTTGAAGTTAGAGCTATAACAACCGTAAGTGGTAATCTTCATGTAAATAAAACTTCAGCAAATGCTCTTAAAATACTTGAATTAATAAATGTAAAAGATGTACCTGTAGCAAAAGGTGCAGAAAAACCACTTTTTAGAGAATTACCAAAAGACCCATTTTCTCATGGTGAAGATGGTTTGGGAAATACATGGTTACCTGAACCAAAAATAAAACTTTATTCTAAACATGCTTCAGATTTAATAATTGAAGAAGTAGCTGAGAATAAAGAAGATATATCATTAATTAGTACAGGTCCATTAACTAATATAGCATTAGCACTTTTAAGAGAAAGAAAAATTACAAAATGGATTAAGAGACATATCATGATTGGTGGAATATATGGCGTAACTCCTTATGGATATATGAATGCAACAGGATTAACTCCTGTAAGTGAATGGAACATTTATGTTGATCCTGAAGCTGCAAAGATAGTTTTTAACTCTGGAATGAACATTACAGCAATAGGAATCGATGTAACAACGATACCATCAGCAGAATTTAAAAGAGAGCATGTAGCAAAATTAGCCCAAGTTGATACAAATGTAACAAGGTTTGCTACAAAAGCAATACGTTATATAATAGATAGAGGGTTTCCTATGCATCTCCATGATCCAATGGCTATAATGGCTACTACAACAAGTAGTTTATTTAAATTTACTAAACTAAAAGTAGACGTGGAAATAAAGGGAGAATTAACTTTAGGTCAGACTGTCACAGAACATAGATTAAGATTTAAGTGGGGTGAAGATAAACCCGAAATAACTGTAGCATGTGACGTAAATGGACCAGCTTTAATAGATCTGTTCATAAAAAGGATACAATCCTTAAAGTAACTTTAGTTAAGTTTAAACATGCTTACATTTAGAATTTTGCCTTTAAAAGAGATTACAAGAAATAAAAATTTTCTAGAATGCTACTGGGCTTCTTAATTAACTTACATGAATTTTTTATATTAGAACTTTGAATATTAAATTTATTATTAATTTTTCCTGAGTATGATTTTAAATAATCATGATATATAATATTTTTTAATTAAAAAATGGTTCTGTCAAGTTAAGTAATACTATATTTATAATTTTTTATTTTTTCATTTTATGTTTTTTAAAAGAGAAAGAACTCCTATTGAAATTGTTTTATATGGAATTTATACTTATTCTAGATCTAATTCTTTTAGATTATCTTCTGAAATATTAAAGCCATTAATAAATAGAAGTCATGAAACTATTAGAAATTGGTATTATAGATTTAATAATATTTCTAAAATAATAAATCCAAATATTAAATCAAGAATTGCATTAATAGATGAAACTTTTTTTCAAATAGGAGAAAAAGAAGCAATTCTTTGGATTGCATTTGAACAAAATAAAAGAATATTTTTAGATTTTCAAATAAAAATTGGAAGAGGAAGTTTAAATAGCTTATAAGCTGAGAAATTCATAAAAAAATTAAGAATAAAACATAGAATATATGGAAATAAATTAAAGAATTTAATTGAAAGATTTATTCAAATTATAAAAGATAGAATTGAATGCTTTGATTATTATTTTCCATGCTTAAAAGAAGAATGTAATTATAATCATATTATAAAATGGATAGAATCTTTTAAAATAGATTATAATTTTATTAGAATTCATGGAAAAATTGGAAAATCTCCATTAGGAATAAAATTAAGAAAAAATATTATGAATAAAATGAAAAATATAAAGGAAGTGATATGGTATTACTTAACTTGACAGAACCTAAAAAATTGAGAAAAAAATTTATATATCAATATTACATTATTTAAATACGATGTAAAATGGGGGAAAAAGTTTCTAGAAGAGATTATTTAAAAGTTTTAGGAGGGACTGTTGGAGGTCTTGTGGTAGGTGCTGCCATAGGTTATTTTGCAGCTCCTGGAAAAGTTGTTGAAAAAACTGTAGAAAGAACAGTAACTCAAACTATAACAGCTACTCCTACTGTTACACTAACAACACCTGCTAAAAAAGTTGAATTACCCGGTTGGCAATGGGGTGCTGAGTATGAAGCTGTAAACAAAGCATTAGAGACAATTGCTAATGAATGGAATGCCGCTCATCCTGAAGCTATTGTAAAATACACGATATTCCCAGAACTTACTGAAGTAGAATATGCTCTTAAAGTTAGACAAGCTGCTGAAGCAGGAAAACCACCAGCTTTATTCTACATGACAAACACTACAATTTTAACCGACTTAGCATCAGATGGATATTTAGAAGAGCCACCATCCGATGTTCTTGATGCTGTAAAAAAAGCTATTGATCCAGCATTTCATTATATGCTTAATATGTATTCTCCTGAAGGAGAAGTCAAACCATATGCAGGAGCTGTAACAATAGGCCTAAGCGCATGTGCTTTATATTATAATAAGAGACTATTTAGCGAAGTTGGATTAGACCCAAACAAACCACCTCAAACATGGGATGAATTAATAGATGCTGCAAAAGCATTAGTAAAACGAGATAGCACTGGTAAAATGATAAGAGCTGGATATAGTGTAAGGAGAGGTGGTAATCCTGGAGGTATAGGAGAAAAATTCATTCCATTTGCAGTTGGTAATGGAGCTAAAATAATTTATAAAGAAGGAAATAAATGGTATACAGACATTAATGAAAAACCAGTAATTGAAGCTGCTCAATTTTTATATGATTTAATACATGTATATAAGGTAGATGATCTCGAATTTCCATCGTGGGGTTATGATCCATGGCTAAATGAAACATGTGCAATTTCAGGTCCATTAGGTGTTGGTTTTATAACAAATGTCCAATCTTCAAAACCAGAAATGTTGCCTTATGTAGGAGTGACGAATGTACCAAGTCCGGGTGGTATTAAAACAGCATGTTCATTTGGAGACTTAAATGTAATTGCTGTTTGCTCAAAAGCCACAAAAGAACAAAAAGAAAAAGCATGGGAATTCATAAAGTTCTTTAATAGCCCAACAAATATAAGAAGAATATCGAATGATATATGGAATTGGACTCCTTACAAAGATAGTATAAATAATCCTCCATTTTCAACAGAAAAAGCTTGGCAAGAACTGAATAAAGTACTTTCAAATGTTGGAAGACCACATATAGTTAATGAATACGGCCCTGGATGGCTAACTTTAACATATACGCTTGGAGAGAATCTCAAAAGAGCATTTACAAAAGAAGTAAGTGTAAAAGAAGCTTTAGATAGAACATATGAGAAATGGACAGAGTATATGAAAACACTTAAGTTCTATAGTGGTTAGTGACATTTAAATGCATCAAAAGCGAAACATTACACCTTGGTTATTCATTGCTCCTAGTTTAGCTATCTTCACTACCTTTCATTTTTTTCCTTTAGCTATATTAATATATGCTAGCTTCACTAAATGGAATTTAATTTCTCCACCACAGTTTATTGGATTAGAAAATTATTTAAAGGTAATAAGTGATGATTTATTTATAAAATCTTTATTTATTACTATAACTTTCGTTTTTACTTCAATTATAATAAATGTGATTTTAAGTTTAGGTATAGCCTTATTAACTGAAAAACCTAATAGCAAATTAGCTACTTTATGCAGATTTATAATATTTATACCATACGTTCTTCCAGATGCTGCTTCTGCTGGTATTTGGAATTTATTGTTCTTTCCACATCCATCTAGTCCAGTAAATGTACTATTATCTCAATTGGGCATTGGTTGGCAAGGATGGATAGAAGATAAAAATCTTGCTTTGCCAACAATTATACTATACTACATTTGGAAGAATGTTGGCTTCAGTACATTAGTTTATGTGGCTGGACTTAAAGCTATACCAAAAATTTTTTATGATGCAGCCGAAGTGGATGGTGCAAGTAGATTAGATACAATAAAATACGTAATAATACCTTTACTGAAACCAATAACCCTCTTTATATTGATTACAAGCCTTATTAGTGGATGGCAAAGTTTCACTGATATTTTTGTACTTACTAAAGGTGGTCCTGGAACAGCAACTACAACTTTATCAATTTATATTTATCACACTGCTTTTGGCGAGGGGCTAGCAGGACGTGCAGCAGTCGCAGCCATCATACTATTTATAATAACTTTAGCATTAACAATAATTCAATTAAGATATATTAAAAGTGAATAAATATGAATAAAGAAAACAAAATTAAAAATTTGATTGGAAATTTGATTATACTGTTAATAATAATAATTTTTATGTTTCCATTAATATTTCTGATTTTAAGTTCATTTAAACCATATCGTGAAATAGTAAGTATTCCTCCAACAATAATACCCAAAGAATTTACTTTAAATAATTTTATTGAAATTCAAAAGAAAATAGATCTTATAAGAATGACTATCAATACTTTTATAGTAGCTAGCTTAATAACGGTTTCTACACTCTTTTTAGGAACACTAGCTGGATATGCATTTGCAAAACTTCAATTCAAAGGAAAAGAAAAAATATTTGTATTAATAATGTCAAAATTGATGATACCCACGATGGTACTTGTAATTCCATGGACATTTATGATGATGCGTATAGGTTTGATAGACTCACTTCTAGCGATTATACTACCAAATCTTAGTGGTGCTTGGACTATTTTCTTTATGAGGCAATATATTTCACAATTGCCTAATGAATTATTTGATTCTGCTAGAATTGATGGAGCAGGGGAATTCACGATCTTTTTAAGAATAATTCTTCCATTAATAAAACCAGCGCTTGCAACCGCTACTATAATAAACTTTCTTTGGGGATGGAATGAATTCCTATGGCCATTATTAGTATTAACTTCAAAGGAAAATTTCTTATTATCTATAGGGGTGGCATTTATAAAATATTCAGGAGGAGTAATGACTGAAGGTACAGTTAATTATGCGATGCTTGCTGCTTTTTCATTAATATACTCATTGCCGATTCTTTTAGCATATTTATTACTTGCAAGACAATTTGTTCAATCTATAGTATTGAGTGGATTAAAAAGGTAACTCTAAAAGGTTTTTATGAATTACTCATATTTAAAAATACTTAATTTGTAAAAAATAACTATTTAATATTCCAAAAAACTTTATAAAGAGCTAATTTTAAAGAAATATATATGAGAATCGGAGTAACAGTAGCATATGCACGAGTAATGTATAATGAAATGCCTACAATCGAAGATTATATAAAATTTATTGATTGGAGTAAAAATAATAATTTTAAAGGTTTTGAATTAGCAGCTTTTACATTAGATCATTTTAAGAAAGAATTCTTAAATAAAGATAAAGTAAAGACATTAGTTAATTATTATAAATCTCTCGATATTCATTGTAATGCTTTTGAAGCTGGTTTCCTTAGGAACATAATTATAGATCCATCAAAAGATGCTGAAATGCAATCATTGAAACATATGGAAAATATCGTATATGTTACAAATTTATTAGAGACTGATTTAATATATGCTCATACCGCTCCTCATCCATCATGGAAAATAGAATGGAAAAGGTTGTATGATGAATATACTCCACCAAGCAGTATTTCAGTTCCAGAAGATTTTTCTTGGGAAAATGCATGGAATAAATATGTTGATAGGATTAAAAAAATTGTTGAAATTGTTGAAAAAGCTGGATTACTATTTGCACTTGAAATAAGGCCATATGAAATAATATCAAATGCTGATTCAATGATTAAATTAATAAGTGCAGTGAATTCAAAAAATTTAGGAATAGTCTTTGACACAGCTCACTTTTTTGTTCAAAAAGAAATATTGCCTATAGCATTAGAAAAATTAAAGGGTAATATATTTTTAATACATTTAGCTGATAATGATGGATGTAATGATTATCATTGGGCTCCTGGTAAGGGTAAAATAGATTGGGAAAATTTTTTAAAAGCAGTTAAGAAAATTAATTATGATCGTTTTCTGAATATAGATGTAGCAGGAAAATACGAAGATATAGCAAAAGAAATAAATGATGGAAAAAATTATATATTAGAATTAGCTAATAAAATTAATATTAAATTATGAAAATAGATTTTTACATACACACACCAGAATCCCCATTTTGGAAAAATAAAGAAGATTTTGAGAAGATAATTAATTTAATTTCTTTATGTGAATATAATGGCATAGAATTCTTCCCTTATTACATTAAAAAAATAGACGTGAATTATATCAAAAAATTGATACAAGATAATAAACTTGAAGTTATATGCGTAGCATCTGGTTTTCTTAATACTTACTATGGATTAAGCATATCACATCCTAATGAATACATCAGAAGATTGGCAATAGAAAATCTTAAAGAATGCATTATTTTTGCATCGAAGATAAATGCTAAATACGTTTCGATTGGATTGATCAGAGGAAAAATTATTCATTCATCATTTGAAGATGGATTAAAAAATATTATTAAAAGCTTAATCGAATGTGGAAAATATGCTGAAGAATATAATATTTCTTTATTAATAGAGCCGGAAAATAGATACGAAACTAGTTATATACATACTGTACAAGATGGAATAAAAATATTAGAAGAAATAGGGATGGGTAACCTTGGTTTAATGATAGATACTTATCATATGAATATAGAAGAATCTAATATAGAAAAAGCAGTAAAAAATGCATCAAAAAAACTATTACATGTTCATTTAGCTGATAATAATAGGCTTGCCCCTGGAATGGGACATTTTGATTTTAAATCATTCATTAAATGTTTAAAAGAAGTTGGCTATGATTCTTTTTTAGGTATAGAAGTTGATCCATTACCAAGTTTAGATATTGCAATAAAAAATGGGATAAAATTTATTAAAAGCATATTATAATTTTTTTTAATTATCATTCAATTAAAGTTTCTCTTATATATTCTTTATTGAATTTTTCATATAGAAAAAAAACATAAGCTATTTTAATTAAAAATTCTTTTTATAAAATATTTTATTGATTTATTTTTTAATAAAAATATTAATAATGCTAAATTAATAAATATTTTCTATCGAATTTTAAGATAAAACTAAAAGTTTAAATCATACTAGAAGAAAATATAATATCAAAATGGAAGAAACATTATTTCTTGAATTAGCTCAATTATGTGAAAATCTTTCAAAAACAACTAAAAGGCTTGAAAAAATAAGTATGATATGCAATTTTTTAAAAAAATTAAAATCAAATGAAATAGCTCCAGCTGTGCTTTTAATAATTGGATGGAATTTTCCAGAAACTCTTACTGAACCACTTGGAATAAGTTATGCTACATTAATGGATATACTTAGTGAGAAAAAGCAAGAAACACTTATAAAACAACATTTAACAATAAAAAATGTTAAAAATTATTTTGAGAAAATAGCTTCTATTAGTGGCCCAGGTTCTAAACAAAAAAAGAAAGATTTATTATTAAGTTTACTTTCTCAAGCATCTCCATTAGAAGCAAAATGGTTAATAAAGAATATTTTTGGAGAAATGCAGCATGGTGTAAGCAATGGATTAATGATAGAAGCTATTGCTTATGCATCAAATATTGAAGAAAAATATATTAGAAGAGCATATATGTTTATTGGAGATCTTGGAAAAATTGCTGAAATTGCTTTAATAAAAGGTAAAGAAGGAATTTTAAATATAGGAATTGAAATATTCCATCCAATTAAACCTATGTTAGCTGAAATGAGTTATGATTTAAAAGAAGTTTTTAAAGAACATGGTGGAAAAACAGCTTTAGAATATAAATTAGATGGAGCAAGAGTTCAAATTCATAAGAAAAATGATAAAATAAGAATTTTTAGTAGAAGATTAAGTGATGTAACTGAAAGCTTACCAGATATAGTTGAATTAATTAAAGAAAAAATTAAAGGAGAAGAATTTATTATTGATGGAGAAGTAATTGGAATAGATAAAAACGGTAAACCTCTTCCATTCCAAGATTTAATGAGAAGATTTAAAAGAATAAAAAATATAAATGAAATTATTAAAGAAATTCCTGTTAAATTATTCCTTTTTGATATAATGTACTACAATGGAGAATTACTTATAGATAAAAATTATGAAGAAAGATGGAAAATATTATCATCAATATGTGATAAGGAAATATTAGTAAATAGAATAATAACTAATGATTTAATTGAAGCAGAAAATTTTCTAAAAAAAGCAATTGAAGAAGGACATGAAGGATTAATGGCTAAATCATTAAGTAGCAAATACACACCTGGAAAAAGAGGGAAAAAATGGTTTAAAATAAAACCTGCAGAAACTTTAGATTTAGTTATAGTTGGAGCGGATTGGGGATATGGAAGAAGAACAGGTTGGTTAAGTGATTATTATTTAGCAGCATATAATGAAGAAAATAATGAATTTGAAATTATTGGAAAAACATTTAAAGGATTAACAGATAAAGAATTTGAAGAAATTACTAAAAAACTTTTAGAAATAAAAATTCATGAAACAGAACATACAGTATGGGTTAAACCAGAAATAGTTGTAGAAATTGCATTTAATGAAATTCAAAGGAGCCCAAAGTATAAAAGTGGATATGCTTTAAGATTTGCTAGAATAATTAGAATAAGAGAAGATAAATCTCCTAAAGAAGCAGATACAATGGCTAAAGTAAAGCAGCTATATGAAAAACAATTTAAATATAAAGGGTTAAAATTATAATTTAAAAATTTTTAGATTTTTGTTTTTTAATAAAAATTTTAATTTAAAATATTAAATAAGAAAATTTTAAATTTATTAATTTTTTAATTTTTATTATGAAAAAAGAAGCTGTATTAACTATTATTGGAACTTCACATATGGATTTTATCGTATATGTTGATAGATTCCCTAAAGTTGGAGAAACTGTGCTAGGTAGTAGCTTTATAACAGCTCCTGGAGGAAAAGGTGCTAATCAAGCAGTAGCAGCATCTCGCTTAGGTGCTACATGCTATTTTATTAGTAAAGTTGGAAATGATTTTATTGGCGAAAGTCTTATTGAAAATGCAAAAAGAAATGGTATTAAAATTGATTATATAAAAAAAGATTCTAGATCACATAGTGGTATTGCTTTAATTTATGTAAATGCAAAAGGTGAAGATATGATAGTGGTAGCTCCTGGTGTTGATATGCTAATTTCAGAAGAAGATATAAAAGAAGCTGAGATAGCAATAGCTTCTTCAAAAGTGGTTTTAACTCAATTAGAAATACCAATAAAAACTGCAGAATTTGCAATAAATTTTGCAAAAGAAATGGGGAAGAAAACAATATTAAATCCTGCACCAGCTTCTTGTCTTAATGAGAAAGTTTATTGCAATATTGATTTCTTAACACCAAATAAGGGTGAGCTTGAAAAATTAAGTGGAATGAAAATTAATGATGATTTTTCTATAATAAAAGCTGCTAGATCATTAATATCAAAAGGTGTAGGTTGTGTAATTGTCACTCTTGGAAAAAGAGGCGCAATGATTGTAACTTCTGATGATCATGAACTAATACCATCATATGATGTAAAAGTAGTCGATACTGTTGGAGCTGGAGATGCTTTTAATGGAGCCTTTGCAGTTGCGATATCTCTTGATATAGATATAAGAGAAGCTGTAAAATTTGCTAATATTGTTGCATCATTAAAAGTAACAAAGAAAGGAGCACAAACTGGATTGCCAAGCATTGAAGAAGTTATAGCATTTGCTAAATCCCATGGAATCTACGATTTTCCTTTAATTGAGTGAATACTTGCTTTTTTTAAAAAATGATTTTTGATAAATTATAAATGTGTATCTTCTTTATTTCTTAATATATTGACTAAAAGTTTTTAAAGCTTCATCAATTGTTAAACAATTAAAGTTTAAGCCAAATTTTTTAAGTTCAATACATAATTGAGCTATTTGTGGAGGTTTTATTGCGTTTTTTCCAATAGCAATCACCTTATTTAAAAAATCATTGAATAAAATATTTAAAACTTACTGTTTCTTAGATTTACTTAAATTAGAGATAGGTAGGTAAAATATTTAAACTTTTTTATTCTCTTATTATTTAATGAAGATTATATGAAGAAAAATGTAATTCTTGATATGGATCCAGGTATAGATGATGCTTTAGCAATACTTTTAGCTTTTCATTCTCCTGAATTAAACATTTTAGGTATAACCATTGTTTCTGGAAATGTTCATGCTAGTAAAGGAGCTATTAATGCATTAAGAACTTTAAATGTTCTTAAAATTAAAGAAGATATTCCAGTATATATTGGTCAAGATAAGCCTTTACTTAGACCATTAATAACAGCTGAATGGATACATGGTTCAGATGGACTTGGAGATGCAAATATTCCAATGCCTTCAAGAAAACCAAGAGAAGGAAACGGAGTAAAATTTATTATAGATACTATTATGAATTCAAAACAAGGTGAAATTACTTTAATTGCAACTGGACCATTAACAAATATTGCAACAGCATTACTTCTTGAGCCAAATTTGGCTAAAAGAGTTAAAGAGTTAATATTAATGGGAGGAGCTTTTGGACTAACGCCTTATGGTATTGGAAATGCAACACCAGTTTCAGAATTTAATTTTTATACAGATCCTGAAGCAGCAAAAATTGTTTTTGAATCAGGTATTCCTATAATTGCTGTTGGACTCGATGTAACAACCGATCCACAAGCAATTATAACAAAAGAAATTCATGAAGAAATGACTAAATCATCATCTGAAATTCATCAATTTGCTGCAAAAATTATGAAGAATCTTGTTGAACGTTTTGGTTATATGCAATTGCATGATCCTATGGCTATAGCTATGGCAATTGATCCAAGCTTCTTTAAAACTTCTAAATATTATGTTAGTATTGCTACAAATGATGATGATACTAGAGGCCAAGCTATTGTTGAAAAAAGAGAATGGTTGCCTGAAGAATTTAAGAAAAAACCAAATGCAAATATTGCTAATTGGGTTGATGGCCCTCGCTTTCTTAAATTCTTTTTGGAACGTATAATGTGATTTTTAATCCCTTTCTCTTTTTTATAATTTCTTTTTTTAAATTGATGAAGCAATTTCTTGAAGGCTTTTCCTAATCTCTTCAATTTTATTAATCAATATCTTAATTTCATTTTTTAGTTTTTCATTTTCTTTTGAAAGCTCGTTTATCTTTTTATTTAATTCTTCGATTTCTTTTGATGGTATTTTTTCAATTATATCTAATTTTACACCTTCTCTAACGAATTTTTCATACGTTTCTCTAACTAGTTTTCCAGCTTCAGTTTTACCTGTTATATGATTGCGTACTGTTGCTTCAGTTCTTCCAAGTTCTTCAGCTATTTGCGAAATTGTCATTTTTGCTTTTTCTCTTGCAATTGCTGCTGCAGCAACAGCTAAAGAATCTACCCATGTTAATCTTTCTTCAGGATTTCGAAGCATTTCTAAAATTTCAGGTCTAAATAATGTTCCAATTAATAAAGCATATTCTAATTTATGTATTTCTTCTCTACCTATTGGTGATAAAGAAATTTCTACATCTTTCTTTTCACTCAAGATTCACACCCCCTATTTCTTGTATTTTACCTCTTTCAACAGAAATTGTTTGTTTTGGATTTATAATTATACCCTCATTTGTTATTTGAAATGGATGTCTACGCATTGAATGTGCTGTTCCTCGCATTTTCCATACAATAATGCTTCTTTGTAAAACTCCACCAATTTCATCAAGGTCTAATCTTATGATACCATCTGCAGCATGCTCAACTCCTGGCCCACCAAAACCGCGTTCTGTTACGCTAACTTGAGAAATAAGCAAGCTTGTACATCCTAAGCCACTTAATATTTTTTTAATTTGTAATATCATAGATCTAGCTAATGCTGGCTTTGTAATATAAAGAGTTGAAACAGAATCTATTATTGCTCTTTCTGCTTTAATATCCTTAATAGCATCTCTTAATACATCTGCAAGTGCTTGAAAATCATCAGGTGCTTTAACTAAATAACGCTCTCTTTTAGCTGCTTCTCCAATACCTGCAGTAAAAGCATCTACTATTGCAAATTTCCCATTTTCTTCATATTCTCTAATATCCCATCCAAATTGAGCCATGGATATTCTAACTTGAACAGGATGTTCTTCAAGAATAACAAGCACACCAGGCTCATTTTCTTTTAAACCATTATATAAAAATTGCTGTCCAAAAATAGATTTTCCAGTACCAGGCCCTCCTGAAAGAAGAACAACATTACGCTTAGGTATTCCTCCATATAATATTTCATCCAAGCCAGGTATACCTGTTTTAACTCTTTCAATAGGCATTTATAAATCACCCATTTTTTAAAATTCAAATATTTTTCAAAAATAATATTTCAGAAATACTCAATATATAGATATTATGATAATATATAAACTTTTAAATTCTTAAAAACAATTATATGAAAACGTTGCTAAATAATTTTTTATAAAGCGAATTTATATATTTTTGAGTATTTTTAATAACTATTTCTCCATGACCAGGTAATAAGAATTTCACTTTAAATTCAGTTAATTTCTTAATAGAATTTACTATTTTCTTAAAACTTTCAATATCATTTACTTTTCCATAATATCCATTAGCAAAAATTGTATCTCCAGAGAATAATATTTTTCTATTTTCTTCATATAAACATATGCTTCCATTTGTATGTCCTGGAGTATGAATTACTTTTAAACAAAAAATTGATGTAGCTATTATATCTTCATTTTCAATTTCTTCAATATATTTTCCATATTTATTAATAAGATTTTTACAATCTTCTTTATGAATAAAAATTTTTGGATTAGATTCTTTTAATATTAAATCCAATCCATATACATGATCAAAATGCTCATGTGTAATAATAACTTGCTTTATTCTAGAAAAATCTAAATTCATATTTTTAAGATTTTCTTTAAAAATATCCAATGTGCTTCCATCACCACAATCAATCAATGTTAAATCCTTTTTTCCAATTATGTAAATATTTGAACAAATACCAATACCTTTTAATAATGTTATTCCATTTAATTCTTTATTTATATTATTCAAATCAATTAATTCTCCTTTTATATTTACCATTTTCTTCACTCAATTTTTAAAAATTATCTTTTTTTACATATATTTTTAATTGGACATTCATTACATTTTGGATTTTTTATTTTACAATATTTCCTTCCATGAAGATAAGCAAGAGTTTGAAACCATCCCCCAAGTTTATCAAGATAAGACAATTTACTTCTAATACATTTATTATTTTTAGCTAATGGACAAAGTTGCAAGTTATAATTTTTAGAAGCTTTTAAAGTACATGCATATTTTGCACAATAATTTTTTATAGGCATAATTGTTTCATTATTTTCAATTAATCCAAGTCTTTCAGATACAATTTTTAAATGTGTATCGCATGGAATAAAATGAATTGCTTTATGTATACTTAATATAAAAGAATCTATTGTTTTTGGTCCCATACCCCATACACCATAATTTAAAGTTATCCTAGCAAGTTCAGGTGGAAGAAATAAAATAAGTTCTTGAGTAGGAATATATGGTAAACCAATTCTTTCAATTATTGTTTTTGGAATTCTTTTAATATCTTGAGATAAATCATAGAAACTTTTTAAAGTTTTCTTTAATTGTTTAATTTGATAGCTTGTTCCAATTTCTTTTAATTCTTCATATTTAGTATTAATGATTTCATCTATTCTTCCATTAAATTTTTCCCAAATTTTTTTACACCATTTTAAAACAAATTTTTCATAATCAGCTCTTTTAGATAAAATAATAGCTATTAAAAGATAATCAATATCTAATGGAGCAATAGGCAATCTTACACCATTATAAATATTTGAAAGTGCTTCAATTTGTGGACGAATAGAAGATGGAAGAGAATGAATTTTATTCTCAAAAGGTTCATTCCATAATCCTGTTTCAAGAATTATCCTTCTTTCTAATGCAGGTTTCATGAGATTTTCTTTACAAAAAACTTCAATTAAATTTGGTTTAGATTGTTTTAATCTTAATTTTCCACCTAAATGGCCTGCTATTTTTATCCACTCATTTTCTGAAATTTTTTCATAAAGGGAAGAAATAAAAGAAGGTAGAAATGTATTGTTTAAATTGAAATTTTCAACTTCGATTTCTAATTTAAGCATTTTAAATCATATACAAAAAATTTTTATTTAATATAAGGTTTTTGCTTTTACTTTTACTAAATTAAAGGGAGTTTAAAAGTTAAATACTAGTTTTTTATTATAAATTATTAAAATATTTTTTTATAAATAAATTTTAGTAATTAAATCATATTTTCTAAAAAATGGTGGATTATAAATGATTAAAGAACCATGTAAGGCTATTTATAAAGGATTGTGTCCTAATTGTGAAAATGATATTAATGATTTAGAGCTTTTAATTAAAGGTATTTGTAATAAATGTCTTCCTATATCTATTGAAGATGAAAAAACTATTTATTCAAAACTTAAAGAAATTGAGAAAATAGGAGAATTTGCAAAATTATTAGAAATTAAATATGAAGCAGAAGATTTCTTTTCTTTTTTCAAAAATCTTATTGGTTCTAAGCCTTGGGCTCTTCAAGAAGTATGGACAAAAAGAGTTTTATTAGGAAGGAGTTTTTCAATAGTAGCACCTACAGGTATGGGAAAAACAATTTTTGGACTTATTATGGCACTTTATCTTTCATTAAAAGGGAAAAAATGTTATATCATTGTGCCTAGCAGTTTGCTTGTTAAACATCTTTTAGATAAACTTTCAATATTTATAGAAAAAATTAATTTTAATAAAAATAATATTATTGGATATTATTCTGGAATGCCAAAAAAAGAAGCTGAAGAAGTAATAAAACGTATAATTAATAAAGATTTTTCAATTTTAATTACTACAGATCGTTTCCTATATACTAAATTTGATATTCTTAAAAATAATTCTTTTGATTTTATTTTTGTTGATGATATTGATTCTTTTCTTAAATCTTATAGAAATATAGATAAAATTATTTTTCTAATGGGTTTTAAAGAAGAAGATCTTGAAAAGATTTTAGAAGAAATAAGTACAAAAAAAGAAATAAAAAAAGAAGAAAAAGTAAATAATTTTATTGAAAAAACAAATAATAAAGTTTTAGTAGTTTCAGGTGCTACATTAAAAGGTAAAAGAACAAAAAGAATAAAAATATTTAGAAGATTATTTGGTTTTGAATTTGGTTATAGTTCAGAGTATGTAAGAAATATTGCTAATTTCTTTATTAAAGAAAATAATGGAATAGAAAATGTTATTATAGAATTAATAAAGAAGCATGGTCCTGGATGTTTATTATTTGTTCCACAAGCCAAAGGATTAGATTATGCAATAAAAATTGCAAATTATTTAGAAAAAGAAAATATTAAAGCATATGTTTATAAGAAAATGGATGCAAAATTACTTGAAAAATTTGTAAATAAAGAATATGATGTTCTCATTGGAATAGCAAGTAGTAGAAGTCCTTTAGCTAGAGGAATAGATTTACCTGAAACAATTCGCTATGTGATTTTTGCTGGTGTTCCAAGAAGAGAAATAAGAATAGAGAAGAATGAATATAATCCGCAAAAACTCCTTATAGTTTTAAAAGCGCTCTCACCTTTATTTGAAGAAAAATATTCAAAAGAATCAATAGAAATAATAAAATCTTTATCTAAAATTGTTCCTATAAGAAAAGAATTATTAGAAAAAATAATGGAAGCACAAAATAAAGGTATTAAGCTTGAGGGGTTCGAAGGCTATGTTTTAAAAATTGTTAAAGATGCTAGAGCTTTTTTAGAAAAAATTATGAATGATAATGAATTTATAAAATCTATTGAAAAACTTGATATTCAAATAAAAATAGAAGGTGAAACATTTATTCAAATTTTGCCTGATGTTAATGGATATATTCAAGCTTCAGGAAGAGCTTCAAGACTTTATTCTGGAGGAATAACTCATGGTGTTTCAATTGTTATTATTGATGATCAAAAAGCTTTTCAAAGCTTAGCAAAAAGGCTTCAACTTATAACTGATGAAGAATTTGAAGAATATGAATTTGAAAAAGTTCAAAATGAATTAAAAATTGGTGATGAAGATAGGAAGAAAATAAGTTTAATTAGAAAAGGTATGCTAGCAATCGAAACAATCGATTTGATTAAAGCTGTATTAATAATTGTAGAATCTCCAACAAAAGCAAGAACAATAGCTCATTTTTTTGGAAGACCAACTAGAAGGAAAATAGATGATATTATGGTATATGAAGTAGCTAGTGAAGGATTTGTATTAAACATTGTAGCATCAGGAGGGCATATTTTTGATTTAACAACAGAAGAAGGATATCATGGTGTTTTAAAAGAAAATGGATTTTTCATACCTATATATACAGATATAAGGAAATGTAAAGATTGTGGAGAACAATTTACTGATCATGAAACATGCCCAGAATGTGGATCAAAGAATATTTTTTCAAAAATGAAAATAATAAGTGCTATTAGAAAATTAGCTTTTGAAGTTAATAAAGTATTTATAGCTACAGATCCTGATGCTGAAGGTGAAAAAATAGCATATGATTTATACGTTTCCATAAAACCTTATTGTAAAGATATTGAACGCTTAGAATTTCATGAAATTACAAGGAAAGCATTTAAAAAAGCTTTATCATTACCTAGAAATATTAATTCATATTTAGTTAATGCTCAAATTGTTAGACGCATAGAAGATAGATGGGTTGGTTTTGAATTAAGCAGAAAACTTTGGGAAAAATTTAAAAAACCAAAACTTTCAGCAGGAAGAGTACAAACTTCAGTACTTGGATGGATAATTAAAAGATCAGAAGAATTAAAGAAGAAAATACCTGTGCTTTATATAAAATTAGAAAATGGTATAAATACTATGCTTATAAATCCATCTAATATAGAAGATTTAATAAAGAAATTTAAAAATATGGAGCTTGTAGCAGAAATAGGAAATATTATTACTTATGATGAAAAGATATATCCACAACCACCCTATACTACTGATTCTTTATTAAAAGATGCTGCACAAATATTAGGATTTAAAGCAAATTATACTATGGCTTTAGCTCAAAATCTTTTTGAATGCGGTCTTATTACGTATCATAGAACAGATTCAACAACAGTTTCTACAACAGGATTAGATATAGCACGTCGCTATATAGAAGAAAACTATTCAACATTATTTAAACCAAGAGAATATAAACATGAAGGAGCACATGAATGTATTCGTCCTACTAAACCATTAAATGCTAAACAACTTGAATTTTATATAAAATCTGGTATTATAAGATTGCCGCAAAAATTAAGTATTGACCATTTGAAATTGTATGAAATGATATTCAGAAGATTTATTGCTAGTCAAATGAAAGAAGCACTTGTTTCTATACAAGAATTTAATATAAAAATAAATGGTTCTGAAATTAAAACAAAAAGGATTATAGAAATTAAAGATACAGGTTTCTTGATTATTAATCCTATAATTAAATTGGAAAAAGAAATTAAAGAAGGCACGTATAAAGTAATTAGATTATTATTAAAGAGAGTACCCTCAGCAAAACCTTATAGAGAAGGAGATATAATTGCAACTATGAAAGAGAAAAATATAGGTAGACCTAGTACTTATTCAAAAATAATAGAAATACTTTTTAAAAGAAATTATATAATTGAGAAAAACGGAATGATTTTTAATACTAAATTAGGTGAAATGGTTTATGAATATCTTTATGAGAATTTTACTCATTTTGCATCAGAAGAATTAACGAGAAAATTAGAAGTAACATTGGATGAAATAGAAAATGGAAAAGTAGATTATCAAGATGTTCTTAGATCTCTTTATGAAGAGATTACAACTTTAATAGTTGCTGAGGGTGATATTAAAAATAGAAAGATAGAAAGCATTCAAGAGAGTTAAAATAAAAAATGCAAAATTTTTTTAAATATATTCAAAATAAAGAAAAAATAATGGAATTAAATCAATTCATTTGGCACATTGTTAGGAGAAAAAGCCTTTAATGGTTTAATTTTAGCTTGTTCTAATTTTTTAACAACATGAGGATAAAGAAAAACATATTCTTCTTCAATTTCTCTTACTAATTTTTTATCTATTTCTTTTAATCTTTCTAAAAGTTTTTTATAATTTTCTTCTTTAGAAAAAGAAAGCATTATTGAAGGATGACAAGAAACCCCTTCATTTAATAAATTCTTTAATGCATTAAGTTGATATTGAAAAGCTTCAGGCTTTGCAAAAGTTAATTTACTAAATTCTTCTTCATTAGTTCCTTTAATTGAAACTCTTACATGCAAAGATTTAAATTTTGATAAATCTTTAGCATAACTTTTATCATAACCTATTAAAATTCCATTTGTTTCAAGAATAAAATTAAAATCTTTTTGATCTATTATTTCCAAAACTTTAATCAAATGCCTTTTACCAATAGTAGGTTCTGCTCCAGTTATTCTTAATAATTTAAAATTAAATTTTTCTGCAATTTCAATTAATCTTTTTGCAACTTCTTCTGCTGAGTAAAATTTTCCATATTTTTTAGGTTGAGTTACAAATCTCCAACCCCAACAAAAAATACATCTTAAATTACAACCACAAGCATCACCACTACTTATTCCTCCATAAAATCTAGCAGGTCTAAAGCGCCCATATAATCTTTTATCATTCTTACATACTATTTTCTCAATTTTTTGAGAAAGTTCGATTGGATCAAACATTTTTTATCTCTTTTTTTTAAAAACAAACTTGTGATAAAATAAAAAAAATGAGTTTAAATATAAGCTTTTAACCTTTATTTTTATCTAATTCTTTATCTTCTGAAGCTATTTTTGCTATATTATTAATTATCATTCCATTACTGCAATATATGTAAAAAACATCTAAAATATTTTAACATTGCTTCCTAAGCATTTTCAGAATTTTTATACTCATTCTACTTAATGATAAACTTTCAACATATAGTAAAGCTATCGATTCCAAAAATTTCATAATAATTTCATATGGAACATTATATCTTATTCTGGATATAATAAATATTTTTATCTTTTTTTTATTCTCAGGAAAAAAATAATTGTTAATGAATTCAAGCATAAGTTTTAAAATTCCTTTTTTTATATTCTTAAATAACTAAAATCGTATCTTTTAATCATAAATAAAAATAGGCATAGTTAGATTTGCGATTTCTTTTTCAAATGTTGCTAATGGAAATCTAATATTTATATATGCTATTCCGTTAGATTTGAAATTTATAATTGCTATATTTTCAATAAATGAATTTGGTTCTATTCTCCTTTCTTCAATTACTTGTATACAAATAGTATCTTTTGAAAACTTAGGTTTAGTAAATTCAAGCTCATGTTCCAAATTAGAAGTTAAAAGAACATCTGGATGAGAAGGTGTAGGTGAAGTATAATTTATTGTTTTATCTCCTATATTTTTAATTATAATTTTAATATTTATTGGTTCATTTTTAGCATAATAATAATTATTTAATTCAGCTTCAATTCTAACATCGTTTTTCTCCGCAGTCATTATATAATTAGTGAAATTCTTTTTAACTTTATCCATAAATATCATTGAAATGAATATTTGAAATTCCAATATTTTATTTGGTATTTCTTTTTCTGCTGCCCAAGTATCTACCCATTCAAAAGTTTTTCCATCTATAGTAACTTTATAAGTAAAGAAATCAGCAGTTCCCATTTTTGCTCCTATGTTAATTGATTGCATTTTAACAATTTCATCATGAAAATATTTTAATAATTGTATTAATTTTTCATCAATTTTTATTTCTATTTTTTCTCTAGTTCTTAAATCCTTATAAACAATTCTTCCATCATTATAAAATTCAAGTTCCTCTCCAAAACCAGCTATTCCACCAGATCGTTCATACTTAAAAAGATAGCTACTAGACACTTTTGTAAAATATGATATTGATATTAAAGAGATTAAAGAGAAAATTGTTAATATTAAAAAAGGGATGTACCATTTCATAAAACTAAAAAAGATAATAACAATTTATAAACTTTTTCTCTTAAAAATAATTGAACATGCTATTCGTATTTTTGAAAATTAAAGAAGTAACAATGATTGCATTATGGTTTTCATTAAAATTAAAATTTTTCACACTAATATAAACATTTAAAATAAAGAATAAATATGTATTGTAAAAAGAAGAAAAATAATTTGATATTTTGATGTATTGAATTATATTAAGTTTTTAAATATTCTTTATAAGCTTTCCTAGATAATTCATCTGCTTCTTTATTTAATTCTCTAGGAATCCATAAGAATTTTACATTCTTAAATTTTTTTAATAATTCTTTTGCTTCATAATATTTTTTAGCATATAATCCTCCATGACATTTCCATTTTCCATTCATTTGATTAACTAAAAGTTTTGAATCAGATTTAATAATTATTTCTTCATTTTGTTTATTTTCTTTTAATAAAAAATTTAAAGCATTTATTAAAGCTGAATATTCAGCTAAATTATTTGATGTCCAAGGTCCTTTTCCTATTATTTTAGATTCTTCAAAAATTTTATTTTTATTTTCATAAATAATAAAACCATAAGTAGCTACTCCACCTGGATTATAAGGCTGAGTTAATCCATCAATATATACTTCAATCAATCTTTTTTCCCTAATTTTTAATTAAATGAAAGATACTCAGATATAAAAGTTAATATTGTTTGTTTTAAAGTTTAATAAAAAACAAACATATTTAAATATCTTAAGATAATAATTAAATTAGATATAGAATGGTTGAAAAAATTCCATCATGGATTGAAAAGCTTCTTTTACCAAAATTAAGTGAAATAACTGGAGAAATAAAAGCAATTAATGCAAGAATTGATTCTTTGGAAAAAACAATGAATACAAGAATAGATTCATTAGAAAAAACATTCAATGAAAGATTCATAAGTTTAAGGAATGAAATGAATTCTTTAAGAAATGAAATGTTAACAAGGTTTGAAGCAGTAGATAAAAAGATAGAAAGTTTAAGAAATGAAATGTTTACTAAATTCGACTCTTTAGAAAAAACAATTCCAATGATGGAAAAATTAAAAGAATTGGAAATTAGAATTGCTAGATTAGAAAAAGAAAAGCAAATAGTTAAATCTTAATACTGAATCCGCTTTCCAGCTATTCAAATCTTTTTAGAATAAAATTTCTTATCAAATTAAAAAATAAAATCTATTTTAAAAATTATTCTTAAAGCATTTCAATTTAGAATATAAAAATTGCGAATTTGAAGATAATAGAAATCATATGACAGTTTACACTATATTATAAAGAGAAAAAAATCTTTTTAAAATATAGGAATCTGAAAAGAGAAGGCTTAGGAACTTTGATTCGAAATTTTTTAAAGCAAAATAAACGTAATGATATAAATGATTAAGGAATGCTTAATGAATGTAGTCTTAAATAGAACATTAGCATTTAGAGAAGAAGTAGAGTTTTAAAGAAATATTCAAAAGATAAAATTTAGTAAGCGTGTTATGTCTCATGCGACTATATCAGAATTTAAAAGAGAAAATTACTAAAGTGATAAACTTGCTGGCACTTTAGGAATCATTATAAAAATATTAGAAAATTTCTAAATGGAAAGAAATTAAGAAAAAAGTGAAATGCCCAAAAAATAGTAAATTTATTTTGATTTTATAATAGAAATATATTATTCTAGATGTTTATAAAATTCTTTTGGTTGTAGTTCTTTAAATTTATCTGTTTGTTGTACTATATGTCTTCTTATATCGATACAAAGATGACATTTTGAAATATAACCATTAGGTAATTCTACATAATTAAATTCTTTAACAGCCAATTCATAAAGCATTTTTATATCTGTAACCAAAGCTTTAATTATTGGATATTCATTTAAATCTATCCCTTCTTTACATAGTAAGTCAAGTTTTTTAGCATTTCCTAAACTAATTCCAGCACAATAACCAGTAATATAATTACAATAATTATCAATATGAATATGCCATGGTCTAGTTAATTCTTCTTTACAATATTCACTAAAAAATTCTTTTGCTGGATATTTTTTAAATAAATAAGATAATTTATAAACCGCTCTTCCCATTGGAATCAATTCTATATATTTTAAACTCTCTAAACTTGCTTTCTTTAAATAATCTTCAAATGATAAAACATTCTTAAAATTAAATTTTTTAAATTGATTATAGAAAAATTTCTGATATATTATTACATTATCTTTAAAAATTTCTTTACTTATTTTAATTGCTCTTTCTATTCTTTCAAAAGGAACATATTCTAAAATGAATGGATTAACGCTTATTAAAATTCCATCCAATCCTGCTTCCTTAAGTTTCATTAATTTTTCTTTTGTTATTTCATCATTTATACACCAAAAGCAATTTGTTTCAATAAATTTAGCTGGAATCTCATATTCTTTAGCTATTTCTATAGATTTAAGCAATAAATCGAAATTTAAAAATGGTTCCCCTCCTGTAAAATGTAAGCCATAATTTATTCCAATTTTATTAAAATATTTAGGATAATTTTTATTAATTTTTAAAGCCAATTGTTTTAGAATTTCTTTTAAATCATTAATATTTATCCAATCATTTTTCCATTTAGGCGAGCAAGCATACATACAATGCTTACATTCACTATTGCATTTATATGAAAGTATTATTCCTCCTGATATTGGTTCATTTATATACAATTTATCCATTTTTTTAAATTAAATTTATTTTCAATGAAGAATATTAATATTATTATAGCTTTTCTATTTTATATAAATATTAAAAATCATTATTTATTGAATTTTTGAAGAAAAAATTAATATTTTTCTTTTTTTAATTTATTTCCATTTGAAGTAAAAATGAGTAAGAAAAAGAGAAAGAGCATTTTCGATGATTTATTTGATTTCTCGATTTTTGATGAATTTGAAGAAATGTTTAATGAAGAAAGCTTAGGAGAAAGTGGATATTATATAAATGTTACTCAAATAAATGGAAAAACAAAAGTTTATGTTAAAGCAGGTGAAAATGTAGACATAGCAGCACTTAAGCAAGATTTAAAAAGAAGATATCCAGGAGCTGAAATAATTATAGAAGGAGAAAAACCATTATTAGAAGAAATAAAAATAGAACCTATTGAAAAGAAAGAAGAAGATAAAATAAAAATTCAAAAGAAAGAAAAGAAAACTTCATTAATAGAAGAAATAAAGAATGAAGAAAAATAATTTTTAAAAATATTAAAAGATTTTTATTAGAAGAAAAAAGAAGAATCTAAAATTCTAGCTTATATTAAGAAAATTTTTAAGACTTATCCCCAAATCATTCAAGTTTTTTATTTTAAAGATAAATCCTATTTTATAAATCATTAGCATTTGGAAGAAATTAGAAATTAAAGATGAGTTTCAAAGGAGATCTTCTTCATATAAAGGTTTATAGCTTCATTTAATATTTCTTCATTTATCAATCCATGAGGGGATGGAGTTTCAAATATTCTTTTTGGTATGTATAGTTTATTTATATCAAAGCCTTCACGAATCTTAAATTGATATTTTTTCCTAAGTATTTCTTCACCTATTTTATTTAAATCTTCTTCAGAAAAATTATATCCAGAAATTTTTAATGCTTCACTTACTATTTTTGGTTTATAGATTCCTCTTGCAAAAAAGCATATTACTAAGCTTGATAATATTTGTCTCCAACTTTCTTCATTAAAACAATATTCAGCAATTTCTTTAGCCTCCATTTTTTTACCTATATTTTTTTGATCATATGAATATCCTGCAGAATCTAAATGACTATGTCTAGCACCTGTAATAAATCCTAAATATCCTGCTGGACCAGTATGATAACCAGGCATTTCATTCCCACCGAATGCTAAAGCGAAATCTTTTCCACCATATTTATTTGAAGCATATACTACACCTTTAGCTAAAGCTTCATAAAAATCATTTGATTGATTTACAATATTTCTAATAGCTTCAATATAATTATCAACATTTCCCCATTTAAAATCTAAACCTAAAGTATGTTCTTTATTTATCAATCCTTTTTCATATGCTTCTGTTGCCCATGCTAAAACTACTCCAGTAGAAATAGCATCAAGTCCTTGAATTTCTACCTCATCTATTAATTTTAAAAAGTTTGAAGTATCAGCTATTCCAAGCATTGAGCCTAAAGAATATATTAATTCATAATCATAAGAAATCATTGTAGTTTTAAAGAAATATGGTTCATCTTCATATGGTTCTCTTAAAGCAGCTAAATGTATGCATGCTACTGGACAATGACTACAAGCAATCCTTCTTCCTAAATAATTTTTAGCTAAATATTCTCCAGAAATATATTCTGCTCCTTCAAAAAATGCTTTATTAAGATTTTTTGTTGGTAATCCTCCTATTTTATTTAATGGCAAAACATTTTCAGCTGTTCCAAGTTCATGATATTTTTTCATAATAGGAGATTCAACAGCTTCTTTGAATATTTCATCATATAATTTTTTATAAGCTATAGGGTCTTTAATAGGAATAGGCTTCTTACCTGAAATAACTATTGCTTTAAGTTTTTTACTTCCAAAAACAGCACCTAAGCCAAGTCTACCAAAATGCCTATAAGTTTCAGTTATAACAGACGCGTATCTTACAAGTTTTTCACCTGCTTTTCCTATACGCATTATTGTTCTTATTCCTTCTCCTTTTTCTCTTTCTCTTAATATTCTTCCTACAGTATAACTACTTCTTACTCCCCATATTCCAGATGCAAGTTTAAAATCAACTTTATTATTATGTATTGATAAATATATTGGTTCATCACTAGACCCTTTAATTACAATTGCTCCATATCCAGCCATTCTTATACTTATAGCACTTCTACCACCTGCATGACTTTCTCCTAAATTTCCAGTTAATGGAGATTTAAACATAGCAACAGTTTTCGAACAAAGTGGAAACAATCCAGTTAATGGTCCTACTGCAAAAATTATTGGATTATCTGGATGAAATGGATCTATTCCTTTAGGACATTCTTCATTTAATAAATTTATTGCAACACCAGTTCCACCAATATATTTACTAAATAAATCTTCTCTATTTTCAATCCAAAATTTTCTTTTCGTAAGATCTATGTATAATACTTTTGATAAATCTTTATCAAGCAATTTATTTCACCTCTTCCATTTTAATAACATTATATGGACAATAATCTACACAATAACCACAATGAACACATATTGCTGGTTTATTTGCTTCATCATCCCAAAAAACAGCTCCAAAAGGACATTCTTCTACGCAATGTTTACATGCAATACATTTAGAAGCATTGACAAGAACACCATATTTCCTACGAATAATAGCACCAGTTGGACAAACTTTAGCACATGGTGGATCTGGACAAGCTCTACAAACTATTACAGTATATCCTCTTTCTACTCCACCTATAGATTTTGCAAGAATTGTTGATTTACTTAAACCTCCTCTTCCAAATCTTCTAGCACATGCAAACATGCAACTTTGACATCCAACACATCTTTCAGAATCAATAACAGAAATTTTCTTAAATATTTTCTCTGCAGTAGCTATACTCATATAAATTCTTATAATAAAAAATAATGGTATAATATAAATGTTATACTATTTTTCCTATAATAAGATTGAACTTATTTTTTTCCAATCATTTTTCATAATTTTCTCTATTTTAGGATTATAAAGTGCTGCAGCTGGATGGTATAATGGAATAACTTTAATTTTATATTCTATTATATCAAAAATTTTTCCATGAATACTACTCATACTTCCAAATTCTAATCCATATTTATTAAAAATATATTGTGTTGAAACATTCCCAAGAGTAATAATTATTTTTGGATTTATAGTTTCAATTTGTTTTTCTAAATAATCTTTACAAGAATTAATTTCATCATCTTTAGGAACTCTATTTTCAGGTGGTCGACATTTTACAACATTTGTAATAAATACTTTTTCCCTATTTAAATTAGCTATTGAAAGCAATTCATCAAGAATTTTTCCAGCTTGTCCAACAAAAGGTCTTCCTTGAATATCTTCAAAATAGCCAGGAGCTTCACCTATAATCATTATAGAAGAATATATATTACCTTCACCTGGAACTGGATTCTTTCTACTTAAATATAATCTACATTTTTTACATTTTCTTATTTCTTTATTTATTTCTTCAATAATAATATTTTTATTAGACATTTATTTAAATAAAAAATAATTTTTTGAAAATAAAAATTTTTATTAAAAGGGAAATAATTTTATTTATGGATACTATAAGAGTAGGGGATTATCAATTTTTAATAATTTCTTGGAAAGATATAATTAAATTAGTTGATAAATTATCTGAAAAAATAATTTCATCCTATGAACCAAATACTATTATAGGAGTACTTAGAGGGGGAATGATTATAGCTAATTTAATTTCAGATAATATAGATCTAAAAGAAGTTTATGCTATAGGATGCAAATCATATTATGATATAAATAAAAGGAATATTGTTAAAATATATCATCCACTTATTTTAGAAAAATTAATAGATAGAAAAGTTTTATTAGTTGATGATGTATCAGATACTGGAAATACTTTAGAAACAGCTATAAATTATATTCTAAAACCTAAAGAACCTAAAGAAATAAAAACAGCCACTATACATATTAAACCATGGTGTAAAATAAAGCCTGATTTTTATTTAATAGAAACAAAAGCGTGGATAGTTTATCCATGGGAAAGATATGAAACAATAAGATTAATTAAATCAAAAATAAATGATAAAAAAACTTTAAAGAAAATTCAAAAAATATTTAAAGAAAAATTAGGAGTAAATAAAGCATTTTTATAAATTAAATTATTTTAGAAAAATATTAATTATTTATTTTCTTAATTCTGAAATAAATTTATCCTTATCTACGATGTATCTTTCATGTATTCCATAACCTATTTTATTATTTTCCCATAATGCTTCAACCCAAAAGATAAGTTTTCTCCCTTCAATAGATAATAATATCGATTTTATTTCAATTTCAGCTCCTATAGGAGCAGCTTTTACATGATAAATATCTACATGTGTACCTACTGTAGTTTTCCCTTCTTCAAGATAATTATTTGCAAGAATTCTACAAGTTTCTTCCATGAATAATATCATTGAAGGTGTTGAAAGTACTTCAACTTCACCAGAACCAAGATGTTTAGCAGAATGCTCAGGCTTAGTTTTTATTTTCCTTTCTAATTTAAGACCAGGTTCAAGATTTGTCATATATTTTCATTATTTTTTATCTATTTTTTAATATTTATATATTAAGTATTTTTGAAATTTCTTTTTGTATTTCTTCTGGTGTTTTTATATTATTAATAATATAGAAATCTGTTTTTTGAAGTAAGTCTTTAAAAAATCTATTTCTTATAGATTGTTTATATTCATTATTTACTAAATAATGTGGATTACAATAATTTTCTTTTTTAAGAAAATTAAGTGTTTCATCAATACTCGGTTTTATAATTATCTTTTCTTCATCAAATTTTCTAATTAAAATCAAGAATTTTTGTAAAGTTGTAAAAGGCACTATTCTATACTTGCCTACTACCCATCTAAGGTCAACTATAGCTCTACCCATGTTATCTAATTGAGCGTTTTTTAATAAAGTATGATATTCAGGCCACATTGCTGCAACATCAGCTCTAATATAGAAATTTTTCTCACTACTAAAAGCTAAAAGTGGCATATCTCCTCTTACAAAAAACCAATCATCTGCTACTACTCTTACTTTTTCTTTTCTCATTAAGCCATATAAATGAGTTGTTTTACCAGCACCTGAAGCACCTATGATTGCTGTACCAATTCCATTAATATCTATACATGCTCCATGTACAGAATTTATACCATGTTCATCTTCTAATACATCACTAGCTAAACTTAATGCTATTGATTTTATCCATCCGTAATAATCAAAATTGAAAAGAAAAGCTGTTTTAGTAAATGGATCATAATAAACACTATTTTTAGGATATTTATCACTATTAGTTACATACATTCTTGCATGACTTCTTACTCTTTCAGACATTGAATAAAAATTCCTTCTCCAATTTTCATCTACCCAATTTAAATCTGTTAAAAGTTTTATACAAACACCATATATATCTGCTCTTTCTTCATATAGGATCTGGCTTGGATATTCAGCTAATATGCGATCTCTTTCATTAATACTTATTATATTAATACTGTACATTTCCTTTTACTAAACCTTGTAATATTCTATAACAAAATTTTATATTAAAATTTATAAACTTTTATCCATTAGAATATAAATTCTCATGAATATTTTCCTTTGAGAAATTATATGTTTTTTCTCCTTTTTTCAATAATTTAAATAATCCTCTACTCGTTACTTTAGATATAATTTCGTTTTCTTTCATATGATGATCACTAACTGATAGAATTCCATTTGATTTTAATACTCGATGTATTTCTTTCAATACTTCATTTGGTTTATTTAATTCAAGAAGAACATCATAAAGCAAAACTACATCTATACTATTATCTGGCAATCCAGTTTTACAATTAGAATAAATAATTTCTATATTTTTCAATTGCTTTTTTAAACAATTTTTTGAACCATTTGAATTGCAATTGGATGAGCATCTAGAGCATATATCTTTCCTTCTTTACCTACTAATTCTGTAAGAGGAAGAATATAGCTTCCAGGTCCACAACCATAGTCAAGTACATAATCCCCTCTTTTTATTCCTACTTCTTTAAGAATATTAATTCTTGGTTGAAAAAAATCACGAAATTTATAGCTAATTGCCATAAGTCTAAAATCAAGATTAGATTTTATTCTTCTATTCATTTTATTTTCCTATATTTTTTAATATATTTTTCATATAAAAAAGAAAGGAGATAGTAATTAAGTTATAATCTATCTAAGTTTATTTACTCATATTCAATAGCTCTTCCTTTAGAAGCTTCTTCTCTATACCATTCTTCATAAGATTTGAATTCTGGAAGCTTAAATTCAATTTCATCAAGATTTTCAATTATCGGATATTTTCCATAAATTTTTGAAGCATTTACAAAAGAGTGCACATTTATTGGAGGGGCATCTGCCGGAATTTGAGCAAGAAAGAAACTAAGATGTCCATCTCTACCAAGATTATCTATTATTCTTTTTACATAATTTGTAATTTCATAAGGAGAAGAATCTCTTATGAAACTGGCACTACAAGATGCTATAACAGGTGGTTTCCAAAACATAGATGTGTTTTCTTTTATGAATTCTTTAATTACATCTATAGGCCATAATTCAGTTTTACCCATTCCCATGAATATTCCTGGCCTTCCAAATAGCGCTTTACCTTCATGATACCAACACCATTTCATAAGTTCTGGATCAAAATTTTTTGGATCTTCTATACAATAATCTGCAGTACCTGCAACAACTGCTGTAATCCCTTTCTTTTTAGCTTCAATCTTCAATTTTTCATTATAAGGAAAAACGAATTTTTCAAGTATTTCTTTATTAACATTTGGTATTGCTGCCCATGCATCTGCACCTACAGCATAATTGGCACCAGTCTCTTTCTTTAAAAGCTGTAAATAAGGTACAAGTACTTCATCAATAGACCATGTTAGAAGTTTATGGATAAATTCTGGATTCTTTCTTATATTTCTTATCACTCTAACGTATGAATGAATGCCACAAATAAAACTAAATGGTGCACAGAAAAACGCACTTGGTGGATTTCCAGTAAGCTCTTTATATGCATTTATCGAATCTATTACGAATCTTATTCTACCTTGATCTATTTTAATTGGAGTTTTCACTTTATCAATATCTTCTGGATTCTTTATTAATGGATCACTTTGATCTATCGATGGCATATGTTTCTTGGTTTTAAGCAATTTACCTCCAAGAGCTTCAACCTCATAATTGTAAGCCTCAGGAGCCATTCCCATAGGTTGTTCAAATCCATACCATTTTGAAACATAAAGTTGTACTGCAACACAATATTTTCCATCTTTATAAAAGAATCTTTCAGGATCAGCTTTAGCTACTGTTAATGCATGCTCATGAATTTGAGCACCTATCACGGGAACATAATCAGGTTTACCAATTGTTGCTGCTACTGCTCTACTATTAGGATTTAATTTAATGAATCTTAATCCTTTAGCATAAAGGAAGCCTTTTATCATATCTATTTTTGATGGAGGTACAAAACTCATTTTTCAACACCCATAAGCTTCTTTGCTTTTTTAATAGTATCTACTCCATCTTTTCCCCAAGCATCGGCTCCTATGTTATTTGCATATTCTTGACTTGTTCTAACTCCCCCAATCATTACTTTAACTTTATCTCTAAGCCCTTCATTTTTAAGTGCTTGAATATAATCTTTTAATGTTACAGCAGTTGTGCTCATATAAGCTCCTAATCCAACTATATCAGGTTTTATTTCTTTAACTTTCTCTATAAATTTTTTAATAGGAACATCTACACCTAGATCATAAACAATAAAACCGGCAGCTTTAAGCATTGTTACAACTATAGATTTTCCAAGGTCATGAATATCACCTTCAACAGTACATATTAAATATTTTCCAATACTCTTATTTTCAATAGTAGAAATAGGAATACTCTTTTCTAAGATTGACATTGCAGATTTGAAAGCTTCAGCACTCATTATTACATCTGGAATGAAATAAATATTTTGTTCCCATAATTCTCCAGCTTTAAGAATACCCGGAACTACGCTTTCATAAATTGCTTTTAAAGGGTCCATTTTTGATTCTAGAATCTTTTTAGCTAATTGCTCAGCCAAATCTGGATCACCTTCAACGATTGCTTTTTTAAGTTGCTCTAAATCATTTTCTAAAGATGACATACTTGTGCTTCACCTTTATTTTTATATATTTATACATGTATAAATATATATATATAAAATATATAAAACTTTCTAAAAATATGGGTGTGTCCAATTATTATTTATTACTTTATGTTTTTAATCTATTCTTATACATTAATATGTAAAATTTTATAAAAAGAAGAATTCAATATAAATTATTTTTAATATTTTAATGTATTAATAGAATAAGAGATAAAATATATGATGAATCTTTATATGCATATAGAAATGTTGAAGAAGGAATATTTGGAGACAGAATAAAAACAAAAAGAGAAGAATCATTTAAAACAAGAGTAATATTAAGGCTTATAATTTATTGCTTAAAGATCATTATAAGATGGATTTATGAATAATTGGACACGCCCCTAAAAATATTTTTAGAAATAAAATAATTGAAGTTATTTTCATTATTTTTCTATTTAAATTAACTAGTTTTATTTAGTTAGCATACACATTGTTCTTTCTTTTTCTATACTTTAAAAATATGTATGTTTGAAAAATCATAATTATAAGCATTATGATAATGAGAAAAATCAAGATTATTGTTGGAATACCAGCACTAACGAGTATTGGTAATGGTCCTATCATTATCAAAGCTCCTCCGCCAATTGTAACTTCCTTAGTTGTTACGATGGATATTAAAGAAGAAAAAATAATTATAGCTATGCCAAAAAATATTAAAGAAAAACCAATTATGAATAATTTAGAATTCATTTTCTCACCATATTTTAAAGAAAGCCATTAATATAATAAGAGAAAAAACTAGAATTATAGCTAATAAAATTAAGATTTTTGCTGATTTTGGGTCTGTACTTAATATTATTGGTATTGGTCCTATCATAATTACAGCCCCTCCTTTAAAATGTTCTTTTTCTGTTTCTTTCTTCATTTTAAGAAGTTCAAAAATAATTGCAAATATGATAATTAAAAATCCAATCAATATCATTAAAAGTCCAATCAAAATTATATACAACATTTTATAATCTATATTTTGAAAACTGATATAAAAACTTATTTCTACATTTTTTAATTGATTATTTAAAATTTTTTACTTCTTAATCCAAAAGTTAAAATTAATATAGAAAGTAAAAATATCATGAAATGTTAAAACTTATTTGTATGCTTAATTATTTTATTTATAAAAAATAAGTTACTTATTTTAAGGATAGTATTGATTTTATTAAATATTAAGGAATATATGGTGATTCTATGGAAAAAAATGAATCCCAAAAATGGATGTATGCACTAATGCCATATAATGCTACTATATTTTTCATAGGAACATTTATCCCTCTTTTCATATTAAAACGTGGAGGAAATGTAGTAGATATAGGTTTAGCTACAGCATTCTATAATTTATCATTAACTATATTCTCATTAATATGGGGGATGGTAATTGATAGAATTGAAAGTAGGAAAATATTATTAGTTTCAGGAATTTCATTAATGACTATTCTCATATTAATTATTTTGAAAGCGGGAAATCCTACAAATATAATTATGGTATATGCTCTCCTCGGAATTTCTATAGCAATGATTAATACTCCAATAAATATTCTTATAATAGAAACTTCTTCTAAAAGTAGTTTAAATTCATCTTATAATAATTTTTATTGGTATTCATACATAGGTGGAATAATTGGTCAATTGGGTGGAGCAATATGGATTAATTTTTTAGGTCTTGAAAATTCGATTTATTTTTCTATTTTACTTTCAATATTAACACTTGGTAGTTTCATTCTATTATTAAAAGAACCATTAATAACTTTAGAAAGAGAAAATATATTAATGAATTTAAAAGCTTTTTCATATAAGCTTTTACAAATTCCTTTATTTTTCATTCGTATACCAAGAATAAAAGATTTTGTATCGTTCTTTAGATCAATAAAAATTTTTTTGGAACGTGATTTTTTTATTGTAATGAGCACAATTATTTTATTCTTTGCTTCAGCAAATTTATTTTTCACATCTTATACACCATATTTAAAAAATGTTGGTTTATTTGATTCAGAAATTTTCTTATTAAGCACGTATATAACATTTGTTAATACTTTTTCTTCATTACTTTTAAGAAAAATGAAAGAAGGAGAAGAATTAGATATAGCTAAAAAAGCACTTTATATAAGATTTTTTGGATTCTTTTTAGCATCAACTTTTTCAGTTTTTATTCAAAATAGATTAAATTTTTATACTACACTAATATCTTTTACTTTTATAGGAATAGCATACACTTTAGCAACAATTCCATTAAATGTTATGTTATTTAAAACATTACGACCTGAAAAGAAAGGAGAAGAAATTGGCATATTTAGTTCATTGAATGGAATAACAATTTTTATAGTATCTTTTCTTTCAGGATTAATTTCAAAAGCATTAGGATATTATGTAACTTTTTATTTAGCTACAATATTAATTTTTATCCCAATATTACTTTTAGAAACATTAAGGAAATAAAAATAGTAAATTAAATTTTAACTTTACTAACTTCTTCATAAAATTTCATATCAAGAAAACCATGTCCAGAAATATTAAATACTATAACTTCTTCTTTACCTTTTTCTTTAGCTTTTAAAGCTTCATCTATAGCAGCTTTTATTGCATATGAAGATTCAGGTGCAGGTATAAACCTTCAGATTTAACAAATAATTTTGTAGCTTTAATTACTTCTTCTTGTTTATATGTAACTGCTTCAATAAATCCAAGATATCTTAGTAAACTTATTATTGGTGCAGCAGCATGATATCTTAAACCTTCTGCATAAACAGTTTTTCCTATATATTCATGTCCAACTCTTATGGTTAGCTCAAGGAATTACTAAGCCTAATTTTTTTAAAACAGGTATTTAAATCTCTTAAAATTAAGTAGTATCTTATAATTTTATTAAAAGTTTCTTATATAAGAATTTTTTAATTAAAATAAAGATTAAAAATCAAAAAAGAGGGGGAGAAAAGAATTATTTGATTGCTTTGATTAATCTTTGTTGTTTTCTTTTTATCGTAAATCCTATATGTTTATAGAAATTCAGTAGACTTTTCGCACGAATATAAAGGCAATAGTAGTCTTTAGTAGTTTTAGAAATTTTATCATTTGGAAAATATTTAATGCTACCTTTTCTTTTTGCTAAATATGGCCCAGTAGTATCAATATCAAAGTATTTCTTCAATAAATATTGGACATAAATCAACAGTTTTTTATCTGTATTATAAAGACAAAGTTGTCGTTTTCTTCTCCTTCCTTTAATTTTTACATATATACAACCTTCTGCATCAAACAATGCTCTCAGAAAAGAAGCAATGGTTTCCTTTGAATATTCAATGTGCGGCTTTAATTCTTTTAATGGTCTATTTAGAAACTTAAAAAGTTGGATGCTGCATCCTGTTACTACCCATCGTTTTAAATCTTTATCCCAGTATGGTTTATATGGCTTCCTTCTTCCTAATACTTTAGCCAAGTTTTTTCCAAAAGTTTCTGCGAATTTTTTATCAACAACTGCTAATCGTAAATGATAGCGTTTACCATCAAAGCATTTATAACCATCACTAAACATTACTCCGTTAATATATTCAAGTTCTGGTGAAGGTTTTTCATCGAATTTATTGACTTTCCCAAATGGGTGATGTTTTTTATTAACCCAAACACTAATAGTAGGTTGAGGTAATCGCATTCCATATTTTTCATAGATTCTTCTTTGTATTTCTTTATGTTTTAATCCTTGTTTTCTTAGTTTAAGAACATCATCATACATCTTTGCTCTTATCTCCAATGGCAAGTATTTTCTTCCCTCCCCCCTCTTGCTTATAATATCTACACCAACTACACTCATGATATCACCCCCATGATATTTTTTAAAAAGGGGGTGTCGGCATTTCTGCCGAGATGAGAGTAGTTGGCATAGATATTATAAACAAGAGGAGGAAGAGATGGCATTCTTCAAAGTAATCAGCGTGGCATACCTTCTATTCTTTCTCTTAGAGGGGGGAACCTCATGAGAGTTCGCAATATGCTTAGCTC
>Ga0209225_1000076_pt1 | contig 105139 bp, 107 predicted proteins | sample WasSprMetagenome_FD_184732 | JGI IMG/M metagenome (GOLD analysis project Ga0209225, IMG submission 184732) | Sulfidic aquatic microbial communities from Washburn Spring, Yellowstone National Park, USA - WS (SPAdes) (version 3) | ecosystem: Environmental > Aquatic > Thermal springs > Hot... | reverse complement strand
AAGAAGGGCTTGTTGATGACAGGGTAAGGCTAACTTACGGCGAACTCAGGGATAAGGTTGATCGACTTGCCGCGAGCTTTATCGACATGGGTATTGAAAAAGGGGACCGAGTACTGCTTCAGCTTCCAAACACGGAGAGTATTGTTTATGTAAAGACATGGCCATCTGGCCATGGAAGCTGAAGACCAGAGAAAAAAAAGAGGGGGTGCAACGTGACATTTGGAAAGGCATTACTAAGGTTTCTGGTGTGTATGGCAGTTGGGTGGGTTTTCATGTACTTAGCTCCGGTTCAATGGTTCTACATGGAATTTCTCCCGTTCTCATTTCTACTGTTGATGGGACTTGTTACATTTGGTGTATGCGGTTTGGGGTGGCCCTTTGCCGCCCCCATGGGGATTCTGTGGAAACCAAACAACAGGATATTTCCCGGGATTCTCATGTGTGCGGTATGGATTCTCGTGGCCTTGATACTAAAGTGGTTTGTGGGTAACGTCTACCCGAAGATGCCTATGACACCCTGGTTTGGTATCATTGTTTTCGGGGTGACCCTCTGGTATACCTTTGATGGGGTGGGGCCGCATCCTTTCAAGCAAGCCTGGGCAAACTGGCTTTTTGCAACTGTATTGATAATGGTTTTCTCCATCATCATCTGGTCAATATGCGTTGATCTCAAAGGTACACCGGCAGAAAAGGCACCCTTTAACCCTAACGGGTTCTTTCAGGCTGACTGGTGGTTCGGATTCTGCGTGTGGGTTATTGTGTGGATTCAGGTATGGGGATTTCCCATGTGCTTCCAAGGATGGCCCTTTTACAAACTTCCGAAGCCGCTCTTTCAGATAGTTCTGGCGATAGTTTGTGTTCTCCTGGGCTATATTTTCTGGGCAGGAGGATTGGCACTGGGGATAAGCCCCACATTCTGGTTCGGTGCCGTGGCTGCCAGTATGATCGGCTGGTCGCTCATGCATTCTGTAGCATTTGAATTCGCCCCATTTGCAAAATACAGGCAGCCAAAGAGAGGGGTGCTCAATTTCATCCTCGAAGAAGTTGTGCTCACTTTTGTCTGGATCATGGTTTTGAGAATCATCCTTCAACCAATGCTGATCAAGGTACAGGCTGCAGGTTTGCCATTCGATATCAACCAGCTCTCTGCCTTCTTTACCTTGCACGTAGTAGCCGTTGCCCTGCTTATCCATCAATTCTTCTTCATGAGGGCGCCATTGCCGATCCCTGGTCCAGCCCTTGGGCCTGACCAGGTTCCAGGAGAGTGATATATGGAAAACACCCAATGAGAGGGGGTATGAATAATGTTCGTAAAAAGGCTTGAGGAGCTTCGTAAGGATATGTTTGAAGTATGCGGCGGAAAGGCAGCACATCTTGGTGAGCTTACCGCTTTAAAGCTGCGTGTACCGGGAGGGTTCTGCGTTCTGGGAGATGGCTTTTATCATCATTTACGGAGTAATCATCTTGTTGAAAGACTACAGGAAATTGCTTCAACGATTAATTATGATGATTTCAAGGATCTTGAAGAGAAGACAAAACGAATCCGGGAGCTGATTATTAATGCGCCAATACCTTCTGAGATAGAGGATGAGATTATTGAACATTACACCAAGCTCTCTGATGGCGGGCAAGAACCTTTTGTGGCTGTTCGTTCGTCAGTAGCGATTAAGGACTCGTCTGTCTCGTCCTTTCCGGGAATGATGGATACTTACCATTACATTCGTGGTGCAAAAAACGTGGTGGGAAAAGTAAGAGAGTGTTGGGCCTCAGTATGGTCCGGGCGTGCTGCTTTTGCACGCCACTCAAAAGGGTTCGATCATTTTAAAGCCGTAATTGCACCGATAGTGCAGTTGATGGTGAACTCAGAAGTGGCAGGTGTTCTGTTTACGATTAACCCGATAACCTCCTCAAAGGATGAGATAGTGGTTGAAGCAAACTGGGGATTAGGGGAGTCTGTGGTTTGTGGTAGGTGTCAGAGCGACCTTTATATAATGACTAAAAAGCCTGTTACGATTAAAGATAAGAGAATTGCAAGGAAAGAAATGGCATATCGCCGGGCAAAAGACGGGGGAGCAGAATGGGTCCCCGTTGAACCCGATAAAGTAGATAAGCCTACACTTGCTGATGCACAGCTTGAAGAACTGTGTGAGGTGGCATGCGCTATCGAGGAGCACTACGGATATCCTCAAGATATTGAGTGGGCATACGAAGGTGACCTACTCTATATTTTGCAGGCCCGCAGAGCAAAAGCCGGTGGAGAATAATAGGAAAAGGAGGTGGTCCAAGAACAGTAAGTAAGAGAAGATACTTTGAAATGAAGCTAATTATCTGTTCCGAAAAAAGATTTGAGTGGTATAGTAAAAACAGAAAAGGAGGTTTAAAATGGGACAAAGAACTGTTGATGTACATTGCCATTTTTATCCAAAAGAATATATAGAGTATCTGATATCAAGGGGCAAAGACAGGACGCCTTACTGCATTCACGATGGCGGAACCCACTATCGTATGTATTACAAAAACGTCGCCGTGGCGCACATAGATAGGGCAGGTCATTATGATCTGGAAGAGAGAATAAGAGACCTAGATGCTGCCGGTCTTGACACGCAGATCATATCAATAACCATTCCTGGACCAGAGACCTTGGAAAGGGATGCAGGTATTTACTGGGCGAAAAAATGTAATGATGCCATGGCAGAAGCAGCGCAGAAATACCCTGGTCGTTTCTTTTATATGGCGTGCCTGCCCTATCAGGATGTCGATGCGGCATGTGAAGAGTTGGAGCGCTGCAAAAAAATGGGTGCAGTCGGTATCCAGATGTTTTCCAATTTCAACGGTGAGCCTGTCTTTCTGGAAAAATTCCACCCCATCTACGAGATCGCAAACAAATACGAGATGCCTCTCCTCGTACACCCGGCAGTGCCCCTTACGGCCCCGATCATGGATATAATGCGGCTGCCGTACCAGCTCTGGGGGTACACACTCGATACCAGTATGGCGGTTATGAGCATGATCTTCCAGGGTGTGTTGGCCAAGTTTCCCAAGCTTACCCTTGTCCACGGCCACTTGGGCGGGATGGTTCCATACTTTGTTCGGAGGATTCAGGATGCTTACAAAGGCTATGGTAAGGAATGGGGAATCGAGCTTAAAGAACCGCCCGATGTCACCTATAAAACACGGGTGTATCCGGACACAACATCCTTCTACCTGCCAGCTATGAAATGCTGTCTGGAGTGGATTGGCCCGGGCCAGATGGTCATGGGGACTGACTACGCCCACCGGGTTGGTGATCCTGAAGGGGCAATCAAGGCGATCAAAGAGTTGCAGAACCAGGTTGGGTTGAAACAGGATGAGGTCGATCTGATCCTGGGAAAAAATGCAGAGAGAATCTTCCATCTTCCGCCGATGAAATAAAGGAGGTTGGAGGAATTTCAGTCATAACTGGGAGGCAAGAAATGGCTATTGAAGTAAAATGGGCCGGGTTTGATTTTGGACAATGCATGATGGACCCCTCAGGCCTGCGTAATTATCTGGTAATTGGCGATGTCTGCAAAGAGTTAAACGAACCCGAGCTGATAGATAAAAGGATTTACAAATACCGTGTACTGAGGGAAAAATATGGGAGCTATGGTGTGATTAAAGAAGGACATCGTGACGAGATAATAAGCTATGTTTTTGACAACAAAGAGGAAGCAAGAGAAATTTTCTCAAAAAAAGAGCAGGAGTACCTGCTTGCGGCGAAAGGGCTGGAAGAAACGCTCCGCTATCTCGTAGATCAGGGCATACGGCTCTCGGTGGTTGCTGAACTAAAGAAGACGCTGGGCCCCATGGGTACGGATATAGTAACCCGCTTCCTTATGAACAGGGGCTTAACCAAGTACTTCAACGATGTAATTAGCCCACAGGGCAAGGTTGATCTAAGTAATGGCTCAATAGACCTCAGATATAAAGGGAAGACCAAAGAAGAAGGCACGCTTTACGACGAACTTGCCCGGGATCTTGCTGCACAGGGGATCGATGTATCTGAGGCTGTTATGATCGGTGATAAACCATGGACGGATATTTCGCCTGCCAAGAAGAGGGGTTTTAAAACAATTCAATATACTGGCTATGTTGACTTCGGTCCCTGTGAAGACGCCGATTTTAGAATATCTGACTTTCGTGAAATCAAAGACATAGTCAGAAAGAAATTGTAATGGAGGGAAAGATGGGCATACCGAAGCGTTTAGTGGTCGAATTTGATGATGGCTCCCGCAATGAAATCGAATTCAGCAGGTTGAATAGACAGATTCAAGCAGACCTCTCAGAGCTGGGTCTTTGCTTCCCACCTGTTAGGGAGGTTTCAAAGAGTTACATATTGCTTCGCTGGCAGAACGGATGGCAGGAAATCGTAGGGGTAGAGAAAGCTCATCTCGAGCTTTTAAGGTATTACACCATCGAGAGGGTAGAGGAGATTGGCAGGATGTCATTGGAGGTTGGAGAAAGTTACCCTGTGCTCCTTTTTGTGAAAAGATTGCCGAGGCAGGTAGAGAGCGCCCTTTTGGTGGACGATACCGGTACAAAAGTGTACATTTTTGCAGAGAAGACAACAATAACGGAAGGGGATAAGACCGAGCATATTCTCTATGACAAGAAAAACCCCAAGTTCACTACGGAGGATAGCGGAAAAGCGGATTCGTGGGTTTCGGAGCTAATAGATTCCGTGAAAGCCGAACTTGAGAAGAGGAAACTCACGGCTGAACAACTTTTATTTATGGATTCAGCTCAAAAGGCTACTGTGTATGGAGAAATCTCTAAGGCAGTGGGTATACGGGCTATGGAAAAGCAGGAAGATGTTTATGGTTTTATAGAATTAATGCTCAGGAAGGTAAAAACTTAACCAATGAGATGTTTAAAAAATATTTTACTAAAAGGAGGGGGATTATGAATTTAAATTTAAATGAATATGACAGGAGTGTATCAAGTTTAAGAACCCTAAGGCCTTCAGCAGATGAAGATATTTTCTGGTTTCGCGATGATTTACACCAACCTTACCCAATTTCACCATTAGGGATGACAACTATACAGAAACATCATGCCTGGGGATACCATGTGGCCGCTGAGATAACCAGGCTTCCAGGATCGAAAGGCGGGCACGTAAAAATCTATAAGGGGAGGGTGTACTTGGGATTTGAAGGTCTTACCGATCCGGAAGAGATCAGAAGGCGTGCAGAGGAATTCAAGAAGCTTATAGAGTATTGTATGACAAACTGGGATGAATATTACACCAGGCATATTGATGAGGTCAGAGAGGGTTTAAGCTTTATGGGAAGCGTTAATGACGGCATGTCTGATAGTGATTTACATAGTGCTATCCGTAGAAGCGAAGAAATTAATATGAGGAATTGGGAGATTCACTTTACCCTGATGTATCCGGCTGATGCCATCTATTTTGAATTTGAAAATTTCTGCAAGCAGCATGGTCTTGAAGAAAAGGATGCCGTTGTTATGCTAAGAGGTCTCGATACGATGGCGACAAGGACAGATTATGCTTTGTGGGAGCTGTCAAAAATGGCAGTAGATTCCGGCCTCAGTGAGATAATCCTGAAGGAGGATGTGAAAAGTATTACGGAAAAATTGGCAGAGAATCCCAAGGCAACAGAGTGGCTGAAATTGTTCAGCCAGTTCCTTGACTTATATGGCCACAGGATATCTGCGGCGCACCTTGATGTGATCTTTCCCACATGGATAGAGGATCCTAGTCCTGTACTTCGTACAATTCAAACCTATATTCCCAAGATAAAAGAGGGCTGGAATTTCAAGACAGAAAGAGAGAAAACAATAAAAGAGTCTATTGAAGCTGCAGACAATTTTATGGCTAAGCTCAATAATGATGACCAGCAGAAATTCAAAAGGCTCCTTGAAGCAGGCAGGAAAGTCTACCACTTTCAGGAGGATCACGGTTTCTATATTGATGGTGGTTCAACAGCTTACCTTCATGATGTATTTATGGTAGCAGGGAGAAGATTAGAGAAATACGGGATCATAGGGAAGGCGGATGAGGTATTTTTCTTAACTTTCTCTGAAATTGAGGAGATATTCAGTCGTCTGGGACGTAACAAAGTAGCCGCTATATACCACTACAAGCGTCTCGTTCCGAGCCTGGTAAAGGAGAGGAAAGATACATGGGAAGAGGTTGGAAAAGTTAAAGAGGCTCCATTGACCATAGGTAATATACCTCAGAAGCTTGAAGACCCGATTATGATTAAGGTCTTCGGAATGATTGATGAAGTAATCAAGGCAGGGAAAGTAGAAGAAGTGAGGGTGATGGATTCATTTACGGGCTACCCTGGAGCGCCCGGTGTTGCAGAAGGCGTAGCGCGGGTCATTATGAGTTATGAGGATTTTCCAAACCTACAGCCAGGTGAGATCCTTGTATGCCCCTATACAGCCACCGCATGGACACCGCTCTTCCCGAAAATTAAGGCGGTTGTAACGGACACCGGTGGTATGCTGACCCATGCGGCAATAACTGCCAGAGAATACGGGATTCCTGCAGTAGTTGGAACGTGGCGGGCCACGAGGTCGATTTCCACCGGGGATATAATAAGGGTAAACGGCGATGCCGGGATAGTAGAAATTCTGAAGAAGGCAGTTAAAAAATGATTAAAACATAAATTTTTGCCGTTTCAAGTTGATAAGTAGAAAAGGTGTGCAAACGCGAAGAACTTATGGATGAGGTTACACAACTTGCAAAGAAAATTTGCTCGGGCGGTCCACTGGCTATCAAGGGAATCAAGGAAGCCGTTGACAAAGGATTGAATCTTCCGTTTGTAGACGCTCTGAGGCTCGAGCTTGAAATATACGACAATGTGGCCAATTCGGAAGACGCAGAAGAAGGTCTTTCGGCTTTTCTGGAAAAGCGAGCTCCTGTATTTAAGGGCAGGTAAATGTGTCCCAGAATAGTGTGGCGTAATAATAAGCTTCATTTCGCAAACTGTGGAAGCACTCGGCGGCATTCTGCCGAAATAAAAAAGGGGTGCAATATGACATTAGTTACTTTTCCCCGTGTCCTTGTTAGCAGCAGGGTAGAGGAGGACAAATATAAAAGGGAGGAAAGTCGTGGAATATAAAAAGTTGTTTGAACCTATTAAAGTCGGAAGTATCACCTTCCCAAACCGAATACAGAGGACCTCTATGGTCACCGGGCTGGCAACAGAAGACGGATACGTTACCGAGGAACTGATTAAAAGATACGTGAGAGAGGCAAAGGGTGGACCGGGTTCTATTGTGGTTGAAGCGTCTGTCATAATCCCGTCAAAGAGTCCGTACAATCTTCGCATTAGCAGTGACGAATTTGTGCCCGGTCTCACTAGCTTGGTAAAGGCGATCAGAGAAGCGAACAAGGATGTCAAAATTGGTATCCAGATTATGCAACATTTAAAGCTTTCGCGCTCTGGATGGAGGCAGAAGGTTGAAGATTTCGCACCAGAAGAGTTGCCCATGATCGTAAAAAACCACGTCGCCGCGGCTGAGCGCGCGCTGACCGCTGGATTCGATTTTATCGAGATTCACATGGCCCACGCATACGTTCTTGCTTCATTTCTTTCTAGATCCAATAAAAGAACAGATCAATACGGGGGGAATCTCGAAAACAGGATGAGGCTCCCAATAGAAGTGTATAAGGGAGTCCGCGAACTCGTCGGTGAAAAATATCCCCTCGGGATCAGAATAAACGGGGAGGACTTCGTAATTAATGGGAACACACTTGCCCAGAGTTCTCGTATTGCTGTGAGATTTGCGGAGCTTGGTGTAGATTATATAAGCGTTTCAGCAGGCAGCCGATTCGAAGACGCGAAGACCCCTCCAGAAGGGTATCCTCCAGATCCTATGTCAGGGTACAGCGGACACAGGATGAGCCCATGGTTCTGGTGGCCTGACGGTACGCATGTTTACCTTGCCGAAGGGATAAGAAAAGAAGTGAGGAAGGCAGGTTACGAGACCCCGATCGTTACAGCCGGTAAGATACGTGAACCAGAACATGCGGAGGAAATACTGAAGGAGAGTAAGGCAGATATAATAGGCCTTTGCAGGGCGCTTCTCGCCGACCCTGATTGGCCGGTCAAAGCGAGGGAAGGGAGGGAAAAGGATATTGTTAAATGTGCTGCATGCAACTGGTGTCTTGAGGCAGATTCGAGATATGAACAGGTGAAGTGCTGCCGCTATCCTGAGGGCTATACCAGCGCACCTGAACCCTTCTTACCCAGTATGGCGCGGCCCGCAAAGTTTAAAGAAGAATATCTTTGATGGAAAAGAGTAAACCACTCAGGAGGCCAATATGGAGATGGAAGGTATTCCCAGACATACCGAAGAGGAGTCGCAGAAATATCTTAGGAAGAGATGGTGGAGCTCAATAACACTTGCAGATCTCTTCGATAAGACCACAGATGTATTCTGGCACAAAGAAGGGCTTGTTGATGACAGGGTAAGGCTAACTTACGGCGAACTCAGGGATAAGGTTGATCGACTTGCCGCGAGCTTTATCGACATGGGTATTGAAAAAGGGGATCGAGTACTGCTTCAGCTTCCAAACTGGGCGGAGTATGTGTACACTTACTTTGCATTGCAAAAAGCAGGTGCAGTTCCAGTACTTCTCCTCTCCGGTCACAGACAGCTCGAGGTTACCCATCTCTGCAAACTTACGGGGGCGAAGGCGTGGGTGGTGCCCGAAAAGTACAGGAAGATCGATTATACTTCCTTTATTAGTCAGGTTAAAAAGGATAATCCCTCGCTTGTGCACGTTATTTCTGTGAGGGGTGAAAAGAGCTCGAAAGATTTTACCGCGTCTTTAGAGGAGCTTATGAATAGGCCGTTATCCCCGAGAGACAAAGAGCGGTTTGAGACTAATAGGCCTGAACCTACAGATGTTGCTCACGTTCTGCCATCAGGCGGAACTACCGGGGTACCAAAGGCCATCCCCCGCACCCATAATGACTATATCTGCAATGTAGAGTATCTCCACAAAGGGTGGGAAATGTGCATCCATGATACGTGTCTGGTTGCTGTCCCAGTAGGTCACAATCTTGCACTGCTCAATGTCGTAGGTTCTATTCTTGTGCCCTACAAGTTGATTTTACTCGACTCTACAAGGCCTGATGATATATGCCAGGTTGTAGAAAGGGAGAAGGTCACATATATGCCAACAGTTCCAAGCCTTATAAAAAGGATTCTCGATTTCGAAAGATTGTCCGATTTCAATTTGACATCGCTCAAAAAAGTCTCCGCCGGAGCAGAGGCAAGCACTCCTGAGCTAATTAGAGAGTTCTACAGAAAAATAGGCTGCACCTATATAAACGAGTTTGGAATGAGCGAGGGTTTGCTTTGCAGAACGCGCCTTACGGATGACATAGAAACCGTATGCAGTACAGTAGGCAAGCCGTGCTGTCCGTATGAAGTAGTAAAAATTATAGACGAAAACGGGGCTGAGCTCCCCCCGAACACGGAAGGGGAGCTTGCGGTAAAGGGTCCAGGCATTTTTGCAGGCTATTTGAAGAATGAAGAAGAAAACAAAAGGAGCTTTACGCAAGACCGCTTTTTTAGAACAGGCGATAAGGCGCTTATCAACGAGGCAGGATACATAAAGATCATTGGAAGGATAAAGGACATCATCATCAGAGGCGGAGAAAACATAAGTCCTGCACAGGTAGAGGAGCTACTGCGGGCCCATCCTAGCATAGTCGACGCAGCTGTGATAGGGATGCCCGACAGGGAGCTGGGTGAAAGGGTCTGCGCTTACGTTGTGCTTGCAGAAGGGGTCGATCTTACTGCTGATCAAATAAGGGTCTTTATGGAAGAAAAAGGGGCATCGAAACTTTTAATACCGGAGAGGTTCGAGTTTGTCGCCTCATTACCGATGACAGAGGCAGGCAAACATGACAAGAAAGCTCTTAGAGAGGATATAAAGAAAAAGATAGGATGGACAGGGTGATTCACATAGCCGCTATAAAACCTGCCAGACGTATGACTGCCATAGAAAAAGGAAGATCTTCAAGAAAAGGGCCACAAGTGTGGACAGAGGCAGGACGGCGTTAAACTTCGCCAAAAAGGAGGAGGAACATCACCGTTACTGAGAGCACTTTAGAGGCGTACCCAGACGAAGGGACATGAGGGTAAAAAAAACTAACTCAAAGGGGATGAAAAAAGATGTAAGACCCTTTTAAGGACAGGGTGGAATACAGCCCCGCAGGTCATCACATTAGACCTGCGAAAAACTGTACATATTTCACAAAAGGAGGAAATGCCGATGGAAATCAGAAAATTAGGCGTTTTAGGGTTTGGTCAAATGGGTACGGGAATTGTCCAGGTATTTGCCCAGTCAGGGTATGATGTCGTTGTAGTTGACAGGAGCGAAGACATAATTAAGAGAGCGTTAGAAGGGATCGATAAGAGGTTGGCAGGAAGGGTTGAAAAGGGTAAACTCTCCCAGGCAGAAAAAGACGCGATAATGGGAAGGATAAGGACCAGCACGAGGATAGAGGATCTGAAAGACTGTGACTTAGTAGAGGAGGCAATACCTGAGGATCTGGAATTGAAAAAGAGCGTATTTGCGGAGCTCGACAAGATTTGTAAAAAAGAGACCATCTTCGGAACGAATACATCATGTCTCTCGGTTACTGATATGGCCATAGCTACAAAAAGGCCTGAGAAGTTCGTGGGCTTACACTTTCATAACCCGGCTCCTGTAATGCAGCTTCTTGAGGTAGTGAAGACGCTAATGACATCAGAAGAAACGATAGAAACAGTTAAGAAATGGGGATCAACCCTGGGAAAGACGGTAGTGGTCGCCCCTGATGTGGGGGGGTTTATAGTGACAAGACTCTTCACGCCTTTTCTGCTGGGAGCTATAAGGATGCTTGAAGAAGGGATAGCGACGAGGGATGAGATAGATACCTCCATCAAACTCGCTCTCAACCACCCGATGGGTCCCTTAGAAGTTGTCGATTTCATAGGTCTTGACACAGAGCTCTATATTGCGAACAGTCTGTATGAAGAGACTAAGGACACCAAATATGCTCCTCCTGTGCTGCTCAAGAAGATGGTCACAGCAGGCTGGCTCGGCAGAAAGACGGGTAAGGGATTTTATGAATATAAATAGTGCTAAAGACAAAAGGGGCAGAGCCCCTCAATAAAGTTTTCAGAGGAGGGAATCATGAAAAAACATCTTATAGCACTCTTTATAGTACTTCTTCCCTTTTTTGCTCAAAACAGTATGGCAGCAGGTACTGTTGAAATTAAGGTGAGTAACTACTTTCCGATCACTGCCGCACAGTCAAAAATATGCGAAGAGTTCATTAAATCTATAGAGGAGCAGGCAAAAGGGAAAGTGAAGTTCAGCTATTTCGGAGGCGGGTCGCTCTTAACAGCCACAAGGATGGTCGATGGTGTGCTCCAGGGAATTTCAGATATCGGACTTTCTAATCTTGCATATACCCCTGGCAGATTTCCTGTAAGCGATGTTCTCAATTTGCCCTTAGGTTTCCCGAATGCATGGGTGGCAACCAGGGTGGCGAACGACTTCTATAGAAAATACAGACCGAAGGAATGGGACAATCTTCATATTCTTACCCTTCACACCTGTGGACCAAAATTCATCCTTACAAGGAAGAAACCCATTCTAAAGTTGGAGGATTTCAAGGGCGTCACGCTCAGGGGATACGGATATGAGGCGGACCTCATAAGTGCGCTTGGCGGCACGCCGAGAGCAGTTCCGATGCCAGAAACATATGATGCGCTGATGAAAGGAGTTGTAGACGGCGCGACAATGCCGCTTGAATCGCTAAAGCAATGGAGGCTCGCAGAGGTGATAAAACACGTAACGGAGTGCTGGGAAATTGGGAAGGTGGAAACGTTTTATTTGATCATGAATAAGGCCTCATTTGATAAGCTGCCACCTGATGTCAAAAAGCTCTTCAATGAATATCCTTTTGAAGAAAGGTTCGCAGAAATGTGGCTCAAGGTCGACGAAGAGGGCAAAAGGTATGGGACGGAAAAAGGAGTAAAGTTTTATAGCGTCCCCAAGGATGAGCTTCCAAGATGGCAGGCCGCAGCGGGTCAAGTGAATGAAAAGTTCGTAAAATCCATGACTTCCGCCGGATACAACGAAAGGGAAATAAGGGAATGGATTAGATTCATAAAAGAGCGCATTGACTTCTGGAAGAAGAGGCAGGGGTCGTAATAGATTAAAAAAACCAAACGAGTGGTGGCTTCGCTCGTCGGCTGCATGCGCCAAACCGACGGAGAGGCGACTATTAGACGTACCACAGGAAAATGTGCATCCTGCAAGGAACCCACGTGTGACATCGATACTTAGTCCTAATAGTTCCCCTTCTTATACACGTTGGTCTTCTTATCCAATAAACGCTGTAACTCACGAACTTGTTGTCGAAGATTCTTCACCTTAAGAAAGAGGTACAAGGGGCTCTTCACTACGGGCAGCTTGAAGAGCAACCTTCATGGATAAGACGCCTTAAGACGGACCTCATACTTTCTTGCCAAAGAAGAGATGCTATTACCAGGTTGTTTAAGCTTCTTCCACCATGGCCCTCTTCTGCTTAAGCGGTCCATCGTCTTCTTCTTTGAACCGATGTGATTACCTCTACCGGACTCATAGTTATCCTCCCTCCTACATGTTAATTATAGTAATAACTCTATGGCTATTACTACAACTTATTTTGGTTGGGAGGGTGTCCGGTTTAAACGGGGCCCAGTACACGGGGAGTTTAAAATGAGCCAGTTTTATTTTCCCTCACGGAATTGGAGATGCTTACCTTTTTAATTGAAAAGCGGTTATCGTTATAATAATATTCGGACTGGAAAGCATGATGAGAGAGAGAAACATTTTTATAAATGTGCCTTACGAGCTTGTGGAACCGAACCTAAAGAAGATAGTATCTATGGATGTGGGGATAGAAATATATCTTGAAAATAACCTCATTGAGGACCTTGGTGAGCATCAAGTTGGGGATCTTGCGAAAAAATTGAAAGATAACGGAATAGATTGTACCTGCCATGCTCCTTACATGGACTTAAGTCCAGGGGGGAAGGATCGTAAGGTGAGGCAAATAACAGTTGAGAAATTGAAGAGATCTTTGGAGCTGGCCCAGATACTTGAAGCAAAGAACCTTGTCTGTCATACAGGTTTTAGCAAGTGGTACTTTGATGGAAATGTTGATTTGTGGTTCAAAAACAGCGTACTCACATGGACGGAGGTTTTGAAAGAAAAAGAAGAGAGCTTGTCTTTGGTCATCGAGAACGTTTTTGAAGATGCCCCAGATCCTTTGATCGAACTAATCAAGTACTTTAAGGGGAAGCTCTTCTTTTGCTTCGACACAGGACATTTTAATATTTTCTCAAAAACTTCCTTAGATAAGTGGCTCAGTCCTCTGAGGGAACATATAAGGGAATTTCACCTTCACGACAATTACGGAACAGATGATGACCATTTGCCTATTGGAAGAGGTAATTTTTCTTTCCGGGAACTAAAAGAATTCATAAGGGGGCTTCCGAGTCCGCATTTATACTTTGTAGCAGAGGTGCATGAGGAGTCGCTTGCACTGGAAAGCATAAAGAATCTCAGAGAATTTCTCTCTTAAAGATGGTTACACGAATAGAGATCGCATATAAGGATTCAGTTAGAGACGCGCTCGGAGAAAAGATAAAGAGGAGGCTAATAAGAGACCTGAACCTAAGCGTAGATGATGTGAGAATTGTAGATGTGTACACAATAGATGCGGACTTGCCTGAAGAGACGATAGAACTCATAAAAAAGGAGGGCTTCTCAGATCCGGTCACACAGGTCGCTTACGTGGGCGAGCCCTGCCCTTTTGTTGGTGACTGGGCAATAGAAGTTGGGTTTAAGCCAGGAGTTACGGATAATGTGGGAAGAACTGCGAAAGAAGTTATAGAGGCGATATCTGGGTATAAGTTCAAGGAAAAGGAAGGTGTTTATACATCCCATCTATATATGATATGGGGGAATGTTGAAGAAAGAGACGTGATACGGATAGCTGAAGAAGTTTTGGCAAACACCCTAATCCAGAATTATAGATTTAAGGACAGAGATAGTTACATCAGAGAAAAGGGTATGGGGATCTATGTTCCAAGACCAGTTGGATGGTCCTCCATTAGGGTTGAGACTTTTGATACTGAGATGAGTCTCGAAGAATGGATGAGATTGAGCAAGGAAAGGACTTGGGCCCTATCGGAAGAGGAGATAAAGGCGATAATTTCCTACTACAGAAGTGAAAAGGTACGAGAGGAGAGAAAAAATGCAGGAATAAGCGAAAACCCAACGGATGTTGAAATCGAGGCCATCGCCCAGACATGGTCAGAACATTGCAAACACAAGATATTTAACGCCACGATCGAATATGAGGATGGAAAAAGGAAGGAGAGCATCAGGAGTATATTCAGGACTTTCATAGTGAGGGCCACAGAGGAGATAAGAAAGAAAAAGGGGAGAGGTGATTTCTGCCTTTCTGTTTTTGCGGACAATGCGGGGGTTATAAGCTTTGATAGAAGGTACAATATTGCATTTAAGGTAGAGACCCACAATACCCCATCTGCTTTGGACCCATATGGAGGAGCCCTAACTGGCATAGTCGGTGTAAACAGGGACCCCTTTGGAACTGGCAAGGGGTCAAGACTCATATTTAATACTGATGTATTCTGCTTTGCTCCCCCTGACTATGCTGGAGAAATTCCTCCCCGGTTATTCCATCCAAAGAGGGTTCTCGAGGGCGTAAGAGAGGGGGTGGAGCACGGCGGAAATAAAAGTGGGATACCAACTGTGAACGGATCGATAGTATTCCATGAAGGTTTTCTGGGAAAGCCACTCGTATTCTGCGGTACCTGCGGGATAATGCCAAAAAGGATAAAAGGTGAGCCTTCACATATAAAGGGAGCAAAAAAAGGGGATCTTATAGTTATGGTGGGAGGTAGAATTGGAAAGGATGGTATACATGGAGCTACATTTTCTTCTCAGGAATTGTCAGAGAGTTCCCCAACGAGCGCTGTACAGATAGGAGATCCCATAACACAGAAAAGAATGACCGACTTTCTTCTTATTGCGAGAGATGAAGGTCTATTTGACTCAATAACAGACTGTGGAGCAGGAGGACTTTCCTCATCGGTTGGAGAAATGGCGAAAGATACGAATGGTTGCATAATATACCTTGACAGACCCCCTCTAAAGTATGAAGGTCTTTCTCCGTGGGAGATTCTTCTATCGGAGGCTCAGGAAAGGATGACAGTTGCGGTTCCTAAAGAAAAGATCGAAGAATTTTTGAGACTCTCGGAAAAAATGGGGGTTGAGTCTACGGTTATAGGTGAATTTACAGAAAGCGGAAAGTTTCATTGTGTTTACGGGAATGAAGTAGTTGCTTATATCGATATGGATTTCCTCCACAACGGTCTTCCCGAGATAAAGCTTAAGGCAAAATGGGAAAGGAGAATCTTAATTGAGGATGTTCTTGCTCCCCCCTCGGACTATCATACTCTCCTTCTTGATCTCTTGAGAAGGTGGAATATCTGCAGCAAGGAGTATGTTGTAAGACAGTACGATCATGAGGTGCAGGCACAAACTTTGATAAAACCCCTTGTGGGAAAGGAAGACGATGGACCAAGCGATGCGTCTCTTATAAGACCTGACCCTAAGAGCAGAAGGGGAATAGTTGTAAGCCACGGAATATGTCCAAGGTTTAGTTTTTTTGACACATACCATATGGCGAGTTGTGCTATAACTGAAGCTATAGCAAATAACATCGCCGTGGGAGGAACACTCAAAAGAATGGCCCTTTTGGATAACTTCTGCTGGCCAGATCCAGTTGAATCTGAAAAAAATCCCGATGGTAAATATAAGCTTGCCCAACTTGTAAGGGCAGCAAGGGCGCTTTACGATTTTGCGTGTCTTTACGGAACCCCTTTCATCTCTGGAAAAGACAGCATGAAGAATGACTACATATACGGCGATATAAAGATCTCAATACCTCCCACAGTTCTCATTTCCGCAATATCAATCATCAATGACGTGAAAAAGACCGTAACTATGGATTTCAAAGAGCCAGATAGTCTCATATTAATCGTTGGGCTAACTCTTCCAGAGCTTGGGGGAAGCGAGTACTTCAGTCTTTTTGGAAAAAGAGGAAATATATGTCCTAAGGTCAGAGGGAATCTCGCTAAAAAGATCTTTCTTAAGATTGAAGAGGTTATAAGGAAGGGCCTTATCCTATCTTGCCACGACGTATCCGACGGTGGACTTGGTTGTTGTCTTGCTGAATGTGCCTTTTCAGGCGGTTTTGGGGCAGAAATAGATCTCTCACGTGTCCCAGCGTTCAATATCTATAGAGATGATTTCATCCTTTTTTCCGAGTCCACAAATAGGTTCATTATAAGCGTGAGAAGGGAAAATATGGAGATGGTGGAAAAGATCTTGCGCGGGGTTCCATACGGTATCATAGGGAGGGTGAGAAAGGATGAAAGGCTAATAATTAAGGGACAAGCGGGAAATTTGATCGTTGATCTTGAGCTTAAAGAGTTAAAAGAAGCCTGGAAATCTCCTTTTTTGAAACACTTTGGGTAAGTTAGCTAAATCTCGATCGTCTCTCCTTGCTCCAAGAAGATAAGGTTTTTTCGACCTGAGGAAATAACTTCCCTTTTTATTTCTTCTATAAAGAAGGGCTTTATGTGATAAATGTAGACCGGCACGCTACTAAGTCCGTATCTTTCGAGGCACTCGATGAGTGTGGAAACTGTCATATGTCCTGAGATCTTTGCTATTTCCTTTTGGCTTTCGGGAAAGGATACATCCGCTATAATGAATTCAATCCCTTTTTCCTTCTTTGCTATCTCCCAGAATCTTTCTGTTTTACCAGTATCTGAGGTGAACATGAAGCCCCTTCCGCCTTCTTTTACAATGAAACCTGTCGTATAGACTGTGTGATTCATAAGTATTGGGCGGAAGGTAACACCAGAGACCTCAACGTCTTTTTCCAGACCTATCTCTATCTGCTTAAGGATCGCATTCTCTACTGATGGGATTGTGGTAAAATCCGGCCATATGAGGTTATTGAAAAGGTTTTCACTTATGATTTCGTTTACAGGTTTTACTGCGAATATTTCTATGCCATTCTCTTTCAATGCCACCATCTCATCGATCACGGAAAAAAGCCCCTTTATGTGATCTATGTGAGTATGGGATATAAAGACTGACCGTAAATTCCTGACCCTTTCATCTCCAAGGACTTCTGTGACCGTACCTGCATCGAGTAGAATGGTGTCATTTATCAAAAAGGATGTGGCCCTGTAAGGGCCTATTACGTTGCCGTAACATCCGAGTATCTCTATTTTCACTCAGATGATAGTAAAAAATAGCGGAAGAAGTGTCAAGAAGTTTTTAATTAGGCCAAATTTGACTTGTTTGCGAAAGAAAAAATTGCTATAAGTTACTGGAATGTGCGGAATATTCGGTATATTCAACCACAAATACGCTTCAAACATGGTCTATTTAGGATTGCACGCGCTTCAGCACAGGGGGCAGGAAAGCTCAGGGATCGCTGCGACAAATGGTGATGGAATAGTTTATCATCGGGCCATGGGCCTTGTCTCGGACATCTACACGGGAGATATTATAAAGAGATTAAATGGGATATCAGCTATTGGCCATGTGAGGTATTCAACAGCAGGAACAACAAGTCTTTCGAATGCTCAGCCCATAGTCGTTGAGTCTTCATACGGTTCTCTTGCGATTGCTCATAACGGAAATCTCATTAATGCCTCTATCCTCAGACACAAGCTGGAAGCAAGGGGTTCCATATTTCAATCCACAGTAGACTCAGAGGTCGTCATCCATCTTATGGCGACTTCGAGAAAAAAAAGCACCGTGGAAAGGCTTATAGAAGCTTTAAAAAAAGTGAACGGCTCATACTCTCTTCTCATTCTTACTGACTCCGAACTCATAGCAGCGAGAGACCCTTACGGGATAAGGCCACTTGTGCTTGGAAGGATAAAAGATTCATACGTTTTATCGAGTGAGAGTTGCGCCTTTGATCTCATAGGTGCTCAGTATGAGAGGGAGATAAATCCAGGGGAGATCCTTTTGATCAGGAACGGATCCTTAGAGTCATTCTATCCCTTTGGCAAGGTGAAGCCAAGGAATTGCGTGTTTGAGTACATATACTTTGCGAGACCTGACAGCATTGTTTTTGGAAGATCCGTATATATCGTAAGGAAAGCTCTGGGCATAGAACTTGCAAGAGAAACACATGTGGATGCGGATATGGTGATCCCAATCCCTGACTCCGGGATAGGAGCAGCGATAGGTTATGCCCATGAGGTAAATTTACCCTTTGAGTTAGGTCTGATAAGGAACCACTACGTGGGGAGGACTTTTATAGAACCGGAAGAAAGGATAAGACATTTCGGTGTGAAATTGAAACTCAACCCTGTTTCACAGGCTGTGAAGGGAAAGAGGATAATCGTCATAGACGACTCCATTGTCCGAGCTACGACTGGTAGAAAAGTGATAAAAATGCTTAGAGAGTGCGGAGCTAAGGAGATACATTTTAGGGTTAGTTCGCCCCCTGTTACCCATCCTTGTTTTTACGGCATAGATACACCAACGAGAAAGGAACTTATCGCTTCCTCTCACGATTTGAAGGAGATAAGAAAGTACATGGGGACCGATACCTTAGAGTACCTGAGCGTGGATGGGATGAGAAGGGCCCTTATGAAAACAGGTGATTCAGAGGAGTATACATTCTGCGACGCATGTTTCACGGGAAAGTACCCCATAAGGTTTCCATGTCAGATGACTCTTGAAGAAGTTGAATCGATGGCGGGTAGAAAAAAAAATACAGTGGAAAAGCGGGTATATCTTTCCAGGATTAGATGAGGCGGACCTTTTTCTACCTGTTACTTTTTATCTTTATCACCTCAGGGTGCTCTGCAAAGCTCGTTGTCTTAGATAAAGAAGAAAATCGAAGTTCAATTGCCTCTCCCGAGGAGATTAATGGGGGCTTGATCGAGGATCATCCGACCTTGCCGAAAGCGGAGGACAAAAAAGGGGGAGGCTTTAAACTTCAGGAAAATGTGAAAGGGGAAGTTAAGATACCCTCCTCTTTTTCCTCTGAACTATTAAGTTCCGATGAGGAAGAGGATACTGGCATAAGGAGCATACTTGAAGAGGATCTCTCCCGGAAATTCGACATTCCCGTAGTTTTCAATGACGCCGTGAGATACTTCATAAACTATTTCACGACTGAGAAAAGAAAAGTATTTGCGAACTGGCTTAGGAGGGCAGAAAAGTACGTACCAATAATGAGGGAAATTTTAAAGGAAGAAGGTCTACCTGAGGATCTGGTCTATCTTGCAATGATAGAGAGCGGTTTTAATCCTAAAGCTTACTCTCCAGCCAAAGCCTCAGGTCCATGGCAGTTCGTTTATAGTACTGGTGAACGTTACGGGCTTAAAGTGGACTACTGGGTAGATGAGAGAAGGGATCCAGAGAAATCAACAGTTGCGGCTGCAAGATATTTGAAGGATCTCTTTAACCAGTTTGGATGTTGGTACTTGGCAGCTGCATCATACAATGTTGGTGAAAGAAAGGTGGAAAAGGTCGTAGAAAGGCACGGCAGCCGTGATATCTGGGAACTGATAAAATATAACACACTGCCAAAAGAGACGAGGGAATACATACCAAAACTCATAGCCGCGGCAATAATAGCAAAGAATCCAGAACAGTTTGGCTTTGAAAAGATAAGCTACGAAAACCCTTTAACTTTCTTGAAGCTGAAGGTACCTAAGGCAACCCCATTAAAGAAAATAGCAGAAGCCGCAGAGATAGACCTGGATACCGTAAGATCTTACAACCCAGAGATTCTTAGAGGAATAACGCCGCCAGACAGGGAATTTGTTATCAAGCTTCCCGCCTCAACTGATAAGGATGCTTTCTATGAGAAGCTCTCAGAAATTCTCTCCACTCAAAGAAAAGTTAAAAGTTATTTTCCGTATAGAGTAAAAAAGACTGATACAATTGGAAAGATTTCAGCGAGGTATGGAATTTCCAAAGAGATTCTATGTCTCTGGAACAGTGATAGTGAGGCTATCAGGATTAAGCCTGGACGCGTGATCTTTATACCCAGGTTTTGTGCTGACAAAGAGAAAAAAGGGGCAAAATTCGCCACCTATACTCAAAAGGTCAAAACAAAAAGTAAAGTAGAGAAAAGGGTGCTCTATCACAGGGTTAAAAGAGGCGACACCCTCTTTGGTATCTCTGAGAGGTATGGCGTGGATGTTAGCTCAATAAAGAGATTGAACAATCTAAAGGGAGAAAGAATATATCCAGGAATGACTTTAAGGATACCTCTTAAGAAAACGTAATAAGTTCGACAAGACTCGTACAATGCAAAAGACATATACTTCCTCCATAGTCTAAAGAGAACCATTTTTTGAGCATCCTCAAGAGATTTTCGATTTAAGTTTTCATTGGTGAGGCCGATAAATATGATTAGAAAAAGGAAGGAGGAAAAAGGATGAAGAGGAACGGCTTTAATCTCACATTAAGGACTAAGATGCAAATTCCCATAATCGTTTCCCTTGTCTTTATGATGCTCATAAGCGGCTACACCATATATGATAGCTTAAAGAGAAAGGAAATGGTTGAGGAACTGTCTGCAATTGGGGGAAAGATGGATACTGTGTCAGAGATGTTAAACGTGCTTGAGAAGATAAGCATCTATATTACAAGCCTCGGCAGTACCCGCGACTCAGAAACCTTTAAAAACACGTGTGAGAGCATCAAAAAAGAGTTAAACGATCTCAATGCAATGGCCCAGAAAGCCATAAACGAATCGAAGAACGAAGAGGACAAAAAGAGGCTCACATTGGTTTCAGATAAGGCCCAGAACCTTATTCCCGCATTGAGCATAGATGTAAAGGAAGACCAGATTGCGGCTCTTGTGGGAGCTATAGCCCCTAACCTTGAGTCTACCCTGAATAAAATAAGGAGCGAACTTGCTGGAATTCTGAAAGGTCACGCAGCCCATTTTTCCAAGTTTTCGCCTGTAATAGTAAAAAGGACAAGACAGGCACTAATTATCTACATTATTGTAATACCATTCGCCATTCTTTTGTCTATGGGCATAGGAACCATGTACGCAAGGAAGGTTTATAAAAGCATAAATACATCCCTCGACGCTATAGAGAGGATCTCATCTGGAGATATATCCCAGAAAATTGAGGTCGCATCGAATGACGAAATAGGCCAGATAGGCCATAAACTGAATGCCTTCGCGGAAAAAATGGAAAGTATAGTTGGGAACATAAAAAAGGGGAATAGGGAGATTACGAATGTAGCAAAGATGATGAAAGACATGGGAAGGGAAATGACAGAAACTGTCGAGAGAGCGACAAATAAAATAACTTCTGTTGCCGCAGCCTCCGAAGAACTTGCCCAGACAGCGAACGAGATCGCTCAGAACTGCCTGAAGGTTGTAAAAAGTGCTGAGCATTCAAAAGACGTTGCGAAAAGAGGATTTGAGGTTATGAATCGGATTTCAGAGGTGGTCGGGGAAACCCATAAAGTTGCTGATGAGACAGCTTCTGTTATGAAAAAACTATCAGAGAACTCGGTTTTTATAGAGAATATAGTTACCCTGATAGAAGACATCGCTGATCAGACAAATCTCCTTGCCCTGAATGCAGCCATAGAGGCAGCAAGAGCTGGAGAATACGGTAGGGGATTTGCGGTTGTTGCGGATGAGGTTAGATCTCTTGCTGAGAGAACCATAAAGGCGACTAAGGACATAACAGGTTCCATAAAGACCATAAAGAGAGAAATGGAGAATGCTTCAAACCTCATAAACAAGAACCTTGACGGAGTTAACCAGGCATTCAGTATTGTAAAAGAGGCTAAAACGACCCTTGAGGAGATACTCAAGGAATCGGAAAACGTTTTAACCCAGATTAATCACGTTGCGGTCGCATCTGAGGAGCAGTCCACAAGTATCCATGAGATAACCAGTTCGATAACGGATGTAGAGGGTGCGATAAAGAACGCATCTTCTTCATTTGAAAGGAGCGCTGAGCAGGTTGAAAAACTCGTTGGACTCGCCGATTCGCTTGAGAAGGAAATGGAGTTCTTTAAGATCGAAGAATAAAATGGAGGGAGGTAGGCTATGAAGGTGCTTGTTGTAGACGACTTTGCAACCATGAGGAAGATCATAAAGAACGTTTTGAAGCAGATAGACATTGAAACTGTCACAGAGGCTGAAAATGGAAAGCAGGCCCTGGAAATCTTGAAGAACGAGAAAGTGGATCTGATAATCAGCGATTGGATTATGCCGGAGATGACAGGAATCGAGTTTCTGAAAGCATGCAAGGAGGATGAGAACATAAGGAAAATCCCGTTCATAATGGTAACTGCAGAGGCCCAGAAATCGAGTGTTATCGAGGCGATAAAGTCTGGTGCAGATAACTATATCGTAAAACCTTTCACACCAGAGAAATTAAGAGAGGCTATTGAAAAAGCCAGAGCAAAAGTAGTACAAGGACTCGGAGGGTAGTTATGGACGTGAAATACATGAATCCTTTCATAATAGCGGCTCAGGTGGTTTTTAAGACCATGCTCGGGATAGAAGTTAAAATGGGAAAGCCAATTCTTAAGCAGTCAAAGCAAACAAGCGGAGACATCACTGGGATAATGGGACTCGCTGGAGATCAAAGGGGGACTCTATGTGTAAGTCTCAGAAAGGAAGGGGCACTTCACGTTTACAATACTCTTATGGGAGATCGATGTAATGAAATAAACGAGGATGTCATAGACGCAATAGGGGAGTTGACAAATATAATCTCCGGTCAGGCGAGGAAGGAATTCGAAAAGAACAACATAAATTTGAAGGCTGCGATCCCCATGGTCGTTGTTGGAAAGGATGTGGAAACCAATTTCATAACTACCCTTCCAATTGTTTCCCTGCCTTTTTACTTCTCCGTAAATGGTGGTAATGAGGAGGTAATGTATCTCGATTTTTCTTTTGAGTATTAATTTTGGCACAGAGGGTGCATAAAAAAGCTTAAAAAGGGGAAGTTTTAATAGGAAGTGTCAAAATATTGACAAAGGGGTCTCACCTGTTATATAGAGCCTTTAAGGCTCAAAAGATGATTTCTAAAATTTTTCTTTTTCTCGTAGTATTTTTGTACGCTTTTCCCGCCCCCATCCACTCAGACGATCACCTGACCGTAGAGAGGCGTGATGACCGTGTAATCTACGAGATAAAGGGGGATGAGAAGAAAGGTAGCGAAAAAGAGCAAAAAGAATCATTAGAGGTCTTAAAAGGCTTAAACATATTAATTGACCGGAGGGATCGTCATGGAGAAGGGGAGGCTCATAATCGTTGACGACGAAAAAGATATTCTTGAGATGCTAAAAGATTTCTTAGTAGCGCACGGTTTTGAAGTCGATTGTTTCTGTGAAAGCAGTCTCGCCCTCTCCGCCCTGAAAGAAGGTAAATATGATATTCTGATCACAGATCTGGCTATGCCAAAAATAGACGGGCTTCAACTTATAAACTTCATCCAGAAGGAATTCATAGACACCCTTGGAGTTGTGATTACGGGTTATGGAAGTTTGGAAAGTGCTATAAGTGCTCTAAGGTGGGGCGCCTTTGATTACATAGTGAAGCCCTTTAAGTTTGATGAGATACTCAACACGATAAACCTCGGGATGTACTACGTACGTCTCATGAAGAATCACTACGTGAGCAAAGAACTGAAAGAAAAGGCAAATCTGCTAAGGAGATTCTCCCATAGCAAGCTTCTAAGAGAAAATCTCATTCTCCGGAGCCAGTTAAAGGAAAAATACAGATTTGAGAATCTGATAGGGATGAGCTTTTCAATGCAGAAAGTCTTTGAGATGATAGAAAAAGTCGCAGATACGAACGCCACTGTCCTCATTACAGGAGAAAGCGGGGTGGGGAAAGAGCTTGTTGCAAGGGCGATCCATTACAACTCTTCAAGGAAGGACAAACCGCTCGTTATCGTGAACTGCGGGGCGATTCCAGAGACCCTGCTTGAGAGTGAACTATTCGGATATGAGAAAGGGGCATTTACAGGAGCCATTTCCACAAGGGCAGGCCGTTTTGAAATAGCAAACGGAGGGACTGTTTTTCTCGATGAGATCGGAGATATGAGCATGAATCTTCAGGTGAAGCTCCTGAGGGTTATCCAGGAAAAAGAGTTTGAGAGGATAGGGGGAAATAGAGTAATAAAGGTTGATGTCCGGATTATTGCGGCAACCAATAGAAATTTAGATCAGCTCGTTAAGGAAGGGAAGTTCAGAGAAGATCTGTATTACAGGCTGAATGTGGTTCCTATCCACATCCCTCCGCTCAGGGAGAGAAAACAGGACATCCCCCTTCTCATAAACCATTTTCTAAAGCTTTCCAATGCGATTAACAACGGTTCCATAGAAGGGATCTCGGAAGAAGCTATGGCCTTTCTAATGGAATACGACTACCCTGGAAATGTGAGGGAGTTACAGAATATCATAGAAAGGATAGTGGTTATAAAGAAGAGAGGGATAATCGAGGTTCAGGATCTCCCGGAAAAACTCATAAAACCTAAAAAGCCATCTTTCGAATTCGATCTTACAAAAGGTTATGAAACCCTCGTGACTGAATTCGAAAAGAATCTTATAATGAAAGCGCTTTCCGAAGCAAACGGGGTAAAAAGTAAAGCAGCAAAAGTCCTTAACATAAACAGGACAACCCTCATTGAACGAATGAAGAGACTTGGAATATGAATGGATGTCAAAATCATGACAGTATTCTGATCCAGGCATCTCTCCTTTTTTAATCTCGATTCTTTTCCATCTGGTACGATTCTTGCAAAACAAGAATTGGCGGGAATGGACAAGGGTCTTTTAGAGGACGCATTCTTAGAATTTTCGCGCGCTTCAGAATCTGTGATCGCCTACTATTCGGTACTCGAAAGGAAAATAGAAGAACTAAAGAAGGAGATAGCTAAAAAAAACAGAGAACTTGAGCGGGCGAAAGAATATCTGCATAGGATTCTCGATTCTCTTCCTTTAGCTGTCCTTGTGATGGAAAAAAAACGGGTTCTCTTTTCAAACAAAAAAGCGAATGAGCTCAAGGTCCAGGAGATGATGGAGAGATTGAATTTCAACGGAAAAAAAGGGGGAGAATTTAAGATATCGGGATTTTCCTACAGGTGGAAAAGGGAAACCCTGAAAGAAAAAGACAGGATATCTGAGATACTTGTCATAGAAGACATAACCGAAGTCGAAAAAATGAAGGAAAGGCTTGAGACTGATGAGAGAATGAAAGCTATGGGAGAGATGGCTTTGCGAATTGCCCATGAGATAAAGAACCCACTTTCCAGCATGGAACTTTTTGCATCCATGCTACTAAAAGAAAGCATGGAGGGGAAACAAAGATGTTACTTAGAACACATATGTACCGGAATAAAAAGCATAGACAGAATCGTTAACAACATCCTTTCCTATACTAAACCTAAGACCCTCTCATTAAAGGAGGGGAGACTCTCTGATGCGGTAAAGGAGGTCCTTGATTTCGTTAGTCTCACAATGGAACAGAGTGGAATAAAGGTTTCCTTTATAGAGAATGAAAAGGGCACTCTTCGTTTTGATCCCCATCTTATAAAACTCGCTCTTATGAACCTTCTCATAAACGCTAAAGAAGCATTACGAGATGGAGGTAATATAGTAGTTGAAGTGAAAGAAGCGGAAAAATCGAGAGTTCTTCAAGTCTCAGATGATGGACCGGGAATGCCCGAAGATGTGAAAAGGAATATCTTCAATCCATTCTTTACCACAAAGGATCGGGGATTAGGGCTTGGGCTTTTTATAGTCTACAACATAGTTAAGGCCCACAACGGCTTAATTGAAGTTGATTCCAGAATCAATGAGGGTACAAGATTTTCCATATACCTTCCAGGGGAAAAGGATGGAAGAGAGAATCCTTGTGGTTGATGACGATTCAGAAATACGGATCGCTTTGAAAGAGGCGCTCGAGAGGGAAGGATATTTTGTAACTTTGGCTCAAGATGCAAAGAGTGCGAAGGAGGAGCTCTCCCAGGGATTTTTTGATCTTGTGATTTCAGATGTAAGGATGCCGAAGGAGGATGGGGTCTCACTTTTAAGCTACATAAAAGCCCATATGCCCCTCCTTCCCGTGATTCTAATCACCGCGTATGGCAGCATAAATGATGCGGTAAGGGCCATAAAGGAAGGCGCATTCGATTATATTCAAAAGCCATTCACTTTGGAAGCCTTATACGGAGTTGTAAGAAGGGCCCTATGCACAGGTAATGGAAAGATAGTTTATGAGTCCAAAAAGATGAAAGAGGTTCTCATGTCTGCAGAAAAGGTTGCAAAATCTGATGTAACGGTCTTCTTGCTCGGAGAAAGCGGTGTTGGGAAGGAACTCATATCGAGATATATACATGAAAAAAGCGAAAGGAGGGACAAACCCTTTGTCCCCGTAAACTGCGCCTCCATCCCTGAAAATCTCTTGGAAAGCGAACTTTTTGGATTTGAGAAAGGAGCCTTTACGGGAGCTACGTTCAGAAAGGCTGGAAAATTTGAGCTCGCGGACGGTGGGACAATTCTTCTTGACGAAATAACCGAGATGGACCTAAGACTCCAATCGAAGATCTTGAGGGTTTTACAGGAGAAGGAAATCGAGGTTTTAGGAGCAAAGTATCCAAAGAAGGTCGATGTGAGGGTCATAGCCACATCAAACAGAGACGTAAAAAAGCTCGTTGAGGAAGGAAAGTTCAGGGAGGACTTATACTACCGGCTGAATGTTTTCCCCATAGTTGTTCCTCCGCTTAGGGAAAGGAAGGAGGATATCCCTGCCCTCGCTTATTATATGATCAAAAAGTACTCAAAGGGCATGGATGTGAGGATAGAGGATGAGGCTATGGAATACCTCATGATGAGGGAGTGGAAAGGTAATGTAAGGGAGTTAGAGAATGCTATAGCAAGAGCTTGCATCCTATCCGACTACTCTGTTATAAAACTCGAGCATCTAAAAGAACTTGATATGGAAAGTGAGGAAGTCAAGGGATCTCTGGAGGAGATGGAGATGAAGATGATCATTGAGACACTCAAGGCCACAAGGGGCAATAGGAGTAAGGCAGCAAAGATACTCGGCATAACCCCAAGAACACTTAGGAACAAGATAAGGGAATATAGACAGATGGGAATCAAGATACCGGGGAGGGAATAACCGTGGGAGGTATTTCCTTAATAGAAAGGGCACTAAACCTCAGGGCTTTCTATCACAGAATAATCGCTGGAAACATCGCTAATGCGAACACCCCTAATTACAAAAGAAAGGAGATAGATTTTGCCTCTGAGATAAATAGGGAAATTAAAAGGTTGAAAGAAGTGAAAGTTATTGAGGAGAGTGAAGGCAGAGAAGGTATTATTCCACCAGATGGCAACACAGTTGATCTCGAAAAAGAGACTGTAAATCTGACGGAAAACACCTTGATGTATAATGCCCTGGTTCAGGTGCTCGTTAAGAGATTTTCTATGATGAGGTACATAATAAACGAAGGAAAGAGATAATAAAGAAAGGGGGAGGTAAAAATGCCTTCATTTGATGCCCTAAAAATAAGTGCATCCGCCTTGAGTGCACAGAAGTTGAGAATGGAGATTATCTCGTCTAACCTCGCGAATATACATACGACCAGAACAGAGGAGGGAAAACCTTACAAAAAGAAGGAGGTCGTTTTTTCTCCTTACACGTTTAAAGATGCACTAAATGAAAAGCTTGAGGGAGTGAAAGTGGAAGAGATAGTCGAAAGTGATAAACCCTTTCAAAAAGTGTATGACCCTTCCCATCCTGATGCGGATCGAGAGGGTTATGTGACTTATCCGAACATGAATCTCATCGAAGAAATGACAGATCTGATTGATGCTTCAAGATCTTACGAAGCTAATGTGAATGTTCTGAGTGCTACGAAAGAGATGATTATAAAGACCTTTGACATCATAAAATAGGGAGGTTAGATGATGAAGGTTGAAAGCTTAAAGATACCCGAGTTTTTTGAGCCTGTTGAAAAATTGAAAGAGAAAGAAAAAGGTTCCTTTAGCGAGATAATCAGGGAATCGATAAAAAAAGTCATGGATATAGAGAAGGAGGCGAGCGCAGAAGCTGAAAAGCTTATAAAAAATGAAACCCCCGATCTTCATAATGTGATGATCGCAATAGAGAAAGCGGACCTCACCTTCCAGCTCATGATGCAAGTGAGGAATAAGATTATCTCTGCTTACGAAGAGATAATGAGAATGCAGGTGTGATAGATGGCTAACTTAGACGTATACCTAAATGGAACGAAGAATTACATAAAGTCCCTTCCTAAATCGAAGCTTTACACCTATTTGCTTATCCTGGTCATGGTCATCGGTGGCTCGGTTATAGGATTGTCTTTTTTGCAGAAAGAGAACTACAGTCTTCTTTTTTCCGGATTGTCAGTTGAAGATGCCTCGATGATAGTGGCGAAACTAAAAGAACAGAAAGTCCCATACAGGCTTGAGGCAGGAGGAACTGCCATCTATGTTCCGAAGGAAAGAGTTTATGATGTGAGGCTCTCACTTGCTTCTCAGAATGCTCTACCGGGAAGTGGGGGGGTCGGCTTAGAACTTTTTGATAAAACAAGCTATGGAATGACCGAGTTCGTGCAGAACATAAATTACAGAAGAGCGATCCAAGGAGAATTACAGAGGACTATAAATCAGATGCCCGAAATAAAAGCGTCGAGAGTCCATATCGCACTCCCAGAAAAATCCCTTTTTACTGAAAGGGAGAAAGAGCCGACAGCTTCTGTATTCCTCAAGCTGAAGCCAGGCAGAATGCTCACGAAAGACCAGGTCCTGGGGATCGTACATCTCGTTGCAGGCAGCGTTGAAGGTTTAAAGCCAGAAAATGTGGTCGTTGTCGATTCCCAGGGGAAGATGCTCTATAAGGGTGGGGAAAGGGAAAGCCCTCATTTTCTTTCTGCCCAGCAATTCGAGATGCAGAAGAATGTGGAAAGAAAGATAGAAGAATCATTGCAATCTATGCTTGACAAGTTTTTGACGAGTGGGAAGTCCATCGTGAGGGCCTCTGTGGAACTAAACTTCAGAAAGGTGGAGAGAGTTGAGGAGGAATATCAGCCAAACAAGGTCGCTATTACAAATGAAAAAAAGACAAAGGAAAAATCCTCAAGCAGGACAGGAAGCACAGGCGGGGTTCCGGGGGTGAAATCGAACTTACAGAAGAAGGAAAGTGAAGGGAATAGGGAAAGTGAAAAGGTTCAACTTTCAGAAAGGGAGGAATCTGAAGCTACTTATGAGGTAAGTAAGACTGTAAGGAGAATCGTTGAGCCTTACGGAGATATAAAAAGGATTTCCGTAGCCGTTGTCGTAGATGGTAAATATGAGGTGATAAAGGGAAAGAAGGGAGATGAGATAAAGTACATACCAAGGACGGAAAAGGAGATTGAGGATATAAGAAGGCTTGTGGCAAGAGCAATAGGTTTTAATGAGGAAAGGGGTGACAAAATAGAAGTCATAAACATGCCTTTCGAGACTGAAAGCCTCGCAGAAGAAAAGGCCCAGCTGGAAAAGGAAGAGAAAAGGGAAATGATATTCAGTCTTTCTAAGTATGGATTTTATGCGCTCATCGCTTTCGCTATTCTCTTTTTCGTCGTAAGACCCATGCTTACGATGCTAAAATCGGCAAGAAGGGAAGTAGAAGGAGCTTTAGCAATAGGAAGGGATGGAAATATGGGAATTCTCGATAACAGGGGGGTAGGTCCAGATCAGTTTTCTCTTGCCGAGGGCAAGCCTAAGTTACTAACAGATGGAGCGACGGATAAGGAGACGCTAAAAGCGGTGATTAAAGAGTGGCTGAGAGAGAGCACATGAGTGAGAAAGCAGAACTGACAGGGGTAAAAAAGGCTGCGATTCTCCTTTTAACTATGGACGAGGGTCTCTCAAAGGAGATCTTAAAAAGCTTGGATGATCGTGAGATAGAGCTAATTGCTAAAGAGATTTCTGATCTTAAGACTATCCCGGAAGATCTTGTCCGTGAGGTTCAGGAAGAGTTCAAACGTATTGCAAATAGGGCGGCAAAAAAAATCGTAGACGGGGAAGACATTTTAAAGAGGCTCCTTAAGGAGACATTAGGTGAAGAGAAAGCAGAACAGTTTTTTGAACAGATCGATCTAAAAAAGGGCGTACCGGGAGAATTCATAAGGACTTGCGATCCAAAAGTCCTTGCCTACGTTCTAAAAGGTGAACATCCCCAGACCATAGCCCTTGTTCTTTCCACAATCGGAGTAAAAAGAGCCCTTGAGGCTTTAAGTAACCTTCCTGAGAAAATACAGGATGAGGTTCTTTTGCGCATGGCCAAACTTCAGAAAGTCGATAAGAAGATACTCGAAGAGATAGAAGGTGTTCTCAAGGAACAACTTGAGTCTATTGGGGTTGTTGAGGGTAGACAGCTTGGTGGCGTGGAGATGGTTGCAAGTATCCTAAACCAGATGGACAGACAAAGAGAGACGGAACTTTTGACAAAAATAGAAGAAAAGAACCCTGAACTTGCCGATAGGATAAGACAACTCATGTTCACCTTTGACGATCTTCTGAAAGTAGATGACAGGGGCATACAACTCTTACTCAAAGAGATCTCTTCCGAGGATCTGACTATGGCGCTAAAAGGTGCTTCTGAGGCCGTAAAAGAAAAGATATTCTCAAATATGTCTGAAAGGGCGAGGAACATGCTGAAGGAAGATATTGAGGCTTTGGGACCAGTAAGGGTATCTGATGTGGAGAAGGCCCAGCAAAGAATAGCAATGGTTGCAAAGAAATTAGAATCAGAAGGGAAAATAGTACTCAGTCGGGGAAATGAAAGGTTCATATAGTCCGGTTCCATTAAAATTGGGAAACTTAAAGGAGGATCCTAAAAAGAAATCTCAGAGACAGTTCCATCCCCTTTTCTCTCCTAAGGTGAGGGAAGAAGAAGCAGAAAGATCTCGAAAAGATGAGGCCTTAGAATGGGAGGAGAGAATAAGAAAGACTTTTGAAGAAGCTTATGCGCAAGGAGAAAAGGCTGGGTATGAGATGGGCATGAAAAAGGTTGAGCCCTTAATAAAGCGACTTAACAACTACATTGAGACCATAGAGTCTTTCAAGGAGGAGATGAGGAAAGAGACAGAGAGGCTCGCGCTCGAACTTTCCATAGTAATCAGCGAGGCCATAATATTAAGGGAGTGCTCTATAAATAAGGAGGTCCTTTCTGGGATGATAAAAAAAGCCCTCGATCTTTGTGAAAAAAAGAGAGAGGTAGTAATAAGGGTGAGAAGAGAAGATGCCCAGTATATAACGACCCGTTTTCCATCGATTAAGGTTATTCCCGATGAAACCTTAAATGATGTAGGCTTCGTAATAGAAAGCAGTTTTGGCGACATAGACGGGACCTTAAGAACCCAGCTTGAGGAGATAAGAGAGGAGATTTTACGCTACATGGACTAAAATGGAACTAAAAGAAATAAAGGAAAGGGTTTCACGTCTTTACCCCTACCTCATATACGGTAAGGTTGAACAGGTTGTAGGTCTCGTTATAGAAGGAAGGGGGCCAATATCTTCAATAGGCGATAGCGCAAGAATCTTCCCCTTTGACACTTCAGAGCCAATTGAAGCGGAGGTTGTTGGTTTTAGAGAAGGAAAAACACTCCTTATGCCCCTTGGGGACTTAAGGGGGATAGGGGTTGGCTCAAGGATTTTGACAAGGAAGCAATCCGTACTGTTCCACGCTGGAGAAAACCTATTAGGGAGAGTGATAAACGGCCTTGGACAACCAATTGATGGGAAAGGAGAGATAAGGTGTAAGGATCCTATTCCCATTTATGGTAAGACCACGAACCCAATGAGGAAAAAAAGAATCGCAGAACCCCTTGACCTCGGTGTCCGATCCATAAACGGGCTTTTGACCTGCGGAAAAGGCCAGAGAGTAGGGATATTTGCGGGTTCAGGAGTTGGAAAGAGTGTTCTATTAGGGATGATCGCAAGGCATACAAGCGCTGATGTAAACGTCATAGGGCTCATAGGAGAAAGGGGCAGGGAAGTGAGGGAGTTCATAGAAAGGGATCTCTCGGACGGTCTATCCCATTCTGTAGTCGTTGTGGCCACATCTGATGAACCTCCCCTGATAAGGGTAAGGGGGGCCTATCTCTCAGTAGCAATAGCGGAGTATTTCAGGGATAGGGGATATGATGTGCTCCTAATGATGGATTCCCTAACGAGGTTCGCAATGGCCCAGAGAGAAATTGGTCTTGCCATTGGTGAGCCGCCGACGACAAAGGGATACACACCGAGTGTCTTTTCTCAACTTTCCAAGCTTCTTGAAAGGACAGGAAACGGAGAAGGTGAGGGGTCTATGACTGCGATTTACACCGTTCTTGTGGAGGGTGATGATCTTGAGGACCCGATAGCTGATGCCTCGAGAGCGATACTCGATGGCCACATTGTACTTTCGAGAAAACTTGCGGATTCAAATCTTTACCCAGCGGTGGACGTCTTAAGGAGCGTAAGCAGATTAATGAAGGATATAGTTCCAAAGGAACAAATCGAATATGCTGGCCGCATAATTGAGATCCTCTCAGAATACGAAAGAGCTGAAGATCTTATAAACATTGGAGCTTATGTACCGGGAAGCAATCAGAAGATTGATTACGCTATATCGATGATTGATAAAGTAAGGCTATTCTTAAAACAGGACATAAGTGAAAGGGTGACAATGGAAGATACGATCAATGCGATGAAGATTCTCTTTTACGTTTAAGACCATGCTGATTAAGAGGCTTAAAAGGCTGATCGAAATAAAGGAAAAGAAAAAAGAGGAGAAAGAGAGATTGTTGAAGGAGGTCATGGAATCGATAAAAAGGACTGAAAAAGAGATAAAAAAAGCGCGGGAGGACTACGAAAATGCCCACAAAAGTCTCTCCCGAGGAATCATTGAGGGAGGCGATTTTTCGCAGCTTAAGGACTACCTTTTCTACCTTGAGGAAAAGGAAATAGAACTTGAAAAAGAAAAACTCGGCCTTTCAAAGAGGGCGAATGAGTTGAAAAAGGAGATACTTTTGATTTACAGGGAGATAAGAAAACTGGAGATACTGAGGGATAAAGAATTATCCGCAGAGAGGAAGGAAGAATTAAAGAAACTTCAAAAGAGATTAGATGAGTCCGCCCTGAGATCGAAAGAGAACCTCCTCTGAAGGAATTTTTTTCCCTTTGGAGAATTAATTTCCCCTTATAAATCTCGGAGAATCTCAGAAAACCTCTTACTTTAGGGATTTCCTTATGGCATGTTTTTTGTTTTAGGGATATATACGCATGGAACTTGGGCCCCTTAGCTTACACGGGCTTTTAACGAATATAGAAAAGATTTTTGTCACACCTTACGAGCCTTCAAAAGATGGTCAGATGGGCGTAAGCTTCCAAGAGCTCTTTCAGGAAATCATGAATATCATTCCTACAGGGAAAGAAAAGGAGAGCGCGGAACTAAGTTTAGGTGCCTTGGAAAAATTATCCCCCAGGGTATCAAGTAAAGAAATTCAGAAACCTTGCCATAGTTTGTTTAGACCCATTTTTGTGGGAATAAGCTTAGATAAGAGCCTGGAAAATATTGAAAAGAATGAAGAAGAAAAAGATCTTTCCTTTTTCAGTCCTGTGGAAGAGAAGGTTTCAGAGAAAGAATGTATTGAGGAATCTCAACTTCTTTCGAGTCCCTTTAGTCAAGTTTTTTTGCCTTTCCCTTTTTCCCTTCAACTCGCAAAGGGGCAATGGAAGCCAGAGGAAACGAACGGAAATATTCTCTTGGAACATAGTGTGATAGAAAGGGATAATCCGATTGTCGATCAGGACGCAAAGGGTAAGACGGCTCTTAAGACGTATCCGAATAGTCAGGAAATGATTCTCTCTCACAGGAAGATTGCTGAGGACTCGATTTTCAAGAGCTATGGCCATGCTCAAGAGGGGGATATAATCGAAAGTGTGGAAGAAGATGGAGAAAAGGTATTTATTCTCCAAAATATTTGTAGGGGAGCTGATAATCGGATTCTTCCAACAAAAGGGGGAAAGAATTTTATGGAAGATAATTCAGAGAAACCCTCTGAGGACGGACGGTTAGATCCCCATGTTTTTGAATTAGTACAAGAGAAGGGTATAAGTGAAAAAGGAAAAGTGGAAGACAGAATTTTCGCACCCGTAAGTGAGGGAGGGAAAGAAGAAAAAGCCACTCCAAATGAAAAAACCGATTTTTTTCCTGTCCGTGGGGAAAGAGATGGGGAGGGGAAGGCCCATTCTATCCCAAAGGGTATGACCCTGGACAAAAGACATGAGCCCCTAATAGAGTCTTCGGAAAAAAAAGAATTTAACCCAGGATCAGGTTCAGATCATCCTTATTCTCAGGGGGAGATCGGTTTTTCTTCCCTCCGTAGAGGGCCAATTTACGATCTGAGAGTAGATAAGGGTTCTTTCACGTATACTCTTTTTGAGAGAATAGAGAAGATAATCGAAGACCACTACACCACTTTTAACAAGAATCAAATTAACATGAGAGTAGACCTTGAAGGGGGGGAGTCTTTGAGGCTCACACTCAAAGATGTGGGACCGAGAATGTTGGTCGAAGTAAAGACGGGTAGCGAAAGACTTGCCGCATTCATAGACAGCGGAAGGTACGAGATTATGCGGGCTCTCGAAGAGAAAAGTCTACCGGTTACCATATTTGTGAATTATGAAGGAGGAAGAAGGGAAGATACCGAGGGGAGAGAGCGGCCGAAAAAGTACGGAAATTCAGAGGAGGTTGAAAATTTTGAAGAAAAAATAAGAAGTTTTATCTAACGGAGGAAAACATGAATGTACAAGATGTCAAAAGCAAATCTACTCAAGTAGTCTCTCAAAAATCATCACCCTATGTGGACAAGGAGCAGTTCCTAAAGATCCTTGTTGCCCAGATGAAGTACCAGAACCCATTTGAGCCAATGAAACCAGATCAATTTTTAACACAGCTTTCGCAGCTAACTGAGGTGGAGCAACTTAAGAACATTTACACTTCCCTTGACGGCTTAAAAGAGATTTTAAGTCAGTCAAGCATACTTGATTTTGCGTCCCTCTTAGGGAAAAAGGTTGCAACTCAGAGTAATTTCATGACAAAAGGAGACGAACTTTATATAAGGCCAGATGAGGACTACGAGAGAATAGTCCTTTTGCTCACCGATCTTTCAACGGGAGAAAAGAAAGAGGTAAGTATTGAAAAAGGGCAGCCTCTCGTATATAGGCACGATGGCGAAAATCCTGTTTTTGTAAGCGCTTATGCAACTAAAGGAAACAAGGTAATCTCCTGTCAGATTGATCTTTTTAGGCTGGTATCAAGGATTGAGGTGGAAGAGGGAGGAAAATTAAAGCTCGTTTTTGAGGACGGTCAATCGACGTACCTTGAAAGTGTAAAAAAAGTAAAACAATAAGGAGGTGAAGGGTATGCTGAGTTCTTTCTTCTCAGGTATAAGTGGTCTTGTTGCCAATAGCCAAGCCATAAACATAGCAGGTAACAACATAGCAAATGTGAACACAGTTGGCTATAAGGCAAGTAGGGCCACATTCCAAGATGTTTTCTATCAGTCGATTTATACTTCCTCGGGGTCTTCACAGGTTGGAAGGGGGACAGCTCTGAGCTCAGTAGACACACTTTTTGCCCAGGGCTCATTCGAAAGCACTTCAGAACCGACTGATCTTGCAATAGGTGGAGAGGGCTTTTTCATCGTCAGGTCACCAGACACAAATCAGGTTTATTACACAAGGGCAGGACAGTTCAGATTTGACAAGAACGGGTATCTTACGACCCCGGCAGGGTATATACTTCAGGGAAGGGTGATAGACAGAACTACGAACACCCCAGTCGGGGTAAGCACTGACATAATCATATCTCCAGAACCGAGCCAGCCGAGAGCCACATCGTACATTGGGATGGCAGTCAATCTCCAGTCCAATTGTGACTGGAAAGGTACAATCGGATCTCTTGAGGGGACTGGCCCCATTTCTAATGTTACGGTAAGTGCGGGAAAGTATCCTGTTGCGGGGAACTACACTTTTACTGTAACACAAAATCAAGGAGGGGGATACACACTTACGATAACTGCTCAGCGTATAGGTCCAGACGGAGAGCCGACAGGTGAACCGTTTGAGTACGAAGGTACGATAGAGGCAGGGAAAACATACACCGACTTTGCACATTCCGGTCTCGATATACAGGTAGCAGGAAGCCTTGCTCCAGGAACGCAGACGATGACCATGGAGGGTTTCGTATATTCTTATGAGAGTTCAACGAGAAATCCCATTTCAACTTCGAACTATTCATCCTCCATAACAGTATACGATTCCTTAGGACAGCCCCACGTTGTAAACGTTTACTTCCGTAAATCCCACGAGGATTTTAATACAGGGGAAAGCACCTGGGAATGGATGGCAGTCCTTAATGCAAGCGATTCTGCAAGAGGTGAAGACACACTTGTCGGCTGGGGGGATCTAAAGTTCAATAACAGAGGTGTGCTCATCGAGGGAGGGGAGCCTAAAGAACTTAAGTTTAATTTTTCTCAGGGGGCTCTACCAAATCAGGCGATAGAGCTCATATTTGGCTCAAAATCCGGAGGGGGCTCTTCAACCCAGTATCCGATTGCATCTACGACTAACTTCCAGACACAGGATGGCTACCCACCTGGAGTTCTCATGAACGTTACTGTAAGTTCAGAAGGTGTAATCTCTGGACATTATTCAAACGGCCAGATAATAGACCTTTATCAAATAACGCTTGCAAAGTTTAATAATCCCCAGGCCCTTTATAAAGAAGGTGCTAATCTGTACTCTGAGACAATAGCCTCAGGTCCTGCATATACGAATTCTCCAGGCTCTGGTGGCTTGGGAAGAATAAATCCCAATTCCCTTGAGCAGGCAAATGTGGATCTGGCAACTGAGTTTGTGAAGCTTATAGTGGCACAGAGAGGCTTTCAGGCAAATGCAAGAGTCATAACGACGACTGATGAAGTCCTGACAGAACTTATGAATATCAAAAGATAATGAAAATGGGTAGGGAGAAAAAAGGAGAACTCCCTACCCTGTCAATTATGTGACACCCTTTTTTTCAACTACTCCCGGCAATGCCAAGATTCAAAACTATCACTCTGGCACAGATATTGCTTTTTACCCCGCAGAATTTCTCTTTCGGGGTGAAAGCATGGGAGAAGAAGAAAGAGATGAAAAAGAAACTAAAGAAAAGGAGGCTCCAAAAAAGAAAAAGTCAAAAGCCCTCATCTTTCTTGTACTTATAGTTGTCTTTCTTGGCGGGGCCCTGGGAGCCGCTTACCATTTCTACGGTGAAAAGATACTTAAGAAGGAGAAGGCAGAAGTTGAGAAGGAAGAAAAGAAGGCAGAAAAGAAAGGGGAAGAAAAAGCAGGACCTATCCTTACGCTCGACCCCTTTCTACTTAATCTCTCCGGAAGTCTGCAAAGATATGCAAAAATCTCAGTAAGTTTAGAAGTTAAAGATGCAAAGACACTGGAACACGCAAAGAAGGTAGTGCCAGCTTTGAGGGACAGAATTATTTACGTTCTTAGTTCGAAAACGGCTGAAAACCTGCTTGATGTGACTGCGCGAGAGGCGATAAAGGCAGAAATAGGGGAGAAAATAAAGGGTCTTTTCGAAGACGAAAAAAGCGTAAAAGCTGTCTATATAACTGACATTGTTATCCAGTAGGGGAATATTATGGAGCAGATACTGACCCAGGAAGAGATTGACGCCCTGCTTAAAGGCCTTTCAGAAGGTCAGATTCCGACGACAGAGGAAGCGGGGGCTGAAAAAGAGGAAACCAAAGAAGGACGACCTAAAGCGAAACGCTTCGATTTCTTAAGGCACACCAAAGTTAGAAAAGAGCGTTTACCCGCACTACAGTTCATCTTCGACAGGTTCAGCAAATCATTTCAACAATCCTTATCAGTTTTCATAGAGGAAGATGTGGAGATAGAGGTTAGGCCTTTGGAGTACATGAGGTACGAGGAATTCGTAAAAAAACTTCCCCTTCCAACGAACATGAACGTACTTGTGACTGACAATTTAAAGGGTTTTCTAATAACTGTCTTCGATGCAAGAATGGTTTTTGCAATTCTTGAAGTTATGTTTGGAGCGGAAGAGGTATTAGCTCCGAAGGTGGAGGGAAGGGAATTCACCAAGATAGAACTGCGGGTTATAAGAAAGGTTTTGGAGGTTGTAGCTTCTGAGATGGAGAAGGCCTGGGAGCCGGTATACAGAATAACCTATAGATACTCAAGGTCTGAGATGAATCCTGCGTACTTAACCCTTATTTCTCCCGAAGAGACCGTCTGCGTCTGTGAACTTTCAGTGTCCATTGCAAATGTACCGGGATGGATGAAAATATGTATCCCTTATAACATCCTGGAAACGATAAAGGAATATCTTCTCGCCACGCCTTCCAGAGAGGATATGGAAATGAGAAAGAAGTGGTCTGACACTCTTTTTGAAAGGGTGAAAGACGTTCCCCTCGATGCGAGAGTAATTCTTGCTAAGAAAAAGATGGCATTGAAGGACTTTTTGGATCTGAAAGTAGGCTCTCTCTTCTTTGTTGATCGTTATGTTGATGATCCTGTTGATGTGGAAATCGGTAAAAAGACTAAGTTCAGAGGTAAGTTAGGGACGTATAGAGGCGTGAAGGCGGTCAAAATAGAGAAAATCGTAGGCCTTTAGGGAGGACAAAAATGGAAGAATTATTAATCGGTGGGGAGGAGAAGACAGAGAAGGTAAAAATCGACAATCTTTTGGACATCCCTATTGAGATCTCTGTTGAGATAGGAAAATCGAGAATGACGATCGGCGAGCTTCTGTCTCTGAACAGGGGTTCCATAGTTGAACTGGACAAACTCGCGGAGGATCCAGTCGATATTTATGTGAATGACAGACTTCTCGGAAAAGGAGAAATCGTGGTTTCCAACGAGAGGCTCGGCGTAAAGATCCTTGAGATCGCAACACCAAAGGAAAGGGTACAGAAATTAGGGTGATGGAAGAATTCTACGCAAGCATCCTAAAAGTTATTCTATTCCTCCTCGGAATAACAGGACTAATGGTGATTTTCAAGAAATACGGGTTTAAGTTTCCCTTAAATCAACAAAGAAAGGAGGAAAACTCGGGCCTTAGGAAAATAGATACGCTCCATCTCGGGTACAGAAAGTTCATCTCTGTTTTAGAGGTAAAAGACAGGGTCTTAATTATCGGTGTGAGCGACAAGGAGATATGTCTCTTAGATAAATGGCGAAAGGATGAGAAAGAATGAGAACTTTTATCATTCTTCTTATGAGCCTGTCAATCCTTTCTTACCCTCTTATTTTAGAAGGGAAGACAAAGCCTGCTGAGGGAGCGGACATATTTCCCTCTATTCGGGGAATAGAAACAAAAAGCCTCCTGAACATAGTCATAGTCCTTACTATTCTTGCTTTTCTTCCCGCAGTTCTTCTCCTTATGACTTCCTTCACAAGGATCGTCATTGTTCTTTCCCTTCTTCGGCAGGCAATCGGGATTCCCCAGCTTCCCCCAAACCAGGTGATCATTGGCCTCTCCCTTTTCTTGACTTTTTTTATCATGTCCCCAACGTATGAGAAAATTCAAACTGAAGCTTTAACCCCTTATATGAAGAACCAGATATCGAGTGAAGAGTTTTTTTTGAGATCTAAGGAACACTTAAGCGCTTTCATGCTCAGGTTTACAAAGGAGAAAGACCTTGCCCTTTTTCTCAATGTCACAAAAGTGGGAAGGCCGAAAAACGAGAAGGAGATCCCTTTCAGTGTCCTTGTTCCTGCATTTGCATTAAGCGAACTTAAAAGGGCTTTTCAGATGGGTTTCCTCATCTACATCCCTTTTTTGATAGTCGATATGGTTGTGGCAAGTGTCCTCGTCTCTGCAGGGATGATGATGCTTCCCCCAATATTCATATCCCTGCCTTTCAAACTGATGCTATTCGTTCTTGTTGATGGGTGGAATCTCCTTGTGACATCAATCCTAAAAAGCTTCTATTAGGAGGTATTATGGGCCAAGACCTCGTAATCACGATTTTTAGGGATTTTTTGAGGACAGCTTTTTTGATCTCAGCTCCCCTTCTTCTCGGAGCCTTAGTAACTGGGCTAATAGTAAGTATTTTTCAGGCCGCAACCCAGATACATGAGATGACACTCGTTTTCGTGCCAAAGATATTGATAATCGCTTTGTGCCTATTTCTGCTTTCTCCGTGGATGCTTAATCTCCTTATAAGCTATGCTACGAATCTCTTCTCGAATATGCCGCTTTATGTGAGGTAGGACCGGTTCATGGAAATAGGTTTTCTTAACACTAAGTTCGTCCTGATCTTCTTTAGGGTTCTTGCGATCTTGTGGCTTATACCCCTTCTTTCCTCACGTACGGTGTCCACAGTGTTTAAGGCTGGATTTGCCCTTATTTTAAGTCTTGCCATTTTTGAGCATGTCCCCACTGCGGCAAGGAATTACGATTCTTCCCCCCTTTTAGTAGCAGTCTTCAAGGAAGTATTCATAGGTATGAGTATAGGTTTTGTGGTCCGCATGGCCTTTTCCGCAATTTACGCTGCTGGCGATGTAATAGCACTCCAGACGGGTTTGAGTTTTGCGAGATTCATGGACCCATCGATGATGGCACAGGTATCGGTGATAGAGAGCTTTAAGAATCTTCTGGCTATCATCGTATTTTTCACTGTGGATGCGCATCATCTTTTGATAAGGGCGCTTAGTAAGTCATTCGATGAAATCCCATTAGGAGTTTTCTTTATAAAACCTCCTCTCTTTGGTTTTTTGGTTGAGATTGCGGGTAGGATATTCGCTTTGGGTCTGAAAATAGGAGCTCCGGTCATATTTGTCCTTATGCTCGTGGAAATCATCCTTGGACTACTTGCGAGGATGGTTCCGCAGATGAATATCTTCATAGAGGGGCTTCCACTTAAGATACTCGTTTCTTTTGTAATTCTCTCTTTTTCTCTCAGCTTTGCGGTTCCTTATATAGGAAGCATTTTTTTAGGAGTCGAAAGAGACGTCTTAAGACTTATGAGGTTACTTTCATAATGGCTGAAACGTACCAGGAAAAGACGGAAAAACCGACAGAAAAAAGGATCGAAGATGCGAGAAAAAAGGGCCAAGTTGCCCTCTCGAGGGAAATACCCGCGTCCCTTATCATAGTGGTACTTTCCCTTTTTCTCTATTTTTCGATCTCCTTTGGCTTTCATAACATATTCAAGTTTTACACGAACGTGGTTGCCTCATCAAATTTGGAAGTAGATGTCCAATCAATCAGAAAGATAGGGAACGACTCTTTGTTATTCTGGGCTAAAATGGTGATGCCCGCCTTTTGCATCCTTATTTTCATTTCTCTTTTCAGCTACGTCATCCAGACCGGCTTCATATTCACTTTCGAGAGACTGAAATTCAACCTCGATAACCTAAACCCCGTAGAGGGGATAAGAAGGCTCGTCTCCAAAAGGTCCCTAATTGAAGTAATTAAGTCCCTGACGAAAATATTTATTCTCAGTCTTTTCGCCTACTTTCTTCTTAAAAAAGAGATTCTCAAGATCCTTTCTCTCACAGGTATGGATCTGAATTACACTCTGCGTGTGTTGGGAGAGGAGACCTTTGGACTGACGCTGAAGGTGGGACTTGTTTTTCTCTTTATTGCAGGGATCGACTACATGTACCAGAGATGGGAGTACATAAAGGACCTTATGATGACCCGTCAGGAACTGAAGGAGGAGTATAAAGAGAGGGAAGGCAATCCCCTTGTAAAATCGAGGATAAGGTCAATGCAGAGGGCCCTTGCAAGAAGAAGGATGATTGAGGAAGTCAAAAAGGCGGATGTAGTCATCACAAACCCCATCCATTATGCAGTTGCCCTAAGGTATGAAATGGGGAAGATGCCCGCGCCGAAAGTTGTTGGTAAGGGCGCGGGATACATAGCTCTAAAGATAAAAGAGGTGGCGAGAAGCAACATGATCCCCATTATTGAAAACAGAATTGTGGCACAGGCTCTCTTCTTTTCCGTAGAGGTGGGAGATTACATTCCTGAAAAATTTTACATAGTCGTGGCTGAGATCTTAGCGCAGGTTTACAGGATGAAGGGGAGGATCCCTAACTAAATGTTAGGAAAACAGAAAAGTGACATAATAGTAGCTACGTCTATCGTCTTTGTCATCCTTATCATGATAATACCACTTACGCCTTTTTTTGTGGATGTCCTTATCACATTGAGTATCTGTATATCCCTTCTCGTCCTTTTCATTGCAATGTACATAAAGAAGCCTCTTGACTTTTCGGTTTTTCCTTCTTTACTTCTCCTTGTTACCCTTTTTAGACTCTCACTGAACATAGCAACAACAAGACTCATACTTCTTAAAGGTGATACGGGAGCTGATGCGGCAGGGAAGATAATCAAGGCATTTGGATCCTTCATCATCGGTGGAAATTACGTTGTGGGCGCGGTCGTCTTCTTTATCCTCGTTATCATAAACTTCGTGGTCATAACAAAGGGAGCTGGGAGGATAGCGGAGGTTGCGGCAAGGTTCACGCTCGATGCTATGCCAGGTAAACAGATGAGCATAGATGCGGACTTAAACGCAGGTCTAATAGATGACAAGGAGGCAAGGAGAAGAAGGGAAAGAATAGAAAGGGAGGCAGATTTCTACGGTGCGATGGACGGAGCGAGTAAATTTGTAAGAGGAGATGCCATAGCAGGCATAGTAATTATATTTATCAATATCCTGGGAGGCCTGATAATAGGAGTTATTCAGAAAGGTCTAAGCGTTGATAACGCTCTCTCAATATATACCATACTCACAATAGGAGATGGTCTTGTAAGCCAGATCCCAGCACTTATCACTTCAACTGCGGCGGGAATAATAGTTACGAGAGCTGCCTCAGAGTCCGACCTCGGAAAGGATGTTGTGACCCAGCTTTTTACGCAACCGAGGGCTATTCTTCTGGCCTCATTTGTTATTCTTTCACTCGGATTTGTTCCGGGTATCCCCTTTGTTCCTTTTATTATACTCTCCTCTTTGACCTTCGGAGCTGGATATATGATGAAAAAGGCCAGGGAAAAAGAAATCACCACTCTGCCTAAGATAAAGGAAGAGAAGGCAACGGAAAGACAGGAACTTGTCCAACCCCTCGAGCTATTAGAAATCGAGATAGGTTACGGGCTTATACCTATTGTGGACACAGAACAAAACGGTGAATTGCTCGAGAAGATAAGAGGGATAAGAAGGCAGATGGCATTCGAGCTTGGGATCGTTGTGCCTCCAATGAAGCTCAAGGATAATTTGCAGCTAAAAAGTGGTGAATACGTGATCCTCATAAAAGGGGTCGAAGTGGGAAGGGGCGAACTTTTGCCTGGACATTTGCTCGCCATGAGCCAGGATGAGAGAAAAAAAATCACCGATGGAATTCCAACACGGGAACCAGTTTTTAATCTCGAGGCCTACTGGATAAAGGAAAAGGACAGAGATAAGTACACCGCGCAGGGATTCACTGTTGTTGACCATTCGACCATAATAGCGACCCATCTGACGGAAATTATAAGGAATAACGCCCACGAGTTTCTAACGAGGCAGGAGACCCAGAAGCTTATAGATAGCATCTCCCAGATTCATCAAAAGGTCATAGAGGAACTTGCCCAGAGTAACGTAAATGTAGGGATCATCCAGAAGGTTCTGCAGAACCTTCTGAGAGAGCAAGTATCAATAAGGGATCTTGTGACGATCCTCGAGGCCATAGCGGATATATGTTCGAGTACTAAGGATCCTGATGCGATAACAGAGTATGTGAGGCAGAGAATGGCAAGAAGCATATTAAAACCCTATCTCGTTGATGGGGTGCTACATGTTCTCATCTTCGAAAGACCTCTTGAGGAAAGATTAATAAACAGCTTAAAGACAACTGAGCAAGGGTCATTTCTGGCCCTGGATATCTCTTTCAGTCAAAGGCTGATTGAAAAAATTGGAGAGGAGGCTAAAAAAGCCATTTTCCAGAATGTTCAACCTGTTATCCTCGTGCACCCCTCAATCAGGTCAAAGCTCAGAAGATTCTTGGAGCGATATATCCAGGGTATAGCTGTCATATCCCACAATGAGATACCTCCGCAGGTAAAAATCCAGTCTCTGGGGGTGATCAGATTAGATGAGAACTAAAACTTACGTCTTTGAAGACATAAAAAAGGGGATGGAGCTGATAAAAGAAAAATACGGACCAGATGCACTTATCGTTGACATAAGAAGCCTCGGAAATAACGGAAATAAAAGGTGTGAGATTTCAGTCCTTGTTCAGGATGATATGCTTGAAGTGGCAAGCTCCGGTGAGACTTATAGAAGACAGATAGAAGAGGTGTGGGAATCGGTACAGAGCGCAATAAGTGAAAGGATTTTTGAGGTAGAAAAATATCTTTACATCAAAAGAATCGAATCCTATCCTCTCTCCTTGAGAACTTTATTCGACAAAATGAGGAAAAATGGTGTCGATCTCAAACTTTCTTTCGACCTTGTATCCCAAGCTTTTGTAGAGGCTGGTGACCTGATCGACAGCATGACAAAGGCGTACTATTTCCTCAAGAACGTGATTAAGAAAAGGATGAAGTTCTATGAGATCAAAAAGGATACGAGCCCTATTATACTTTTTGGTCCGGAAGATACGGGAAAGTCTCTCACGTCAAGAAAGATAGTCCATCTTCTGAGAAATTCTGGGATTTCCTCATGGGTTATCCACTTCTCTCAAACCCCAAAAACGACATCTATAGATTTTTCCCGTTCAGTAATCGGTGAGACCTATGGCATTTTTATTACCCAGTGCGAGGAGGATTTAAGAAAAAAGATGTCCCTCGCAGGAGATAGAAAGGTCATCATCGACGTAAGTTTTCCCGAACATGACCAAATTGAGAATCTGGTTTCAAAACTCTTTAGTAATTCGGAGCGAATACTTATCCTGTCAGCTGGGATGAGGGATGAAAAGATAGTAAGTTACTGCGACAGGTACAGAAATTTGATTTCCGGGGTTGCTTTTACAAAGGTCGATGAGGAAATTTTTTGTGGCCATTTACTTACCCACCTCATCAAGCTTCAAGTACCTATTAGCTTTCTCGGGATAGGTAAGGAGATAGAAGACATTTTGACTCCAGAAGAGGAAAGATTTTTTAAGACTCTCATTGAGGGAAATACATGGATGGGAAGAGAAAGAAGACTATCTCTATAACGAGCGGAAAGGGTGGGGTCGGTAAATCTTCCATCGTTTCCAACATGGCCTATCTTCTTGACCGAATGAACGAGGTCACATACATTGTTGACGCGGACCTTGCCCTGGGGAACATAGATATAATGTTCGGTATAGTTCCAAGGTACAATATAAAAGATTTCATAGATGGTAAAAGGGATCTAAAAGAGATCGTAAGCAGGGGACCAAACGGGATAAAGATTATCCCAGCAACAAGTGGTGGATACGAGCTTTCCAACCTTTCTGATTCGGAGAAGAACGTTTTTCTTTCAGGTCTCAGGTCGATACCAGATTATGATTTCATCATAATAGACACTCAGGCCGGTCTTTCCTCGAATGTGATATATTTCAACTCCATATGCGAGGAGATGTTTCTGATTGTGACTCCAGATCCTGCGAGTCTTACTGATTCCTATGCTGTGATAAAGGTCTTGAATAAGAAGACGGGAAGAAAAAATTTTAACGTGATTGTAAATATGGTAAAAGATGAGGCAGAAGGGCTGGACGTTTACAAAAAGTTACTTTCAGTTACAGACAGGTTCCTCAGGGTTTATATCGAGTTTTACGGGTATATACCTCTGGACAGAAACGTCGCAGACGCCACAAAAAGACAGAAACTCTGGACCAAGGAATATCCCTTAACCGCTGCAACCCTTGCTTTGAGGGATATCTGCCTTAGACTTTTACGGAGTTAGATGATAAAAAAAGGGTATGAAGCTTACGTTAAAAACGAAAAAGAGAGGATAATAGAGGAGTTCGTTCCAGTAATCAAAGCCCTCGCACTGAAAGTTGCAAAAGGGATAAATGATGAAACCCTCATAGAGGATCTCATCTCAGCAGGTGTTCTTGGACTCCTTGAGGCAGTGAACAAATACGAACCGGAAAAGGGGATAAAGTTAAAGACCTATGCGTACCTGCGTATAAGGGGGGCGATGATAGATGAGCTCAGAGCAAGGGACTACTTCCCGAGAAGCGCAAGGGCGAAGGCAAGAAAAATAGAGAGGGTAATAAGGGAACTTGAGGGGCAACTGGGAAGGCTACCTGAGGAAGAAGAGGTGGCCGCTTACCTGGACATGGAAAAAGAAGAATATCTGGAGATGCTAAGAGAATTCGGGAATCTCTCTATAGTGAGTATTGATGAAATTGCCGAACTCACCGAGGAGGATAGAGAGAGGATATTGAGGTACATCATGGAGGAGGGAGAAAATCCGGAGACGATTCTGGAGATAAGAGAGATGGAGAGAATCATAGCGGAGGAATTTGAGAAATTACCGGAAAGGCAGAAGCTCGTTTTGTCCCTATATTATAAAGATGACCTTAACATGAAGGAGATAGCTCAAGTCGTAGGAGTGACGGAAGCGAGAATCTGCCAGATTCACACACAGGCGATTTTAAATCTCAGGGCTTTGCTGAGGAAGCGTTTAGGAAGTTAAGTTCCCCAAAGTTTTTCCGATAATAATAGCAAAGGATGGATCTTGAGTTTATTAAGGAGAGAGTGAAAAGTGTGAAAGTTTTGCCAACTTTTCCGTCGATTGTTACGGAAGTCTTGAACATTCTAAACGATCCCAAAAGTTCCGCAAAAGATCTTGCAGAAAAAATGGATGGCTCGATAACGGGAGAGATTCTGAGGGTAGCCAATTCAGCATATTATGGAACGAGGAGCTATAGAACTATAAAGAGCGTTGAGCATGCAATAGCCATAATAGGTTTCGAGACGCTCTCTTCTTTAGTTTTGCAAATGCCCTTTTTAGATCTCCTTCCCCGTGGAAGAAGGGATTTTGATGAGGAAGGATATCTTATTCATTCGATGTTCGTAGGAGTCCTTTCAAAGGAGATAGGAAGATCATTGAAAATGGGAGACCCCAATACCCTCTACGTATGCGGCATAATCCATGACATAGGAAAGATCATAATTTACACTCTCTTCAGTGAAAAATGGACTGAGATTTTGGGCCTCATGAATGAAAAGGGGCTCAAATCTTATGAAGCGGAACAGGAGATTTTAGGAATAGATCACGGGTTTGTCGGTGGGATTCTCTTAGATAACTGGAACATCCCGGATCTTATAGTCGATACTGTGAAATTCCACCATAGCCCTAAATCTGCAGAGATAGACGTAGGTAGTGCTATGTGCGTCCAAATTGGCGATTTTATTTCCCTTTTTTTGAAGGATCCATTAAGTGTGGAGAATGGTAAGAAATTAAAGGAAATGCTAAAAGGGGCGATTCTCTATAGTGATGAATGCGAAATCATAAGGGAAAAATTGAAAGAAGAGGATATGGATGAAATGGTTTCTACGTTGATTGAGGCAAAGTCTCTTATCGAGGGGTTAAAAAATGATAAAGGTGCTTGTTGTTGACGATTCTTCCTTTATGAGAAGAGTGATATCTAAAATGCTCGAAAGTGACGAATCCATAAAAGTCGTTGGGACTGCGAGAGATGGTCTTGAGGCCATAGAACTGGTTGAAAAGCTCAAACCCGATGTAGTCACAATGGACGTGGAGATGCCCAGGATGAATGGGATCGAGGCGCTAAAACACATAATGGAGAATAATCCCGTACCAGTTATAATGTTCAGTGCTTTAACAAAAGAGGGAGCTGAAATAACGATTTCAGCCTTAGAGATCGGGGCCGTAGATTTTATAACAAAGGACTTTTCAAATGTCTCCGTCTCTATATTTGGGAAAGAAAACGAACTCATATCAAAAGTGAAAAGTGTGGCGAAGGATAGAGTAAAGTTTCTCCTGAAGAAGCTTAAGGCGAGCTTAAAGCCAAGTGTGAGCCATGAGCCTATAGCAAAGGAGGTAAAAAGGGATGTTGTCTGTATCGGGTCCTCCACAGGTGGGCCCTCCGCCCTCCAGCTTATCTTATCCAGGATGCCAAAGACCTTACCCGTTCCTATTGTAATCGCCCAGCACATGCCAAGGCTTTTTACCCAATCTTTCGCTCAGAGACTCGATTCCATGTGTGAAATCAGCGTGAAAGAGATTGAAAACAGAGAACCTTTAAAAGAGGGAACTGCTTATATCGCGCCAGGGGACACGCACATCTCCCTTAAAAAAAATGGGAAAGAAATAGTGGCGGAATATACGGAAGATGGCCGTTATATGTATAAGCCTTCTGTAGATCTTCTTATGCTTACCGCTAGTCAAACTTACGGTTCCAGGACAGTTGGTGTTATCCTCACAGGCATGGGTAGTGATGGGGTAAACGGAATAAGGGAAATTTACAACCGGGGAGGTTACGTTATCGCTCAGAATGAGGAGACATGTGTAGTCTTTGGGATGCCAAAAGCGGTTATAAATGCAAAATGCTTTCACTCTGTATTACCCTTAGATGAAATTCCGGAGGAGATAATGAAGGTCATTTGAGGGGGATCTTATGGAGAAAGTAACAATTGAAATGGCAGTTTGCCATTTAAGGGGAGCTGACATACTGAAAAGAGAGAAGGCGATCGAGACCCTTTCGAATTTACCAACAAAAAGGGTTGTACGTTCTATTGTCCCTCTACTCTACGACAAGGATACAGGCGTCAGAATGGCCACACTTGAAGTATTGAAAAATGTGGGAAAGAGAAGAATAGATGAGGTCTTACGCCTCTTTATGGATGAAAGCGAGGATATACGTATATACGCGTGCGATATTGTGTCCCATATCAGGGACGAAATGGCTATCCCTTACCTTTTTTCTGCCCTGAAGGACGAAAGTGAAAATGTTCGTTCTGCCGCATGCACAGCTCTTGGAGAATTTAATAGGCCCGATGTAGTAGATTCTCTCATTTCAGCGCTTAATGACTCTGAATGGGTTGTTTTTTCTGCGATATCGAGTCTCGGAAAAATAAGGGACGCAAGAAGCGTGCCCCACCTCTTAGAGTTTCTTGAAAATGGAAGCGAGCTATTAGCAATGGCAGCCTGTGAGGCTCTCCTCAACTTTGATGACAGAGGGACTTTAGAAAAGGTAGCAAGAAAGGTTAAGGGTTTAGATAAAAAAAGAAGAACCACCTTTTTGAGGGTGATGGCGGAAAAGGTGGATTCTCGTTTAATCCCCGTGCTTTATGAGAACTTCAAAGAGGATCTCTTTCTACCCCTTAAGGAAGTGATATTGATAGAAAAGAAGAGATCGAGAGAGATACTCGCGTCCTTGAAATACTTCAAGAGCTCTGACTCCGTAGAGCTGATAATAGAGGTAATGAAAGAGATAGAAGAGGATCATGAGGACTACGAATTCCTTCTTGGGATCCTTTCTGAACTAAAAGATGTTTGGGCAGGGTGCGTGGAGGAACATATAAAGAAGGGGGAAGGATACGCAAAGCCGATCATCATGGCTTCAATAAATGAGGGGATAAAAGTGGATGAGGAAATCCTGTACGAGGTTTTTTCGCGAGGATCTCTCGAGCTTAAAAGAGCGATAGTAAAAAATTTGGATAAGTTGAGCTCTCATGGAAGAAAGATACTTTGCCATGCTTTAAAAGACAAAGACGGCCATATAAGGGCATACGCAGCTCAGATGGTTGGGAAGAAGATGTTTGTACAGATGGAAGGTGAAATTGAAAGACTCATAAGAAACGACTATCCAGACGTAAGGATAGAAGCGCTAAAATCTCTCATTCTAATTAACAAAAAAAAGGCAATCTCTGAGATAGAGAGATTCCTCTCGGAAGGTTCATTCATAGAGAAGAAAGTCTATGTAGCATGTTCCTCCATGCTTGATGGGGATGAAAACTATCCGTTCGTTAAAAAGCTTGTTGAAAATGGAAAAATTGATGAAAAAAAGCTGGCCGTTAAGGTTATCAACCACTTTTTCGATGACACAAGATATCTGGGGCTTTTGAGTGAGATCTTAAAAGGGGATGAGATCCCCAAAGAGGCACTGAAAGTTGTAAAGGAGAGAAGACTTACCCAGTTCAGAGATAGGGTTGTGGAGATATTCCGCGACAAAAGGAGGGATATATGGACAAGGTACTTAGCACTTATTGCGCTTTCAGCATTCGAGGACAGGAACCTCTTTTTTATCTTTCAAGAGTCGTTGAAAGATGAAAACCCCCTTATCCGGATAGCTGGCATAAAGGGATTTCTCTCTATAAAAGAGAGGGAAGCCCTTAAGTACATAAAACCCCTTACAAGGGACAAGGATGAGGATGTCCGAACGGAGGCAAAATATGCGGAAGAAAGACTTAAGGAGCTATAGAGATGCTGAAAGAGGAGGAGTTCAAAGAGTTGAGAGATTTTATCTATGAGAGGACTGGAATATACTTTTCGGAGAATAAGATGTACCTAATAGAGAATAGATTGATGAACAGACTTGCGGAACTTGGGCTTTCTTCGTTTGGTGACTATTACCTTTATCTCAAGTCCGGGAACGATAGAGTAAAAGACGAGTTACTTAACCTGTACGATGCTATTACTACAAACGAAACGAGTTTCTTTAGGCATCCTGAGCAATTTGATGCACTAAGGCGAATAGTGATAAACGAGTATTTAAAGGATGGAAAAGATCAATTTTGCGGGCTGAGAATATGGAGTGCAGGGTGCTCTACAGGAGATGAGCCATACACAATAGCCATCGTCCTTATGGAGATAAGGGAAACCTTGAAGAAAAACCTTATCTTTTCAATCTATGCGACCGATATAAGCCCAAAGGCACTCGAGTCAGCAAAAAGGGGACTTTACTCTGAGTACAATTTAAGGGGTGTGGATGAGAACATAAAAAAAAAGTATTTTTCCATGACTAAAGAGAAGAACTATAAGATAAAAGAGGAAGTGAAAAGACTCGTTAAGTTCGATCTTATGAATCTCCTGGATGAAGGTGCTTACAAACTTTACAAAAACATGGATATCATTTTTTGCAGGAACGTTCTTATATATTTCGATGAAAGGGCTAAGAAAGAGGTTCTTGGAAATTTTTACGAGTGTTTGAAGCCCGGAGGTTACTTGATCCTCGGTTATGCGGAAACAATTCATCAGAGAGGGTATGGATTTAGGCCCATCCTTTTTCCCGGGGCCGTAATATACAAGAAGGGTTAGTGTCATGAGAAGGATAATGGTAGTTGATGACTCAGAAACAATAAGAAGGCTTTTAAGCTTCATACTTAAGCAGAAGAATTACATGACAATAGAAGCGGAAGATGGAATGGATGCGATAGAAAAGCTACTTTCAAACCCCGTGGATCTCATAATAGTTGACCTGAATATGCCGAATATGGATGGAATTGAATTTGTGAGGACCCTGAGGGGCAATTATCACCAACCAGATGTCCCTGTGATCATGCTTACAACAACGAAAGACGAAGATCTGAAAAAAGAGGCACTACGTGCCGGCGTGAACCTCTTTCTCAACAAACCCATAAGTCCTGAAATGCTCATATATAAAGTAGAGGGCCTTCTTGGGAGGTCGTAAGCTATGAATGAAGAACTAAAAGAAATTGTAGGCGAATTCATTCTCGAATCAAAAGAGCTCTTAGAGATTGCAACAGCGGATATGCTTGCTTTTGAGAAGGAAGGATCAGATGAACTTATAAACAATGTGTTCAGAGGTATTCATACGATAAAAGGGACTTCCAGTTTCTTAAATTTTAACAACCTGTCCAGGCTTGCGCATGTCTCGGAAGATCTATTAGGCAAAATAAAAAAGAAGGAAATCGAGCCGAGAAAAGAGGTTATCGACTCACTTCTTAAGTCCTTCGATATGATGAAAATGATACTTGAGAATATAGAGACGATGGGTGATGACCAAGTGGATATAGAGGAGATTCTAAGGATGCTGGAGGATATATCGAAAGGAGGGTCTCCCGCAGGAGGGCAAATAGGAGAAATGGACGAAACTCAAAGCGTATCTGAGGAAGAAAAAGAAGAAGGAATCATAGCTCATAAGGATCAAGAGAAGTTTACTCAGAGAAAGAGAGCACAAAGGGAAGAGCAGACGATAAGGATAGGTGTAAAGAAGCTCGATGATTTGATGAACCTTGTGGGAGAGCTCGTCCTCGGGAAGAATAGGCTTATGGTTTTGAGCCAGAGTGCGAGGGTCTCAGGTCTTTCTGAACAGGTCATAGAGAATCTCTCAGATGTCACAAATTACATAGAGCTTGTTACAAATGAGCTACAGTTATCCGTAATGAAGGCCAGGCTCGTTCCAATAAGTAGGGTCTTTAGCAAAATACCACGCATGGTCAGGGAACTTTGCAATGAATTTAAAAAAGAGGTGGAGCTTGAGATAAAAGGGGAGGAAACAGAACTTGACAAGTCCCTGATTGAGGTCCTCCATGATCCTATGGTTCATATAGTTAGAAATTCGATTGATCATGGAATAGAAACGCCAGAGGAGAGGGTAGCCAAGGGGAAAATGAGAAAGGGTCTTTTATCTATAAGTGCGAGAAATGAGGGAAATCATATCATCATAGAGGTTTTTGATGATGGAAAAGGGATAGACACGAAGGCGATAAAGGAGAAAGTTAAAGAAAAGGGGCTTATAGGCGAGGAAGAGCTTAACTCAATGTCCGAAAAGGAGATCATGAACCTCGTCTTTTTACCGGGACTGAGTACGGCAAAGACAGTCACGAAGGTATCTGGAAGAGGCGTCGGGATGGATGTGGTAAAGACGAACATAGAGAGGCTGAATGGACAGGTATGTATCGATTCTGAGTTTGGGAGATGGACGAAACTCACGCTAAAACTGCCTCTCACCCTTGCAATTATGAAATCCCTTGTTATAGAGAAGGATGGTGAGCTTTACGCTGTGCCCCTAAATACGGTGGTAGAACTCGTGAAGGCTAAAGAGGAAGACATAAAGTTTGTGGACAAAAAAGAGGTCCTGGTCTTAAGAGATAGGGTTATACCAGTATTAGACCTCTCTTACGCATTCGGAAGAAACGGTTCAAAAAATGGGAGGGGATACCTTGTGATATGCAATGTTGATGACAAATCAGTGGCTGTAAAAGTAGATCACGTTGTAGGACAGGAAGAAGTGGTAATAAAGCCTCTGGGAGAGTTCTTAGGCAATGTGGGGGGAATAGGTGGTGCAACGATAAGGGGCGACGGAAGGGTGATCCTCATCCTTGATATCCCATCCCTCATAAGACTCACATCTTCGCACATAAGGGAAAAGAGAGTATAAGGGAGATGCTATTCTTTAAAGAATAGCGTTGATCCTATGATAGCCTCTTCTTCCCTTTCGAAAAGCCTATTAAGATCGAGATTTACACTTGTAAGAACCCCTTTTAGTTCTCCGAATGACTCTTTTTCAAGGCTCTCCGCTATCTGCAAAAGTGTCCCAAGAATCCCTTTCTTTTCAAGCAAGGCAAACCTTATGTCTTCTGAAAGCCTAAAATGATCAACTATCTCTTTAAGCGTCATGCCTATTGCGGAGGGAAGAATAGAAAAGAGTCCCGTAAGGAAAGCCATATCAACTTTTTTCCTATCACTCAAAATATCGCTGCATAAGAGCTCCATCAGTTTTGCCCTAAATACTGCCCTCTCCAAAAGGGGTCCTGTTTGGCCGTACAAAAATCACCCGAAAGTAAAGCGAGTACGCACCATTTCTGAATGTTTCTATATCCGAGTTTTTGAATCGCGTATCTCACAGAACTGATTTTTTCACCCGAGTAGAAAGCGGGTGAGTTTGCGAGCTTAAGAAGCTTATATGAGAGTTCTGCACTGTTTTCAAAGATGGGGTAGATTTTATGGATGTCGTCGTCCTTAGCGAGGCTTCTGTATAATTCAATGATCATAAGCTGCTCAGGAGATAGGGTTTTCTTCCTGTGAATCGAAGGTTTTGAGAAGAAATAACCTTGAAAATAATCGAAACCTAATTTCTCGCAGAGTTCAAATTCTTCCATTTCCTCAACTTTTTCCGCTACCAACTTTACAGGAAAACCCTTCAGGTTTCTAACAATCCCTTTAAGTTCTTCTTCCGACTTTACCTTCCTTATGTCGACTTTCACGTAATCCACATGGCTTATAGGGGATAAGTGGAGCTGCTCATACTCGAAATCATCGAGGGCGAGCTCGTATCCTTTTTCTTTTAGGCCAAGAATAAGACGTATAACATCCTCTGTGAATTCCATAGTTTCCAAAAGTTCTAAGACGGTCTTTTTAGGTGGTAATAAATAGACTAATTCGGTCCCTAAGAACTCAGCATCAACATTTATGAAGCAGATTCTTTCGCCGCACAGCTCTTCTAAGCTCATGTCAGTAAGAACCCGGGCTATGACAGAACATGTGGCGGCAACGCTATTTTTTAGGGAGGCACGATTTTCTTCTGTGTTTCTGAAGAGAAGTTCGTAGGCGAATATCCTTTCTTTCTTATCGAGGATCGGCTGTCTTCCCACGTAAACATCTTTGATCATCGTTTTACCTTATCATCGGAAGGAAAAAAAATTTCTTAAGCCCTTAAGTTTCTTCTCCTACAGGCGATAAATAAAATGGAGGATAAACCATTGAGGAGGTTGGCTATGGAGAACGGGAGAATATTGCAGCTTGTAACCTTCAAGGTTGATAACGAGGAATTTGGTGTGGACATCCTCAAGGTCCAGGAAATAAACAAGATGATGAACATCACAAGAATTCCAAACGCTCCTGATTACGTTGAAGGTGTAATAAATTTGAGGGGAAAGATAGTGCCAGTCGTCGATTTGAGAAAGAGGCTAAACTTCCCTCAGAAGCCCTATGACAAAAATACGAGAATAATAGTCGTTGAACTCGACGGCATGATACTCGGTTTCATCGTTGATTCAGTCTCTGAAGTACTGAGAATCCCCGAAAGCACCGTTGAACCTCCACCCTCCATGGTCTCAGGGATCGAGTCAGACTACATTGAAGGGATAGGAAGGCTCGATAACAGGTTGCTCATACTCCTCGAACTTAAGAAGATCTTCTTAGAAGGGGAGAAGGGAAAATTGCATGAGATTGCTGAAAACTGAAGCTTTTAAGGAACAATTGTTGCAAGATGTAAGGACATGAAGGAGACTTACGATATCCCGCTTATCTCCTCTATCTTTGAGCCGCTTGAAAAGCTAAGAATATCAGGTGGCTATGGTGGTCAAAAGAGTAAAACAAAAAAAAGAATAAAAGAGGAGAGAAGATATTCTGAGGTGGAAGAAGAAAAAGATAGGATTGAAGAAGAGCGAGAAAGCGAAAATCTCGTAGATATTACAATCTGAAAAAAATACCCTACCCGGAAATTTTTTCCCTCCCTTAGGTGCCCCTTTCCTTTCAGAAGAGAAGGATTACTAACCCTTGAGCCTGGCATAGACCTTGCAAATGATTCTTTTAGCCATGATGAATGTGAATATGGGTGCTCTTGTGGGAAGAAGGTACATGGAGATAAAAATGGACATTTTGGCAAATAATATTGCCAATGTGTATACACCTGGATACAAGAACTTAAGGGCATTTATAAACGAGAAGACGGAGGGGAGTACAAAGGAGCGTATTTTTCCAGGCCTTGAGGCGATTCAGTCGTACGTAGATTTTTCCTTAGGGCCTTTAATAGAGACAAAGAACCCCCTTGACCTTGCAATAGAGACCGAAGGCTTCTTCGTTATAATGACAGCTAATGGCAGAGCTTACACCAGGGCCGGGCAGTTCACCATAAATGCTGAAAAAAAGCTTGTAACTAAAGAGGGAATGGCTGTTTTGGGTGAGGGTGGTGAGATAAGATTAGATGGTTCAGATATAAGGATCGAATCTGATGGCTCCATATTTGTGGACGGTAACTTTGTCGATCGATTAAAAATAGTAGATTTCGAGAATAGGGGAGCTCTAATACCCGCTGGAAGATGCCTCTTTTTGAACAGTGATATCAGAAATCGAGAGAAGGCCCCTGAAAAAATAGAAGTGAAGCAGGGCTACCTTGAATCATCAAATGTGAATATTATGAGAGAACTTCTCGAAATGATAGCGACTATAAGAGCTTACGAAGCCTACACAAAAATGGAAGAGATAAGCGGGGAGGCAAAAACGAAGCTATTAGATTCAATGAGATTTTAGGAGGGTAACATGATAAGGGCCCTATGGACTGCTGGAACAGGTATGACCGCCCAGCAGATAAACCTTGATGTGATCGCAAATAACATAGCGAACGTTAACACAAACGGATTCAAAAGGAGCAGGGCCGATTTCCAGGACCTCATGTACCAGACCCTAAGACTCCAGGGAGTAAAAACAGAAGGAGGGAATCAGGTTCCTACTGGAGTCCAGATTGGACACGGAGCAACGCTGGCTGCAGTCCAGAAGATATTCATGCAGGGCGATCTTCAGCAGACCCAGAACGATCTCGATATAGCCATACAGGGAAAGGGATTCTTCCAGGTGATCTTACCTTCAGGGGAAAAGGCATACACAAGGGCTGGGACCTTCAAAAAGGACGCAGATGGAAGGATAGTAACATCTGACGGCTATCTTTTGGAACCAAACATAACTATTCCGCAGAATGCAATTGAGATTTCCATAGAAGCTGATGGGACCGTATCGGCAGTAATCCAAGGCCAGAAAAGCCCCCAGCAACTCGGAACAATAGAACTGGCCATGTTTCCCAACCCGGCTGGTCTAAATTCCATTGGTAAATGTCTCTTTACGGAGACGGACGCGAGTGGAGCTCCCATAATAGGTAAGCCAGGAGAACAGGGTTTTGGTACGCTCCTTCAGGGATACGTGGAGATGTCGAACGTAAATGTTCTACAGGAAATGATAAACCTGATCATAGGTCAGAGGGCGTACGAGGTTAACTCCAAGGCAGTCCAGGCCGCGGATGAGATGCTCCAGATGACAAATAATGTGAGGAGGTAAAAGTGGTATTTATCTTTCTATTTATGTTTTTCCTTTTCGGATCAGGTATCGGGTTTTCTGAGACTAATTCGCTTTTAGAGAAGCATCTTATCGATCAGATAAAAAAGATATACGGGGAAGTCAACGACATGATTGTCCAGTTCCATAACCTTCCGAGGGACATAGAGGACGAAAAGAGCGTGAAAGGGGTAGTGATAACAAGATTGCCGGATCGGAAAGGTGATGGCCAGGCTGTTATAGAGATCGAGGAAAAACCTAAAAGAAAAAGAAACGTTTATGTCTCTTTCAGGGTTCTCACAATGAAGAGGTTCTACCTTGCGAAGAGGGATATGAAAAAGGGAGAGAGAATAAAAGGAGAAGATCTATATGAAAGGGTAGCCTTCTTAAGTGATTATGGCCTTTATCCATCCTCTATTGAGGATATAGAAGGTAAAAGGTTGAAAAGGGATATATTAGCTAACACCCCCATAACAAAAGAAATTCTTGAAGAGACCTACGCTGTAGGAAGGGGCGAAATAGTGACGGTAAAAATCGAAAATGAAAGGATAAAGATTTCCGCTAAGGCTATATCCCTTGAGAAGGGAAAGTTGGGGGACGTTGTGAGGCTCAAAAATACATCTTCAGGAAAGGAGATAACCGGGCTCGTCTCTGGGGAAAGGGAGGTAACTATAATCTTTTAGGGGGAAAGATGAGAAAATTAGCGATCCTTTCTTTTTTACTCCTTTTTGGATGTAGTGAGCTTGAGTTTCAGAGGGCAAAGGAGAAACCCTTTTTAGTAGACGAAGTCTATCTTTCTCCAAGACAGGGTAAGGAGGAGAGAGCCCCTGGTAGCCTTTGGAGGGAGGATAGCTACATGAATTTCTTTTTTACCGATCAGAGGGCGAAAATGAGGGGCGATATAATTACGGTCAGGATCGTCGAAGTCTCTCAGGCATCTGAAAAGGCAACCACAGACACTTCCAGATCTTCGAATCTGGAAGCTGGTATCCCTTACTTACTCGGTCTTGAGGTGAATCCAAGGGCTCATATCTTCTCGAATCCACAGAACCTTTTAGGCGCAAATACGAAGAATCAGTTTTCAGGAGAGGGCGAAACAACGAGAACTGGCTCGCTCAGTGCCACGATCACGGCGAAAGTTATCGATGTTCTGCCGAATGGAAACCTCGTGATCGAAGGAAAGAGGGAGATATTTATAAACAACGAGAAAAAGGAGATAATATTACAGGGCATCGTAAGGCCAAAAGACATAGCCCATGACAACTCTGTCCTCTCTACACAGATAGCGGATGCAAGGATAATCTACACCGGGGTAGGGGTCGTTTCAGAAAAACAGAGACCAGGATGGGCAGCAAGACTCTTCGACTTAATCTGGCCTTTCTGAAGGAGGGATTATGGAGAAAGGGATGAGGATAATCATATACGCGGTCTTTGTCCTTACGATTCTTATAATTCCTAATCGATCATTGTCGGTTCGTATAAAGGATCTTGCTTACATATGTGGGATGAGACCGAATCAGCTTATAGGCTACGGTCTTGTTGTTGGATTGAACGGAACAGGGGATAAATCGAGCACGATCTTTACAAACCAGTCCCTCTCTAACATGCTTGAAAGAATGGGAATAAAGGTAAACCCAAATGATACAAAGGTTAGTAATGTGGCCTCTGTAGTTGTAACAGCAACTCTCCCACCCTTTGCAAAGCCTGGAAATAGGATAGATGCTATAGTCTCCTCCATAGGCGATGCGAAAAGCCTGGAGGGTGGTATGCTTCTTGCAACTCCCCTTAGGGGGATGGACGGAGAGATATATGGGGTAGCACAGGGCCCTTTAATAGTTGGTGGATTTCAAGCACAAGGGGCTGGAGCAACTATCCAAAAGAACCATACAACTGTAGGAAGGATACCAAATGGCGTGATAATAGAAAAGGGGATAAATCAAAGTATCGTGGATAAGGGGTCCATTCTCATATCCCTTAAGAATCCGGACTTCACTAATGCAATAAAGATCGCCGATGAGATTAACAGGATTTTTAGGAACTCTGCGATTGCTCGAGATGGGGGGACCGTTAGCGTACTCGTTCCCGATGAAATAAAAGATGATCCTGTCAAATTTGTGTCACTCATTGAAAACTTAGAGATTCAACCTGATAGCTATGCGAAGGTTGTTGTGAATGAGAAGACGGGAACTGTCGTTATAGGGGAGAACGTCAGGATCTCAACAGTTGCCGTCTCCCACGGAAATATAAGCATTCAGATAAAGGAGAGATTCGATGTAAGCCAGCCCATGCCATTTTCGAGGGGAGAGACGGTCATAACACCGGATACCTCTATCAGGGTAGAAGAAGAGAAAGGAAGATTCTTCATACTTGAAGGGGGGGTCACGATAAAAGAACTCGTTTCCGCACTAAACGCACTCGGTGCGACAGCAAGGGACATTATAGTGATTCTCCAGACCATAAAGGCTTTGGGCGCACTCCATGCTGAGCTTGAGGTAATCTGAAAATGGATGAGAAGATCGTAAATAGAGATTTTCTTATCCTAAATGGCCAACTCTTGAGTGCCAATAGTGGCAAAAATAAAGATCCAAAGAAAGTGGCAAAGGAATTCGAGGCATTCTTCGTCTATCTCCTCCTTAAAGAGATGAGAAAGATAGCCACTTTCTCGAAAAGATCCTTGGCGGAAGATACGTACATGGATATTCTTTACCAAAAGGTTGCTGAGTACGTATCGGAGAGGGAAGAAGGGATGAGAGAGCTCATATTGAGATATATGAGGAACGGGGACGCTAAAGAATTGAAAAAAAGAGGCGATAAAATAACGAAAGGAGTAAGAATAGATGAAGGTTAGTGATTCAAAGACAGTAAGTCTCCTTGATGCGATCCTTAGATCACCTGATTCAAAAAGAAAAAAAGACGATTTTGAAAATACTTCGTACGAGGTGAAAGATCGGATAGAGATAGAAAAGGGGGAGATCTTTGAGGAATTAAAGGAGAGAGTTCGTAGCGAGCCGGATGTCAGGGCTGAGAAGACAACAGAGATAAAAACCGTTCTCGAGACAAAGACGTATAACATCAGGGGAGAAATAGTTGCGAAAGCCATAATAAAGAACCACATCCTGGATGCGATTTTATGATTCCCCGGAAGGAAGAGACCATATTTAAGATTTCTGAGAAGGAGATAGAGGTCCTCAAAGAACTTCTGAAAGTCCTGAAAGAGGAACGAGATTTTATAGTATCTTTTTCAGTTGAGGGAATCATAGAGTGCAACAACAAAAAGGAATCCCTCCTTAAGAAGCTCGAATTCATAGACTCGGAGAGGACAAGGCTCATGGAAGGTTTGACGGAATATGAAAAAGAAAGAGTTATAGAAAGACTAAAAGCCATGAAGGACACCTATCTTTCCCTTGTGGAGGAAGTAAAGACGCAGATGGAAAAAAACATGGGACTTTTATCCTTTTCAATGGATAACATAAAGGGTATCATCGAGACTATAGTAGGATACTTAAATAAGAACGTGGAGTACGCAAAGGGAAGGATGAAAAGGGATAGTCTTCCTTTACTTTTCTCAAGAGAGGTTTGAAAAGCTGTGAGTATTTCATCGATTTTAAATATCGCAAAGAACGCCCTTTTAGCAACCCAGTGCTCGATCCAGATAACTGCAAACAACATCTCAAACGTAAACACAGAAGGTTACTCAAGGCAGGCTCCTGTGGTCGAGCCACAGGGATCAGTTAAAATAGGCAATGCCATCTTAGGTAACGGTGTCTATATAAAGGGCGTTATGAGGTACACGGATAAATACCTGGAGCGGCAACTAACCGAAAAGAACACGGAACTCAAAGAAAATAGCGTATATAAGACTTACTACGACAGAATAGAGGCTATCATAAGTGAGGAAAATTCAAAGCTCTCTGAAACTATAACCCGGTTTTTTAATAGCTGGCATGAGCTATCCCTTGACCCCTATAGCCTATCCCAGCGCGAGGGTGTGAGGGCTTCAGCCTCTGACCTCTGCCTTGTCATAAGAAACATTTATAATAGTCTATTTAAGGTCCAGATGGAACTCGACGAAAAGTTAAAGACCGAGATCGAGGATGTAAATAGAATAAGCTCCGAGATAGCAGACTTGAACAAAAGGATTTTTGAGGGATCATCAGGCAGAGTAGGAGACAATGACTTGATGGACAAAAGACAATTACTCCTTAAGGAGCTTTCAGGAAGGATAAAGATAACCTATTTTGAAGATGATTTTGGCATGATAAAAGTCCTTACGCGTAGTGGCAATCTCCTCGTCGATGGAGGAACCTCTTACGAGCTAAGCTCAGCTATTACGGACGAAAATGGGTTTTCAAGTGTCGCATGGAAGGATGCCCTTGGAAACTTGATAGATATAAGTTCCACTCTCGAGGGAGGGGAACTAAAAGGAATAATAGAGATGAGGGACGGGGTAATAAATGAGCTTATGAACGAGGTTGACCTCCTTGCTCAGACATTGATCGATGAGGTAAATGGTTTGCACAAAAGCGGCTACAGCCTATCCGGGAAAGAAGGTATCCCATTCTTTAAGGAATTGTCCCAATACTTCGCTAAAGATATAGACATCTCGGAAGACATAAAATCAGACTTGAGGAACATCGTAGCCTCTGAAGAGTTAGATGGGGGAAAGCCTGTTGGAGGAGGCATAGCAACAGAGATAGCTGGACTTATCGATAAAAAAATCTTTTTTAATGGAACATCGAGTATCACGGAGTTCGTTTCCTCTATGAATAATAGGGTCGGACAGATCGCAAGGGGGGCCTCTGAGAGACTCGATTTCAGCGAGTCCACATATTCAATTATGGAAAAGCAGAGGGAGAGTGTATCTGGGGTCTCAATAGATGAGGAGATGGCGAATCTCATAAGGTATCAGTACGCATATCAGGCCGCTTCCAGACTCTTTAATATAGCGGATGAGCTATTCAAAAACCTTATTGATGCTGTAAGATGAGAATATCTGACAGGCTAAGATACGAAATCTTTGAAAAAAGCCTAATAGATCTGAAATCGGAACTGCAAAGAACCCAGGAAATGATATCCTCTGGCAAATCGATCTTGAGGCCTAAGGACGATCCTGTAAATTTTTCGATTTCCATCCAATTCGACTCAGAAATAGAAAAATATGAGCAGTATGTAAGAAATACGGAAAGGCTCATCATGCTCGGTGGCTATTATGATTCTTCAATAAATAAGATCCACGAGCTCTTAGGGAGGGCAAAAGAGATTGCGATAACTCAGGCATCTGACACGATGAATTCTGATACGAGACGAGCCTCAAGCGAAGAGATAAAGGGGATAATAGAACAACTCGTCTCGATTGGAAACACGGAAGTTCAAGGGCTTTACATATTCGGAGGGAAAAAGCTTGATACAAAGCCATTCGATCTTAATGACGATTATAGTGTCACATTTAACGGAACGGAAGATATGATCTCTGTTTATACTGATAGCGGAGTAAAGGAAGATTTAGGTATATCAGGATATAGAATCTTCCTTAAAGGAACAGATATTTTCTCTGTCCTAAAAGGACTTAAAGAAGCTCTCGAAGAAAACGATGTTGAAGGGATAAGAGATTCTTTAGATGGACTTAATCAAGCACTTTCTATGACCGAGACAAACCTTTCATATGTGGGAACTTACGTTGCAAAATTGGAGCGCACAAAAGAGATCCTTGAACTCAGAAAGTCAGAGATTCAGAAAATCCAGTCAGAATTCAGGGATGCGGACCTTGCAAAAATAGTAAGTGACTTTAATGCCCTAACACTCACTTACCAGACAATGCTATACGCTATGGCGAGGATTCAGGAACTGAACATACTAAACTATTTGAAATGAGAGGTCTATTTGCTCGTCATATCGAGGAAGAAGAATGAGGCACTAATAATTAAGGGAAGGGATGGAGATATAAAGATCGTGCTTATAGAAGGGGAAAGAGGCAAGGCAAGGCTGGGTATTGAGGCTCCAAAAGGGTATATTATCCTGAGAGAGGAACTCATAGCCGAAATAAGAGATTCTAACAGGATGTCCGCACTTCGGGATCTTGCTTCTCTAAAAAAAATAATCGGTGAAGGAAATGGGTGAGATTGTTCTAAAAGGGAAGATAATAGGGTTTGAAGAGATCACAGAATACGTTATGGATTCGCCATTCGGGTTAGATTCTCCAATGAGAGTCCTTTTTGCCTCATCTTCTCCTATAACCTTTGTCCTTGTTAATCCATACGAAATTTATGAGAACTACACATTCGAGATAGATGAGGAGTTACTAAAAGAAGAACTCGGAGAATCGTACGGGATCGATGATCTTGCTGTCATGTGCATAGTAAGGGTAGAAAAAGACCGCTTTTACGCAAATCTGAGATCTCCTTTACTCATAAACACGAAAAATGGGAGATTCACTCAGGTGATCTTACAGGAAGAAGGGTATCCCACTTCCTTCCCATTTGGTTTCAGAAAGGAATGAAAATCTCTCTCTGTAAAATTCCCAGATGGCACATGGGGACAGTCCCCTAACCACTATAAAGACGTGCCCCCTGAAGCTCGTAAGAGAAGTAGATTTTTATATCCCGCTCTTTGGCGTAATCCCTGACCTGGGGAGAGGCCTGAAAGGTCACTGTCAAGAGGATTTTTCTTTCAGGGATATACTTACTTATTTTTGTCACGCGGAGAAGGAAGTTGTCAATATCGCTTTTTTTCAACTGAGTTTTTGAGTCTCCTATTATCCAAACCTCTGTTCCATTTTTTCTTCCTTTGCCTATTATATTTACTTCCTCATACCTATTCTTTCCGATTTTGACGTAATCTCTCCTTAGTGGTTCGACTATTTCAACTCCAAAATCCCTTTTAAGAAGCTCTGGCAAAAAGATGTAAGCCCTGTCCTCGAGGACATACCCAACCGTATGTGAAAGGCCACCCAGCTGTTCTCTTGTTTTTCTGTGATCTTCTATGAGCCTATTGAGGCTAATTTCTGTCTTTCTTTGAGCCTCAGCAAGCTCCTCAACCCTCTGTTCTGTCCTCTTCTGAGCCAGAGCAAGCTCAGTTATCGCTCCCTCAAGCTTCCCAACCCTCTCCTCCATCCTTGTCTGAGCACGTACAAGCTCAGTTACTGCGTCTTCGAGCTTGGCAACCCTCTCTTCAGTCTTCGTCTGCGCTAGAGTTAGCTCTTTTATTGCACTTTCAATTTCACCAAGCCTTAGCTCCGCATTTCTATGGGACTGGGATAGTTCTCTTAGGATTTCTTTAAATTCAGTAAAATCCTCCCTTCGTATACTTTCGGAAACGCTTTTTTCAATCTCCTCAAGCACTGTCATAATAACTTTCCTTGTTTTTGCATCAAGGTGATCGAGCTCTCTGTAAATGTTAACGCTGAAAGGCATGATTTATTTTAAGACTATTGGTCTCTTTTTTCAACGGGGGCCGTTTTTTAATTTTTCGGATGAACTGGCGATAAGTCATTTAGAAGGATACTCGATGCTTACCATATGGCACGAAAATTGAAATGATAAAGGGTGCGGAAAACAGTAGATCAGGAGGAAGAAAATGGGACATCCGACTCTGTCCGTCTGCATGATTGTAAAAGACGAGGAGAAAAATCTTCCGAGGGTACTCTCTTCGACGAAAGGCTTAGCAGACGAAATAGTAGTTGTTGATACAGGCTCAAAGGATAAAACAGTAGATATAGCAAAGTCCTTTGGTGCAAAGGTCTATTATTTTGATTGGTGTGATGATTTTTCCGCAGCGAGGAATGAATCCCTAAGACATGCCACAAAGGATTATATTCTCTGGCTTGATGGAGATGACGAGCTAAAAAGGGAGGAGCATGGGAAGATAAAAAAGGACCTGGTCAAAAAAAGGGGCCATGCCTTCTATCTCAAAATAAAGAACTGTACGAATGGGGGTGAAACAGAGTGCATCCAGATGAGAATCTTTCCGAGAAGAAATGATTTAAGATTTGAAGGTAGCGTCCATGAGCAGATCTATCCATCGATAAAGAAAGCCGGGGTACCTATGGCTCTATGTGATGCCACAATCATTCATCACGGGTATGAAGAGAGTGAGGATAACGAAGGGAAGCTCTTAAGAAATTTGAGGATTCTTGAGAAAGACCTTAATAAGGATCCAGAAAACACTCTAACCTTATTTTTTCTTGGAAGGACACTCAGGGGTCTTGGAAGGAATGAAGAGGCTGCCATTTATTACGAGAGGCTAATCGAAAAAGGCATGACAGATGGCGAGCTTAGAGCTTCGGACCTGTATCAGCTTACCCTCGTTGAGAGAGCGAGCTTACTCTCCTTAAAGGGGCAGGTAAAAGATGCAATTGCCTTATTAGAGAGGTTCGGGAAGGTGAATACCAATAATCTAATAACCTTTACTCTTGCCGAACTTTATTACAAATCAAAAGCATACGAAAAGGCATACGAGCTTCTTTTGGGTATAAGGGATAAGACCTTTCAGAAAGAGCTACTTCCCTTAGACGTCGATCTTGTGAAGAGAAGCCTTTACAAGTACCTTGGCGTCTCCTCCATTTTTGTGAAAGATTATGAGACCGCAAGGAAATACCTCTCCCTTGCAATAGAAAGTGAGCCTGAGGATCCACAGAATTACCACTACCTTGCACTATCCGAGGAGAAAGCAGGCAACGTAGAGAAGGCGATAGAGGTTTGTTCGGAAGCGGTAAGAAAGTTCGATGGAGACATATCCTTCCTGAAAAAGAGATTTTTTTTAAAACTCGAACATGGGCTTTTCAAGGAAATGGATATGGACTTACTCCTTTTGAAGGACGAAGTACAGGATCTTGAGATACTTTGCGGCCTTTTTTTCTTAAGTTCAGTCAACCTGTCCTTTGAGAGTATAGAGAGGTATTACAGTGCAATCGAAGCGGCGCTCCATCTGCCTGTTAAGCCCTTCCCTGAGGGCTACCCGGAGGTGGTAAAGAGGCTTCAAAAACTCGGGGAAAAGAAATCCCTCTCCATCTTAAGGAGGGCTATCGACAGGCTTCTTACGCTTGAGACCAGAATAGCCCTCTAATATCATCTATTCCCTTATAGAGGAGCGAAAAAGGCCCTTAAGTTTTTTTGATAAGTTCCGATAATCTCATAGGAAGGCAGGAAAGGAGGTGAAGGAAGAAGATGCCGAAAAAGGGCATGATGCCCAAAAAATAAACAAGGAGGTTAGCTATGGCTTTTAGAATCGCAACAAATGTAGCATCATTAAACACACAGAGATGGCTTTCAGTGGCCAATGCTGGAATGGCGAAAGCCTTAGAGAGGCTATCGTCAGGCTACAAGATCAATAGGGCAGCTGACGATGCAGCAGGTATAGCTATTGCGACAAAATTGAATGTCAAGGCGGTAAGTGTGGCAAAAGCAATAGACAATGGTAACCAAGCGATAGCGATGCTCCAGACTGCAGAAAGCGGTATTGAGCAGATTGGAAACATCCTGACAAGACTAAAGGAGCTTGCAACACAGGCCGCATCTGACAATGTGACCGATACTGACAGAAGCGCGCTTGATGCAGAAAGGCAACAGCTTGTAGCAGAGATAGACAAGATTGCCCAGAATACGAAATACGGATCAACGAAGCTACTCGCCGGTGCAAACTCGGTGTCAGCATATGGTGCTTCCCTTACGCCTGGCTATGGTATATCCAACATTGATGTAACAAACGCAGCCATAACTGGAACTACCACGTTCACACTTACTGTCGACGCTGGCACGGACAGCGTCACACTGACACTTACTGACGGAACGACAACACAGACTCTCAATGTATCGAAACCATCAAATATGAGCACAGTCACGGCGAACTTTAGTAGCCTGGGTGTGAAAGTGACGATAAACTCATCCATAGTGGACATAAGTGCTGCAAACGGTTTTACCGTTACCGTGGGTGACTCGTCTTTCACGTATCAGCTTGGTGATGAAAACCAGAATTTTAACCAGATAGGCATAAGCCTCAAGAACTTTATGGCTACTTCAAGCGACGTCCTAAATATAAGTGGTGATATCACAACTAAATCGAGCGCCCAGACCTACCTCGGTACAATAGATAACGCTATAACAAACCTCAATACTCAGAGGGCGAACATAGGTGCCATTCAGAACCAGATAACTTATCACCTTGCTAACCTTGAGGCCATGTACGAAAACACGAGATCTGCGGTATCGACCATAAAGGATGCGGACTTTGCGAAGGAAATGGCTGAATTCACCAAGTACCAGATCATTACTCAGTCCGGTATAGCGATGCTCGCCCAGGCAAACCAGCTACCTCAGCTCATACTTTCACTCATGAGGTAAGATTTTCAGGGGACCGCTCAGTTTGCGGTCCCCTCATAAATTTTCACAGAGGGGTAGCAGGTGGAAATAAAATTAGAAAAGATCCTCAGACAACTACATAAGGTAAGCTTGAACCCCCTTTCCCCTACCCCTTTGAAAGTAAAAGAAGAGTCACCGATTCCAGTTCAAGCGGAAAGATCAGAAGAGAAAATAGAGGACATAAGAAGGAACATTGAAGAATTTTTAAGAAATTTAAATAGAAACACGACTCTCAGAATGCGATATGACAGGGACATAGATAGGGTTATTGTTACGATCCTCGAAGAAGGGACGGAGAAAGTTATAAGACAGATTCCTCCGGAAGAGTTTGTCTCTTTCCTGAAAAGGTTCAGAAACACCCTTTCTTTAATATTTGAAAGGAGCGTATAAATGTCAGGAAGAGTTACTTTGACCGGGCTTGTAAGCGATATGAACTGGACATCCCTCATAGAAGATCTCATAAATGCGAGAAAGGCTTATGCTATCACCCCTTACGAGAATAGTAAAACCAGATATCAGGAGAAGCTTTCCGCATTGCAGGAGTTTAATACAAAGCTATCGCAAATTACGAACTATATCTCAACATATAGCCTCGATAGCGAAGATGGCTATGAAGCTTATAGTTATACTTTGAGTTCTCAGGGATCATCAAAAAATCCAGGCGATATAATCGGCGTATCCCTTAGTTCTTTCGCACAAAAAGGAACGTATGAGATAAATATCCTTTCTCTTGCCCAGAAAGAAAAAATTGCAAGCGATGCCCAGACATCTAAGACAAGTCCCCTATCCCTTTCCGGTACATTTACGATAAATGGAGTAGATGTCACAATCGACGAAGGAGATACCCTCCTTGATATGGCATCAAAAATTAATAATGCAAATGCGGGTGTTATTGCAACGGTACTTAACGTATCAGATAATGACTTCAGGCTCATTCTCGAATCGGAGAAGGAAGGATTAGAAGGGATCTCCTTTTCTGACCCGAATAATATCCTTGAAACCATAGGAATTTTGAATTCCTTAAAGGAGAAAAAGAACGTACTTAGAGCCGGGGAGAACGCATCTTTTGAGATAGACGGTATCCCAATTGTGTCCTCATCCAATACGATCACCGACGTTATTCCTGGTGTTACTCTCACTTTAAAGGCCACCACGGAATCGGTGCCCATAAGGCTCAATATCGATGTCGATGAATCCTTAATCGAGGAAAAAGTGAAAAATCTAATAGAGAAGATAAATTCTGTCTTCTCTTTCATCAACAACCAGAATACTTACGTATCAGGATCATCTAAGCCCTTAACAGGCGATGTGAACCTGAACATGGTAAGGCAAAGCATAGTTTCCCTTGCCTATACTGAAGTAAGTGAAAATTCCACATATAAGACCCTTTCGTCCATAGGTATCACTTTTGGAAAAGATGGATCCTTAAGTATTGATACATCGAAATTTTCATCTGCGCTTACTTCCAACAGGCAAGAAGTGACAAATATTCTGAGAACATTCAGCGATAGTCTTTATGACAGGCTCAATGTTCTTATCGATCCATATACTGGCACTTTAACAAGTATAAAGACGGGTGTTGAAAAAGAGCTCAAAAGAATTGACGAAAAGATCGGGGAGCTTGAGGAGAGGTTCGAAAGGGAAAAGGAGATGCTCGAAAAAAAATACGCAGCCTTAGAGTTACTGATTTCTGAATCTAACCTTTTGAAGGACTGGATGACAAATCAGATAAAGGCCATGTTCAAGAAAGAATAAGGAGGATCGATGGTAAGACTATCTTTAAACGGATTTTTAGCGTACAAGAATGCGGAAGTTTGCATAGATACTGAGGATAAGCCAAGACTACTAATCAAGGTATATGAGGAACTCTTAAAAAAGCTCGATATTGCAGCTAAAGCTGCGGAAGAAAAGGACTTCAAAAAGAAAGTGGAAGAGCTATCGAAAGCAATTTCAGTATTGGAGATTCTCGATTCATCCCTTGATATGTCTTATGGGGAGATTCCAAGAAATCTTTCTATTCTTTACACTTACATATTGAAAAACCTTAGATTCGCCCAGAGGAGTCCGAAAAAGGATAAAATCGAGGAATGTAAAGGACTCCTCTCCTCCATACTTGAAGGATTCAGGAAGGCGTATGAGGTCAAAAAAGAAGGGGAAAATAGGGCCCCCGATCAAGTGGAATATAGGATCGTAAAATGAGAGATAAGGAAACCGAATTAGCCCGCTTTAGAGAGAAGAGAGAGAGATTTATGGCTCTGACAGAGAGAGCGATAAATGAGGAAAGTGACGAAAAATTCATCGAAATCCTCATGGAAAGATCGGCCATCTTAAGACCCCTCATTGAGCAAAATATAGACGAATCCTGGGTTAGAGAAGAAGATTTAAGAAAAGAAGAGAAAATCCTAAAAAGGCTTGAGAATATAAGAAAAAAGACCCTTTCGGAAATGGAGAACCTTTCAAAAAGGAAAAACTTGCTCAGATCCTATCACCCCATTTCTCCTTTCCCATCCATGCCGGCCTTCTTAGAAAAGGAAGGGTGATTTTTTCCTTAAGTTTTTCTTTGTCGTGCCGATAAAGGAAATAAGGAGATAGGGATGACTATATCGGATTACCAGGTAAGTTCAGTCATAAGGACCTATATGAAGCACATGAAGATGAAACTGAAACCCCGAGAAAACCCTTCATCTCGAAAAATCGGTGAGGATCAGGTTGTTATATCAGAGGAGGCGATGAAAAAGATTCTTCTCGAAAGGGTAAAAGAAAGGATGAATGAAGTGGTAAATACGAATGAACCCAAAGGTTAGCCCTTTCAGCATCCTTATCGTTGATGACAACTATGAGGTTGTCTCCCTTCTAAAAGAGTACTTGAAGGATGAATGCGAAATAATCGATGGAGCAAAAGATGGGGATGAGGCTTTAGAGAAGTACACTAAGTTCAGATACGACCTCGTAATAACGGATCTTAGCATGCCCGGACTTGCGGGTATAGAACTCATAAAAAGGATAAAAATTCTCGGAAATCTCACAGAATTCATCATAATTACGGGGTACGCATCCCTTGACACGGCGATAGATGCGGTCAAACTCGGTGCATTCGACTACATTCTTAAGCCTTTCAGACTCGACGAACTGAAAGTTGTCGTAAAGAACGCAAAGGACAAGATCAACCTAAAAAAACTGAATCTTGAGCTATTCTCGAAGCTCAAGAAGCTCTATGAAGAAATAGAGAAGTATAAAGGTGTGGAGAAAAAGGAAGGGCATGAGGAAAGGAGTTTTCCTTCAACCGACACTGAGCATCTGATAGATGAAATAAGGAAATTGGAGGAACTGAAAAGGGGGAGAGTCCCTGTAGATTAAATGAGAGGGCTTGATTATGGTTGAAGGGACAAAGATCCTTATCGTCGATGATGATGAAGATGTTGTTCAGGTTCTGAGTGATTTCTTGGAGCTTAGTGGCTGTGAAGTCCATAAGGCCTATGACGGGCAAGAGGCATTGAGGATTCTGAATAAAGAGAAGATAGACATCGTCATAACTGATATAAAGCTCCCTGGTACTAACGGAATCTCTTTGCTTGAAAGGATAAAGCTCATTGACCACACCATACCAGTAATAATGATGACAGGATACTTTGAACCAGGCCTTGTTGTGGATGCGATAAAAAAGGGGGCTTCCGACTTCCTTATGAAACCGATCGAGTTTGATAAGCTTTTACTCACTATAATGAGAACGAAGAGGGAAAAAGAAATTCTCATTGAAATGGCGAAGATTCAAGGTTCCCTTGAGGACAAAAAAAAGATAATGGTCTTAAACAGGGAGCTCCAAAGAAAGATAAAAGAAATGACAAATATGTACAGAATCTCTGCAAAATTTAACCGCCTCAAACTCCAGGAGAACATCTTCGAAAAAATACTCGATGTTGTTTGTGAGGTATTCGAAGGAAGATCAAGCGCCTATTACATAATTGATGGGGAAAAGAAGGAAATCGTCCCGATCACTGTGAGGGGGGAAGAGAGGTTCAAAAAGAGGATCGATCTTCCAGAAGGTCTTTTCGATGAACTCTCCTCCCAGAAAAGGCATTTGAAGATCGGAGGGACCATTTTCGTGCCTGTAGTAATACGGAATCAATGCGTGGGACTTATTGGACTTGAGGAAAAGAAAAATGGAATGGGCACGCAAGAAGAGGAGTTATTCCTCCTAAAGCTCATAGCGGAGAACTCCTCTTCCCAGATTGAAAATAGAATGCTTTATGAAAGCCTATTCAACGGGGTACTGCAAACATTAAAGTCGCTCATTACCTCAATCCACATGAGAGACGCATACACTGAGGGGCATTGCACAAGGGTGGCGAAACATGCGGTGAAACTTGCGGAATTTATGAATGTCCCGGAATACGATAGACATGCCCTCGAAATTGTAGCCCCCGTTCATGATGTGGGAAAAATAGGTATTCCTGATAGTATCCTCCTGAAACCTGAAAGACTCTCAGATAAGGAGTACGAGATCATAAAGAATCACACAATATACGGGGAAAAAATAATTAGCACCTTTGAGATTCTCTCTAATGAGGCAATACTCGTGAGGCACCACCATGAGAGGTACGATGGGAAGGGTTACCCGGATCATCTCGGTTCTAAAGACATCCCTCTATGTTCAAGGATCATCGCGGTTTGCGATGCATACGATGCTATGGTCACAGAGAGGCCATACAAAAAAGCATTAAGTAAGGAAGAGGCGCTATCTGAGATTAGAAGGTGTAGGGGGACCCAGTTCGACCCGGATGTAGCTCATGGTTTCTTGGAGATGATGCAAGACGAAGGGAAGTAGAAGAATGGAGAAAAGAGGATATTTCAGGCTCAAAGAAGACCTCTCAATAGAATTTAGAGAGATAGATCAATCTGATTTTGATAAAGTAAAAGAACGGATGGCTTTTGAGTCAGGTAAGCTCTTACTGGAAGAGAAGCTTTGGAAATCTGAAGGAAGAGAAAGTTCTCAAAAAGAAAGAGAATACGGCCTCCTTATTTCGTACATTCAGATTATTGAAAAGAAACTCGATAAGATCCTTGAGCGAATGGAGGAAAAAAATGGGGGACCTTCTTTTTCAAAGTCCCTTCGCACGATCGATATAAGCGGGTCAGGTGTAAGGTTCCTCTCACAGAAAAGACCGGATAGACCTTATCTGGAACTTGTGATTTCCATTCCCCGCATACACCCGCGAAAGATAAGAACAATAGCGGAGATCGTAAGGGTCGGAGAAAAGAAAACGGGAGAGCATACATCTTGGGAAATAGCAGCAAAATATTTGGAAATAGCGGAAGAGGACAGGGACGTTCTTATAAGTTACATCATAGATAGAGAGAGGGAGGCAATAAAAAAGAGTAAAGCGGATGAGTGATCATGGATGTAACGACAGTACTCGGTCTCATATTAGGAGTTGGGGCTGTTCTTGCGGCCTTCCTTCTGGAAGGGGGAAAGGTCTCCTCTCTCTTCCAGCTTCCCGCAGTTATACTTGTCCTATTTGGAACATTCGGTGCAGCAACAATCACAGCATCCTTTGGCCAGCTTTGCAACCTGCCTTCAATACTAAAAGTCGCTTTTTTCAGCAGGAAACTGAATCCAGAGGAGATCATAGAAAACATTTTCAATCTTGCCCAGAAGACGAGAAAAACAGGACTCTTAAGTCTTGAAGCAGATCTTGAAAAGATAAAGGATCCTTTTTTTAAAAAGGCTCTCCAGCTCGCTATAGACGGGTTCGACACGAGCAAAATCAGGGAGATTCTCGACATAGAGATCTCTTACATAGAGGAGAGACATAGGGCTGGGGCCATATTCTTTCAAAAGCTGGGCGGTTTTTCCCCCACACTTGGAATTATGGGAACTGTTTTAGGGCTTATCCATGCCTTATCAAATACTGAGAATACTTCAAATATGGCATCCGCTATAGCCTCAGCATTTATCGCTACTCTTTGGGGAGTTGCAATGGCTAATCTCATATACTTGCCCATATCGGATAAGCTCAAGGCAAAACATCAGGAAGAGGCCCTCCATCTGGAGCTAATAAAGGAGGGGATAATATCTATAGCCTCAGGGGAGAACCCGAGGGTTATAAAGATGAAGCTACTCTCTTTTCTATTGCCCGGGAAAAGGAACGAGGAGTGATCTATGGTGAGGAAAAATAGGCAAGAAGACCATGAGAATGTGGAAAGATGGCTAATCACATATGCTGATCTGATCACACTTCTACTCGCTTTTTTCGTAATGATGTATGCGATCTCAAAGCAGGATGCGGAAAAATATAGGAGTGTCTCTAAGCACCTTAAAGCGATTTTCCTTTCTCATTCAAGTACTGTTGAGGGAGGGGGGGTGAGAGCTCAAGAAAGGATGGACGAAAATGAGATTTTAAGAGGAGAAATTGAAAAAGGGATAGAAGAACTAAAAGCATCAAAGGGACTGAACCAGATTTCCGTTTTTATTGACGAGAGGGGGATCGTTATAAGGATCCTTGACAGGGCGTTCTTCGATGAGGGAAGAGCTGAACTCAAAGAGAATGCGAAAAGGACAATAGATAAGATAGCCCCTATCATAAAAAGGGTACCGAATCACGTAAGGGTAGAGGGACACACTGACAATGTCCCAATTTGTAATGCGGAGTTCAAATCCAATTGGGAGCTTTCTGTGAGAAGGGCAACGGAAGTTGTGAGGTACTTTATAGAAAAGGCTCAAATCCCTCCTCAAAGACTTTCAGCCTCGGGTTACGCAGAGTTTAGACCAGTCGCACCTAATGATACACCCGAAGGAAGGGCATTAAACAGAAGGATAGAGATCATAATTTTAAAGTCTAACTGATCTTAAGAATCTCCAAAATCTTCCTTTCAAGTTCTTCTTTTGAGAATGGCTTCTGGATGAAATTGATCCCAGGATAGAGTATGCCGTACTGGGCGATCGCGTTTTCTGTGTACCCTGACATGAATAAGACCTTCGCATTAGGGTGGAACTTTTTCAATTTTGCAATTAGAACCGGTGCCTTTATTCCAGGAATCACAACGTCTGTGATAATAATATCGATCCTTTCACCCGTGTTTTTAGCCACCTCTACAGCTTGCTCTTCATTTTGAGCCTCTATAACCTTGAATCCCATACTTCTTACCATTTCGGAAGTGACCTTAAGGACACTTTCATCGTCCTCGATGATTAAGACCGTTTTTTCAGAGGGAACGAAGATCTTTTCTTCAATTTTTTCTTCCTTTTTCTCCTCTTCTATTTTTTCATCAGTGCGCGGGAAGTATATCTTAAATGTGGTTCCCCTTCCTTCCTCGCTATAGAGGTATATGTGACCTCCGAGCTGCTTCACAATCCCATAAACTGTTGAAAGGCCAAGACCTGTCCCTTGCCCCTTCTCCTTTGTCGTGAAGAAAGGCTCAAAAATATGGGGCATAATATCCTTTGGAATGCCAGTTCCTGTGTCAGTGAACGACATCATCACATAAGGTCCAGGTTCGACCCCGAAATGAGTTCGAGCGTAATCTTCTGTCAGTTGGACGTTGAATGTTTCGATTATCAGTTTACCCCCTTCGGGCATAGCATCTTTTGCGTTTGTGGCGAGATTCATGATTACCTGCTGGAGGTGGGTTGGGTCAGCCTTTATCTTTCCAAGATTCTTCTCAAGGTACATTTCTATTTCAATATCTTCTCCGAGAAGCCTCTTTAGCATCTCTTCCATTCCTTCAATCAGTTCATTCAGATCGATGACCCGAATCTGCATGAGCTGCTTTCTACTATATGCGAGAAGCTGTGCTGTAAGGGATGCGGCTTTTTCTGCAGAGTGCATGATGCTTTCTATGTTCTTCTTTAGCTTTTCCTCATTTTTCAGATTCATAAGCGCAATCTGGCACGTACCGAGTATAACTGTGAGAATGTTGTTAAAGTCGTGTGCCACTCCTCCTGCAAGGCGTCCTATTGCCTCCATCTTTTGAGCCTGCAAGAACTGCTCTCTCAAGGAGTTTAACTCCTCTTCCTTCTTTTTCCTCTCTGTCACATCCTCTGTTATGCCTTGAATGTAAAGAATTTTACCGGACTCATCACGTATAGGCCACGCAGTCGTGCTTATGTAGATGATATTTCCGTCCTTTCTTCTAAACTGTGTTTCAAAATTCATAACCTTTCCTTCTTTATGCAAGATCTCTAAAAACCTGTCTCTATCCTCAGGATTCACGTAGAGCTCATTCCTTATGTCCTTTACCGACTCTTTTAGCTCTTCAAATGAAGAATAGCCTAATATCCGAAGCATTGCAGGGTTCACCATAGTGTACTTACCGTCCAATGTACTTTGGAAAATCCCCTCGTGCGCATTTTCAAACAAGGATCTATATCTTTCTTCACTTTCCCTTAAAAGGGTCTCATTCCTTTCTCTCTCCGTTACATCTTCGAAGGTCATAACATAGAGACCCTCTGCAACATATGCCGTCTTTATTGTTACTTTTTTTTCTGCGCCATCTTTACACACAATCGGAAAAGTCCTATCTATTGATTCTCCGATTTTGAAGGATTCCACATCCTTTTTCCATTGTGATATGGCTTCGTGCCTCAATCGGGGATCGGGATAGACTTTTTTCACGAAGGTCTTTCCATCTGGAGCTTCCTCAAGGCTATAACCTGTGATCTCCTTAAACTTCGGGTTCGCATATAGGTATTTTCCCTTATCATCGCAGAGTACCACAGCCAATGGAAGGTTCTCTAAGAGAATGAAGAACTTCCTTTTTTCTTCCTCAAGCTCCATCAAGGCATTCTTCTTATCAGTTATATCAATCTCTGTTCCCTCGAGAAAAAGGACCTTTCCTTCTTCATCTTTTATCGCCCTTACGTTACTTGAGACCCAAATTAGTTGACCATCCTTTCTTTTCCTCTGGGATTCAAAGTTTTCGACAAAGCCTTCCTTTTTCACATTTTCAAAAAGTCTCTTTGCATCTTCCCGATTTACGAAGAGATCTCTCCCCATATCCTTTACGGATCTAATCATCTCCTCAGGTGAAGTGTATCCATAGATACGTGCAAAGGAAGGATTGGCGATTATGATCTTACCATCGACCGTTGTTCTTGCAAACCCTTCTATTAAATTTGAAAGTGCTGAACGGTACATCTCTTCGCTTAGCCTTAACGCGGTCTCTGCGTTTTTTCTCTCTGTGATATCTATCGCTAACTCGAATCTCACATCCCTCCCATCTATCCATTTTATGATCCTATCCGTTATGTCGTAATATCTTTTTAAAAGTGGATTGTAATATTCCCACCTGTAGGATTTTCCCTTTAGTTCCGTGATTATAGGGTTTGTACAGAAATCGCAAGGATGGTCGAAACCCTGAAATTCCTTGTAGCATATACCGCCTGTTGGATCCTTCCCAAACATTTCTTTCAAAAACCTGTTCGCATAGAGAACCTCGTAAGATACTGGGTCAGAAACGTATATTATTTCCTCTATGCTATCAAAGAGGGAGAAGAGCTGATCCCTCTCAAACTTTGCGCTTTTTTCTGCTTCTTTTCGCTTTGTTACATCGAATGCGCAGACAAGCACACTACTTATCTCCCCGGATTCATCAAAAACTGGATTCATATGAGCCTCGTAGCATCTCCCTTCTCTTTCATCTTCGAATATTAGAGGTTCTTTAGTCTCAAAAACCTTATCTATTGCCTCTTTCCTTTTCTTTGCCACATCTTCTCCGAAAACATCCCTCATATTCGAACCTATTATTTCTTCAAGGGGTTTTCCGACCCTTTGTGCGAGAGTCTTATTGGCTAATAAAATTTTCCCTTCCCGATCAACCATGATTATCGATTCGGGCGTCGAATTGAGGATAGCATTGAGAATATCACGGGTTTTTAATTTTCTTATCCTTTCTTTCTTCGCCACTTTTACCTCCCGTAACTTTATACCACACCTTCCTTATCCAAACAAAAACTTTCTCTTTTCATTTGAAAACCTTATTCTTTCTATGTAAAACTATGACTTATGGAAGAAAAAGAGATTTTAAGGAAAATCCCCTCCGATTTCCCCCTTGTCCTTAGGCCATACAGGACACTTGCGAAAAAAGTGGGAATAGGAGAGAAAAAACTGATAAATCTCCTAAAGCGAATGAAAGAGGAGGGGAAATTGAGAAGAATCGCAGCAATCCTTTTTCACAGAAGGGTTTCCTATCTTTATAACGGTATGGTCGTATGGAATGTCAAAGAGGAGGAAGTAGAAGAGAAAGGAAGGATAATGGCCTCCTATCCGGAAGTTAGCCACTGCTATGAGAGGGAAAGGGGTGGCCTTTGGAATTACAATCTTTATACTGTCATACACGCTAAGAACGAGAAGGATTTTTACGAGAAGGTAAGGGAGATTTCAGAAAGAACAGGGCTTAGGGACTATAAGATATTCCTGAGTAAAAGGGAGTTTAAAAAAATAGGGCTCTCATTAAAAAATGAATAGGGAGAATTCTCGAAGATTGTTTGATAAGGCAAAAAGACTGATCCCTGGAGGTGTGAATAGTCCCGTAAGGTCTTTTCTTTCTGTCCATGATGAACCATTTTACGTTGATAGGGCAAAGGGAGCTTATCTATACGATGTTGATGGAAATAGGTACATAGACTATGTTGCCTCCTTCGGCGCTATAATATTAGGTCATGGAGAAGAGGGGCTGATCGAGGAAATAAAAAAGGCACTTGAGGCAGGTACGAGCTACGGGGCCTGCCATCCCTATGAGATAGAACTGGCAGAATTGATAGTGGAGGCCTTTCCCTCAATAGAGCTTTTGAGGCTAACAAATTCTGGGACTGAGGCAACTATGAGCGCAATAAGGCTTGCAAGGGGATACACAGGAAAAAAAAGGATAATAAAGTTCAGGGGCGCATACCACGGCCATGCTGACTTCCTCTTGACAAGTGGTGGATCAGGGATGGCCACATTAAGTCAGCCAGAAAGTAAAGGTGTTCTCGAGGAGCACGTAAGAGAGACAATCGTTGCAGATTTCAATGATATAGACTCGGTCTTAAGAGTCATAAAAGATGATAGGGATGTTGCCTGCGTTATTTTGGAGCCAGTTATGGGAAATATGGGTGTTATTCTTCCAAAGTCTGGTTTTCTTAAGGACCTTGAGTCGCTTTGCAAGGAAAAGGGCATCCTTCTTATATTCGATGAGGTCATTACGGGATTTAGAGTCGCATTTGGAGGTGCCCAGACCATATATGGAATAGATCCAGATATTACCTGTCTTGGCAAGATCATAGGCGGGGGTTTTCCAGTTGGCGCATTCGGAGGAAAAAGGGAAATAATGGAGAATATTTCTCCTTTGGGTAATGTTTACCAGGCTGGTACACTCTCAGGTAACCCTATAGCGGTTCGGGCAGGTATTTACGTTCTTAAATACCTCAAAGAAAAAAAGGAGGTCTATAGGGATCTTGAAAGAAAGGTCAGGATCATAAGTGAGGAAGTGAAAAAGATCGCTCAAAAATATAAGATCCCTTATACTGTGAATGGATTATGCGGTATGTTCTCCGGTTTTTTCGTAGACGGTGAGGTAAATGATTACGAGAGTGCAAAAAAAAGCGATAGGTCGCTCTATGAGAAGTTCTTCAAACTTATGCTTAAGCAGGGTATATTTTTTGCTCCATCCCCCTTTGAGGCTTCATTTTTGACAGTATCTCATGGGGAAAAAGAGATAGATTCCACAATCGAAGCATATGAGAGGGTCTTCAAAGAACTCGCAGGCTAAGGTAAAGGAAAGGGTCTTTTTAGAGATCGATCTTGGCAGAATAGAAAAAAACTATAAGGCACTCAAAGAAAAGGCAAAAAAAGATGTGGAAGTCATGTGTATAGTTAAGGCGGATGCTTACGGTCATGGAATGAAGGAAGTCTCAAAGAGACTCTTTCATGGGGGATGTAATTTTTTTGGAGTTTCTTCCGTAGAAGAAGGTGTGGAGCTAAGAAAGTCGGGAATTGGAGGAAGGGTATTTGTGCTCGGTGGTATCTCAAATGAAGTAGAGGCTCACTCATTGGTAAAATACGATCTAACCCCGGTTGTTCACGAAATTGAGGGCTTAAGAATTCTCATTAGTTTTGTGAAAAAGAAAAGGAGGAGTTTAGGTATACATCTTAAGTTCGATACGGGCATGGGGAGACTCGGTTTCATGCCCAATGATGTGAAAGATCTATTTGAGATCCTGAAAAAAGAGAAGGAGATACACATTGAGGGCATAATGAGCCATTTTTCAGAATCTGAAAAAAGAAACGCCTATGGATTGAAACAGGTTGAGAATTTCAAAGGGATAATAGGTTTTTTCTCATCTAAAAAAATCAATCCTCCTTATATTCACATGGCAAATACCGGAGGGCTCATAAACTACCCTGAGGCCTATTTCAACATGGTAAGAATCGGTATCGGTCTTTATGGATCCTATCCATCAAAGGAGCTCCAAGGTAGTCTAAATATCGAAGAGGCGATGTGCCTAAAAAGCAGAATCACTCACGTAAAGGAATTTGAAAAGGGGTCTTTCTTGAGTTATGGGAGGACATTTAGAACTAAAAGGAGGACAAGGATAGGGTTTATACCCTGTGGCTACGCTTATGGATATAGGAGGGGGCTTTCTAACCGTGCATCGGTGATCGTAAGAGGAAAGAGGTGTAATGTTGTAGGAAGGATATGCATGGACTGGACATTGATAGACATAACGGATACTGAGGCAGAAAGGGGCGATGAGGTTATCCTTTTAGGGAAAAAAGGTAATGAGAGGATAACTTCCTGGGATCTCGCAGAAAAGTTGAATACCATACCCTATGAGATATTCTGTGGCATATCGATGGCTGTAAGAAGGTACTACCTATGATCTTATATTCGATGTCCGGTCTCCTTAGAAGATTTTTAGTTGAACTTGGACTTGCAGGTCTTATGCTCTTCGAATCTATAATACTCGCCTTCAGAAGGCCTTTTAAATTCGATTACATAGTAAAGCAGATGGAGTTTGTGGGAGTGAAATCCTTACCTGTCGTTTTTCTGACCGGGACGTTCACCGGAATGGTCCTTGCCCTTCAGACTTACTATGGTTTCAGAAAATTCGGTGCAGAGGGTCTCATCGGAGTGACTGTTGCATTGAGTATGACAAGAGAACTGGGTCCTGTACTCACTGGGCTTATGGTTGCGGGAAGAGCGGGTTCTGCTATGGCGGCAGAGATAGGGACAATGAGGGTTACTGAGCAAATAGATGCACTCGTTGTTATGGCTTTAAATCCGATAAAGTACCTTGTTGTTCCGAGGGTTGTGGCATCTTTCTTCATGCTTCCCATTCTCACGATCATTTCAGATTTCTTAGGTATATTAGGGGGGTATCTAATCGCCGTAAAATTACTCGATGTGAATGAAGGTGCTTTTCTTAACAGGATTTACAAGTATCTTGAATTCCAGGACATATACGTGGGACTTATCAAAGCAGCCTGCTTCGGTGTCATATTCGCCATCGTTTCATGCTACAAGGGATTCTATACGAGAGGTGGAGCTGAAGGGGTTGGAAGATCTACTACTCAAGCCGTTGTTGTCTCATGTGTGACAATACTTGTGGCAGACTATGTGCTAACCTCGCTTTTATTCTGATATGGGAGATATAGTCATACGCATAGTAGACCTTAAGAAGAGCTTTGAAAACCAGAAGGTTCTCGATGGGATCAATCTGGAGATAGAAAGGGGAAAGATCACCGTAATAATAGGGAAAAGCGGGAGCGGAAAGAGTGTATTACTTAAACACATAATAGGGCTCATGAAACCCGATAGTGGGGAGATATGGGTAGATGGTAAAGAGATTACGAGGCTTAAAGAAAGTGAGCTAAACGAAGTAAGAACGAGTTTTGGCATGCTCTTTCAGGAAGCTGCTCTTTTTGATTCTATGTCCATATGGGAAAACGTTGCCTTCCCTCTTTTAGAGCGGACAAAAATGAAAAAGGAAGAGATAAAGAGGATAGTGGATGAGAGATTAGAAGAGGTCGGTCTCCTCGAACATGGGGATAAACTCCCGAGTGAGGTATCGGGAGGGATGAAAAAAAGGGCAGGTCTTGCAAGGGCATTGGTTCTCGATCCACCTATAGTCCTTTTCGATGAGCCAACAAGTGCACTCGATCCTGTTATGGCTCTTACAATATCGGACCTCATAAGAGAGACTCAGAGAAAGCTAAAGAAGACCTATGTGGTCATAAGTCATGATATAATAGGCATGTTCAGGATCGCTGACAGGGTTGCTATGCTAAGTGGAGGAAAGATAATAGCATATGGGACACCGGAAGAGATAGCCTCAAGCAAGGATCCAGAGGTTTTGGAATTCCTTGAAGCCTCAAGAATAAAAGAGATAGGAGGTCAAGATGAAAAAGAATAAGATGAGTCCTGAAATAAAAGTGGGGATCCTCGTTCTTTTTGGCATACTCCTTCTTTTTTATATGTCTTTCAAGATAGAGAGGTTCGGATTTTTGAAAGAAAAGGGTTATGAGCTTACCGTATTTCTTGATAATGCATCCGGAATCGATCTCCGTACTCCGGTCCAAATCTCAGGAGTCACAGTTGGAAAGGTAAAAAGTGTAAAACTCGAGGGCTTTAAAGCAAAGGTAGTGATGCTCGTTAAAGAGGGGGTGAAGATCCCGAAGGATAGTGCTTGTGTAGTAAGGACACAGGGGGTTCTCGGAGATAGGTACATTGAGATACTGCCGGGTAAAGAAAAGGTCTACTTAAGTGAAAGAGGCATTATAGAGAATGTGGAGGTATACCCGTCCTTTGATGATATGTTCAAAAGGATAGACAGGGCTGCATCGAGTTTTGGAGATGTAATGGGTGAGCTAAAAGGTTTGATTGGTGAGAAGGAGAAGGTAAACCTGAAGGAGAGCCTAAAGAATATAAAGAGTGCAACTTCTGAGTTCAGTGAACTTATATCGAAAAATAAAGAGAGTATCCGGAGGGTCATATCTAATGCAGATGAGGCAGCAGAAGGGTTAAAAAAGATAGTGAAAGAGGTGGAGGAGGGTAAAGGGACACTCGGTCTTCTGGTGAAGGATGATTCTTTTTACAGAGATGCAAAGGATGCTATGGGAACAATAAAGAACATTGCGAAGGAGGTTGAGGAGGGAAAGGGTACACTTGGGAAACTTTTAAAAGACGATTCAATATACGTTGAGACAAAGGAGACCGTGAAGAATCTGAAAGAGATAGCAGAATCGGTAAATAAAGGTGAGGGAACCTTAGGAAAACTTACAAAGGACGAAGCCTTATACACTGAGACTAAAAAGGCCGTAAAGGACATCCAGAGGGCGTCAGAGGGAATCCAGGAGATGACGCCTGTTACGGTTCTCGGGACCCTTCTCGGGATTCTTTTTTAATGTTAAAAAGGGCAATACTCCTTCTTTTTTTGTTAGCCCCTTTCAAACTCTACCCATTTTGGCCTTTTTTTTACGAATTTGGGGAGGAAAAAAGAATCTTAGGCCCACTTATCTCTTTTAGTGAAGAAGACCGTAATGAGCTTATCATAAGACCCCTTTTATTTATACATGAGAAAAAGGACGGTGTCTTAAGATTCCCATATCCAATAGGCAGGTTCGGACCTCAAAAATCCTATTTCATTCCCATTTACATGTCTCATGAAAAAGATGAAGGAAGGAATTGCTCCTTTTTTCTTTTTTTCTGGGGAGAAGAAAATGGGGAGACCTACGGAGGTTTTTTCCCTTTTTATGGGAAGCTCAAAAATAGGTTTGGTAAGGATAGGATCGGTTTTTTTCTCTGGCCCCTCTATGGAGTAAGCGAAATTGGAGGGAGAAAAAAGGAGAATCTCCTTTGGCCCATCTTTTCCCTGTATAGTGGAGGAGAAAGGGGATACAAGGTCTTCCCACTTTACGGAGTAAGGGAGATCGAGGGAGTAAAAAGGTCTCAGTTTTTCCTTTGGCCATTTCTTTATATGGATGAGAAAGGTCTCGATACAGAAGATCCTATGAGATCCTTCTATCTTTTACCTTTTTATATTTCCGGGGAAAATAAATCGGGATCTTTATCTTCTTACTGTGTTCTTTTTCCGCTTTATTGCCGCTTCAAAAACCCGGAAAGGGTAAAAGTCTCGTATCTTTGGCCATTTATTACAAGATCAGAGGGAAAAGAAGAGGGGGTAAGTGTCTTTCCACTCTTTAAGAGGATGGAAAAAGAGGACTACATCGAGGAAGGATTGATCTGGCCTTTTCTTTACACTAAGAGGGAATCCTTGAAAGAGGAGAAAGAAGTGGATGTGAGGTTCCTCATGGTAAATAGATACGAAAAAAAAGAGGAGGAGCTTTATTTTAACATCTGGCCCCTTTTCGGATACGAGGCGAAAAATGGGGTAAGAAAATTGAGTCTTCCCTTTGTTTTCCCTTTCAGGTTTGAAGGCTTTCAGAAGATAATAAACCCTCTTTTTTCGATTTTCGAGTATAGAAGGGAGGGTGAGTGGGAAGGGTTGAACCTTCTTTACGGCCTATTCACCCATGAAAAAAGGGCCAAAAGCTCAAAGACTCGATTTGCCTTTCTCTTCGAATTAGAGAGAAAAGATGAAGAGACTGATTTCAGATTTTTTTCAGGGCTTATATCATTTCAGCAAAGGCCGAATAGATAGCCAAAACGTTCCCTGAACTTTTGAGGGCTCATATTAGCGGTGTTTGCGAGTTTTTCTATCCTTTCTCCCTCGAAGTCATCTTCTTCGAGTCTTATCATATACTCCCTTGCGACTCTATAAAGCTCGGAATCAACGTCGACTTTCCTTATCTTCACATTACCCTTTGAATCGAACATCTCAACGAATGGTACTGCCATTATCCTTCCTTCGTAGACAGTGATTATTGCGCCTGTTCCGCCTTTTATTAAATGATTTACAGCACCGTAACCCAAATCTCTCGTATATTCTATATCAAAGGGGATAGGATCTGCAGCTCTTAATTCGTATCCGATGTTCATTGAGACGATATTCGTGCTTATACCGCATTCCTTGAGATTTTCATTAACGAATGTTTTTAGAATACGGCCTAACTGAATGTCAGATAGTCTAATCTTTCCGGATATCTCATCTTTCTCGATGAATTCGATCTTTTGAAGTTCATCCATATCGAACTTCTCTGCGATCCCTTCTGCGAGTATTGCAACTCCATAAGATCTTCCCATAGAATATCTCTTTATTATTGACCCTGTAAGGATATCAGCCACCTTCCTTATTGAGAGTCTCTTTTCAGGGAACTCTTCAGGTATGAGTGTGACCGTTGCACCTGCTGCTTTTCCAATACCTAAGGCGAGATGCCCAGTGTGCCTCCCCATAGTTGTTATGAAATACCATCTGTCCATAGATCTTGCATCTTCCATTATATTTTTCACGAGTTCCACACCCACATGGCGCGCTGTCTGATAACCGAATGTGGAGAATCCTCCAGGAAGGGGGATGTCGTTATCTATGGTCTTTGGAGTGTGAACGATTGAGATCCTTCCCCTTGTTTCCCTTTCTATCCATGAAGCCATAAAAAGAGTTCCTTCCCCCCCTATGGTTATCAGATAGCTTATTCCGAATTCGTAAAGGGTTGAGATCAGGGTCTTAAACCTTTCCTGTACGTTTTCAGGTCTATCTCTTGATGTTTTTAGTATGGACCCACCTTGTGTGTGGATTCTTGAGACATCCTCGATTGTAAGGGGGATGAAGCTATCCTTCTTTCCCTCAAAAAGACTCTTGAATCCTCCAATAATCCCGTAGACCTCGAGGCCATGGTTTAGGGCCTCAATAGTTGCAGAACTTATTACCCCATTTATTCCCGGTGCGGGCCCTCCACCCACGACAAGTGCGAGCTTTTTTCCGCTCATCCTATTTCTTTTAATACATTTTCCCATCTTCCTCAAGCATTATTCTTTCTGGAACTGTACTTAAGACAGATCGATCTGTTATAGATATTGATGTGAAGCTCGGATTCCACTTGAGCATCTCGAAAGGTTTTGAGCACGCCTTTATGGAAGTAAAGAGGCTCGGTTGTGAATGTGTACAGATTTTTGTGAAGAATCCAAGATCATGGAACAAAAAAAGCTGGTCTGAAGAAGAGATTTATCTATTCAATGAAAGATTTTCTAAAATCCCGGTATTTTCACATCTTTCATACCTTCCTAACCTCGCAATGGGTAGAGAGAAGGACCTTTCTGGTTTTTTCGAGGAGATTGAACTATCCTTAACTTTAGGGATACAATCGATCGTTGTCCACTTAGGCTCTAATCCTGACAAAAAAGATGGATTAGAAAAGGCCTCCTCAGCGATAAATAGGGCCCTTGAGTTTTATCCGATAAACATCCTCCTCGAGAACTCTTCAGGTCAAGGAAATTCAATAGGAAGCAATATTGATGAAATTTCAAGGATCTTCGAGAGGCTAAAAGTTATAGACAGGGTAAAGATGTGCCTCGATGTGGCCCATCTTTTTCAGGCAGGGATTGACATAAGGGACAAAACGATCTGGGAAGATTTTTTATCTTCTACTTACGAGGCTTTAGGCAACGAAAAAATCGGCCTCATCCATCTCAATGACTCAAAAACAGACCTTGGCAGTAAGATAGACAGGCACTGGCACATAGGTCTTGGAAAGATGGGGCTTAATACGTTCTCCCACATAATTAACGAACCAACATTTAGGGATCTATGCGCCATTATGGAGACACCTGAGATGGGAAAGATGGACCACGTAAATATGATGACCGCAAGATCTTTACTTCTTCCTCTGATGCCTCATTCTTTTTCTTAGCTTACGGTACTTGTGTTTTCTCATCTTTTTCCTTCTCCACTTAAGGACACTACCCATTCTTCACCTCATCTTTTGATCATAAACTGATCTTTTATCTGCCCATTGAGATCAAAAACTGAAAAAATATATCTATCCTCAGCTTTTTTTGCAAGGGTATAATGGTGGAATCCACCATATTCCTCAAGGCCAACTAAGAGCTCTGAACCTCCACCCCCAGTTGTTACGTATGTTAAACCTTCCTTCGAAATTCTTGAGTATATATGCTCATGTCCTGAGAAGACGCACAGGACCCTATTTTCAACGAAAGTTCTATGGAGGGCATCCCTTTCCTTTGGGAATCTGTCGAGGCAGAATGACCTCCCAAAAATAGTCGGGAAAAGGCTTCTGTGGAGAAAAACGAACTTGAAGGGATGATCCTTTTTTAGCTCCTCCTTCAACCAGTGGAGTTGTTTCGGTCCTATGCGTCCTTCCTCACCTGGCATCTCTGTGCAGAGTAGGAGAAAGAGGGTATCCCCAGACTCTAAGGAGTAGTAAGGTGGCCTTTTTATCTTTTCTTTGTAGATCTTCAAAGATCTCGGTGAATTTATGTCATGGTTTCCAGGTGCTATGTGGAACTCGAACTGATCTTTTGTAAGTTCAAGAAACCTATCCCACTCTTTTTCAGAGCTGGGGTTATGAACCACATCACCCGTGTGGAAGAAGGTTTTCACGCGTAATTTCTTTAGATGGCCCAGGAATTTAAGAAAGACTGTCTCATCTTTTCCAATGGAGGTATCTCCTATTATGCCGAATGCAGAATAGTCCTCTGATCCGAGAACGAACGGAAAAAGAAGGCAGAAGGATAGGATGAAAAAAGCGAGGGACTTTCCGATTTTTGACATTACGTTAAAGGGATCTTATTTCCTGTCTTAAAAAGACAATGTAAGAGACTGCAAAGCAGCAACTTGTTATGGCTATGATCGAAATGATGTACGGGATCACGATCAATAAACTTTGAGATATGGGTAAAGGACCTGAAAAACGTTCTATGGAGAGCTTCTCAAAGGGACCCATAAGCACGTAGGCTCTCGTTGTCTTTTTTGTAGGATCTATGATCGTAGAGGAAGCTTCAGAATAAAGGGACACAGGGGAGACGAGGGAAACGGATCTCTGGATGGAGAGCTGTTTGAGGATGATCTCTGTCTTATCAGACTCAGTTTGGGGAATAAAGGATTTTGCCGCTATCCCCGCACCGAGGGGGACAAAAAAGGTAAAAAATATCCAGGCTGCAATAGATGCGAGGGCAGAGGTAGTCACACTCCTAAAAAGTATGGAAAAGAGGATGGCTATTCCAAGCCAGAAGGAAATGTAAACTATGCTTATGATGAGATATATTAGGATTCTCAGTATCTCATCAAGCCCTGGAACAACCCCTACCACCTTTAGTCCCAATCCTGTGATTACAAGAACTATTGAGGTCATCATTATGCTTATTGTTACGACTCCTGCAAGGAACTTCCCGTTTATAACCGCATCTCTGTATATTGGCTGTGAGAGCACCCTGCTTAAAGTTCCCTCATTCTTCTCCCTGTTTATCAAGTCAAATCCGAGAATAACCCCTATTAGGGGACCGAAGAAGGCGACAAACTGAATAAAGGAAAAAAAACCTCCTGAAGACATAAAAAGGAGGAGAAAAACGTATTTAGGCTTAGCCATCCCGGAAAGCTCTTCTCTCACACTTACACCAACCATGTATGTTATAAGTAAACTCACCATCCAGATAAGGGAAAATATTATGAGGAACCTATAGCTTGAAAAATGATCGGACAGCTCCTTCTTGAATATGACTTTTAATCCACCCATTTATGCCTCCAGGAAGTACCTCATGTAAATCTCCTCAAGGGTATACTCACTTTCTCCTATCCCGAATTTCTCCTTTGCAAGATCATCTATTTTCCCCTGTGCTACCATCTTACCCTTTATCATTATACCTACCCTGTCGCATAGCTTCTGAACCATCTCGAGATAGTGGGAACAGAGTATTATGGTTATGTTTCTCTGCTTTCTAAGCGTATCTATGAGCTCGATCATCTTAGATGTCGCATCAGGATCAAGTCCAAGTGTTGGTTCGTCGAGGAAAGCGAGCTTTGGTTCTTTTATCAAAAGCTCAGCGATTGCAAGTCTCTGCCTCATCCCCCTTGAGTAGGCTCCAATCTTCTTCTTCGCGTCCTCTAAGAGTCCAACTGTTTTAAGGGCCTCGCTTATTCTCTCTTCAAGCACAGCTCGAGGTATCCCGTTTAATTCCCCTATGAACCTTAAGCTCTGGATCGCATTCATGTCATTGTAGAACCCCACATTTTCTGGCATATAGCCGATCATACCTTTGACCTTTATGGAATCCCTTGTGGGATCGACCCCAAGTACCCTAACTTTTCCACTGGAAGGCTCTGTTAGCCCGAGTAACATGAGCAGGATAGTCGTCTTTCCCGCGCCATTCGGTCCGAGTAGACCGAATATCTCACCCTCATAAACGTTAAACGTCACATTATCTACAGCTTTTTGAGCTCCGTACTGTTTTGTCAGGTTCTGAGTCTCGATTACAATCTGAGGCATTCTACCTTCTCCCTAAGAATCTAAAAAGAACCATAAGTCCCACAATGACAAAAGCTATTATGCCCACGCCTAACCATCCCCAAACAGTCGCTGCCCTCACAGTTACGCGAAATTCTAAATTCTTAGATGTTCTTCCAGCATCTATATTCACTGTTACAGAATAATCTCCAACAAGTGCCTCCTCATATGGTGTAATCGAAACTTCGACCTGTTTTATCTGGTTTGGTTCAATTACAGCTATTCTTTCCGGGTTAAATTCGACTTTCCAGTTTTCCGGCTTGAAGGAAGTCAGGCTTACGTTGTTGAGTGTAGCGCTACCAGTATTCTTTATAAAGACTGTAACCACCGTTTTTTTACCCTGTCTGGCTTCAAGGCTCAAAAGTCCTGTTAGTGTTCCCGCATCTATGGCGTAAGTTCCTGTGAGAATAACGGTCAAAGGGATTTCGGCCTTCATCTCTCCATACGTGGCTCTTACGATCACCGGATAACTTCCAGGCTTAGCGTCCTTATATGGAGTGATTTCAACGGTTATACTCTGACTTTGCTTCGCTCTCAGTTTGAGACTCGATATGGTTTTATATTCGTAGGCTGGCTTGAAATTCACCTCCCAACCCTCTGGTACTTGGGCGGAAAGGTTGAATACCGCATCTCTGTCCAGTTTATTTTCTGCCTCTATTGAAAATTCGAATTTGGCGTCAGAGGGGCCTTTAAGAACAGGATATGAGGCACTTAACCTTATGCCCCTTGAAACCCCCTTTTCATATTCCCTAACTTTTACGACGATCCTCTGAGTAAGAACTATCTTTTCATCGAGGGTTTTTGCCTCGATCAAAAAGGGGTAATCTCCTGGTTTTACTGTTCTTTCTGGTTCTGCCTCGAATACCACAGTTTTTTCTTCCCCCCACGGAACAGAGACAGCAGTTACAGTAAAAGTCTCAGTTTTAAACCTCGTTCTCCAGTTTTCAGGTTTTGACGTAACTCTTAATGTCAAAGACTCTGTAGTTTTGCCTCTATTAAAAAAAGTGATATTCATGTTTACGGGCTCTCCCGGAGGAACCTCTATCCCGGGGAATTCAGCTGCCATAGAAAGTGCCCTCTCAGGCAATTTCTCATAATCCTCTGCCTTTTTCTTCGCCTCCGCAGAGAGGCAAAAAGAAGAAATGAAAAAGACGAGTAAAAAAACCGCAAAAATACTCATCAAAGCACGCTCCGCTTTTTTCACTTTTACCTCCTCCCTCTTTGTTTGATCTTTGATTTCCCCTTACGCTATATAATTAAATAATATCAATGTCAGGGTCATTTCAAGGCCTCTAAAGCCTTCCTATCAAAAAATGGATCCGCTCTGAGATCGAAGTAGCCAAAGTCTTGAGATCCTCCCCTAAGTTTTTCAGCTTCTCATCATCGAGAGAGTTCGCGAATCCCAGTGTGCAAACTGTGACAAAAGAACCTCCTGCATTCGGAACTAAAGTAGCACAGGCTCTTATGCCTTTTATGTACTCCTCAAGATCAACACTAAAACCCCTTTCTTTCGTTTTTAAGATCTCATCGATCAAGAGGTCAGAATCTACAATCGTATTTTCCGTGTATTTTGGTATCTTCATATCCTTGACCATACTTCTTATTTCCTCAACCTCGTACCTCGAAAGGTAGAGTTTAAGGAAGGCGGACGCTGTAATAGGAAAGAGGGTGTCAATCTTAGGTGAGACTTTCAGTTCTTTGTGTGCCTCTACAACATCTATCACCCTTATTTTTTCTCCCTCCTTAATCCCCAGGAATGTCGTCTCATCAACCTTCCTCACGAATTCTTCGATAATTGGTCTTGCGATCATCGTTAGCTCAAGCCACTTAAAGACCTTCTTGGAAAGTTCCATGAGGCCCTTTCCCACTACGTATCTTTTACTCCTTTTATCCTTTAGTACGAGTTGTTCCTCCTCAAGGGCCTTCAAAATGCCGTATGCTGTGCTTTTACTTATTGAGAGATATCTTGAAATCTCAGTGACATTCAGTGGACGATCCCTCTTCACTATGAGTTTTAAAATTCTTACAGCTTTTTTGATCGCGGGTGCACTATACATGTTGAAAAAGCTCTTATTTATACCATACACCCAGGCTTCGTGCAAAGGCAAAAAAGTGTTGACATAAAGAAAAGGAGAGGTATACGTTATTGATGTGAAAAAATTCTCATAAAAGGAGGGGCATGTGTTCAAAATACTCTCAAAAGAGACCCTCGCTCAGGGTACTGTTGTACACATGAGGGTTGAAGCACCCCTTGTGGCAAGGAAAGCAAGGCCAGGGCAGTTTATAATCCTTAGAGTTAACGAAGAAGGAGAACGTATCCCCCTTACGATGGCCCGTACTGATGCGGATCAGGGGACAATAGATATCATATTTCAGGTCGTAGGCAAAACAACGGCTCTTTTAAGCACAAAGAATGCGGGAGATTACATTCAGGACCTCGTGGGGCCCCTTGGAAGGCCGACTCATATCGAAAAAGTGGGAAGAGTTGCCTGTGTGGGAGGTGGAACGGGAATAGCAGTTCTATACCCTATAACGAAGGCTTACAAAGAAGCGGGAAATTACATACTATCTATTATTGGGGCAAGAACAAAGGATCTCCTCATTCTTGAAAAGGAGATGAAAGAGATTAGTGATGAACTTTATGTTACAACCGATGACGGAAGTTATGGAGAGAAAGGTTTTGTGACGGATGTTTTAAAAAGGATCTTAGAAAGCGAAAGTGGAGTGAAGCTCGTTATAGGCATAGGGCCTGTCCCTATGATGAAGTTCGTTTCAAAGCTCACGAAAGATTACAACGTTAAGACTATTGTGAGCCTGAACTCCATAATGGTCGACGGGACAGGCATGTGCGGAGCATGCCGGGTTACTGTGGGAGGAAAGACGAAATTTACATGTGTAGATGGACCAGAATTCGACGGCCACGAGGTCGACTTTGATGAACTTCAAAAAAGGCTTTCCGCATATCTTGAGGAAGAGAGGGTTTCAATGGAAAGATTTAAGTGTAGCTGTCAGAAATAAGGGAGGCCAAAATGGAGGAAAAGAAAAGAAAGGAAAAGATACCAAGACAGAAGATGCCCGAACAGGACCCGAAGGAAAGGATAAAAAACTTCAACGAGGTTCCCTTTGGTTATCCACCAGATGTTGCTCAGCTTGAAGCTGAAAGATGTCTTCAGTGCAAGAAGCCTTCCTGCGTTTTGGGCTGCCCTGTGGAAGTCGACATTCCCGGGTTTATCAGGCTTGTGAAGGAAGGGGACTTCGGAGGGGCAGCAAAAAAAATAAAAGAGAAGAATGCCCTTCCTGCTATATGCGGCAGGGTTTGTCCCCAGGAGGTCCAGTGTGAAAATAAATGCGTGCTGGGGAAGAAAGATGAGCCTGTTGCAATAGGGAGACTGGAGAGATTCGTTGCCGACTGGGAGAGAGAAAATGGAAAAATATCTATCCCGGAGATAAAGGAAAAAACAGGGAAGAAAGTTGCAGTTGTTGGGTCAGGGCCTGCAGGACTCACAGTTGCAGCAGACCTTATACTTCTTGGACACGATGTAACGATCTTCGAAGCGCTCCATAAGCCAGGTGGGGTCTTAGTATACGGCATTCCAGAATTTCGTTTACCTAAGAGGATAGTTGAGGCTGAAATAAACTACTTGAAGGCCTTAGGTGTTAAGATAGAGGTGAACTCCGTAATAGGAAGAATTAGAACAGTAGATGAGCTTCTCAAAGAGTACGATGCGGTATTTCTTGGACTTGGCGCAGGTCTTCCCCTTTTCCTCAACATACCTGGCGAGAATCTTTGCGGAATCTATTCCGCTAATGAATATCTTACCCGTTCCAATCTCATGAAGGCTTACCTTTTCCCTGAATATGACACTCCCATAAGCAAGGGGAAAAGGGTCGCTGTAATCGGTGCAGGCAATGTGGCGATGGATGCGGCAAGAACTGCCATAAGACTCGGTGCAGAAGAGGTCCACATAGTTTACAGAAGGGGTAGGGAGGAGATGCCTGCCAGAAAGGAGGAGATCCACCACGCGGAAGAGGAGGGGATCATATTTGATCTACTTACAAACCCGGTGAGGTTCATAGGAGATGAGAGGGGTTGGGTGAAAGAGATGGAGTGCATAAAAATGGAGCTCGGTGAGCCAGATGCCTCTGGTAGGAGAAGACCTCACCCGGTTAAGGGGTCAGAATTCAGGATGCCTTTCGATCTCGTTATAGTCGCTTTAGGTACCGCAGCTAACCCCCTTCTGACCCAGTCTACCCCGGGGCTTGCCCTAAACGAAAGGGGATATATTATTGCGGATCCGGAAACCGGGAAGACTAAGAAAGAGAGGGTGTGGGCAGGAGGTGACATTGTCACGGGGGCTGCAACCGTTATTCTTGCGATGGGTGCGGGAAGGAAAGCAGCGAGATCTATCGATGAATACTTAAGGACTGGAATATGGTAGTATAAAGCCAGAATTTGAAGGTCCTTCTTGTCCAGCCTCCCATTGAAGATTTTTACACGACAAGAGTAAGGAACTACCCCTTAGGATTACTTTACCTCGCAACAAAAGTAAAGGATCTCTGCGATGTAAAGGTCGTTGATCTGAGGAAAGGGCGCATACAAGAAGCCTCTGAAAACCCTTTTCCAGAACTTTCCGAGTATTTTAGAAAAGAATCTCACACCCCTTTTTCACTTTTCAAAACTTACAAAAGGTACGGTCTGAATATAAAGGAGATTGAGAGGATCATAATGGCTGAAAATCCTGATGTCTTATGTGTTTCATCCCTATTTTCCGCATATGTAAGGGAGGCGCAAGAAGTCGCAAGGTGTGCCAAAGAAGTAAAAGAAGGGATTGTAACCGTATTGGGTGGTCATCACGCGTCCGCCCTCCCTGATCATTTAATGAAAGACATTTGTGTGGACTATGTGATAAGAGGGGAGGGGGAGACGCCGTTTTTAGAACTTTTAACTTCACTTATAGGTAAAGGGTCAAAGAGGGTAAATGAAATCGTAGGATTGTGCATGAGGGAAAAGGGAAGAATACATGTTTCAGAGAGGATAAATTATGAAGTGGAAATAGATATGATACCTGAGCGTAGATTCATAGAAAAAGAGGATTACAGGATAGGAAAAAAGCATTACGCATTCATGATCACATCAAGGGGGTGCCCTAACTTTTGCGCATTTTGTTCCAGGATGCCCGTACCGTACAGGGAAAGATCCTTGAAATCCGTTGGAGAGGAGATAGAAAAATTAAAGTCCCAGGGCATAGAATGGATAGACTTTGAAGACGATATGCTTATAAACGAAAGAAAACGCTTCCTACAAATTCTCCGCATCCTTAAAGGGAAAGACTTTGCCCTTTCCGCCATGAATGGCTTATATATTGAGAGTCTTGATCGAGAAGTTCTTAAAGAGATGATAGATGCGGGATTCAGAAAGGTGAACCTGTCTATAGTCGATCTTTCCCCTTCTGTTCTCAAAATGCAGGGAAGGAAGATCCCGGCAAACTTTTTCGAGATTATCTCCTGGGTCGAGTCCTCCGATCTTAACATGGAGATCCACTTTATAGTGGGCCTGCCCAATCAGAAAAAGGAAGATGTTCTAAAAACCGTGTCCTACCTTTCTCAGCGAAGATGCCTCCTCGGCCCAAGCATTTATTATCTTTCGCCTAATAATCCCCTTGTGAATGACGTCCTCGGGGAGGACTGGGTTCAAAAGACCCGTTATATGAGATCGAGCATACTTCTTCCCGTGACAAAAGAATTTTCCCGCCAATCTCTTTTTACATTTATGAAACTTATAAGGTTAGTAAATTTTCTGAAAAGGATGGTGGATGAAAGAAGGTCTGATATTTCCCTACTGGATTTGGGTCTTTCTCGAAAAGAGGATGATGAGATATTTAAGACCCTCGTAAGGGAAAAGCGTTTTATAGCATACGATACAGAGAAAAAAGAATTCTTTGAGGAGAAAGTGGAAAGAGAGATAGTGGAAGATTTCTTTAACGAAATGGAAGGGAAAAAGATAAAAGGGTATAAGACGCCATTCGTCGTCGAATTTCGCACGAGATGATGGAAAAAAAGCGCAAAAAATCACCCATAAGTAATGGATGTCTTCTTAAAGGGAAGGAAGTTTTCAGTTTACAAAATGCGAGGTTATCTATTAATATTTTTAAAGCTGAAGAGGGGAGGATCTTATATGTTCTTTACAGCGAGTTTTGAGGACATAAAGAGGGGAAAGGTTACGGATCTCTACTTTGTGAATACCCTTGAGATACTGAAAAAGAAGAATCTGGATAGACACGTAAAAGCTGAGATAATAGCGAAGAGGCTTCCTTACGGGGCAAAATGGGCGGTCTTTTCCGGTTTGGAGGAGGTAGGTAGGCTCATAGAGGGGATGGATATTAGAGTGAGGGCTATGAGGGAAGGGACCATATTCAGGCCCAACGAGCCAGTAATGGAGATAGAAGGGATGTACACGGAATTCGGAATATATGAGACCGCAATCCTGGGGCTTTTATGTCAGTCCTCAGGGGTCGCAACAAAGGCAGCGAGGTGCAAGAAGGCAGCAGGTGAAAAACCAGTTATCAGCTTCGGTGCGAGGAGAATACATCCGGTTATAGCGCCAATGGTTGAAAGAAGCGCTTTCATCGGTGGTTGCGACGGGGTCTCAGTAGTTTATGATGCTGAGATGCTAAAAGAAGAACCGATGGGAACGATGCCCCATGCCCTCATTCTCCTTTTCGGAGATACGGTGGAAGCGACTCTGGCATTCGACGAAGTTATTGATAAAAAGATAAAGAGAATATCGCTGATTGACACCTTCATGGATGAGAAAACCGAAGCAATAAGAGTGGCAGAGGCTTTAGGAGATAGGCTCTTTGGCGTGAGGCTTGACACTCCTTCGTCGAGAAGGGGAGATTTTCTTAAAATCCTTGAAGAGGTAAGATGGGAGCTTGATATAAGGGGATTTAGGAATGTGAAAATCTATGTGAGCGGTGGTCTCGACGAATATAAGATCCTCGAGATGAATAGATTCGTTGATGCCTATGGGGTTGGCACTTCCATAACCAACGCAAAGGTCATAGATTTCGCGATGGATATAGTCGAGATAGAGGGAAAGCCAGTAGCGAAGAGGGGGAAGATGTCAGGATCGAAGAGGGTTCTTAGATGTCCTTCCTGTTTTGAGGACGTAATCTATCCACTATCGCAGGGGGGGGATCTCAAATGTAAATGTGGTAATGATATGAAAGATATCCTCGTCGATTGGTATGAGAAAAAGAGTTTCATTCATGGAGGCGAAAAACCCCAGAATATAAGGGCCTATGTTCTCGAGCAGCTATCCCATTTTGAGCTTTAACCTAAAGTACTGAAATCCGTACTTTTTCTTCTGACTTCTTCGCACCTATGTACCCAAGAAGGTATGCCTTCTCTCCCTTTAACCTCAGAGAATCGATTATGGATGCTCCTTCTTCCCTTTTTGAAATAAGGATAAAACCGATCCCCATATTGAATGTGGAAAACATCTCCCTGTAGGATAGCCCGCCAACATCCTTAAGTAACTTAAATATGTAAGGGATCGATCCCCTATGTATTTTTATATCAGCAAAAAGTCCTTCAGGAATAATCCTTTTAAGGTTCCCGTATATGCCTCCCCCTGTTATGTGGGCCATCCCTTTTATGCTGTGTTTTTTCAGAATGTGGAGAACAGAATCAACGTAAATCCTTGTTGGTTTTAAAAGTTCCTCCCCAAGGGTCACACCGAGTCCTGGGATCTTTTGGTTTAAGCGCATCTTTTTTACCTGACGAAGGAGTTTCCTCACCAATGAGAAACCGTTGCTGTGTAATCCACTCGATGATATCCCTATTATCGCATCACCCTCTTCGATAGCACTTCCATCTATGATCTTTTCCTTTTCAACAACCCCTATGACGAAGCCAGCAAGATCATATTCGTCATTTTTGTACATCGATGGCATCTCAGCTGTTTCCCCTCCCACGAGGGCACAGTTTGAGATTTTACAACCCTCGCATATTCCCCATATGACATCCCTGTATACATCTTCTTTGAGTCGGCCACAGGCGAAGTAGTCGAGAAAGAAAAGAGGTCTTGCACCGTAGGTGAGGATGTCATTTACACACATTGCGACAAGATCTATCCCCACCGTGGTATGCCTTTTCATCTTTTGTGCTATTTTCAGCTTCGTTCCAACCCCATCTGTGGAAGTAACGATAACCGGGTCTTTGTAATCTTTGGGAAGGCTAAGGAGTGAGGCAAAGCCGCCTACGGGGTTAAGTACGTAAGGACTAAATGTCTTTTTGATCTCCTCTTTTAGTTCCCCGATTAGTCTCTCAGCTTTTTCAACATCTACGCCCGCATCCTTATATGTGATCATAGCTCCTCTTTTCTATCGTCCATTTCAGTAATCTCTCATACATTTACCCTTTCTTAACGAGCGATAAGTGAGAAGAAAAGCACTTACAGATATCGCAACTCCGAATAGTTCCACAAAAAAATTCTAACAATTGAAAGGCAAGAGGTGCAACTATTTTAAAACCTTTTTCCCATAATGAAAATGGTACAGAATTTTGTTGCAAATTGACTCGCACAGGTATTATAAATAAGACCTCGCGCTAAAATTCAAAAAAGCGAGGAGGAAGATCATGGCAAAACCTATGGAGATGTATAAGTGGCAGGACCTAAATATTGGATGCGTAATAGACGAGCCCGGAAATTCGGTTGATTACAAAACTGGAGACTGGAGGACCCTGAAACCTGTGACAGACTATTCGAAATGCACAAAGTGTGGCCTTTGCTGGCTTTTTTGTCCCGACAACGCAATGAGACCTAAGGAAGAGGGATTTTTCGAAGCTGATCTGAATTACTGCAAGGGGTGCGGGATATGTGCTGAGGAGTGTAAATTTGGTGCAATTGAGATGGTGGAGGACAAAAAATGAAAAAAGTAACGGGAATTGAGGTATCACTTGCAATCGCCGAAGCTGCAAAGCTCGCAAGGGTAGAAGTTATATCTGCCTATCCAATCACTCCCCAGACCCATATTGTTGAACATTTAGCTGAACTCGTTGCGAATGGAGAACTTGAAGCGGTTTATATCAATGTGGAGTCAGAACATTCGGCCCTTTCAGCATGTGTTGGAGCAGAGGCCGCAGGGGCAAGGACATTTACTTCCACTTCTGCTCAGGGACTGGAACTGATGCACGAGATACTCTTTATAACCTCGAGCTTAAGGCTCCCAGTCGTAATGGTTCTGGTAAACAGGGCACTTTCCGCTCCTCTTTCGATCTGGTGCGACCATTCCGACGTGATGGCTGCGAGGGACTGTGGCTGGATCATGCTTTTCTGCGAGAATGGCCAGGAGGCAGTAGATTCGGTCATAATGGCTTATAAAATAGGGGAGGACAGGAGGGTTCTACTACCGGTCATGATAAACATAGACGGTTTCACCTTGAGCCATGTTATAGAGCCCATAGAGTTCCCGGATCAGGAACTTGTCGACAGTTTTCTCCCGCCTTATGAGCCCCTCTTCAGACTCGATCCAGAAAGACCTGTGACTATGGGTGCATATGGGATGCCAGAAATCTACACAGAGGCAAAGTATGCCCAGGAGGAGGCTATTATCAATTCAAAGGCGGTTATAAAGGAAGTTATGGAGGAATTCGGAAAGAGATTCAAAAGGAGTTACAGAGTAGTAGAGACCTACAACATGGAAGGGGCTAAAGCCGCATTTATCGCCTTAGGTTCCATATGCGAAAACATAAAAACAGCCATAGATCTATTGAAAAAAAAGGGTATAAATGTGGGGCTTATAAGCCTGAGACTTTTTAGACCCTTCCCTTCTGAAGAGCTTGAAGAGGCACTTACAAATGTGGAAAGGCTGATGGTCGTTGAAAGGGCCATGCCACAGGGTTCTATAAATGGTCCCTTATACAACGAGATCTCCTCATTCGCTTTTAGTAAAGGGATGAACATAAAAATCGAAGACTACATAGCTGGTCTCGGTGGAAGGGATGTAGAGCCTCATGAGTTCGTGAATATTGCTTTAAATCCTTTTAAAAGAGAGGGAAGAGAAAACTATAGGGTTATAGGGGTGAGAGGATGAAGATATTCAAAACGTTAGAAAAATACATGGAAAAACCGGAAGATGAATTTATCGCACCAGGACACAGGGCTTGTCAGGGATGTGCAGAGGTTCTCGCATTGAGGATGGCTTACAAAGTTCTTGGGAGAAATACTATAGTTGCGATGGCAACGGGCTGTATGGAAATAATTTCTACTCCCCTTCCAATTACCTGCTGGAGAACTCCCTGGATACATGTAGCCTTTGAAAATACGGCGGCTGTTGCATCAGGTATTGAGAGCGGAATAAGGATCCTCATGGAAAAGGGAAAAATAGAGAAGAAGGAGATAAATATTGTAGGGGTCGCTGGAGACGGGGGAACGAGTGATATTGGACTCCAGGCCTTATCGGGCGCGCTCGAACGGGGAAATAAGATGATGTATATTTGTCTTGATAACGAAGCCTACATGAATACAGGGATTCAGAGGTCTTCTTCGACTCCTTACGGAGCATTCACAACAACGAGCCCACCAGGGAAAAAGAGTATAGGGCAATCCACATGGAAAAAGGACATGCCAAAGATCGCTGCTGCCCATAATATTCCGTATGTGGCGACTGCGTGTCCCTCTTACCCTTATGACCTCTTTAACAAGATAAAGAAGGCTAAAATGGCAAAGGGGCCTTCATATATCCACATACTCTGTGTATGTCCCACCGGATGGAGGATACCCTCTGAGAAGGCTATAGAGTATGGAAGGCTTGCGGTCCGCTCAGGTGTTTTTCCCCTTTACGAGGTTGAAAACGGAACGTATAAAATAACTTTTAAGCCTGAAAGCCTTATCCCCGTTAGCGAATACTTAAAAGGCCAGGGAAGATTCAGGCACCTAACGGACAGGGAAATAGATGAGATTCAAAAAAGGGTGAATAAAGAGTGGGAAAAGCTCAAAAGGCTCTGCGAAATCACTAATTCTTGATAAGAGTTTGCCTAAGGTGTATCATATGTATTAATGGATTCTTTTGAGGCCTTAGGGGGGTTTTTAAGAAGCAAAAGAGAAGAGAAGAATCTTTCTGTAGAAGAAGCAGGCGAAAAACTTTGCCTAAGAACCCCCATAATAGAAGAAATAGAGTCCGGGAAAGCGCATAACACCATTCCACCTGTCTACCTTTTCGGGTATATAAGGCAGTATTCTCGACTTCTTGGATGTGAGGAAGAGATAAGCTCTTTCCTTTCCGAATTGAAAAAAAGGACATGGGAGGGCATAAAATCTGACACACCGAGGGCGGAAATTGAAAAGCGTTCAATAAGATTTTCCCCTTATCTTCTTCTTCCTATGATTATTGCGGGGATTGTGGTTTTCTTCTTTGCTGAGAAGAAGATGGGCGAAAAGAGAATCCCACCAAGGGAAGAGGCAAAAATAGAGACGACCTCGGTGTCGGAAGTACCTCCTCTCATAGAAAAGAAACTCCTTATCACATGTCACGAGAGGACGTGGATAAGTGTAATAGTTGATGGGAAGGAGAAAAAAGAGTTCATGCTCAATCCAAAGGATGTCCTCGTGCTTAATGCGAAAGAAGGGTTTGACCTTTTAATTGGCAACGCGGGGGGGATAAAACTCTTTCTCAACGGGAAGGATTTGGGATTTTCAGGAAAAAGTGGGGAGGTAAAGAGGCTTAAGATCGAATAAAACGTCCTACGCGATCATCTTGCTCTGGGTTATCCTTTCCATTTCTTCAGTTGAGATATCGAAATTCGCATAGACCTTTTGCACGTCGTCGGAATCTTCCAGAGCCTCCATGATCCTCAGCATGTTTTCCGCATCTTTTCCCTCAAGCTTCACAAAGGTCTGTGGGATCATACTTATCTCAGCCACAATGTAAGGGATCTTGTTGTCATCGAGTAGCTTCTTAAATCTTTCGAAACTCTGTACGTCAGTGTAAACCTCTATCTCATTTTCGTCGACCTTTACATCCTCTGCTCCACCCTCAAGGGCAAGCTCCACGATTTTGTCCTCATCTACCGCATTTTTATCGAATGAGAAGAACCCTTTTTTCTGGAAAAGCCATGAGACACAACCCGCTTCTCCGAGGCTCCCATTCAATCTTGAAAGTATGTGCCTGATCTCCGCTGTCGTTCTCTTCTTATTGTCCGTCAGTGTCTCTATGAGGATAGCAACGCCACCTGGACCATATCCCTCGTATATGCACTCCTCGTAGTTCTCTCCGCCTTCTGCTGCTCCCAGTCCCTTTTTTATAGCCCTTTCTATGTTTTCTTTAGGCATGTTTTCAGCCTTCGCATGCTGGATTGCAAGCCTCAACCTTGCATTTGTCTCAGGGTTCCCCCCTCCGATTCTTGCGGCTGTCATGATCTCCCTTATGAGTTTAGTAAATATCTTCCCCCTCTTTGCATCCATCAGGCCTTTTTTATGTTTTATAGAGCTCCATTTGCTATGCCCTGACATTTTTCCTCCCGAATTTAGTGAAAGATCGATGGTGGGCAGTACAGGATTCGAACCTGTGACCTCTGGTATGTGAGACCAGCGCTCTGACCACCTGAGCTAACCGCCCACAGAAATAAAATACAATATTCCTCAAACTAAATCAATCGGAAGGACATCCCTTCCACAGCTTAACTTCCCTTTTTGCCCCCATGCGGAAAAGATCTTCCTCATAAAGACCCTTAAGAGCAAGCCAAAAAGCTTTGGCTGGGAGAGGAAAATTTTGAAGGACATCTTACTCAGTTCATCTCTCGTTACCCTCTCAAAAAGAGAGAGGAGCCTTTTATTTATAATTTTGATCAGAAGATCATAGTCCGTTTCGTTGAACATGTCGAGTATCCCTCGCACGATCGTATGGATTAGAAGCTCTTTCTCAAGGGACCTTAAAAGATCACGTGAGTCTTTTCTCCTAAGGATGATGTAAGAAGCAGAGATTCCACCTTTTAGTCCTGTAACAAGACCTCCGACAGTTGTGGCTTTCACCTGCGCTGCCGAATCTCCAGCCAAGAGAATCCGCCCATCACCTAAGCCGACCCTACTCTTTTTTAAAGTAGGTAGCGGAACATCTTCGCTATTCTGCCACATTCTTGGTCGCATGCCGTTTTTATTCATGAACGTAATCAAAAGGCGTTCTGCCTCTTTTTTACTCTGGCCGATTACACCGAGTACGGCTGATTCGTTACTTTCAGGAATTAGCCAGTAAAAGAACCTCGTAGTCGAGGGATCGAACCAGACGTGTACAGTACTTTTGTCCGTATTTTTCGGAAGATCTACCCTTGCCTGTGAAATCCCGACTGTGGTGCAGGGACGGTGAGAATCGAGACCCTGAACCCCATTTGCCATGATTGCATAATCAGCGACGATCTCTTCTAAGTTGCCATCAACTTCACAGGTGACCTTCACAAAATTTTCATGACGATCGACTCTTCGTACTCTGCGACCAAGAAAGATCTTTACCCCTTCTTCCTGTGCTTTTGTATAAAGGAGCTTCAAAAAATTTCGCCTCTCTATAACAAGATCAGCCTTTGATAAGGGGATATCGACCCTTCTGTTCTTAGAGATTAATCGGAAATTTTTTATATCGTTGAGTATTGTTTCGGAAAAATCAAAATCTATTAAACTCTCAATCGCGCAAGTGACTATGAGAGTTCTTTCTAAGGGTTCGAAATCCTTTTGGGCCTCCAGTACTTCCACAGGAACACCATTTTTTGCGAGGTTGTAGGCAGCGATTAAACCTGCCGCAGATGCCCCAACAATTGCAACTTTCGGAGGACCCATCCCTTTTTTCTCCTTATACTTGCACTTTTTATTCTTATGTTTCGACCTTTTTTAGATCATGAATCGTGTATCATACTAACAGTCGTTTTGCAAGGAAAAAGTCGGTTCCATTCAAACTCCCGTAGAGAGAGAACGAGAGGACACTATATTTCCCTTGACAAACTAAGGATACTTTTTTAAAAATACGAGACGTTCAAGAACGGAAAAGTGGCTTTCTCTCTAATACTCAGATCTTTGTGAAAGGGTGGGGAGTTTGTAGAAAGTGTTACTCTCAGAGTCAGAAAAGCAAGAAAAGGTCCCATAGATGTGAGCCTATTCGGCGAGGAGAAGAGGGATCTCGATGAGCGGATACCCGGATGAAGAAATTAACCTATTAGACTACATAAGGGTCATAAAGAAACACAGGAATATACTTTTTTTGATTGTACTTGTGACCGTATTTACAACTGGAATCGTTTCCCTCCTTATGACCCCAATATATGAGTCAAAGGTCATCCTTGCACCTGTTACTCCAACTTCTCCCTCACCGTTTGCAAGCCTCGCCCAGCAGTTCGGTATGAGCCCCTCTTCCCCTCCTATAGTCACTGATATTGTTGCGCTTTTAAAGAGCAAGCTTTTAAGGGAAAAAGTCATAGAAAAATATGGACTCCTTACTTACTTTGTGAAAAATCCGAGTAAAAAAACTCCTGAGGAACTTATCTGGGATGCCTTAAGAGCACTTGATGATTCTCTGAACGTGAAGTATATCCAGAAGGACAATGTGATAGAGATCTCCTTCCAGCATAAGGACCGGGTATTTACCGCTCAATTTTTGAAGAATCTTATAAACGAACTGAACGAACATATGGTCTCAGAGGCAAAGAGGGTAGCTGAGACGAACAAGAACTACCTCGTTAAGGAGGTGGAGAAGACAGGAGATCCATTCATAAAATCTAACATATACTCCCTTATCGCCCAGCAGATCCAGGCATCCATGATGGCAGAGGCAAAGGAGAACTTTGCCTTCAAGGTCATAGACCCTCCCAAAGTCCCGGATAAGAAGGCAAAGCCAAAAAGGATTCTTATGGTTGGAGTCTCCTTTGTGGTCTCTATCTTTTTTGGCCTTATCGTCGTATTCTCTAAGGAATACTTTGAAAAGATGAGAGAAAGAACCGAAGAAAAAGGGGTGGAAGGATGAAAAAGGTCTCACTCTATTTTATGCTTTTACTTTTGCCGCTTGCCCTTTTCGCCCAGACCCAAGGCCTTCAGCCACAAGCTCAGCCACAGGCTCCCCAGGTTCAGGCTCCGGAGGCACCACAGGTTCAACCCCCGCAGCTTCCAGCCGAGGCTGGTGCGGCTCTTGAAAAGCTTACACCTGAGCAGAGGAAAGCGGTCGAAGAGGTGACAAAAGAAAAGGGGCTTACAAAAGAGGCAATAGAGATCTTGAAGACGAGGCCAGAGTTTAAGGGTCTCAGTCCGGAGGAGGTCCTGAAAGGAAAGGAGATGCTCGAAAAGAAAGAGGAGAAAAAGGAGATTTCTCTTCCGGAGAAAGTGACTATAGGTGCTGAAAGGGAGGTGGGCTCCCTTTTTGATAGATACAGGCTCACAGGGGAATATCAGAAGATAGAGACGAAGCTCAAACCTTTTGGGTACGAGTTTTTCAAAGAGGCGGCTGTAAAGGTCATAACAGAAAGGAAGGACCTTCCAGTACCGGCAAAGTACATAATCGGGCCAGGAGATGAGGTGAGGATTCTTTTCTGGGGAAGGGTAAATGCGCAGTACAACCTTACAGTGGACAGGGACGGAAAGATCACAATTCCTCAGGTCGGTCCTGTGACAGTAGCAGGTATGACATTCGAGGACATGTCTAAGAAGTTGATTGAGCTCTCAGAGCAGATGGTGGGAGCAAACATAGATGTGACCTTAGGTTCTCTCAAAACCATACCAATATTCGTGCTTGGTGATGTAAGGCGGCCAGGGGCATACATGATAGGTTCTTTTGCCACAATCACAGACGCCTTACTCCTTGCAGGCGGTCCCAACGAAATAGGATCGATGAGGAAAATAGAGTTGAGGAGGAAGGATAAGGTATTCACAACCCTCGATCTCTACGATCTGTTCCTTAAAGGGGACAAATCTAAGGATGTGATCCTTCAGGCTGGAGATATAGTCTTTGTGCCTCCCTGTGGCCCGCTCGTGGGGATTGCAGGGAATGTGAAGAGGCCTGCAGTATACGAGCTTAAGGACAGGTTCGACCTTTCCCATCTCATAGAGATGGCAGGAGGCCTTATCCCTACAGGTTACACCCAGCAGATACAGGTTGAAAGGGTCATAAAGCACGAAAGACAGATCGTCCTCGACGTGGATGCGAGGGATCCGGGAAG
>Ga0209225_1000074_pt1 | contig 105765 bp, 106 predicted proteins | sample WasSprMetagenome_FD_184732 | JGI IMG/M metagenome (GOLD analysis project Ga0209225, IMG submission 184732) | Sulfidic aquatic microbial communities from Washburn Spring, Yellowstone National Park, USA - WS (SPAdes) (version 3) | ecosystem: Environmental > Aquatic > Thermal springs > Hot... | reverse complement strand
GTTAGTGTCTGGAGCCTGTCTTGCCGACTTCGGTCTCAAAGTCGCCTGCGTTGATGTAGACGAAAAAAAAATAAAAGCTCTTAAAGACGGAATTATACCATTTTATGAGCCGGGGTTAGAAGACTTAGTAAAAAAGAATGTAAAGGCCGGTCGCCTTACTTTCACCACTAATCTTGCTGAAGCAGTAAAGAACTCCTTAGTAGTCTTTATTTGCGTTGGAACACCACCCTTGCCAGACGGTTCTTCTGACCTTTCCCAGATTAAAAGTGTAGCCTTAGCTTTAGCTGATGTTCTTGATGACTATAAGGTTATTGTTACCAAAAGCACTGTCCCAGTGGGGACAAACCGTTGGATCAAGAGGCTGATAGATGAGAACAAAAAGGTAAACGTGGAGGTTGACATCATTTCAAACCCCGAATTTTTGAGAGAAGGAAACGCCGTAGAAGACTTTATGCGACCTGACCGGGTGATTATCGGGGGTGAAAGCGCTCATGCTATTGCCATAATTAAAGACATTTATCGCCCGCTTTATCTTGCTGAGACACCTTTTATCATCACTAATCTTGAAACAGCAGAGATGATAAAGTATGCATCTAATGCATTCTTGGCCTTAAAGATCAGCTTTATCAATGAGGTTGCAAATTTTTGCGAAAAAGTCGGAGCTGATGTTACAGTGGTGGCTAAAGGCATGGGGTTAGACCCAAGGATAGGGCCAAAGTTTCTAAACCCAGGACCCGGATTTGGTGGTTCTTGTTTCCCAAAGGATGTAAGCTCTTTAATTCATCAGGGGAGACAGGTTGGCTCTCCGTTTAAACTCCTCGAAGCCGTGCTGGAAGTAAACGAAAGACAAAAGCTTAGAGCTATTGAAAAGCTTGAAGCCCTACTTGGAGACCTAAATGGAAAAACCATAGGCATCCTTGGGCTTACCTTTAAGCCAAACACAAGCGATGTAAGAGAAAGCCCTGCCTTGAAGATAATTCCAGAGCTCTTAAAGAAAGGAGCAAACGTTAAGGTTTATGACCCAGCAGGGATGGAAGAGTTTAAAAGAGCAGCCCCGAACTTGTCAATTGAATATGCTAAGGACCCAGAAGCTTGCGCCGAAAAAGCAGATGGACTGCTAATCCTTACAGAATGGAATGAATTTAGGTTCCTTGACCTAAAAAAGATAAAAAGTCTTATGAAGACGCCTGTTTTGGTTGACATGAGAAATATTTACGACCCTGATATCGTTAAGAAGCTTGGTTTTCGTTATTCAGGAATCGGAAGAACTTAAAGGTCTAACTCTTGAACAAAGGGATTGAACTGCTTTTCTTCAGCTATCGTGGAAGTGGGCTTTGGTCCGTAGTCATGTCCGGGATAAACTATGGTATCATCGGGTAAAAGAAAGAGCTTGTCCCTGATGGAATGAAGCATCTGCAAATAATTTCCACCCGGTAGGTCCGCCCGGCCAACGCCCTGCACAAATAGAGTATCTCCAGTAAATACTGCCTTCGAATTTTTGGCATACAAACAGGATGAGCCCGGAGAATGACCTGGTGTATGAATAACCAATAAAACCTCATCCCCAAGGGTGATCTCAAATCCGTCCTCATAAACTGCGTCAGCCCGGGGATTTGCTGGAAATCCCCAGTTTTTAAAAACAGAAAAATTCTGAGGGTCTCTAAAGAAGAGCTCATCTGCCTTGTGTAGAATAAACGGTGCCTTAAGAAATTGTCTTAGGTAGTCTACACCAAGAAGATGGTCAGGATGCCCATGCGTTCCAAAGATGAACTTAACTCTAAGACCATATTCTTGAACAATTTTTAATATTTGTGGGTCAGCATCGCCTGGGTCGATGATGATGGCTTCCTTGGTTCCTTCATCGTATACAATATAAGTGCAAACTTGGAAAGGACCTGTGATGAGGGTCTCAACTTTTAGCATGCTTTAAGACCTCGCTCGGAGGATGAGCTCTTTCATTTCTCTAACGGCTTCCTTTAAGCCCACAAAAATGGCTCTTGAGACTATGCTATGACCTATGCTAAATTCTTCAATTTCAGGAATTGCAGCAACAGGTCCGATGTTTTCATAGTTTAATCCATGCCCGGCATGGACAATAAAACCAAGGTCTTTAGCAAACCTTGCTGCGTTTTCTAGCCTTGTAAGCTCTGAAAGCCTTTTTTCTTCCTCTTCAGCGTCAGCATACATCCCCGTATGGAGCTCAACTATCTGGGCACCCGTTTTCTTTGCTAATTCAAGGGCTTTCTCATCTGGGTTTATAAACAAACTTACCTTTATTCCGCTCTTATTAAGCTCTTTAACTACTTTTTTTACCTCTTCAACTCTATCCTCAAGTTCGATACCGCCTTCTGTTGTTATCTCTTCCGGTCTTTCAGGGACTAAGGTTACTTGATAGGGTTTTACTTCTTTAGCAAATTTAATTAGGTCTTTATCTATGGCCATCTCAAGAATTAGCTTTGTCTTAATTATTTCTCGAATCAACCTCACATCACGTTCTTTTATATGTCTTCTATCAAGGCGGAGATGAACAACGATCCCATCAGCTCCTCCAAGCTCAGCTAATACCGCAGCATGAACCGGGTCTGGATAGTAGGTTTTTCTTGCTTCTCTTACCGTGGCTACATGGTCCACGTTTACGGCAAGCTTGGCAGGCATGTATTCCCTCCTTCTCAAAAATTTAAGGACCTCAGGGTCAGGATAAATTTTTTCCATTAAATTTATCTCATTTCTAAGCATTAGCCAAGGAGAATAAACTCCTTTTTCATGGTCATGACCTAAAAGATGAAGAAGCCCATGAAAACAAAGACTAAGAAGATAGGAATAAAAGTTCAGTCCATACAAACAAGCTTCTTCCTCAGCCTTTTCAACAGAGATAACTACATCCCCTAAGAAAAGCATGTTTTGCCCTTCCTCCACAGGAAAGGCTAAAACATTCGTTGGATAAGGGCGAAAAAGATATCTTTGATTAAGCTTTAATATCTCCTCATTGCTTACAAAGGTTAAAGAAAGAATTTTTTTCTTAATATTAAGAAGTTTAAAAGCATTTTGAAGATCTTTTTTTAGTTGTCTTTCAATTTTCTCTGGAAATTTGTTAATACCTTGATAATTAATGTAAATTTTCAAGGTGTTAACACCTTCTTAGCGAAGATTAGGTAGCCGGTGTGTGCAACCATCCTGTCTTCTGGTCTTAATCTCTCAGGATTAGGTTTATACCTTCTTACCAGGATCTCTAAAACCTCAACATCCTTAAAAGGTGAGCTTAAAAGATGGGTTAAAGTTTGGGACACTTGATTGGTTGTAGGGACAAGGACCCCAAGAGGATGACCAGGTTTTAAAGCCTCCCAGGCTGGTTTTAAAAGAAGCCAGGGTTCCCTAACATCTAAAAAGACAGCATCTACATTGGTTTCCTCAAAAGAGTCAACAACTTCTTTTAGCTTCAACTCTACTCTGTGGGCAAGACCAAATCTTTCAAGATTTCTTTTGGCAAGTTGAAAAAACCTTTCCTCCTTTTCATAAGTAATTACTCTACCCTCTTCTCCTACAGCATAGGCAAAGGCTAAGGTTAGAGCCCCTGAGCCTGTTCCGCATTCTAACACTTTTTTTCCGGGACCTACGTCGAGTTTAAGCAGAATGTACCCTACATCCTTGGGGTAGATAATCTGCGTTTGTCTTTCCACATTTTTAATAAAATCATAGATAGTTGGTTTAAGTATAAAATAAGAGGACCCCTTTTTACCAAGAACTTTATCCCCGTAGTCTTTGCCAATAAGGGAAGCTAAGTCTATAGCATCCGAGCTTGTGCTAAATATCTTTGGTTTTAGCTCAAGGAAGTATTTCTTTTCGCCATCAAAAAGTAAGATAAAATCACCTTGTTTTAGGGACATAAGAATTAGCGAGAGAAAAATACTTTATATGCAAGGTAGGTCATGTATAAATCTAAGACATGAGAAACTTCAAAGGGAGAATGCATGGAGAGCAAAGGTGGGCCAACATCAACGATATCCATCCCATACTGGGCAAAGTATTTAGCTACAGTACCTCCTCCTCCTTCATCAACTTTACCCATTGAAGCAACTTGATAGACAACCTTCTCCTCATCCCAGATTCTTCGTAGATAGCTTACATATTCAGCATGAGCCTCGTTTGCCATGTATTTTCCGCCATGCCCGGTGTAACGAGTTAAAACTACTCCATACCCTAAGCGGGCATCGTTAAGCTTATCGTGGACCTCAAGATAGTTTGGGTCAATGCCTGCTGTAACATCCGCTGAAATGGCCTTTGTCTTTTCCATAACCTCAAAAAAGACCACAGGGTCTGTAGGAAGTCCTTCCATCTTGATAAGATCATAGACCAACCTTTCAAACACCCTGCTTTTTGCGCTGGTGTTACCCTCTGAGCCGATCTCCTCTCGGTCTATAAACATGGCAAGAGAAGTATACTCAGGTTCTTTGACTTCAAGAAGAGCGGTTAAAGAGGTGTAAACGCATATCCGGTCATCCTGGCCGTAGCCCCCGATAAAAGCCCTATCTAAACCGATGAACCTTGCCCTTCCAGCAGGCACAGCACAGACCTCAGCTGAGGCAAAATCTTCTTCAGTAATGCCATACTTCTCAAAAAGAAGCTCTAAAACCCTTTTCTTAACCTTTTCTTTTTCTTCTTTCTTTTCTTCTTCTGTTTTCTTTGGTATTCCCCCAACGAGGATGTTTAGATTTTCGGCAAGAATTGCTTCAGAAAGCTTCTTTTCTTCCTGTTTTTTTCTAGCAAGATGGGGAAGAAGGTCGCAGATGGTAAAAAGGGGGTCGTTATCCTCTTCTCCGATGATTACTTTTACCAGGGTGCCATCCTTCTTTACCACAACCCCATGAAGGGCAAGGGGCATAGCTACCCAATGGTACTTTTTTATACCCCCGTAGTAATGAGTTTTAAGAAAGGCAAGGTCAAAGTCCTCAAATAAGGGGTTAAGCTTTAGGTCAAGCCTTGGGGTGTCTATATGAGAGGCAATAATCCGTAATCCTTCAGAAATTGGTCTTTTACCTTTTTTCCATAGGGCTATAAACTTATTTTTGTAGACAAAATAACCTTTTTCTTTGGCCCCTTCGCGAAAGCCTTGAGCCTCGGCTTTTTCTTTAATGTAATCTACGCTTTCCCTTTCGGTTTTCACCCTTGAAAGAAAGTCAATGTAATCCGTAGCGTAGGAAAAGGCTTTATCAACCTCTTCTGAGGATAGCATTTCAGCTACATGCTTTCTTTCAAGTAGAAGCTTTCCTTCAGCCATAGGATAGCTCCTCGTAATTTGGGTTCCTCCTTTGGAAAGGATGGAGATGAGGGGATTTGAACCCCCGACCTCCGGAGTGCGATTCCGGCGCTCTCCCGGGCTGAGCTACATCCCCATCTTTGCTTAAAGGTGCTATTGCGTTTGAGCCTGAGCTTTAGCCTTGTTTAGCTTTTGAAAGAGTTTAGAAATTTTATTTGCTGCTTTCTTCCAGTGGAAAATGCCCTTGCTTACCCCACGATGAAGAAGGCTCTGACAAACTCTAAGCTGAGCTTCTGCCTTCTCAAAGTCTTTAGCCTCAAGGTAAGCTAAAAATTTTTTAATTTCCGTCTTCACCCTTGTTTTGAAAGCTTTGTTCCTAAGCCTTCTCTTCTCGCTCTGCCTTAAAGCTTTTTCCGCTGACTTATGTTGAGGCACACCGATCCCTCCTTAAATTTTTATATCAAATTTACTACATATAACTATTATTGTCAACTTTTGAGGGTATGGTAAACTTGCAAAAGAAATGGGCGCAAATAGGATTGAAGTTGCCTTTAAACCTGGATTTCGAGTTGCCTTAGGTGATAAGTTAGCTAGAAAAGTAAAGCTACATCTTGGGCTACCTATAAAGAGTATCCATTTTATCAAAGTCTACTTAGTGGAAGGAGACTTTAGCCTCGAATTACTTCATGCCTTTGCAAGCTCAGCTCTTGCAGACCCGGTTATTCAATTCTATACCATCGGAAAACCTATAGCTAACGAGCTTCCTTACTCCTTTGATTGGGTGTTAGAAATAGGCTTTCGTCCTGGAGTAACCGATAACGAGGGAAAAGTTGCAGAGGAAGCGTTAAGCTACCTCCTTGGACGACCCCTAAACCCACTTACTGAAGGTGTATACTACGCAAGGCAATACCTTATTGAAGGTGCCCTTTCTTTTGAAGAGGTAGAAAAGATTGCTCGGGACCTTTTAGCTAACGAACTAATTGAACGATGGTTTATTCTGCCTGCAAGCGAGTACCAACAAAAAGGAATAACTTATCTCCCGCCACGAGTAACGGAGACCTCCCCCCCCATCGTTGAAACTTTCAACTTATCAAGCATGTCAGATGAAGAGCTGATGAAGCTATCTAAAGAGAGGCTCTTAGCTTTAAATCTTGAGGAAATGAAGACCATTCAGAAGTTTTTTGAAAAAGAAGATTTTATTAAGCTTCGACAAAAACATGGTCTTGACATAAGAATAACTGATGTTGAGCTCGAAAGCCTTGCTCAAACCTGGTCTGAACATTGTAAACACAAGATCTTTAACGCGAAGATCATATATAAAGACTTAGAAACCGGAGAAACCATTGAGATAGATAGTCTTTTTAAAACCTTTATTAAACGTGCAACTGAAGAGATAAGAAAAGAAAAGGGGGAAAAAGACTTCTGTCTTTCCGTATTTGTTGACAATGCTGGAGTTATAAAGCTAGATGAGGATTGGGCTTTAGCCTTCAAAGTGGAGACGCATAACAGTCCTTCAGCCCTTGACCCATACGGGGGTGCTTTAACAGGTATTGTAGGTGTAAACCGGGACCCTCTTGGCACTGGGCTTGGGGCAAAGCTTATATTCAACACAGATGTCTTTTGCTTTGCACCCCCAAACTGGGATAAGCCTCTTCCTCCTAGGATTCTTCATCCAAGACGAATTTTTGAAGGGGTTAGGGAAGGGGTGGAGCACGGGGGCAATCAAAGCGGAATTCCTACGGTTAACGGCTCAATCGTGTTTGACCCAAGGTATTTAGGGAAGCCTCTTGTTTACTGCGGAACTGGTGGGCTTATCCCCCTTAAGGTTGGAGATAGGGAGGGTTGGAAAAAGGGGGCAAAACCCGGAGACAAGGTGGTAATGGTAGGAGGAAAAGTAGGCAAGGATGGCATACATGGGGCAACCTTTTCTTCTGAAGCTTTTCATGAGGGCTCACCGGCAACGGCAGTGCAGATCGGAGACCCGATTACCCAAAAGAAGATGATAGACTTTTTGCTTAAAGCAAGGGACCTAGGGCTTTACAATTCCATCACTGACAACGGAGCAGGAGGGCTCTCTTCATCGGTTGGGGAGATGGCAAGAGAAAGCGGAGGAGCAGTGATCGACCTTGCTAAAGCTCCTTTGAAGTATCCAGGTCTTAAGCCCTGGGAAATTCTTGTTTCGGAAAGTCAAGAGAGGATGACTGTTGCTGTGCCTCCTGACAAGGTCGACGAGTTTTTGAAGCTTGCGGAGAAGATGGGAGTTCAGGCTACGGTTCTTGGCGAGTTTACGGATTCTGGCTATTTCCATATTCTATACGAAGGAAAAACCGTAGGGCTTTTACCCCTTGAATTTTTGCATGATGGGGTGCCTCAACTTAAGCTTTACGCAGAGTGGAGCCAATCTAAGTATCCAAAAGAAGTAGATTTACCTGAGCCCGAAGATTATGAAGCTCTCGGAAAAGAAATACTATCCCGGTTCAATGTTTGTTCAAAGGAGTATGTGGTTAGGCAGTATGACCATGAGGTGCAGGGTGGAAGCGTTGTCAAACCTTTGGTTGGTCTTGATGGACCAAGCGATGCTGCTGTCATAAGGTATGACCTTGAAAAGACATCCGGCATTGTTATTGCTCATGGAATATGTCCTAAGTTTTCAGACTTTGATACCTATCTCATGGTAGCAAATGCAATAGATGAAGCCATAAGGAATGCTGTCTGCGTTGGGGGAGACCTTGAATACATGGCAGGGCTTGACAACTTCTGCTGGTGCGACCCCATTGAAAGCGAAAAAACTCCAGATGGGAGGTATAAGCTTGCTCAGCTTGTAAGAGCAAACATGGCTCTTTATGACTACACAAAAGCCTACGGAGTCCCCTGCATATCGGGTAAAGACTCCATGAAGAACGATTATCTAATGTCCCTTGGTTTAGACCCAAAGGGTGAAAATCCCTATGGAGTTGGAACCATCTTACCAGACGGAAGCTTAAAGATCTCTGTTCCCCCTACCCTTCTTTTTTCAGTAGTTGCTAAAATACCGGATGTTAGACTTTCCCAAACGATGGAAATAAAGAGACCCGGCGACTTTGTTTACATTCTTGGTATGACTAAAGAGGAACTCTTTGGGTCAGAATACTTTGCCCACCTTGGGATAAAGGCAGGAGTTGCCCCAAAACCTGATGCTGAGACAAACAAAAAGCTTTATCTGCGCCTTCGCGATGCCATCTACTTTGGTCTTGTAAACTCAGCCCATGATGTCTCCGACGGGGGGCTCTTTGTTTGCCTTGCTGAAAAAGCCTTCTCTGGCGGGTATGGAATGTTTGTTGACCTCTCTGCAGTTCCTTATGAAGGTAAACGAAGGGATGATTTTATCTTATTTTCTGAGAGCGCAGGGCGAATTGTCGTGACTGTACCACAGGATAAAAGAAAAGACTTTGAAAAGCTCATGTCCGGTTTACCATACGCCTTGATCGGCGAGACCATCGCTGAACCGACCCTTTATATCAAAGGTTTAAGCGGAAAGACCATACTTTCAGCAAACATTTTTGAATTAAAGAAGGCTTGGCAAGCACCCTTTGCCAATTGGTAAAAAGTTAAAAGGAGACTATCCTTATGCTTAGAACTTTAACCTATCCTTCAGCTAAATGCGAAGCCTATCTTAAAGCCCTTGAAAACAGGATTTCCGCCTATCCTGCAAAGTTAGAACGCTATCTCAAAAAAATAGCCGAAGATGTTAAGAAAAAGGGAGATAGTGCCCTTTTAGAATACACCGAAAGGTTCGATAAGGTCAAACTAACTGCTAATACTCTTCGGATCAAGGATGAAGAAATTGAGAGAGCATATAGAGAGGTCTCTGAGGAGCTTCTTTCAGCGATAAGGCTTGCGATAAAACAAGTTCGTCAGTTTCATGAAAAAAACCTTCCTCAAAGCTGGATTGAGTCCTTCACTAAGGGAATAATCGTCGGTCAGGTTGTGAGGCCGGTTTCTTCCTGCGGGTTATACATTCCAGGGGGTAAGGGCGGTGAAACTCCCCTTATTTCTACGGTTATCATGACTGCGGTTCCTGCAAAGATTGCCGGAGTGCCTCGGTTGATTATGGTTTCTCCCCCAAGGGTTGACGGAAGCCTCCATCCAGCCCTTCTTGTTTCGGCAAAAGAAGCGGGCGTTGATGAGGTCTACCGGATTGGTGGACCTTGGAGCATCTTTGCCTTAGCCTATGGGACAGCAACTATTCCCAAGGTAGACCTAATCTGCGGACCGGGAAATATTTATGTAACGCTTGCGAAAAAGCTTGTTGCCTTTCAGACGGGGATCGACTTTTTGGCTGGACCAAGCGAGGTTGTGGTGGTTGCCGATGGTTCAGCCAATCCAAGGTTTGTGGTCTGGGACCTTCTTGCCCAAGCAGAGCATGACCCGGAAAGTCTGAGCATCCTGATTACCCCTTCTAAAAAGCTTGCTAAAGCGGTCAAGAATTTGCTCCCTAAGGAGATGTCAATCCTTCCAAGAAAAGAGATAGCCGAAGAAGCTTTAAAAAAGCACGGAGCTATCATCGTTGTTTCTTCATTAGATGACGCAATGGAACTTGTAAATAGAATTGCGCCTGAGCACTTAGAGTTAGCTGTAGAAAATCCAGAGGAGCTCCTTTTTGAAGTCAAGAATGCAGGGGCGGTTTTTCTCGGGCATTATACACCTGAGGCTATGGGAGATTACCTTGCAGGTCCAAACCATGTTCTTCCTACCATGGGGCTTGCAAGGTTTGCCTCCGCGTTGTCTGCCGATAAATTCTTAAAAAAGATCAACTTTTTAAAATATACTAAACTTGCTTTGTTCGCTCAAGCAAAGGAGGTCATTACCTTAGCGAATGCGGAAAGTCTTTTTGCTCACGCTCAGGCAGTTAGAGTAAGGCTTGAAGAAAACCTATAGGAGGGGAAAAAAGATGAAGGAGTATTGCAATCTTTTGGACTTTACTGAAGAAATTCAAGAGGAAATTCAAACGGAAATAGAAAACTTAGGTCCCTGCAAGATAGATAATCCCCTTAAGGACACTCGTCCATGCTTTGTTACAGACGAGGACAAGGTAAGTTTACGAGTAAGCGCTTCTTACTTAAAAAAGACCATCTCTGAGGGTAAGGAAATCCCCTCGCTTGAGCTTGCTGGTCCACGCCCAAAGATCTACTTTGACCCATCCAAAGTTCGTGCGGGAATTGTTACTTGCGGAGGTCTTTGCCCAGGGATAAACGATGTTATTCGGTCCATTGTTATGACCCTTTGGTATTCTTACGGCGTTGATAAGATCGTTGGCTTTCAGTATGGATTGCAAGGCTTTATCCCAGAATATAGACATCCGGTAGTTGAGCTAAATCCTGAGGTAGTAAAAGACATTCATAATCTTGGTGGAACAATTCTTGGGACATCTCGGGGGCACCAGCCCATTGAGGTCATCGTCGACACGCTTGAACGAATGAACATTCAGATACTCTTTATGATCGGAGGAGACGGAACCTTTAGGGCGGCAAACAAGATTAAGGAGGAGATTACAAAACGAGGATTAAAAATAGCGGTTGTTGCTGTGCCCAAAACGATAGATAACGACATCTGGCTAGTTTCAAAGACCTTTGGGTTTGACACGGCGGTTGAGCTTGCCTGCGAAGCCATAAGATGCGCCCACACCGAGGCTCGAGCTGTCCCCTACGGCATTGGATTGGTAAAGCTTATGGGTAGGCACTCAGGGTTCATTGCTGCTGCTGCCACCCTTGCTACTAAAGAGGTAAACTTCTGCTTAATTCCTGAGATGGATTTTGACTTGGAGGGAGAGGGAGGCTTTCTCTCCGCTCTTGAGAAAAGGCTTAAAGAAAGAAAGCATGCGGTTGTTGTTGTGGCAGAAGGTGCAGGGCAAAAGTATGTGCAAAAGGACCCACCGGAGTATGATGCCTCAGGAAACATTAAGCTTGGCGACATTGGAAGGTTCCTTAGAGAAAAGATAGCTGAGTATTTCCGCGAAAAAGGGATGGAGGTAGTGATTCGGTATATTGACCCAAGCTATATAATAAGAAGCGTGCCTGCCAACGTGAGCGATAGAATCTACTGCGGGTTCCTCGGACAGTATGCAGTGCATGCTGCCATGGCAGGAAAAACGGGTCTTATGATAAGCTATCTTAACGATCAGTTTGTGCATGTGCCGTTATCTGAAGCGATAAAAAGGAGAAAATTTGTCAACCTAAACAGCAGATTTTGGCTTTCTGTTCTTGAATCAACTGGACAGCCACCCCTCAAGAACGCATAGGGAATGAAGAAAAACCAGAAGGTATTATTCTTTTTTTTGATAATCTTTTTCTTATTACTTTCCCTTTTTTTGATAGAGCGGGACCTCTACCGCTACGACAAAGTCACCTACTTTGAGTTCAAAACCCTTCTCCGAGAAGGCAAAGTTCAAGATGTGGTTATAAAAAAGAAAGAAATCTACGGGAAGTTTTTAGAAAGCGCTGCAGATACGCTCTCCCAAATCAGAAAAACTCCGGTAAAAGTTGGCGCTTACTTCAAAACTGTCTACCCAGATGACCCGGAGCTTTTTAAACTCCTTGAAGAAAAAGGTATAAACTACGAGGTAAAGCCCGATTCTAACCTCTGGGTCACAGTGCTATCCTGGGTTCTTCCCTTTGTGCTTCTCTTTTTGTTTTGGATATTCTTGCTAAGAAGGTTTGCTGGACCTGACGGTGGTATAATGAGCATCGGGAAGAGCAAGGCTAAGGTCTATGTTGAAAAGGAGATCAAAGTAACCTTTCAAGATGTGGCAGGCGTTGATGAAGCTGTCGAAGAGCTAAAGGAGATCATTGAATACTTAAAGAACCCGCAAAAGTTCGTTAGGCTTGGCGCAAAGATCCCGAAAGGTGTTTTACTTGTGGGACCACCAGGGACAGGAAAAACGCTTCTTGCTAAGGCTGTTGCTGGAGAGGCTGATGTGCCTTTTATTTCCATCTCGGGCTCATCCTTTGTAGAGATGTTCGTTGGCGTTGGAGCAGCTCGGGTAAGGGACCTTTTTGCCCAAGCAGAAGCCCTTGCCCCATGCATCATCTTCATCGATGAGATAGATGCTGTAGGACGAGTAAGGGGCATTTCTCCTACAGGAGGGGCAGAGGAAAGGGAGCACACTCTAACCCAGCTTTTAACCGAGATGGACGGTTTTGACCCAAAAAAGGGCGTCATCATCATAGCCGCCACAAACCGCCCCGAGATCCTTGACCCTGCCCTCCTCAGACCAGGACGTTTTGACCGGGTGGTAGTTGTTGATAGACCAGACCTTAAAGGAAGGGAAGCCATCCTTAGGCTTCACTGTCGGGAGATAAAGCTTGCCCCTGATGTAGACTTAAAAGTAATAGCAGCAAGAACTCCGGGCATGGTTGGAGCTGAGCTTGCAAACATTGTAAACGAGGCTGCTCTTCTTGCTGCAAGAAAGGGTAAAGATGCCGTGGAGATGGAAGATTTTGAGGAGGCAATAGACAGGGTTATTGCTGGTCTTGCTCGAAAAAGCAGATACCTCTCACCGGAAGAAAAACGACGCATAGCCTACCATGAGGCTGGACATGCCATCTGTGCTGCGGTGTTTACTCCAAAGGAAAAGGTCCATCGCGTATCCATCATCCCAAGAGGAGTTGCTGCCCTTGGTTACACCCTCCAACTCCCTGAGGAAGAAAAATATCTCCTTACGAAAGAAGAGCTTTTAGCCAAGATCTGTGTCCTCTTTGGGGGAAGGGTAGCTGAAGAGCTTGTTTTTGGTGAAGTGTCAACGGGAGCCCAAAACGACTTAGAGAAGGCTACAGAGATCGCAAGAGCCATGGTGTTAGACTATGGGATGAGCGAAGTGCTTGGTCCGCAAACCTTTAGAAAAAGAGAACACCTTTTCCTGGATGTGCCCTTTAAAGAAAGAGAACTTGTCTCAGAAGAAACAGCAAGGCTCATCGACGAGGAGATTAGTAAAATCCTTAAAAACTGTTATGATAAGACCAAAGAGCTTCTTCAGGCTGAGAGGGAAAAGCTTGATAGAATGGTTGAGCTTCTCCTTCAGAAAGAAGTGCTTGAGGGAGAAGAACTTGAAAAGATCCTATATACTCTTAATAACTAAAAGGGGCTAAAAGAGGTTGGTTATGAAATTGCTTAAAAGAATATTCCTAAACTTATTTTTTCTTATCGGCTCTTTTTTTATTACCTCAGGGTATGGGGCAAATGTCCTTGAGGATGTCGAAAGGGATTTTAAACCCCTACAAGCCCTTATCATCGGAGTAGAAAACGGTGAATATATCATTGACAAAGGGCGTGCTCAGGGTGTAAAGCCGAAAGACATCTTCACGGTCTACAAGAGGACTAGAAAGGTTGTTCATCCCGAAACTAAAGAATCATTAGGCTTCTTAAGGGAACCTATAGGAAAGGTTGAAGTGACAAGAGTTGAGGAAAATTTTTCCTTAGCAAGGGTTTTGTCTAAGAAAGAAGATTTTCCCATTCCTACCATCGTTCGAAGGAGCGCAGAGCTCAAGATTTATGTCCTTCCAGAGACCCAAGGAATCGAAGAACCCCTTATTTTTGCGCTAAAAAATGCTCTTCCTGATAGCGAAATTAAAGTCCTAAAAGGGGTATCTTTTTCCCAATTGGACCCCTCGGCGCTAACCGCTGAACGGGTTGATTATGTCTTCGTTGTAGGGACTGATTTCATAAAAGTTTATAACGCCTACCTTGAGCCAGTTAAGGCTTATGGAAACTACTTTGCCGTGGTAAAAAAACCTGAACATAAGCCTGAAGCTCAAAGACCGAGCACTCCACCAAGAACTCAGATTGCCCAACCCTTTACCTTTCTTCAGATGCAAATCTTAGGTAAGATGCCCGGTGAGGTCCTTCAAGCAGAGTTTGCTGACCTTGACGAAGACGGACAACCTGAGCTTGTATACATCACTCAAGAGGAGTTGCAAATCGTAAAAATCAAAGGCGGACTTCTTGCTCGCTACAAACCAACTAAAGGACAGATCATCTATGTTTCAACCGGACCAAAGGGCTGGATTGCTTTGAACATTTACGAGCCAAACCTTAAGATGAGAAGCGAAGTGCTAAAATTAACTCCTCAGGGCCTTCAACCGGTCATCCGGGATGTAAACCTCTTTCTTCAGTTTGTAGACTTTGCTGGAACAGGAATAAAGGATACGCTTATTGGACAAACTTTTAGCCTTGACACCTTCTTTGGCAAAGAGGTCTACATCCTAAAAAGAGAGGACAACCAAATAGTCTACGGACCAAAGCTTGAAGTTGCGGAGAATTTTAGGCTGCTTGGCTCAGCCATGGCTGACCTTGACGGAGACGGGGAACGAGAATGGATAACCTACCTTCCTGACGGGCGCCTCGCAGTGTTTAAAAGAAACCTTCTTCAGTTTTCCACCCCCTTTTCAGTAGCTAAGCATTTTTATAGCTTCACTCTCACTCAAGGAAAAAAAGGGCAAGAGGTGCTAAAGGGGGTCTTTCTCCCCTATCCAACTCCTATTGTCACCACTAATCCCGTTGACGGAAGACCAGTAGTTCTCTACCTCAAAACTGAATTCCCTTTAGAAAAAATAGCTAAAGACTTGAAGCGAATTCCTCTTAATCAAGCAAGCTTTCAGGTTGGTCTTCTTGGTTATCAAGGTAGTTACTTCTTTAGAACCGTTACCGATGATATGACAGGGCTTCCAACTGGCATAGGTCTATGGGGAAATTCTCTTTACTTAACCGTGGTAACTGGAGAGTATCCAGGTAAAACAGAAACGATTCTTAGCTATAGATGGTAGCGCGCATGCTTTCTTATTATTTCTTGTTTAGTGGCTAATATTTGATACTCTGTCAATCCGAGTTCTTTTGCAGTCTCTTCAATAAGCCTTTTTAGCTCTTCCATAGACTTTGCATGGCACATGGTGTAAAGGTTGTAAGGCCAATCTGGAAAGCACTCTCGGACATAGCAGTGGCTCACAAAGGGCTTTTTTGCAAGCCCTTTTCCTACTTCTTCGACCCTTTCTTCTGGAACCTGCCAGGCAACCATTGCATTTCCTTCATAGCCTGCAAGGTTATGCCTTAGGGTTGCACCAAGGCGCCGAATGACACCCCGTTCAAGTAATCCTTGAATTATTCTTATCACCTCTTCCTCTGCTAAACCAAGACTCTGTCCAATTTCTGCGTAGGGTCTTGAAACAAGAGGAATTCCTTCGATTAAAGCCTGAAGAACCTTTTTTTCTTGGTCAGTTAACTTAGACATCCCTTTTTCTTTCGACGGTGATTATGGTATGAACATTTCCACGGGGATGAAAATCACCTACCACCTTAAGCTCCCTTGGTTTTAGAAGGTTCCATAGGGCATCGAAGATCTCGTTTGTTGCCGCCTCATGTGAGATGTAACGATTACGAAACTTATTTAACCAAAGCTTAAGGGAGCGGAGCTCGACAATCTTCTCATCTGGCACATAGTAAATCTTTATAACCGCAAAATCAGGGTAGCCAGAACGAGGACAAAGGCAAGTAAACTCCGGAAAGGTAATCTCGATTAAATAATCCCTATCTGGATAAGGATTAGGCCAAGCCTCAAGCTCTGCCTCTTCAACAGCCTTTTCCCCGTATTTTTTCTCTTCCATAGGAAAGAATTATACAAGGATTTTTAAAAGTTTAAAGTAGTTTTAAGCAGAGGATGCAAATTTGGGATCCTGCTCAAACGGAGTGTTTTTTTACTTGTCAGCTTTTTCAAAAAAGGTAAAATAGCAAAACATCTATGTGCTGTAAAAGTGATTTAACCTCAATAAATTTTCCATACCTTAGAAATTGTTTTCAAGCTTATATTCAATTCACCAAAGGAGGTTTAAAAGAAAGATGAAGTGCAAAAGGCTCCAAGCTCTTTTGCGAGAATGGTACCAAGAGGTTAGGTCATTTAATCTTTCTCCACTAAAGATGATGGAGTTGGTAGAAAGGCATATTAAGCATTGCGAAATTTGCAAAAATGATGAAGACTTGCCCTTAGAGCTTGATCAATTAAGAGAGATAATTCGTGTTCCACAAGTTCCTGTTCACGTAAAAACAAAATTAGAAGAACCTCAATATGCTTACGAGGAAGAAGAAGTAGTAGAGGAAGAGGAAGAGGAATTTTAGTTTTTCTTTCTTTTGTCGTGCACCCTCACCGCCTTGCCTGGAACCCTTTGAAGCGTTCCCTCTGGAACAACCTGAATGTTGCTATGGAAGCCCAAGAAGTCGTATAGCTCAAGCTTGAGCCTATCCATTTCCTCTTGGCTTAAGTCTCTTACCTTTTCTACGATTATCGTCATCTCATCCTTACCCTTTACAGTCTCTATAACTATTTGATAGTATGGTGATAAGGCTTTATACTTTAGAAGAATAGCTTCAATCTGTGAGGGATAAAAGTTTACCCCTTTAACCTTTAGCATATCATCACATCTACCCTTCAACCTGTCAATCCTTACATGGGTCCTTCCGCAATCGCAAGGTTCATAACTGATGATTTTCGTTATATCTCTTGTTCGATAGCGGATCAAGGGTAAGCCTTCCCGAGTCAGGGTAGTAACAACCAGCTCGCCCTCCTGTCCAATAGGTAGAGGTTCCCCTGTCTCGGGGTCAACTATTTCAATTATGTAATGGTCTTCCCATACGTGAATACCAGAACGGGCTGAACAATCAATGCCAAGACCAACGCCGCCGGTCTCGGTCATACCAATGATATCGTAAGTCTTTACCCCCATTTCAGCCTCAATCCTACGACGATACTCATCACTCCAGGTTTCAGCTCCAAGGATGGCTACCCTCAACTTTGTTTCCCTAAAATCGAAACCCGATTCTTTAGCAACCTCAATAAGCCTTGCAGGATAGCTTGCAATGGCTCCAATTGCTGTGGTCCCGAGCTCTTTCATCAGCTTCAGCTGAAGAAGGCTTCTTCCAGCTCCAGTAGGAATGATAAAACAGCCAAGCCTTTCAGCACCGTAATGAAATCCAAAACCCCCGTTAAACAACCCAAAGGAAGGCATAATCTGCAAACGATCCTCCGAGGTTAAACCAGCTGCCACCAAACAACGAGCCATTATCTCTCCCCACTGTTTTATATCTCCTTCAGTCATGGCATTTATTACTGGAACGCCTGTTGTCCCAGAGCTCATATGCATTCGTTTGCATTTTTCTATAGGCACAGCAATATGTTTAAAAGGATAACCTTCACGAAGCTCATCCTTCGTGGTAAAAGGAAGTTGTTTTAAGTCTTCGAGACTCTTTATATCCTCAGGATTGATATCCCTGTACTTTTCCTTTAAAAATGATTGAGAATTTTTAAGGTAAAGCAGTGTTTTTCTTAATCTTTGTAGCTGAAGTTTTTCGAGCTCTTCCCTTGGTAGGGTCTCCATCTCGGGGTTGAACATACGGTCCATACTATGCCCCCTACGTTTGATTTGGGCTAATCATAACAAATAAACCAAAGTTGGCAACATTAAAGAGGGATAGTTTTAAAAAGGGCCTTCATATTTTGTCCTGCTTGGCGATAGCAAGGCATCCCTCACTTTATTCGGAACGGCATCGCCAGAAGGAAATCTCCTCGGCTTGCGCTCGGGGTGGCCTCAGGATGACTTGTAAAAAACATTTTTTAAACATTCTCACTTTAAAGAATTTTTATTTTAAAACAATTTGAAAGGCAAAGTTTTAGAGTGAATTTACCAGAGCTGTTTCAAAATCAGGGTACTTGAATTGATAGCCAAGGTTGAGAAGTTTCCTTGGGATAACCTTTGCGCTTGCCATGATGACATCCGCAAGCTCCCCATAAATAAGCTTTAACGCAAATTTTGGCACAGGGAATAAGGCCGGTCTTTTCAAAACCTTTGCTAAAATCTTGGTAAAATCGACATTCCTTATAGGATTAGGAGAAACAAAGTTGTAGACTCCTGGTTCAGCATTTTTTTCAAGCAAAAAGAGCATAGCTTGCAGAATATCCTCAACATGGACCCAGGGGAACCATTGTTTCCCAGAACCAAGCCTTCCGCCAAGTCCGAGCTTAAAAATGGGTAAGACTGTTTTGAGCATACCCCCACCCTTACCAAGAACTATCCCAAAGCGGGTTATGAATACTTGAGCTCCCTTTGACAAACCTTTTAAAGCCTCCTCCTCCCAGGCAAGGCATAGCTTTACTACAAACCCCTCACCAGGAGATGAGCCTTCATCGAGCTCCTCTTCCCCTCTGTCTCCGTAATAACCAACAGCGCTGGCATTAAAGAGGATTTTTCCTGCTGTTAGACACTCGACAGCTCTTCGTGTAGACTCAATCCGTGAATCCCAAAGCCGTTTTTTGTATTCTTCGGTCCAACGATGAAATATTGTCTCACCAACTAAATTGATTATAACGTCTGCTTCCCTGGCTATATTTTGCCAGTCTCCACCCTTTAAGGGATCGCCTAAGACCGCAGTGGCTCCGGGAGGAAGCTTAACCAAAGACTTATTTGACCGAACAAGAAGCGTTACCTCGTGTCCTCTCTTTAAGAACCCTCTGCATAGGTGCTGCCCTATAAAACCTGTTCCACCCAGGATGAATATCTTCATCTTTTATTTTCCCTTTTTAAAGCCTTTATAAGCCTTGCTCTAACCTTAGGGTCATCCTTTTTAGAAAAACATTCATGGCAAAGATAAGCCCCTCTCCCAGGTAAAATTTGTTTTGGGTCATGGTATACTTCATCCCCTTTCAGAACAAAACGATATAGATCCCACTTAATGAGTTTTTTTCGGCAAAAGACGCATGTTCTAATGGGTTTATGGTGATTTTCCTTCAAGATAAGACTTGGCTTTGGTTAAGATGCGTTGAGCCTCCTCAAGCGGTAGTTTAGTGATTTCGGCTATCTTTTCTGGTGGTGTTTCCACAAGGGTTTTCAAGCTTTTAATATCTGCCTCATAAAGCCTTCCGGCCACTTCATCCGAAAGACCCGTCACCTTAAGAAGCTCAGCAAATTCTGGCTCTTGTCTCCTTGCATACTGAGTTTCGCTGAGGATGTCTATCCTCCATCCCACAAGCTTCGAAGCAAGTTTAACATTTTCCCCTTTGCGCCCTATGGCAAGAGAAAGCTGGTCATCTGGCACTATTACTTCGAGGGTTTTTGTTGCCTCGTCTACGATTACTTTGGTGCATTCAGCTGGAGATAAGGCATTGTAAACAAACTTAGCTGGGTCAGGATCATACTGGACAACATCTATCTTTTCGCCCTTAAGCTCCTGTAAAACTGCAGATATTCTTGAACCCCTCACTCCTACGCAAGCACCAATAGGGTCAAGGTTTGGGTCTTTGCTCACTACAGCTATTTTTGTGCGAGAACCTGCTTCTCGGGCTATAGCCATTATTTTGATTATGCCCTCTTGGATTTCAGGAACTTCCTTTTCGAAAAGCTTCTTCACAAAGGCTGGATGGGAACGAGAAACCACTATCTGAGGATCCTTTGTGCGGTATACCTCAACAACCAACGCCTTAACTCGCTCACCACGATGATATTTTTCTCCTGGAATTTGTTCTGATTCTGGAAGCAAGGCTTCTGCCCGGCCAAGGTTTAAGATTACATCTCCACGGTTAAACTTATGAACATATCCAGTTACTATCTCACCAAGCTTGTGTTTATACTCCTCATAAATTTGATGCCTTTCAGCAAGTCTTATCTTTTGAGAAAAAACCTGTTTTACTACCTGAGCGGCGATCCTACCCAAATCCTCAATCTTCACCAGCTCACCTATCAAATCTCCGATCTTAACTGATGGGTCGATCTTTTGCGCCTCTTCAAGAGAAATTTGATTTGCCTGGTCAACCACCTTATCAACTACCTCTTTAAAACGATAAACATTTATCTCTCCGGTTTCCTCATCAAAACGAACATCAACCTTGGCTTTATTACCAAGCTTTTTTAGGGCTGCGGTCTTTATCCCCTCAACCAAGGCTTCTACAACGATTTCTTTTGAAATACCCTTCTCTTTACTTAAGGCTTCTACGATTTTTTTTATTTCTCTCTGAGGCTGCATGCTATCTATCTCCTAGCCCATTTAAAAAGAATTTTCTGGTTTTAGATTAGCTTTTTTGATGTTGCTAAATTCTATCTCTACCCATTCTCCTGAATCAAGTTCAAGAAGAACTTTGTCTTCTCTTAGCCCTAAGAGCAAACCTTTAAAATTTTTCCTACCCTCTACAGGTTCTTTAAGTGATATCTGCACCCTTTCACCTTTAAATCTTTCAAAGTGTTCTTTTTTAGTTAGAGGTCTTTCAATTCCAGGGCTTGATACTTCAAGAAGATAAGAATGATGAATAAGGTCTATATCATCAAGAATTTTCCCAACAAACTCGCTTACCTTTACGCAATCCTCAATAGTTACCCCACCTGGTTTATCAATATAGAGCCTCAACACCCAACCCCGAGATTCTTTTTTCCATTCAAGGGACACAAGTTCATAATTTTTCTGAGATATAGGTCCTTCTATTGCCTCTAAAAGCTTTTCTTTTAAGTCTTCTTGCACAAAAAGTCTACCTTTAAATAAAATAAAAAAAGCGGGCAACGGGATTCGAACCCGCGACCCCCAGCTTGGGAAGCTGGTGCTCTACCCCTGAGCTATGCCCGCTTCATTTTAATAATATACAAACAATTTCCATTTTGACAAGTATAACCTGGGGCTGCTACACAATGTTGGAGACTGCTCCACAATGTTAGCGATTGCTTAACGTAACCTGCTTTGCACAACATGGACGAAAGATTTTCTGAAACCACATCAATTAATGTTGACAAAAATTTCAAGTTTATTAAATTTAAGGTTAATGCCTAAAGTATTCTTACCCTTTTCAAAGAAAATTTTAATCCTTTTGGCTTTATTATTTCTCCCTTATTTAGCCTTTGCCTACGAAGATCAAACTGAAAAACGGCTAAATCTTTGGCCTTTTCTTGTCTATTCCAAGCATAAATCTAAAAATCTTACGAGGATTGAGCTTTTAGGTCCGTTTATTTCTAAAACCTCAAGCCCTAAAGAGGAAAGCTTTTCTCTCCGCCCTATTTACTCCTCTGTGAAAGAGATTGAAGACAATAAAACTATAGAAAAAAGGTCTTATTTTATTTCACCCCTCGGGCTATATAGAGAAAATGAAGAAGAAATAAGATTTAAGCTTATCCCCCTTATCGATAAAAGCATCAAAAAGGACCCCTCTGAAAATGAAGGACAAAAATGGGATTTCTTCCCCTTTTTTGCAGGTAAAACGGCAAACAACGAAACTTATGGGGGCGTCTTCCCCATTTATGGAATCTTTAAAGAAAGGTTCGGTGCAAAAGAAATATCCTTCTTTCTCTGGCCCCTCTATTCAAGAGTGTCTTACGACAACTACACGGCCTATAACATCATTTGGCCTTTTATAAGAGTGGCTAAGCCAACAAATAACGAAGATAAAACCTACGGGGGCTTCAAATTTTGGCCTTTTTATGGACACTTTAAAGAGGGAGAAGAGGAAAGAAAGTTTATTCTATGGCCCTTTTACATTAGCTACGACTATCAAGACGATACGGGAAATTTTGTAAAACGACGCTATTTCTTTCCTTTCTATATGAAGGAAGACACCGAATCCTACGAAAAAAGAATCTATCTATGGCCATTTTTCCAAAAGGTCTGTGGAGTTGATCCTCCCTATTATCAGCTTGATGCTCCCTGGCCCTTCTATCGAAAGATCAAAGGAGAAAATATCAAGGGTAAACGTTACTGGCCTATTTATGGGTATGTTTCCAAGCCAGATTCTAAAGAATTTTTCATCCTCTGGCCCTTTTATTTCTACCGCGAAGATTGGTATAATTCAACTAAAAGCTCAACTGTAGAAAATGAAGTACGTTTTCTCCTTCTTTCAAAATCCTATAAAGAAAAAACAAACGGAACCCTTACAAAATCAGAATTTCGTCTCTGGCCTCTCTATTATTCCTACCACCAATACGTTTCCCCTAAACAAAAAGCTTTTTATTTCCCTGCCATCCTCCCCTTCTTTGACGAAGGAATGGAAAGAAACTACGGACCGTTGCTCAAACTTTATGAAGTCTACTCTAAGGAAGATTACACCTTTTCTAAAGCCTTATTTGGTTTTTATCGACACGAAAGGTTCGGAAGGAGAAATGTGGTTGAGTTTGCCTTTTTGCTGAGATATATTGATGACGAACATACGCATTATGTTGAGTTTTTAGAAGGCTTGATTGGATGGGGACTCATTGATGGAAAGAACATCATTAAAGTCCTTTATATTCCAATCCAACTTACACCTCAATCTCCAACAACCGAAGGGAAGTAAATGTTAGTTAAGCTTGCCATCTATCCAGGCACCTTTGACCCTATAACAAACGGGCATCTTGACATAGTTAAACGGGCATTAAAGCTTTTTGACAGACTAATCATTGCCATAGGAGAAAATCCCGCTAAAAAGCCCCTTTTTACCTTAGAAGAAAGGATTTTCATGATAAATGAAGCGATAAAAGACCTTCCTGAAAGAAATCTAATCGAAGTTGATAGCTTCAGCGGTCTTTTAGTTGACTACGCTAAAAGGAAGGGTGCCATAGCTATCATCAGGGGACTTAGAGCGGTATCCGATTTTGAATACGAACTACAATTAGCTTTAATGAACAGAAAGCTTTCCAACTCCATCGATACGGTCTTTTTAATGCCAAGTTTAAAATGGATTTTCCTGAGCTCCTCAATAATTAAAGAAGCAGCAAGGTTCGGAGGGGATGTATCAGACTTAGTTCCCCCCATAGTTGCTCAAAAACTTAAAGAAAAATTTAAAGAAATGAAATAAGAAAATCTTAAAAAACTAAGAAATTGACTCTAAAAAATTATGCTAAAAATTTTCTTACTTTTAGCAATTTCAACATTCATATTAACCAAAAATTCTTATTCATCCTCCTTTTTTTACGAAATTTATCTAGGCCCCATTAAGGTTGGGGAAAGTCAAATTAGCATCTTAAAGAGCTCAAACACTCTTAGTGCCAAGGTATACACAACTGGTTTAGGAAATATGATATATCCTTATTATGCCACATGGGAAACAAAAGTTGAAAAAAATGGATATCCAATCCAAACAATTATTTATTCAAAGGAAAGAAGTAAAGAAAGAAAGAAAATCTTACATTTTGATTCGAAGAATTCTGTAGTTTATGAAGAAAGATTTTTGCCTGAAAAAGAAAACAAAACGGTTAGAGTTTCTTTTCCTATACATGATGAACTTAGTGGTTTCATTTCTGTTTGGGATTGGAGTAAACTACCTCAAAAATCTTCTATACCTTTATATATCAAAAAAGAAAGAATGTTTGCAACTGTTGAAATTCAAACTAAGGAACCATGCGAATTCTTGAATAAAGAAATAATGTGTCAAAGAATAAAAGTTACACTACCAGAAAAAAGCGAACTATTGAAAAGGTCAAAAAATGTAATCATATACATGCACCCTGAAGAAAAATTCCCTGTTATCATTAAGGGAAACTTGCCACTATTTGGTAGTCTAAAAGCTGTATTGAAAGACTTTTCACTTTAAATTAAAATCTTATTTTTAAAAAAGCTTCCATTACCTTTCTAATTCTTATGAATTTCTCTCTATCCCCACCTAAATCTGGATGATACAGTTTCATTTTTTCTCTAAAAAGCTTTAATATTTCTCTCTTAGAAAGACTGTATAAAGTTTCCAATGATACATTAAGAACATAGGCAACTTCTTTATAAATAGATTCTTCTATATTTAAATAAAAAGAAGGAACTCGCTTAATAGGTATAATATCAAAATATAACCAAACGTATCTGCAAAGATAATATTTAATTACTTCATCTTCTGATAAACCCATACGATAGGATTCATCGCTTGCAATTTCACATAGCCTTTGGATAAAAAGCTTATCCTGATCTTCCTGCGTTGTAGTATAATTCAAGCCAAATATAGCGTATAAATACCGAACTTTTTCTCTAAAGTTTAACTTGTCTTCAAAATTCCAGAGATAATTTTCGATTTCATCTCTTGATTTTTCAATCAGTTCACGATAGAAAGGAAAAAACTTCTCTTCAACACGCCATGGTTCCCTGTGGTCTAACCTCAAAGCGATCAATCTTCTTCGGTCAAAAAAATGGACTTCAGATGGTGAAAATCTTTTAGTTGACCTTTTAATAGGCTTTCTACTCAGATAAAAATCGACCCATCTTTGGGCATCTTGCGTCAAAAAAGGATAAAAAACCTCCTCTAATTCAAACTGGTCGGTTTGAATCCCAAGCTTTTTTAATTCCTCTTCCACGATGATTGAAAAGGCAACATCACTATAATAATGAACATACTCACAAGGATTTGTCCCTAAATTTAATAAAACCTTAGACTTCCAGAAAGGCGGGTCAAAATAAGATTGATTAAGAGAATAAAAATAAACACCATTAACTAATTTTCGACTTATGTACATGAACAAAGAATGGGGGGGACAACCCCCCCTTTAAATATAGTTTACACTTCTTTAACGGTAATTGAACCAGTTGGGCAAACCTCTACACAGGTTTGGCAGCCAAGGCAATCTTCAGGTCTAGCAATAACAGGCTTACCATCATCGCCCTTATCATAAACTTGTGCAGGACAGGAATCAATACAGGATCCACAAGCTTCGCAGGTGTCATAATTTACGGTAATTTCAAACATAGGCCACCTCCTTTTTTTTGTTAAATTTTATCCCTTCAAAATCTTTAGCTTCATTTAAAAAATTTTTTGCAAAATAAGGTATTGCTAAAAAGTGGATGTGAGTATAACTTGCGAAAATTTTCTTATACTGTAGTCCATCTTTCCCACCGCCAAAACCAGTGCCTTTTTCCAATTTAAAAACAAATTCCATTCCAGGTTTAAAATCTAAAATCTCAGGTCTTGAATAATGGAATTCATGTCCCTTAATTATCTCTCCCTCTAGGAAATAAGGATTTGCTTTAACACAACGAGCCAGCACATAGCCGTGCCCTTGAGGTCGAGGTTCAACCACAAACCGAATGGGTAATAAACCAACCATAGGATAAGATTTGTCCTTCCAGTAAATTTCTTTACCAAGATACATCAATCCACCGCATTCGGCAAATATGGGTATTCCCTCTTCACCAGCTATGAAAACATCCTTTCTCAGCGATACATTATCAGCTAAAGCCTCAGCATAAATTTCTGGGAATCCACCTCCAAGATAAATTCCATCTACTTCAGGTAAAGTTCTATCCTGCAAGGCATCAACATAAACGAGTTCGGCACCAAGTTGCTGTAAAATTTCTAAGTTTTCTGGGTAGTAAAACTGAAATGCTTTATCGTAAAAAACTGCTATCTTTAACCCTTTATAAAGGTTCTTTTCTTCAGTCAAATAAAGATCAGGTATAGATAGTGGTTCAACATTTTGTGCTATTTCAAGAATCTTATCTAAATCGACGTTTTTTTCAAAAGTTTCTTTTAAGATTGGCAAAAACCTAAAATTAAACTCATAAAATGTAATCAAACCCAAATGTCTCTCGTTTGGCAAATGTTTTAATTTTGGGATGCTTCCTAATACTTTAATACCCACATAATTTTCAATAGAGGTTCTAATAATATTTTCATGACGGGGTCTTGCGATGTTGTTCAAAATCACGCCCGCAATGTTTACATCCTTTTCAAATTCAACGAAACCTTTGAGTAATGCAGCTATTGACCTTGTAGCTTTCGTGCAATCAAGCACAAAAATTATTGGCGACTTTAAAAGCCTTGCCAATTGAGCAGAACTACAGCTACCCTGCCAATCAACACCATCATAAAGACCTCGATTTGCTTCTATTAAGGCAACATCAGCCCCATCTTTTACACCAAGTAAAAAGGAAAATAAATTTTGCTCCTTAGTCAAGATAAAAAGGTCTAAGTTCCTACAAGGTCTCCCGGCAATTGAGGAAAGCCATCCTGCATCGATATAATCTGGTCCTTTTTTAAAACAAGCTACTTTAAAGTTTCTTGTTTTTAAGGAAAATAGTAGCCCTAAGGAGACGATTGTTTTACCGGCGCCTCCCCTATGGGAGGCAACCATTAATCTCGGGACATTTAGTATTTTCATTGTTTAATTAAACTTTATGATCTTATAAAAACTCCTTTTTCCTTTGACTGATAAACAGAGATAGCTATTTTCCAAAGAATAGTTACAATGGTAAAACCTACAGCCCAAGTCCCGACAGCGATCATAAACTCTGGAAAAGTTGGTATGTATGGTGTTACAGTGTGGAAAGGATTAGGTGTGAAACCGCCGATCATCAAGGCAAAGCCTTTTTCAATCCATATAGAAGCGATTATCGCTAAACAGGCTAAAACTAATGTTGTTTCATTTCGTCTTAGTGAAGGAATAACAAGCAATACTACGGCAATTAGAGCTAAAATCATTGAGAACCACATTAACCCCACATATTCCGTATGTCCTTCATAACCAAAAAATAAGTAGATAATTGGTGCTTTATGATGTTCAATTCCACTATAAAAAGCTGTAAAGACTTCGAACCCAAAAAAGAGTAAATTAATGATAAAAGCATAAGTTATAATCTTGGCTATGGTATCAATTGCTTTTTGCCCAACATCAAATCCCGTTAATTTTTTTGCTAGCAAAGCAAGAACTATTAAAAGTGCTGGACCAGCTGAAAAAGCTGTTGCTAAAAACCTCGGAGCCATTATAGCGGTTAACCAATAGTCCCTTCCCGGTAGACCCTGAAGTAAAAATGCGGTAACAATGTGGATGGATGGACCCCAAAGTATAGCTAGATAAATAATTGGTTTTAACCAGGCAGGATATTTCACTCCTTTGTATTCAGCATGCAAAACCGTCCATCCACAGATCAAATTTAAAATTAAATATCCAGATAAAACTATTAAATCGTAAAAGATTATAGAATTGGGCGTAGGATATAATAAAACATAAAAAACCCTTGGAGGTTGACCCATAACAACAAAGACGGAAAGCATTGCAATAAGGACCATCCCGACTGCAAAAAATTCTGCTAAAACTGTTATTTTAGCGAATTCTTTGTAGTTATGGAAATAATATGGTAATACAATCATCACTGCTCCGGCAGCTGCTCCAACAAAAAAGGCTAATTGCCCGATGTGAAGTCCCCATGTCAAGTCTCTATGCAACCCTAACAATCTACCAGCACCTATGTGATGTTCTAAATTCCAAAAATAAAAAGCTATGAGTATAAGAGTTGCTAAAAAACCTAACCATATCCAGTACCGAGGTTTACCTTTCAAGGCATATTCAAACATATACCTACCTCCCTTAAATGATGTAAAATACCATAGGCTTTGTGGTTAATTCAGGTTTTCTAACGATAACTATGTTTTCTAAAATTGCTTTACGAACTGGTGAATCTGGGTCGTTTAAATTGCCAAAGAACATCTTACCTTCCGAGGCTTCAACACAGTAGGGTTGCTTACCTTCATCCAATCTCTCGTAGCAGAGAATGCACTTCTCAACTACTCCTGTTGTTCTTGTTGGATACTCAGGGTTTACCTGTGATAAAAATTCCCGAGGGGGGTAGAAGTTATAGTTACGAGACCCATAAGGGCAAGCTGCCATACAGAATTTACAGCCTATGCATCTATGCATGTCTTGAACTACAACCCCGTCAGGTCTTCTAAAGGTAGCCTTAACCGGACAAACTCTCACACAAGGTGGATTATCGCAGTGATTACATAGCAATAGAACCTTCCTTTTTTTAATCTCTTCTGATATATACTCATGCTCAATGGTAGGGAAGGCTTTCTCAAAGGTATCAACCCAAATCCATTTAACCTGTCTAATTGGGTCAGGAATGTTTGGAACATTATGTGCTTTATGGCAAGCTTCTATAACTTTTTGAAAATCCTCATCTGTTTTAAACTGCCGCGTGTCTATAGCCATTGCCCAACGGACTTTGCTAGCAGGTTTTATCTCTTTTAGAATATCCTCACCTCTTCCAATCAAAACTCCACCGATAGTTGCAACTGCACTGGTTACTCCTGTGATCCCAATAACTTTTAGAAAATCTCTTCTGCTTATTGCCATTTTTTAACCTCCTCTGGAGCAATATGACATCTCCAACAATCAGGGTGAGCTGATATGGTGCTATGACATCTATCACAGAATTTTTCCATACTTTTATGACATTTCATACAGGTATTTTGCAAGCTCATCTTAAAAAATTTTCCTTGGCTGTTGATGTAATATACTTGCCCTTCACGAACCTTTTTATCACGCCAATCAAGAAGCATTTTCATATGATAAGCTCTCATGTATTCCCTAGATTCCACACATTCCTTAGTATCTGAAGGAAGTTCAGGCCTTGGAAGGGCTTTTGCTCTTCCAAAATTCAACCAAAAAGGTAAAGTAAAGAATAGAATAAAAATTATAATCCCAACGATAACTTTATCACTGTTGTACATGGCTTAGACCTCCCCCTCTTTCCCTTTCAAAGGTCTGTATCTAAGGTCAGTCGTTCTTTCTTTTTCACCTTCCATGATAAGGGCGTTCCCTACAAGTTCATGAACACCGCATATCTCAACCCCTGGCACCCAATAGTTCATAAGCGTAGGTAACACTGCTCTATCGATTGCGCAGATGCAAGCCAGCATGTTAACTCCATACTTTTTATGGACATACTCAACGGCGTTAGCCCGCGGAAATCCTCCCCTCATCCTCATCTCCATAAATTCATCTGTATTCAAACCTGAACCGCTCCCACAACAGAAAGTTTTTTCCCTTATGGTATTTTCGGGCATTTCTACAAAGTTATTGCAAACATTCCTGATGATAAATCTTGGTTCCTCAAAGATCCCCATAGCTCTTGCGGGATTACATGAATCATGGAAAGTAACCACTAAATGGTCATTCCTTGAAGGGTCCAACTTTAGCTTTCCATGGGCAATAAGGTCGGCTGTAAACTCGCAAATATGAACAATCTTGTTATCTTTAGCATGTTCAAACACCGTCCCAGTAATCGGTGACTTCGGAACCTCCAAATAATCAAAAGGACCAAACCAGGTATTATGATATTGATGCCATACCCTCCACATGTGCCCACATTCTCCACCAAGTATCCATTTGACCTTAAGCCTTTTTGCCTCTTCGTAAATCTTAGCATGAAGCTTTTTTGCAAACTCTAAAGTGTTGAAAAAGCCAAAGTTTCCTCCTTCCGAGGCGTAGGTGCTTATCGTATAATCAAGCCCTATATGGTGGAACAATAGAACGTATCCCATGAAGGTATAGATACCAGGGTCCGCAAAAAAGTCTGCCGAAGGAGTAACAAAAAGGATTTCAGCTCCCTTTCTGTTTATAGGAACCTCAATCTTAATCCCAGTGATCTGTTCAATGTCATAAAGCAGATATTCAATGTTTTCTTTAATGGTGTGTGGTTGAAGCCCAATATGGTTGCCAACGAAATGAGAAAACCTAACAGGCTTCATCGCCCAGTCAATGGCTATACCAAGCTCATGTAAAATTTCTCTCATCATTATTGTTACTTCAGCAGTATCTATTCCATAAGGACAGAAGACGGAACACCGTCTACACTCTGTGCATTGGTAAAAATACAAAAACCATTCTTTTATTACATCCTCAGTCAATGGCCTGCCACCAGATAACCTACCAAAAAGCTTCCCAAAAGTGCTAAATTCCCCTTTGATAATAGACCTTATAAGCTCAGCCCTAAGAACAGGCATATTCTTTGGATCCCCGGTTCCAAGGAAAAAGTGACATTTATCGGCACAGGCTCCACATCTTACGCAGATATCCATAAAAAGCTTGAAAGCTCTATTTCTCTCAAGCCTCTTTTTGATCGCTTCTCGAACGATCTCTTTCCAGTTTTCAGGTAAGGGCCATTTTTCATCATGAGGCTGCCATTTACCAAGATGAGGTCGCCCTAAATCCTCCATTACCTGTGGTTCAACAGCATAGGGATATCGCCCAGGCTTAAATTCAGGCTTTAAATCCATCCAATGTTTGGATGGCATATCATGAAGCTTTACATCTGATAAAAGCTCATCTGGTTTAGGTAGCTTGCTCATATACCTTCCCTCCACTATGCCTGTTTTTGAGCTTCAGCAGTCTCTTTACACCATTCGTCATCAATAGGAATGCCAGCCTCTTCCATTACATCCCTAAATCTCGCTTGCCATTCACAGTAGGTTGTATACTTCACAGGATAATCCCATGGATTTATATGTCTTTCTGCCCGGTTGTTGTTGGGTAAATTTCTTGTTGGAGAGAAGAAAACGCCAACCATATGGACAAGTTTGCTAAAGGGAAAATAAACAGCAAGAACAGATACTAAAAAGAGATGAATGTAGAATAGAATACCGATCTTATGAGAGGGAAGGACCGGACTAAAGGTAGCTAAGCCATAAGCTAACTCTTTCACAGCCTGGACATCAACCTTAAAGATAGTTCTCATTAAAACTCCGCTAATTACAATACCTAGTATTAAAAAGAGCGGAAAATAATCCGAAGCATGGGAAAGATAGTTTACCTTAGAATCAACAAGTCTACGTAGTAAAAGGAAAAATAATCCTGCTAAAATTAAAAGGTCTGTAGTATAAATCGGCGGGATTCCAAGTTGGAAAAACCCATCAACCTTTGCAATGATATCTACTAAAGAGGGAACAGGATGGATAAAGAACCGTAAATGCCTAAGCATAATAACCAAAAAAGAAAGATGGAAAAGGATTGCTCCTAACCAAAGCCACTTGGCAGAACCATAGATCAATCTCTTACCTACTAAATCTGCCCTCAAATTTCTAAATAAACTTCTAAAAAGAAAAACTTCAAAGAACATCCTTAGGTAAACTTCCTTCATCGTGAATGGGGATTCAAGCCTACTATGCTTTATCCAATGAAGACTTTTTTGTTGACCACAGGTTGTTGGGATCTTGAAAGGCTGGGGGGACCTTGCCCAGTCTACAATTCGGTAAATCAACCCAAAAAAGAAGATTAAGAAGGCAACATAAGGAATTACTATACCGAAAAGAAAATCTAAGCCCAAAAAACCTACCCCTACAACTGGAATGAGAACAAGGATCAAAGTTATTATAAAACTAAAAAGGACGTTCATCCCGCTTCCCTCCCATTTTAATCATTTTCAATGTTTCTCAGGGTCAAATTCTTTAACAAAAGGCATACCCTCCATAGGGTCGTAAACTAGCCCTGCTCTTTTTAAAAGCAAATAATTATTTCTTTTCCATTCTTCATACCTAATTTCGAAAAGCCTTTCTCTATACTTCATGTAAAAGTCAAAGGTAAGGATCATCAAGGAATTTATCAAATCTTCCATTAGGAGTAAACCCTCTACCCCAAAACGCTCAAGGATTTCATCACCGAAATTCTCTCGAATAATCCCTTTAAGCTTAAGAAAAGTGCCCATCGCCCTCTTAGCAGATGGGACATGCACTGCCAAAAGCTGAGCCAATCTTTCTAAATAAGGCAAAAGCGCATCTAAAGAGAAATTTGGCTTAATCTCTTTTAAAATGGAAGCAAATATCTCATCTATTCTTGAAGCTAAAGGGTTTTGGAAAGGATCCACTTCTCTGAGAAAATAGGACTTAGCTTCCTCTTTAAATATATCTGAAAAAAAACGCTCTTTCCATAGTTTTAAAATTTTAGAATGATTTTCTTCAATTATTGAATAAACAGAACCCCTCACTTCCCCCCTCCTGAATGTAAATTAACATTTAATGGCTAATTAAAAAATTGTCAAAGATTAAAAAAAGAAATTATTGTCCACAGGTTAATTCTTCCACCAAATCTTTTATTTTTTTATTTCAGTTTTCAAGTTTTTAAAAAATTCTATTAAAAAGGTCTGGAAGCTTTCTTAAAAGGTTAAGCTTTTCTTTGTCCCCAAGTTTAATCTTTTCGATAATGCTTTCTAATTCCTGGATGGTTGCGTCGTAGAGCTTTTTATTTAGTCTATAAGGATGCCCGTCCTTTCCTCCGTGGGCATAGGCATAATGAACTGGGTCCTTTCTCGAAGCTGAAACCCCGTATATAAGCTCGGCTGTTAAAGTTAAAGCTCGGAGATGCTTTGCCCCCATACCCTTAACCAATAGTAAATCTTCAAAGGTTTGAGGAGGGTTCTCGTAGGTTTTAAGCCAGATTTTTGGTAAAACTTCAGCAGGCAAAAACTCTGGTCTTATAGCATGATCTCTTGTAAATATTAACCTTTCTCCTACTTTTACTTCCTTTAAAACATTGTGTAACGGTTGATTTAATAGGTGAAGCATAGCTTGCTGAACACTCTCACTTTCCTTGGCTACAAGATTTAAAACCTCATTTTTCTTTATATTAGAAAAAATTCCAGAATGAGGCTCAACGGTAAAACTGATAATCTTTTCGGAATACCAATGATATCTTCGTGCATAGAGGCTTTTTTCGTCCATACCCTGTTGAATGACAGCCCACGAGCCATCATCAGTAAAGATAAAAAGATGAAAATAAAGCTGAAACCCATCTTGAATGGCGTTGTTATCAACCTTGGCTACAAGTCTACTGATGGTAATCAAATTCTGTGAGGCTTGAGATAGGCCGCTCTTTTCAGCATAGGTTTCGATTTCTGAAGGAGTTTGAAGAGCCCTTTTTCCTTTGCCACCGCAGATAAATAAACCAATCTCTTTGAAAAGAGGAGCTAAGGCTGCTTTGATGGCTCCGCCAACCGTTGTGGTAAGCCCTGATGAGTGCCAATCAAACCCAAGCAAACACCCCAAGGCTTGAAACCAAAAGGGGTCAGCCAACCGCTTTAAAAGTTCTTTTTTCCCAAATTCTTCAAGGATAACAATAAAGATAGCTCGAGAAAGCTTAACCATTCTTTCAAAAAGCCAAGGAGGACATTTCCCGCCATGTAAAGGAAGGTCGACTATGCTTTTTTGAATCATCTTAGAAGCTCCAAAGTCCTTTCAATTTCATGGATTATAATATTACAAGTCTTAATCGGTTCTACACTTAACCGTATAGGTCTTCCAATAACTAAATAGTCTGCACCGCTAAGGATTGCTTCAGCTGGGGTTGCCGTACGAAGCTGATCCTGAGTATCTTGAGAGTCAAGTCTTATGCCAGGAACTACAGTAAGAAGCTTTGGCAAACTCTCTTTTACTCTTTTAACCTCTTTTCCTGAGACTACTATACCAGCGCAACCGCATTGAGAGGCAAGGAGGGCATATCTCAAGACTAGCTCTTCTGTTTCTCGAATGTATTCTCCGTTAAAACCTAGCTCAAGAAGGTCAGCCTTGTCTAAGGAAGTAAGGATGGTAACGGCAAGGATCTTAGGCTTTTCTTGAGCTGCTTCAACTGCAGACTTTAAAGCGTTCCTTCCTGAAAGGGTATGGACAGTTATGAAATCGACATCAAGAGCTTTAGCGGATTTTACTGCCTGCGAAACTGTATTAGGTATATCACAAAGCTTTAGGTCAAGAAAGATGGGAAGGTCCGTTTTTTTTCTTACCTCTTCGATAGCCTTTGGTCCGTACTTTACAAACAACTCAAGCCCTATTTTAAACATTCCCACATACTCTTTTAATAGTTCTACCCAAGAAAGGGCAGTCTCAAGGTCTTGAAAATCAAGAGGAAAGATAATTCTTCTTTTGGCTTCCATAAAATGCTCCTTTTTATATTCAGCACTTGGAAAAAGGTCTTTTGCAATGCTTCCTCTTTGCGGTTCCAAACCGAGTTAGAGTTTATTGCTATCCGCTTTAACTACGTTTATAGAATTATGGAAATTAAAATCATGTTGTATAATACTTTAAAGTATGGAGCTTTTCGGGTCAAGAGAAGAAAGGCAGATCCTTTCGTTTGACATTCAGCCGTTAAGATTTACTGTCAAAGAATTTACGCAAAAGATTAAGCAGATATTAGACTTTGGACTACCCTATGTTTGGATTGAGGGGGAGGTAGCAAACCTTAGCCATAGTCAAAACGGCAATCTTTATTTTTCTTTGGTAGAGGAAGAGGCAACCATCAAAGCACTAATTTTTAAAACGGATAAGCGTTCTGCCCTTGGTGATTTTGAGCTCAAAAACGGACAGAAGGTTTTAGCCTTCGGCAAAGTAAACTTCTACCCACGTTCAGGTGAAGTCCACTTCATTGTTAAAAAAGTAGAGCTCCTTGGTATTGGAAGGTTAATTGCAAAAAAGGAGGCTTTGTTAAAAAAATACCGAGACCTTTTTGCGAGAGAAAAAAAGCCTATTCCAACTTTTCCAAAAGTTGTTGGATTGGTTACTTCTCTATTTGGGGCAGCAATCGAAGATTTTTTAAAGGTAGCAAGAGAAAGCTACGGGGCTAAAGTTCTTGTTTATCCTGTAAAAATTCAGGGCGAGGGTGCAGAAAAAGAGATATTGCAGGCAGTAAAAGATATAAATCAATATTTTCCGGAAGTTGAGGTAATAGTCATCGCACGAGGTGGTGGGTCGTTTGAAGACCTTGCTCCTTTCTACTCCGAAGACCTTATCTTAGGACTTTCCCAATCTTGTATTCCTATTATTTCAGCAGTAGGTCATGAAATAGATGTTACTCTATGCGACCTTATTGCGGATAAAAGATGCTCAACTCCCACCTCAGCTGCCAAAGAGTTATTTCCAGAGAAAGATAGGATTTTACAACATTTAGACCTACTAAAACGAAAGCTTAAAAAGTCTGTTGATATTCATCTCACAACTTATGAACGAGAATTGGCAAAGATTAAGGTTGAGTTAATAAAAAGAAGTCCGCAGTATAATCTCCAAAAGTTGGAGACCCATATTGAAGCCTTGAAGTCTGCCTTAAGGTTAACTCTTATGCAAAAGTTGAATAGTTTAGAGAAAAAAGCAGAAGAATTGAAACGAAGGCTTTGGGTAAACAGTCCGCAAACAAGGCTTAAGCTTCTTGAGGAGCGAGTGAGAAGTCTTCGGTTGTTACTTCTTTCACTATCTCCTTTAAAACCCTTAGAAAGAGGCTATGCTTTGATCAAAAGCTATCCTGAAGGAAAGGTTGTTCGAAAAGCTAAAGAGGTTTCTACGGAAGACAGATTAGAAATCCTCTTTGCCGATGGAAAAATCGTTGTTCAAGTGCTCAGCGTGCACACAAACTCAGGGGGCTTAAATGAATGAAGAAAGAGAACTTGACTTTGAGGGGGCTATAAAAGAGGTTGAAAGGATCATAAAAGAGCTTGAAAGGAAGGATCTACCTTTAGATGAGGCCTTAAAACTTTTTGAACAAGGTTTAGAGCTCATACATCTTTGTGAAGAGAAGCTTAAACAAGCACGCTTGAAGGTTGAGGTAATCCTTAAAAAAGGAGAAAAGTTTGAATTGGCAAATTTAGACCTGGCAAAGGAATTGTTTAAAAATGAAGGCGAAAGACCTTGATAAACTTTTATCCTATCTTGAGGAAAAAAAGAAGCTCATTGAGGAAACCCTTGAGAAGTATTTCCCAAAGCCTGAGGCTCTTTCAGAACGGGTCATCTCGGCTGCTAAGTATAGTCTTTTTTCTGGTGGCAAAAGGATAAGACCTATACTTTGTCTTCTTGGATACGAACTATTCCAAGAGGATTCAGAAAGGATCCTTCTTTTTGCCTGTGGTATAGAATGCCTCCATACCTATTCGCTAATCCATGATGACCTACCAGCTATGGATGATGATGATTTCCGTAGAGGTAAACCCTCTTGTCACAAAGCCTTTGACGAGGGGACAGCTATCTTAGCAGGGGATGGACTTCAAGCTTTAGCTTTTTATTTTTTCTCTCATAAAGACCTTGTGAAAACTGTTAATTCTAGGAGACTGCTTAAGGCGATAAACCTAATTGCTGATGCCGTTTCCTTTAACGGGATGGTTGGGGGGCAGATGGGAGACCTTCTCATGGAAGGTAAAAAGGGAGATAAAAAGGTTTTGAAATGGATACATGAGAGGAAAACGGGAAGGCTTTTTACAGCCTCTCTTATCAGCGGAGCTATTCTTGCCAACGCAAAGAGCAAAGATATAAAAACTTTGGAGCGGGTCGGAAGGGCACTCGGTCTTGCCTTCCAAATCATTGACGACCTTCTTGACCTATTAGGGGATGAAAGAAAGCTTGGGAAACCGGTAAAATCGGACCTAAAAAAGAAAAAGCTTACCTACCCTGCCCTGTATGGGGTTGAAACTTCGCAAGAACTGGCAAGAAAAGAAGTAGAAAAGGCAAAAAGCTTGCTTAAACTTTACGGGGAAAGGGCAGAAAACCTTCTACTACTCTCGGAGTTTATCTACCAAAGAGTAAATTAAATTTTAAAAATGGGGGGAAGGACTTTGAAATATTTAACGAAGGTAAACAGTCCGAAGGATTTAAAAAATTTTAAAATATCTCAGCTTGAAGTCCTTGCCGAGGAGATTAGAGAAGTAATCATTGATACTGTAGCCAAGAACGGTGGACATCTTGCTCCAAATCTTGGGGTAGTAGAATTAACCCTTGCTCTTCATTATGTTTTTGATTCTCCTCAAGACAAGATCATTTGGGATGTTGGGCATCAATGCTATGTCCATAAGTTAATCACAGGAAGAAGAGAAAATTTTCACACCTTAAGAACCTATGGGGGGATAGCTGGTTTTCCAAAAAGGGAAGAGAGCCCTCATGATGTTCTGGATACAGGACACAGCAGCACCTCCATTTCAGCCGGACTGGGGATGGCTGTAGCGAAAAGATTAAAGAAGGAAGAAAAGGGGAAGGTAGTGGTTGTCATCGGTGATGGGGCGATAACCGCTGGCTTAGCCTTTGAGGCTCTTAACAACGCAGGCTACATGAAAGAAGACCTTCTTATCATCCTTAACGATAACGAAATGTCCATTTCCCCAAACGTTGGGGCTCTTTCAACCTTTATCTCAAAAAGAATGACTGGGAATCTTGCCAGGTTTGTGCGAAGAGAGATGGAAAAACTTTTTCACCATCTTCCAGGGGGAGAAAATTTCCTTCAAATCTTAAAAAAAGGAGAAGACCTGCTTAAGATAGCAATCACTCCAGGAGCTCTTTTCACAGCCTTAAACTTTGAATATGTAGGACCAGTTGACGGACATAATCTTAAAGATCTAATAACTATCCTTAAAAATCTTAAATCCACCAAAGGACCTACTATACTCCATGTCATCACCAAAAAAGGAAAGGGATATCCACCTGCTGAGGCAGACCCAGAAACATTTCACGGTGTCTCCCCCTTTGATAAAAAAACAGGAAAGGTCTATAAAGCGAGCAATGTTCCACCAACCTATACAGATATCTTCGGTAAAACCTTGGTTAGGTTGGCCGAGACAGACCCAAGGATTGTAGCCATAACGGCAGCCATGAAAACTGGAACAGGGCTTAAAGAGTTTGCGGAAAGATTTCCTGAAAGGTTCTTTGATGTGGGGATTTGTGAACAGCATGCTGTTACCTTTGCGGTAGGCTTAGCCTTAGAAGGATTTATTCCTGTCTGTGCTATCTATTCTACCTTTCTTCAAAGGGCTTACGATCAGATAATTCATGATGTTGCCTTAAACAGAGCTAAAGTTATCTTTGCTATCGATAGAGCAGGTCTTGTGGGTGAAGACGGACCAACCCATCACGGAGCCTTTGATTTAAGCTATTTGAGACCTGTGCCCAATCTTATAATCATGGCCCCAAAAGACGAGAATGAGCTTCAACACATGCTTTACAGCGCAACAAAATATAGCATGCCCGTTGCTATAAGATATCCTCGCGGTTCAGGTGAAGGAGTAAGCCTTGATTGGCAATTTCAAGAAATTCCCCTTGGTAAGGGAGAACTTCTTAAGGAGGGAAAAGACGCTCTAATCATAGCCATAGGTAATCATGTCTGGAGCGCTTTTAGAGTAAGCAATGAGCTTGAAAAGGAGGGTTTCAAGATAGGTGTTATAAACGCAAGGTTTTTAAAACCCCTTGATGAGGAGTTAATTTTAGGGCAGGCAAGCAAGGTTGATTTAATTATAACTGTAGAAGAGAATAGCTTATACGGTGGGCTTGGGTCGGCTGTTGCCGAACTTCTTTTAGAAAATGGGCTCTCGGTAAAATTTAAGAGGATTGCCCTTCCAGACAAATTTGTCGAACACGGGGACCAAAAAACGCTTCGAGAAATATATGGGCTTTCAGAAAAAGCTTTGTATAACACAGTAAAAAGCCTTTTATCCTAAATTAGGTATACTTTTTGAATACTTAATGTGCATGAAAATAGTCTTATCGACCCTGATGATTTTTTGTTTAGCGCCTTTTTTTATCTCTGTTGCCTTTTCTACATCATCTACACAAAAAGGGCTTAACCTTCAACAGAAACTTAAAATCTTCTGCAAAGAGATAAAAGGCAACGAAACTCTCTGTCAAGAATACCTATTCACTTTAAAAAAACGCCTGGAAATTAAAGGGGACCTTCTCACAGAAATAGAAGACTTCTGCAAAAAATCCAATGTAAAACCTCTTTGCCGGATAAAAGGTGGCTCAAGCATCGCTCTTTACTGCTCAAAGTACAATAAATCTTCTCCGAAGTGCCAAGAATGGAAAGCTTGGAAACACAAAGAGCTTGAGTTAAAAGGAAAGCTCATTGAAAACCTTCAAACCTTCTGCAAAAGCAACCCAAAATCCAGGATCTGTCAGAACTAAGCCTTTGTTGTAAACGAAAAAGTAAGTATTAAATTTAATATTAACAAAAAAATTAAATATGAGCCCTTTTAAAAAAAGAATATGGATAGTAATCCCGTAACCCTTGGAAAAATCCTTGACCAAATTCAAAGTTATCTTCCTGGAGTAAACACTAAACTGGTGGAGAAGGCTTTTGAATTTGCGGCAAAGTGGCATGATGGGCAAGTTAGAAGGTCTGGTGAGCCCTATCTTTCCCATCCTATGAACGTAGCCTATATCCTAGCTCAGATGAAAGCAGACTTGCCAACGATTGCTGCCGGTTTTTTACACGATGTGGTTGAAGATTGTAAGGTCCCTATTGAGGTAATCAAGAAAGAATTTGGAGAAAGCGTGGCCTACATTGTGGAAGGTGTAACCAAACTTAAACAGATCCCAGGAAGTCCTGATAAGATCTCTAAACAGGCTGAGAACCTAAGAAAACTCATTCTTGCCATGTCTAAAGACCTACGAGTTATCTTGGTTAAGCTCGCCGATAGGTTGCATAATATGCGAACTTTAGATTCTATGCCCTTACATAAAAGGCAAGCTATAGCTAAAGAAACTCTAGAAATTTATGCCCCCTTAGCGGCAAGGCTCGGTATCGATTGGATAAAGGTAGAACTTGAAGACCTTTCTTTTAAACACCTCTATCCTGAAGAGTATGAAAAATTAAAAGTTGAAGTGGAAAAAAGAATTACACAAGCAGAAGATTTTGTTAATGAAGTCAAGTCCACCCTTCAAGAGGTTTTAGAAAAAAACGGTATAAAAGCAAGGGTTCTTGGTAGAGTAAAGCATTTGTACAGCATCTATCGTAAGCTCCAGAAATATAATTTAACCATTGGAGACCTAGACCAAATCTATGATATCATAGGTTTTAGAGTTATAGTGGAAACGGTAGAAGATTGTTACAAAACCCTTGGAATAATTCATGCTTTTTGGAAACCTATCCCTGGAAGGTTTAAAGACTACATCAGCCTTCCCAAACCCAACGGCTACCAGAGCTTACATACCACGGTTCTCGGACCAAAAGGCAAGAAGATCGAAATTCAAATCCGCACCGAAGAGATGGATAAGGTTGCTAACGAAGGAATTGCTGCCCACTTCTTATATAAAGAAGGGACAGGAATTGATTATTCTAAGTATAAACAGCTTGAATGGTTGAATAAGCTGATCGAACTTCAGAAGGAGCTTAAGCATCCTCGAGAGTTTTTGGAATCCCTAAAGCTTGACCTATTTCCGGAGGAAATCTATGTTTTCACCCCTAAAGGAGATGTAATCGTTTTACCAGCCGGGGCAACTCCCGTTGATTTTGCTTACGCAATCCATACTGAGGTGGGCCATCGTTGTGTTAGAGCATTTGTAAACGATAAGCTCGTGCCACTTGACTATCAGCTCCAAACGGGTGATGTGGTCAAGATTGAAACTTCACCGCATCAAAAACCGAGCAGAGACTGGTTAAAATTCGTTAAGACAAGCAGAGCAAGGGCAAGGATCAAACAATGGTTCAAACAGGAAGAAAAGGAAAGACTAAAGGAGCTGGGTAAAGAGATAGTAGCCAAGGAATTAAAAAAACATTCTTTTAGCTTCCAAGAATTTTTAAAAGACCCATCCCTGTCTCAACTTCTTAAAAATTTAAACCTCGGAAACATTGATGAGCTCTTTATCCAAATAGCAGCTGGGAAATTACAACCAAAACAATTCATAAAGACCTATCAAGAAGTTTCTAACTTATTCCAACCTGAACCTAAAGAAGAAATTATTTCTTACCCCGAAGAAAAACCATCCGAAAATTATCCAACCTCGCTTTCTGCTCTTGGCGAAAGCGACCTTTTATTTCACCTTGCTAAATGCTGTCACCCCATACCTGGAGATGAGGTTGTAGGTTATATCACCCGAGGAAAAGGAATTTCGGTCCACAGGACAGATTGTCCAAATCTTAAGGATTTAGAACCTGAAAGGATGATCGAAGTAAAATGGGACAAACCAGACGGAAAAGTTTATCCAGTTAGGCTTCATATAGTCTCCTTTGACAGAAAGGGTCTTTTAGCTGAGGTGTCCTCGGCCATATCCTCCGCTGAAAGCAACATCCTTAAGGCCGAGGTCACAACTACACCCGATAAAAAGGCTTATTTTGATATCAACATTGAGGTTACAGATAAAGGCCATTTAGAAAAGGTAATAGCTAATATCCTGAAAGTTGAGGGTGTGCTAAAGGTAGAAAGGAAGATTTTTTAGCTTACAGCTTTTTGAATTTTCCCAGCCTTGATACATCTTGTGCAAACTTTCATTCTTTTAACTGTTCCATCGGGCAATTTTACCCTAACTCTTTGAATGTTAGGATACCACCACCTGCTTGCCCTTTTTCCGGAATGGCTAACCTGGTTCCCACATGTTGGACCTTTACCGCAGATTTCGCACCTCCGAGCCATCTTCATCCCTCCTCTGTTATAAAGAATTCCAAGAATAGGTAGATAAAACATTATATCATCAATTTTTGATTATATCAACTTAAAAGCCACCGCCGATTTGGAAGTTTAGATTGCTACTATCCTCTTTTGGTTTTTTATCAATATTGTAGCCCCATTCTATGCGAAGTGGTCCAAGGGGTGAAAGCCACCTTACTCCAACTCCTATGCTCTTTCTAATCTCCGAAGATTTAAAGGGGTAGTCTTTACTCCATACAGAGCCCATATCATAAAAGAGAACTCCATGAAGGTTGATGCTTTTTATCAAGGGGATGATCCCTTCGCCTTGAAAGTAAAACATCTTTGTTCCGCCAACCCTTTCACCGGTCCTTGGGTCCCTTGGAGAGATATCTCCGTATTTATAACCCCTCACGGAATCGATACCACCCAAGTAAAACCTCTCAAAGACCGGAACCCTTTTCCCGGAACCCTCAGTAATGTAGCCATAGCCGAACTTTAAATGGGCAGTTAAGTTTTTCCAAGGAGTAAAATACACTTGATGCTCGCCTGTAAACTTAAGAAACTCACTATCACCACCGAGAAAACCACCAGCGTAGGAAAGGGCAAGTCCATGGACCCACCCCTTCGTTGGGAGGAAAAACCTATTCCGAGAATCGTAGTTTATTCCGGCTTCTACAGCACTGGTCACATGGATCTTCATAGATTCTTGGATTATCACAGAGGAGTTATCCTTAACATCCTTCAATTTTGAGTCATCATACCTATACCCAAGGTAAGTTGAAAATTCCGGGGTAAAGAAATAACCAACTCTGATGCTTCCTCCCTTAGCATCCTTAGTAAAGTCTTCGTACTCAATTTCATAGTTATATAGGGACCATCCTAAAAAGTAGCGGGAATCCATAAAGTAGGGATCAAAAAAGTTAAGGGAGTATCTGCTTGATTTTGTGCCAATCTTTGCAGAGATACTCACCCTTTGCCCTTTACCAAGCCAGTTTCTTTGAGTAATCTCGGTTATGAACACCAACTTTTCTGAAGAGCTGTAGGCGGCACCTACGCTAAAAGTCCCGGTTAAAGCTTCCTTAACTTTAACTCGAAGGTTTAACTCCTCTTCCTTTGTTCCCTTCTCCTTTTCTACCTTTACTTCTTCAAAGAAGCCAAGCCTTTGCAATCTCTCTTCGCTTTTCTCAAGCCTTTTTGCACTGTAAGGCCATCCTTCAGACAAAAGGATCTCCCTTCTTATCACCTTATCCCTTGTCTTGGTATTCCCCTCAATCTCTATGCGGTTTATAAAAACAACCGGTCCTTTATCTACCTTAAAAGTGACCTTTACTTGATTTGCCCCAATTTTCTCAATGTCTGTTGTTACCTTTGCGTAGGCATATCCATAATCGGAAAAGAGATGAGTAACGACGGATTCATCAAACTTTAACTCAGAGAGATTGACCACTTTACCGGCTTTAGTGTTTATCCTTTTTAAAATTTCTTCCGCAGGAAATAGGTCCTGAATTACGTTTATCTCTGCCACTCGATATTGAGGACCCTCTTCGATGGGTATTTTTATGTAGACCTCATCCTCCTTTTCTTCAACGACGGGTTCACCAACCTTGACATCAAGGTAGCCTCTGTTTTTATAAAGGTTTTCAATCTTAGCCAAGTCTCTGTATAAATAGGCAAGGTTGTAAACCCCAGGCTCAGCCTTTGGTTCTTGCGTTAAAAAGGAAGCGATATATCCGACATACTTTTTCACCGGAGAAAATACGGACTTTTCAGAAACGGATAGCTGATCCTTTAACTCCTTTTCAGGAATAGCCTTAGCTCCAAGAAACTCGATTTTGGAAATATACTTTTTCTTCCCCTCCTTGATATCAAAGACAAGTCTCACTTGCGTGGGGGTCACCCTCTCGGTTTTGACCTTTATTTCCGTTCCAAGAAAACCAAGTTGTTCGTAATAGGCTTTGATGTTTTCTAAGGCTTTCTCAATTTTTTCTGGAGTCAAGATTTCACCTATCTTCAGCTCAGATATCTTTGTTAAGTCTTCAGCTTTCGCGTTCTTTATACCTTTATACTGAATTTCTTTAAGCGTCTCCCTCTCTTTTAGCTTATAGACAATGATTACCCCTCGGTCCCCCTCCTTGACTTCAACCTCAATGTTTTCAAAGTAGCCAGTTCGGTAGAGGTTCTTTAGGTCTTCGTTAAGAAGAGCAAGGTCTAAGATGTCCCCTTCTTTAAGCTTAAGCTTAGGACGAAGTAAGTCCTCCCCCACCCTCTTTGCTCCCTCAAATTCGACCTTTTCAACTAAAGACTTTTCTTCCAAAAATACTTTTAAACTTTTTATGGTTTCTTCCACTAAAAAATCAAGCCTATCCTTAGTTGCTATGGCATAGACCATAAAAGGTTCCGATTTCCCAACCCGATAAAAGACCCAATCCGCGCTAACAGAATCCCTAATCAAAGTAAAGGTAAGCCTTCCCGCAAGGTATACTTCCCCACTCTTTAAAAGAAGCTCAACCTCCTTTGTCGTAAGCCTCTTAACATCCACTTCGAATTGATCGCTTAGCTTTGCTTTTAGCTCTGAAAGATACTTTTGCAACAACTCCTCGCTTCCTACATCACCTAAAGCCTTTGCCTGATAGACTAACACCTTTTGAGCTGAGAAGACTAAACTTGCTAATAATAGATGGGAAAGGATTAAAACTGCTATTATTATAAGGAGCCGAGAGGCAAGATTCTCTTTAGCCATTTTTAACATTCTACAAGATGTCCCTCTCTTAGTAAATACCTTTTTTCACACCTTTTTGCCAACTCGTGGTTATGGGTCACTAAGATCAGGGTTGAGCCTTCTCTTTCACAAAGGGAAAAAAGAAGGTTTATTACAGTTTCTGCGCTGTGAGGGTCCAAGTTCCCTGTTGGTTCATCGGCAAGAACAAGCTTTGGCTTAAGAAGAAGGGCTCGAGCGATGGCTACCTTTTGCCTCTCGCCACCTGAAAGGGGATAAACTTTGTAGTGGGCTTTTCCCTCAAGGGAAAGAAGCGCTAAAAGTTTAAAGGCTCTTTCTTTTAAAGCCGCTAAATCTTTTTTAGCGATAATTCCTGGTAGAAGAACGTTTTCTAAAACAGTTAGCTCGGGTAGTAGATGATAAAATTGGAAGATAAAACCTACTTCTTGCAAACGATATTCTGCCTGCTCATCCTCGGTTAAGGCGTGGACATCCTTACCAAGATAAAAAACCTTTCCCTCATCTGGTCTATCAAGGGCAGATATTAAGTTTAAAAGAGTTGTTTTACCTGAGCCTGACGGACCAAGGATAGCTACCTTTTCCCCTCGATAAACCTCAAGGTTTACCTGACGAAGAACGCAAACAACCTCCTCCCCGACCTTATAGCTCTTCTGCACATCTTTCAAACTAAGAAGGATCATCCTTCCTTCCTCAGGATCTCCGCAGGATTAAGACCGCTTGCCTTTCTTGCGGGATAAAGAGCTGATAAAATCCCTAAAACTAAAGTCACGGCCGAGACGAGAATTAAGTCCGAAACCTCAAGGCTAATGGGTAGATACTCAACGGGGTAGACCTCCTCAGGAAGTTTTATCACCGGATACTTAGAAAGGACTAAACAAAGGATGCTTCCTAAAGCTAGTCCAAGAACCACACCGAAAAAAGAAAGGATAAACCCGCAGAAGAAAAACAATCTTTCTACTTCCTTCTTTTTAGCTCCGAGAGCTCTAAGGATCCCGAGGTCAAGCCTTTTTTCAGAAACTAGCATAACCATGGCTGAGATAACCGTAAACAGAGAAACTCCAACCATTAAGGATAACACCACAAACAGTCCAAACTTTTCAAGCTTTAGCGCTGAAAAAAGGTTCCTGTTTAGCTCCTGCCAATCAACAACCCTGGCCTTAAGCCCAAGATTTTTTATCAAACGGTTCTTTAACTCTGAAGACCAAAAGGGGTCCCGCAGTTTTACTTCTATTACCCTCTCTTTGGAAACAATCTTTTCCTTAAGCTGAGAATGGGGGGTAAACACCAAGCTTAAGTCGTAGTCGTAGACCCCGCTTTCAAAAAAACCCGCAACCCAAACTATATAGACCTTGGGAAAAAAACCGAAGGGCGTATGAATGCCCTCTGAAGTTAGAAGGCTCAATTCCTCACCTGGGGTTAAACCTAACTTTTGTTTTAAACGTTCGCCCACGATGATAGGGAGGACATCCGGTGGGCTTGTTTTTTGGTATTCAAACCGTCTAAAGGCAACTTCCTTTGCTGTCTGATTGAGGTCAACCCCTTTAACGATTACCCCAAGAGACCTTCCCTGTTTAAGCAAAAGACCTTGAAGGATTGAAACCTCCTGGAGGCTAACTATTTCTTTTTCCGGAATTTCGTTCTCTATTACCCTTAACACCTCATCTTTGTTTTCTGGGAGGTAGGTGATCATGAGATGGGGGTTCAAGCTTAAAACCTTTTCGTAGATTACCCTTTTAAATCCGGTCATTACTGCGTTTACTGTGGTTAAGGCGGTAACGCTAATAGCTACGCCAAGAAGGGCGATAAAGGAGATAAACCCCGTCCATCTTTCCCTTTTAGGAGAAAGGACAAAGCGTAGAGCAAGCCAAAGCGTCCAAGGTAATAATAATCTTTTTGACATTTTAAAGCTCTTCTTTCCTTCTAAGATGAGGGAATAGAAGGACTTCCCTTATGGAAGAAGAGTTAGTAAAAATCATCACCACCCTATCAATTCCTATTCCTTCTCCAGCGCAAGGTGGCATCCCATACTCTAAGGCAAGGAGAAAATCCTCATCAATCTCTGGAGGGATTTCCTCATCCACTTCCCGAAGGCGTAGCTGTTCCTCAAAGCGTGCCCTTTGGTCTAATGGGTCGTTAAGCTCAGAGAAGGCGTTTGCGACCTCGTAGGTAGCAACATAAAACTCAAACCTATCCGCAATTTCAGGATTTTGGTCGTTTCTCCGAGCTAAGGGAGAGACTTCAACCGGGAAACCCACTACAAAAGTAGGTTGGATAAGCTTTGGCTCAACAAGCTCCTCAAAAAGCTTGGTCCACCATTTGCCTATCCTTGGGTCCTTCTCGTTTAGCTCTATCCCCCTTTCTTTGGCAAAAGAAAGGAGCTTTGCTCTATCCCTTAAAATTTCAGAAGGCACGCCCCCTATCTCCACTAGGGAATCAAGAAAGTTTATCCTCCTATAAGGTGGAGTAAAATCTATCTCCTGCCCCTGGTAAGTAACTTTTGGAGAACCGTTAATCTCCAAGGCAAGCTGATAGAAAAGCTCCTCCGTCCTTTTCATTAAATCTTCAAAGGTGGCGTAGGCTTCGTAGAATTCTAACATGGTAAACTCAGGGTTATGCCTGCTTGAAACCCCCTCATTACGAAAGTTGCGATTAAGCTCAAAAACTCGCTCAAACCCTCCGACGATGAGCCTTTTTAGATAAAGCTCTGGAGCTATACGAAGATAAAGGTTCATGTCCAAGGCGTTGTGATAGGTGATAAAAGGTTTGGCTGATGCTCCTCCAACTATAGGATGCATCATGGGTGTTTCAACCTCTAAAAAGCCTTCAGAGATGAAGTATTCCCGTATGAACTGGATGATCCTTGTCCGTTTACGAAAAAGCTCCCTAACTTCAGGGTTCATCATAAGGTCAAGATAACGTCTCCTATACCTCAACTCTACATCTTTTAAACCATGATACTTCTCTGGTAAGGGACGAAGGGACTTGGTAAGAAGACGAAGGTCCTTTGCTAAAACTGTAAGCTCTCCGGTTTTGGTTTTGATAAGCCTACCGTTAACTCCAATTATGTCCCCAAGGTCTACAAGCTTTCTAAAGAAGTCAAAAGTCTCCCCAGATACCTCGTTTTTGGCAACCATTATCTGAATTTTTTCCGTGGAATCTTGGATATGAGCAAAGATGAGCTTCCCCATCTCCCTTCTTGTCATTAATCTTCCGGCAACTGAAACATCTATACTCATCCTTTCAAGCTCTTCAGCGCTTACATCCTGAAATCTCTCTTTTAGATACTTTGCACGATCCTTAGGCTTAAAATCGTTTGGATAAGGATTTATCCCAAGCTCCCGCAGCTTGTTTAACTTTTCTAAACGGACCTTGATCAACTGACTTTCTTCACCCATCTGCTCCTCCAGAATGGGAATTTTTTCCTTAAGATTTTGCCTTATTTTATTCCAGAGGGTTTGACTTAGCAATAAAGTTAGGAACCTTCTTTTGCTCGAGGATGGGCTTTTAAGTAAACTTTTAGTAGATGCTCGTAGCTTACGGTTATATATTGCTCGGTTGTGGCAAGGCTTGAATGACCAAGCATTTCTTGAATACTCCTTAAGTCGCAGCCAGCGTTTAAAAGATGGGTAGCAAAGGCATGCCTTAAGAGATGAGGATGAATCCTTTTATTCAACACCCTTGAGGCTTTTTTAAGTAAGTATCGAACACCCCTTGCTGATAAAGGGTTACCTTTGCTATTTATGAATACAAAATCTGTCTTTTTACCAAGCCTTTTTAGGAGCTCCTCTCTTGCTTGTAGATACTTTTTTAAGGCAAAATAAGCCTTACTACCAAAAGGAATAAGCCTTTCTTTACCCCCTTTGCCAAAAACCCTTATCATCCTTAGGTCAAAGTTGATCTGTGATAGCTTGAGAGCGCAGGCTTCAGAAACTCGCACACCGGTTGCATAAAGAATTTCAAATAAAGCTTTATCTCGCAAGCTAAAAAAATCTTCCTTATTTTTATAGGAAAAAAGGACAGAAAGCTCCTCTTCCGTTGGAACGCTGGGAATGTTTCTTTTGACCCCACCGTAGGATAGGGTTAAAAGCCTTGGGTCGATGAGAAGTCCCTTCTTTGCTAAAAACTTGAAAAAGCTTTTTAGGGTGCTAACCTTCCGTAGAATTGTTGTTGGCTTTAATCCCTTTCTCTTAAGGTCTAAAACAAAGCTCCGAATGGTTAAGGCGCTGACCTCTGAATCACAGAAACTAAAAAATTCCTCAAGGTCTACTCTATACGCCCTTATAGTTTCCGGAGAATATCCTTTTTGTTTTTCCAGATAGAATAAAAATTCCTCTATGTATTCCTTCATGCTAAGGAAGAAAGCTTTGCCAGAAGTTCATCAGCCTTAAAAGGTTTAAGTAAAATCATCTCTGATGGAATATCAGCCAAGGCGTAAGGGTCTCCGGTCAAAAAAAGAACCTTTACCTCGGGATAAAGCCTTGAAATAAGACCATAAACTTCGTCCCCTTTGGCATCAGGTAGATAATAATCGACAAGCAGAACTTGAGGTGCCTCTTCAGGCCTCATTTCAACAAACTCCTTAAATTGAGAGAAGGCATAAACCTTTGCACCAAGCTCGCTCAAAAGCTCTTTTAAACCTTGTCTGCTTTCCTCTTCGTCCTCAAAAAGAAATACTACCATCCCTTGAAGAGGAGCTTTGAGGGGCTTTTTTATGTATGTAAAGTTTAGAGAGTTCATAAGGGGGACATAGATATAGAATGTTGTCCCAAGTTTAGGAGAAGATTCAACCTCTATCTTTCCTCCTAAGGATGTGATATGATGCTTTACAAGATAAAGCCCTAAACCACTTCCTTTTTCTTTTGTAGTAAAGAAAGGTTTGAAGATATGAGGCAAAATATCAGGAGGGATGCCCGGACCATTGTCTTTAACAGCTATCCTTAGGGTTTGCACCTTTCTTTGAGGGTCCCATTCTTTGCTAAACTTTATGAAAATTTCTCCTTCTTCTCCCATGGCGTCCCTTGCATTAACCAACAGATTGAGAAAGATATAACGCCATAAAACAGAATCTCCCGGAACTACCGCTTCCTTCAGATAGTCAAGGTCTAAATTTAATCTTATACCCTCACCAAGAAGGACTTGAAAAACTTCCAAATTATCAAGCAAAAACTTAATTAGGTTAATCTGCGACTTAAAAGCCTGCTTAGAAACCTTTGAATAATCAAGCAAAAGCCTGTTTAGGTCTACCCAGCTGTTAAGAGTATACTCGAGGTTTTTAACGGTAGCTAAGGCTTTTTCTCTATCATCAAGCTCGTTTTTAAGCTTTTTAAGCCCCATTAAAACATTATTCAAAATGTTGTTAAAGTCATGGACAAGCCCCCTTAGAAATTCAGAAAAGTTAGCTGTTTTATGCAGGCTTTCGACCCTTTCAGCTAAGGAGCAAAATTCTGTGGCATCAAGGCCTATGGCGACAATGCGAACCTTGTCTTCATGTTCATCAGGAATTCGAAGACATCTCCAGAAGAACCTCCTTATGCTTCCCTCCTTGCATTTTAAGCTAAAAACCACCCCCTCCTCTCTAATTCCAGACATAACCCTTTGGCAATGAAGAAAAGCTTTTGGTCTTTCTTCTTCTGGCACTAAGTCTTGAATAATCGATTTTCCGATTAACTCAGAACGGGTATATCCAAGAAGCTCCTCGCAAGCTCGGTTCACATAAACTATCTCTCCATCCTCAATCAAAAAAACAAGGATGGGCAACAGGTCAACAATGTAAGGGAAAATAGAAGTAAGGTCTTTTGAGTTTAAGCTATCCACAAACCTTTTCCAATCTTTGCGTTTTTAAATAGAATAGTAAGCTAATAACCATTATACTCAAACTTAAGGCAAAGGAAAGGACTTTTATACCTAAGGTATCAACCAAAAAACCCAAGAATAGCTGACCTATAGGGACGGTCCCAGTGAAGGCAAAGGTAAAAAGGCTCATTACCCTACCCCTGAGGCCCTCAGGAGTTAATCTCTGCAAGCTTGAGTTTATTATTGGAAAGAAGTTGGTGAAGCTAAAGCCCATTAAAAATATACCCGAAAGGGTAAAAACTTTATGTTGGCTTAAGGCTATTAAAAGGAGAGATAAAGAAAAAAGAAGTTGGGTAAGCCAGACCCTTTTACAGACGTTTTGACTTTCAGAAGCTCTAAACCCAAGGCTTAAGGCACCAAACATAGCACCGCAACCGAGGATGCTAGATATTAAACCATACTCAAAAGCTTTGCCTGAAAAAGCTTCAACAGCCAATCTTGGTAAAACTATGGGAAAAGAAACCCCCAAAAAAGAAAAGACCGCAACTTGCAGAATAAAAAAATAGGCAAGCTTTACCTGCCGTAAAAACTTATAAAGCTCAGAAAAATCCTTCTTTAAGGACCTTTTCTTAGAGATACAAAGTTCTGTATTTTCAGGTTCTATCCGTCTTAGAAAGATAATGAAGGGTAAGTAAGAGAGGGCATTCAACCAAAAATTAACCACGGGAGAAAAAAGGGACATAAGATAGCCTCCAAGGGATGAGCCTAAAATTCTTGAGGTATGAAAGGATAGGGCTTGAAAGGATAAGGCCTGAGTTAGACATCCTGGAGGAACGATGTTTGAAATGCAGACCTGCCTCAAAGGCATGTCAACGGCTGATAAAATTTGACCAAACAGAGTTAACAAAGCCACTATATAAAGATTAAACCCAAATAGGCTAAAGAAAATTCCAAGAAAAAGGGGAGGTAAAATGGAAAGTAATAGAATGACACGAAAGAGCCTCCAGCGATTCAGCCTATCGATGATCGAGCCGGCAAAGAGCGTAAAAACAACTCCGGGCATGGTAGTTAGAAGGGAGAAAAGGCCGAGCTTTGCGGATGACCCTGTATTTATATACACCAGCCAATGGACAGCTGTATTCTGAACCCAAGAACCCAAAAATGAGAGAAAATGTCCTAAGAGAAAAAGTCTAAAATTTTGAATTTTAAAAACTTCAAAAGGAATTTTTATCCCCCCTCTTTACAAAATTTAATTTAGGGTTATCCTGTCATTCAAGAAATTTTAAAGGAGGTTAGTGTATCATGTTTAGAGGTAAGGTGAAGTGGTTCGATGAGAAGAAGGGGTATGGTTTCATCTCCAAGGAGGATGGCGGTGATGTGTTTGTTCACTACACTGCCATCGACATGCCCGGCTTCAAGACCCTGAAGGAAGGTCAAACCGTAGAGTTTGAAGTTGTTCAGGGTCCAAAGGGCGAACAGGCTTCTAAAGTTAGAGTCGTCAAAGAATCAGCCTAATCCTCAACAAGAAAACCAAAGGAGGGGGCAACCCCTCCTATCCTATATGCTCCGAAGTAGTACCCTTCGGGTTCAAGTTCCCCCTTCTCAGATTGTTTACCTTAAGTTTTTACTCGAAGGTTATGACCATCTTGCTTTGCCTGTCGTGGTAGATGGTAAAAAGGCAGAAATTAAACTCCTTATCCATCCAACGGAGCTTGAAATCCTCGTTAGTCTTATAAAAGAAGAATTCCCATCAGCAATAATTCTAAGGGACGATGAGGACGGGTGTTCTGGCTCTATCTAACACATAATTTGCAACGCTTCCTAAGAAGAGCCTATCAATAAAGGTTTTCTCTGACCTACCAAGGATTACAAGGGTTGCCTCTTTCTCCGAGGCTAAGTCTAAAACTATTTCTTGTGGTTCACCAAGAAGGATAAGCCTTTCAACTTTTTCTATGTTTTCAAAATAATTTTTTAATAAATTATCAAGCTTTTGGGAGGCTTCCTCTTCCAAAGCCTTCATTCGCAATCTATCTAAGCCCTCAACCCTTGCTGATGGGATAACATACACAACCATACCCCCTTCAAACATATCCTTAAGCCTGTAAAAAAATTCTAAAGCTCTAAGAGATGGCGGAGAAAAATCTATGGCCACAAGTGGTCTCTGGAAGAGGTTCTTGTTTTCTATTTCTAAATCCTCTTCTTTAAGTTTGTATTTAAAAACCAGGGTTGGCACCTTTACCTGCTTTAAAATTTCTTTTGTCCTTGAGCCCACAAAAAGGGTCTCCCTTTTCTTTTTCCCAAGGACTAAAAGGTCAACCTTTTCTTCCTCGCAAACCGCAGGAATATCGTAAACAGGGTCTCCCACTTTGATTATGGTTCGGTAATTAAGACCGGAAGCCCTTATCTCCTTTCCCCAGACCTCAAACCTTAGCTCAGCCTCTTCCTTCAATCGATTGGCTTCTTCCTCTAAATAGCCAAAGGGAAAGACATAGGAAACATCCTCACGAGGGATGATATGAAAAAGTATAATCTCTTCAAGTCCTGCCTTCTTCAGAACGAAAAGCTCTTTTAAAGCTTGAAGAGATAGGTCACGAAACTTTGTGCAGTAAAGTAGGCGTTTTATACTCATCTCTCAACCTCTAAAAAAATATTAAGCTCAATAAGACAAACAAAGGGAAAAGAAGGGGAAGGGAATATTTAAACACATAGCCAAAAAAGCTTGGCATAAGTATTCCTCTTTCTTCAGCGATTGATTTTACCATAAAGTTTGGAGCATTACCAATATAGGTCATAGCTCCCCAGAAGACCGCCCCACAAGAGATGGCAAGCAAATACTTTGGATGTTCCTTTATGAGAAGAGAAAGAGCAGTCCCCTCAGGTAGTCCTTGATAGAATTTACCAAGAAGGGCAGAAAGAAAGGTTAAATAGGTTGGTGCATTATCTAAAAAAGCAGAAAATACTCCAGCTCCATAAAAATAGTGATATGGCTTATCCATCCCATGAATTAGAGGACCAAATGCTCCTTTTTCACCGGAAAGAAGGATCTGCACCACTGGGATCATTGTAATAAAAAGTCCAAAAAAGATTATAATAACCCCTTTGATAGGATACCATGAAAACTCATTCTTAGCTTTTATCTTGTAAGGAGTAATTAAATGAGATATCGCAAGAATACCTAAAAGTAATAGGTCTCTAAGGATGGAATTAAGGCTTAGATCAATGGCGAAAAAATTAACCTTTGGTAGGTTAGCTTTCCCGGAAAAAAGAAAAACGGCTATTATCAAAAAAATGAGAAAAAGATTGTATAAGCCTTGGATATGAAATGGGTCTTTCTGCAAAGGGATATTCTGTTTTCTTTCATTTAAATAAAAGCGTCTGTCCAATAAATAGTATATCAAAAGTAGAGGTAGGCAAAGAAAAAGCATAGGGAAAAGAAGGTTCAAAGTCCAAAAAAAGGGAACACCTTTTAGATAGCCGAGGAATAGAGGTGGGTCACCAAGGGGAGTTAAAGAGCCCCCGATGTTCGAAACAAGAAAGATATAAAAAACTACCATAAAATCCCTTTTCTCTCTCCAAGCGTTTGCCCTAAGAAATGGACCAATAAGCACCATCGAAGCACCGGTTGTCCCCATCAGACTTGCTAAAGGCGTGCTAAGGGCCAAGTAAATGGTATTTGTTAGTGGGGTCCCTGAAAGGAAGTTACTCACATAGATTCCGCAAGAAACAACATAAAGAGCCGAGAGCAGGATGATGAAGGGTAGATACTCCTCGAGCAGCACATGAACTATCAGATAAACACCGTCGTAATGTAGATAATAAAGTATGACTAAAACTGCAAAAGTTGCCCAAAAGAGAGTTATCTTTCCAAAATGATGATGCCAAATCTTTGGACAAAGGAGGGGGAAAATAGCGATTGAGGCTAACATCCCTAAGAAAGGGATGACAGTATGGATCGGCAAGAGTTCGCCAAAGGAGTTTGCCATCTAAAATAAATCTTTTAATTTGGCGAATACTTTAGATGGTTTACAAAGCTCGGCTTTAATGATAGAAAAAAAGCGCTCTTTTGCCCTTTCAAGGTCATCGTTTATAACCACATAGTCATAGAAGCCAGCAAAGGATAGCTCAAACCTTGCTCGTTCAAGTCTTTCTTTTATCTTTTCTTCACTTTCTGTCCCACGGGAGATGAGCCTCTTTTTAAGGGTTTCAAAATCAGGTGGGGCGATGAAAATAGTGACAGCCTTTTCTCCGAAGTAAGATTTGAGCTTCCCTGCTCCTATAACCTCGACATCAAACACAAGGTGCTTGCCTAAGGTTTTAGCCTTAGTAATCTCCCCCTTTGAAGTCCCATAATAATAGGAATGAACTTTTACCCATTCTAAAAAATCTCCTCGTTCTATCATCTCAAGAAAGGTCTTCTCCTCAACAAAATAATAGTCTTCTCCGTCCTTCTCGTTATGCCTTGGGGGTCTCGTGGTATGAGAAACTGAAAAATAAAATTCTTCCTTGGGTAAAAAAGAAAGAAGGGTGCTTTTTCCGACCCCAGATGGTCCGGAAACGATGATGGTCAAAAGGTTGCTACTCATTCTCCTCGTCTTTAAGCTTTGTTACATCGCTTAAGAACCTTTGGGCAATCGTCTCAGTTTGAATGGCGGTAAGGATAACATGATTGCTATCGGTGATGATGATGGAGCGGGTCTTACGCCCCTGTGTAGCATCGATCAACCGATGCGCTTCCTTTGCTTCCTCCCTTAGCCTTTTCATGGGAGCTGAATTGGGGTTTACGATAGCAATAATCCTGTCTGCCACAACGAAGTTACCAAAGCCAATGTTAACAAGCTTCCCCGTCCTTTCCATCCTTTCCTCCTGCAAATTTTTGTAAATTTTTTAATAATTGTAACAAAGTTTAAGCTTTTTGTCAAAGGTTATCTTTTTTTAATCCTCTTTTACGCTTACCTAAAATTTTTAAACCAAAATCCTTAACGAAAAGAAAAGGACCAAGAAGGATGTAAATTAGCACCAAAACAAAAAGTATTACCGGGGGCTTGCTTGCCGTTAGGATGAAAAGAAAAAGAAATAAAACAAGAAAGTAAAAGGAGCTCAACCCCTTTAGACGAAAATCTTTAAGGCTTGGATATCGAAGGGGGGAAACCATAAGAAAGGACACTATGCAGACCAGTAAAAGAAGGGGATAGCTCCGCTCTTCAAGCTCAATCCCTAGAAATAACAGAAGAAGAACGGTTGAGGCAATAAGAGCCCCTCCAGCAGGGGAAGGAAGCCCCTCAAAATGAGATAAAGAGGATGTTTTTACATTAAACCTCGCAAGCCTAAGAGCTGTGCAGGCTGCATAGAGAAAAGAGACAAGGAACCCCTGTCTTCCAAAAGCTGAAAGAGAAAATTGGTAGATGAGAAAGGCTGGAGATACTCCGAAGGACACCATGTCAGCTAAAGAATCAAGTTCTTTGCCAAATTTAGTAACTTGTGCGCTCAAACGGGCAAGCCTTCCGTCTAAAATATCGAAAAAAATGGCAAGGAAAATGGCGATAGCGCCAGCCTGAAATTCACCTTCATAGGCTGAATATAGGGCATAGTACCCACAGAAAAGGTTTAAAAGGGTAAAGATGCTCGGAAGATACTTCATCTTCTCTGCGGAAGTCGAGCGATCGGCGTTTCACCGGCAAAGACCTTATGTCCCTCTTTAACCAGGATTTCCGCATTGACAGCAGGGAAGAAAACTTCAACCCTTGAGCTAAACTTGATCAAGCCTATGATGTCACCGGCTACAAGCTCGTCTCCTGGCAAAACAAAGCTTTTAATCCTTCTTGCAACAAGCCCGGCCACTTGCACAACCCAAACGGGCACTCCATCGTCCCTCTCGATCAGATAGACCTGCTTTTCGTTCCTTTGAAAGGCAGAATCTGAAAAAACTGGCTTTTTTTCTCCTTTAAGATAGATAGTGTTTATGACCCGACCTTGGACCGGACTACGGTTCACATGAACATCCCATAGCCTCATAAAAATTCCCACTCGATAAAGGGGTTCATCCCACCATTCGGGCCTTTTCTCCACATCAACCTTCACAACCTTTCCGTCAGCTGGAGAGAGTAGATAATCTGGGTTTAGGATACCCTGCCTATCAGGATTGCGAAAGAAAAAGGCGTTAAGCATTGATAAAGAAAGACAAGCGAGTCCTAAACGCTTCTTACCAGCTCCGAAGAGGAGCCCACCTAGTAGAGCCGGGGCAAGAACATAGGGATAGCCTTCCTTGTGGATCATGACTTTTTAACCGAGGGGAATAGCTCTTCGTTGGTATGGGGTAAAAAGAGAGCCGCCATATAGTAATCCATATACTGCGGATGTCCGGAGAGCTCTACATGGGTCATCATCTGAGCAATCCTATTCAACTCAAGTAGCTTTTCTTTAGAAAGCAGGGCTTTCTTTGCCCCTTGGAGGCTTGTATTACCAAGGAAGAAAAACCTATCCCGAGGAAGGTCTGGCAAAAGACCAATTGTCACGGCATCCTCAAGGTCTATGTAGCTACCAAAGGTCCCGGCTAAGAACACTCTTTCCAGGTCAAATATGCTTAGCCCAGCCGATTCAAGCAAGATCTGATAGCCGGCAAACATCGCCCCCTTTGCCCGCATGAGATTATCAATATCTGCTTCGGTAAAGACTATATCATGCTCAAGGGCTGATTCTTCTTTAAACACAAGCACATACTCGTAGCCTTCCTCTCCCTTCCTTAGGCGAGGATGGGCAATGTCTCTACGGAATTTCCCAGACCGGTCGATCAAGCCTACCTTGAAAAGCTGAGCTAAAAGAGAGATTATCCCTGAACCGCAGATCCCCTTTGGTCTTTGCTTACCGATGGTTATGATCATCGGCTCCAAGGTCTCGGGGTCGATATGAACCCTCTCTATAGCCCCTGATGTCGCTCGCATTCCATGCTTTATTCCTCCACCTTCAAAGGCAGGACCTGCTGAGCAGGCAGCACACATTAAAAAGTCCCTGTTTCCTACGACGATCTCCCCATTAGTTCCAAGGTCAACAAAAAGGGTTAGATCCTCCTCAGTGGCGATAAGACTTGCTAAGACACCAGCGGTAATGTCTCCTCCAACATAGCTTGCCACTGAAGGTGAAAATTGAAAGACTGCTGAATAGGGGCTAAAGCCAATTTCTTTGGCTAAAAGCGGTGGATAATATTGAGCAACGGGTACATAGGGATGTTCCCTTAAATACCGAGGCTCAAGCTCTAAAAATAGATGGGTCATAACCGTGTTTCCAGCAAGGGAAAAAAGCTTAACCTCTGATGAGGACCTCCCTGCCTGCTTTAAAAGCTCTTCAGTAAGCACATGGATCTTTTCCTTCACTCGTTCTGAAAGTAGTTTTAGCCCATCCTTTTTCTTGCAAAACTCAATTCGGCTTATAACATCTTCGCCAAAACTTATCTGAGGGTTATAATCAGAGGTTTGAGCTAAAACCTCTCCGGTTGAAAGGTCTACAAGCTCAAGCTGCAAAGTTGTTGTCCCAAGGTCAATGGCTACACCAAGGGGACTAATTTCAGGTTTATCTAAATCAAAGAGAAGTTTATATCCTGTAAAAGGGTCTTCATACCAAAAAAAGGTAGCACGAAAGGCTTGAGCCCTAAGAACATGGGGGAGCTTCCTTAAGAATTCAAGCTCAACCTTGAAATTATCACCTACGGAAGGCTTTAGCGCAAGAAGGACGCGAGATAGGTCTGGCATGTTGTCTTCAAGGGATGGTGGTTTTAGAGAAAGAGATGCCCAGTTGAGAGGCGAATATAAAGGAAAGCTTTCTTTCCTTTCTATGGCTTTAGCAAGAACCCTATCCTTCCTTAAAAGGGCTTTCCGGTCGTATTTACTCTCAACGGGAATGCGAATTACAACATCGGTCAAAGGAACAGTTGTGCAAGCTTTATAATATTTCCCATCAACCTTTTCGCCCTGAACCTCTCCCTTCTCAAGGATAACCTTACATTTCCCGCAAGCACCTAAACCACCGCAGCTTGCGTTGATGTGGATACCAAACCGCATGGCAAGCTCAAGGATGGTCTCGTAGGGATAGGCATCAGCGGTAACTTGATAGGGCTCAAATGTGACCTTTGGCATGGCTATTTTCTTAAGTTCCCTCTTCCCATGAAGAAAGGTATCTTTCCTGCTCTGAGGTTAGCTCATCGATCTTTATCCCCATAGATGATAGTTTTAGTCTAGCAACCATTCTATCTATCTCGGGGGGCACTGGATAGACTTTCCTTTCGAGCTTTCCTCTATTCTTTACTAGGTATTCAACGGAGAGAGCTTGGTTAGCAAAGCTCATGTCCATGACTGCGGAAGGATGCCCTTCGGCACAAGCAAGGTTGACAAGCCTACCCTGCGCAAGGAGGTAGACCTTTCTTCCGTCCTGTAAGGTATACTCCTCGACCTCAGGCCTAATGGTTCTTACGCTTTTTGCCAACTCTCTTAAGGCTGGGATATCTATCTCCACATCAAAATGCCCAGAGTTAGCAATGATAGCGCCGTCTTTCATCTTAAGAAAATGTTCGCGCCTAATGACTGATTTGTTTCCAGTTACAGTGACAAAAAAATCGCCAAGCTTTGCAGCCTCATCCATCGGCATAACTAAATAACCATCCATCACTGCCTCAAGGGCTTTAAGAGGGTCAACCTCAGTAACAATTACCCTTGCCCCCATACCTCTTGCCCTCATGGCTAAACCCTTTCCGCACCAGCCGTATCCGCAGACCACAAAGTATGAGCCGGCAAGAAGCCTATTTGTTGCCCTAAGTATTCCGTCGATCGTTGATTGCCCAGTGCCATATCGATTATCAAAAAGATGCTTCGTTAAAGCATCGTTTACGGCTATAATAGGATAAAGAAGCTTCCCCTCGGTAGCTAGTGCCCTAAGCCTTATAACTCCCGTTGTAGTTTCCTCTGTCCCCCCGATGATTTCAGCTGCTTGCTCTGGTCTTTCTTTATGAAGGGTTGAAACAAGGTCTGCTCCATCGTCTATGGTTATATGGGGCTTTGCATCAAGAACCGCTCTAATGTGCTTATAATAAGTGTCCCTATCCTCACCCCTTATGGCAAAGACTGGCACTTCAAAATGCTTAACCAAGGCAGCTGCTACCTCATCCTTGGTTGAAAGGGGGTTTGATGCGCAAAGATAAACCTCTGCCCCTCCTTCCTTAAGAGTTCTAACAAGGTTTGCAGTTTCCGTGGTAACATGAAGGCAAGCTCCAATCTTCACGCCTTTCAATGGCTTTTCAACAGCGAACCTTTCCCTAATCTGCCGTAGAACTGGCATGTCCATCTCTGCCCATTCAATAAGCCTTAGCCCTTTATCGGCCAAAGAAAGGTCTTTAACATGAAAATCCATTTTAGCCCCCTTTATTTATCAAACCCAGCAAGCTCTTTTATCTTTTCTACCATATCAAGCTTTTCCCAGGTAAACTCAGGCTCGTTCCTCCCAAAGTGACCGTAGCAGGCTGTTTTTCGATAGATAGGTCTTCTTAGGTCTAAGTACTCGATCATGTGCTTTGGCCTAAAGTCGAACAGTTTGTTGATGATGTCCAAAATCTTCTCAACAGGGATGGTTTCAGTTCCGTAGGTGTTAACATTTATAGCCAGAGGCTCTGGTATCCCAATAGCATAGGCAACCTGTACCTCAAGCTCACGAGCAACTCCTGCGGCAACAAGGTTTTTGGCTACATACCTGGCATAGTAAGAAGGTGTTCTATCAACCTTCGTCGGATCCTTACCAGAAAAAGCGCCACCGCCATGATGACCTCTTCCACCGTAGGTGTCAACGATGATCTTCCTTCCTGTCATGCCACAATCAGCAAGCGGCCCTCCAATGACGAACCTTCCCGTCCCGTTGATGATAATCCGAGTATCAGGCTTTAAATGCTCTGGGGCAATCACCTTTTTTATCACCTCTTCATAAATGGCTTCGCGAAGCTCCTTTAAAGTTACCGTAGGGTCATGTTGAGCAGCAATAACTATGGTATGCACATCGACGGGTTTTCTATCTTCGTATCTAATAGTCACTTGAGTTTTACCATCTGGTCTAAGAAAAGGTAAAATACCTTTTTTCCTTACCTCAGCAAGCCTCATCGCTAATTTATGAGCATACCAGATGGGCATGGGCATGTAATCTGGAGTTTCGTCGCAGGCATAACCAAACATCAACCCCTGATCTCCTGCTCCAATCTCACCATCCCGTTCAATCCCCATAGCAATGTCAGGGCTCTGTCTATCTATGCTTATGAGCACAGCACAGGTCTGCCAATCAAACCCAAGGTCAGAATGGTTGTATCCTATCTCTTTGACCACGCCACGGGCCACCGTAGCATAATCTATCCTTGCTTCTGTTGTTATCTCCCCGGCAATTAAGATCATACCAGTGTTTACTAAAGTCTCGCAGGCTACTCGTGCGTATGGGTCTTTCTCTAAGATGGCATCAAGTATGGCATCTGATATCTGGTCTGCTACCTTATCTGGATGCCCTTCTGTTACAGACTCTGAAGTGAAAAGAAAGTTCCTCGCCAACATCTTAACCCTCCCTCTTAGTTCAATTAGAGTTAGAGCATAAATTTAATATATTTGGAAAATTTCACAAGAAGAAACGAGACTTTTTTATCAGAGGTAATAGAATTTTGTATCAAGAACTGCTTAAGCGTATTATCTCGAGCGTAGCACCCCCCTCTAAGTTAGTTCGAAGCCCAAAGAGGTGAGTATTTGGCAATTTTTTAAAGTTTTAATAAAAATTATCAATTATTTCGTCTCTACTCATTGAAAAAATTTATTGGTTTTTAGGGTAGTTAGCTGATAAATTTTAAAAAAAAGGAAGGAGGTTTGAGCCTAATGAAAACCGTAGACGCAAGAGGGTTACCCTGCCCTCAACCTGTAATTCGCACAAAAGAAGCCCTGGATGAAATAAATCAAGGTGAAACTATAACGGTCCTAATCGATAGCGAGGTTTCCTTAGAAAACATAAAAAAATTTCTTTCAGCCCAGGGTCATAAGCTTCTTGAAGTAAAGAAGAAAGGCGATGTATACGAGCTAACAATTGAAAAAGGAACAAGCCCTGGTGTATCCTACGAGATAACCTGCCCGGTTAGCGTTGAAGAAAAACCAAAAGAACTCTTTTTAATTATTGCTACCGATACGATAGGTAGGGATGAGGAGTTGGGCAGGATCCTTATGAAAGGCTTTCTTGAAACCTTACTTGTAAGCGAGGAACTACCGCAAAGGATGTTTTTTATGAACACTGGGGTTAAGCTTACCACTGAGGTTGATTATGCGGTAGACATCTTAAAAAAACTTGAAGAAAAAGGGGTTGAGATCTTTTCCTGTGGAACCTGTTTAAAATATTATCAGCTTGAGGATAAGCTAAGGGTAGGAAAGAGAGCAGGCACAGATTTATACCTATCAGGGATGGTTGATTTTAAAAAGGTGGTTTTTATAGGCTAACTCTTGGAAAGATGCTTGAAAGCCTTTTGCCCAATATCTCTGCGGTAGAAAGCTCCGTCAAAATGGATAAGCGCGCAAGCTTGATAAGCCTTATCAATGGCTGAGCTCAAGGTCTCTCCAAACGCTGTGACTCCAAGAACCCTGCCCCCATTCGTATAAAAAGAGTCTCCCTCTTTTTTAGTGCCAGCATGAAAAACTATAACTCCGGGTATCTCCTTTGCTTTATCAAGCCCAGTAATGAGCTTTCCTTTTTCATATGACCCTGGATAGCCCTTGCTTGCCATCACAACGCAGACTGCCCAATCTTTACTTTCTTTTAGTTCTACTTCAGCCAATTTGCCCTCAAAAGTAAGAATTATGACCTCAAGCAGGTCGTTTTCAATTCTTGGAAGGATGGCTTGAGCTTCAGGGTCACCAAGTCTGCAGTTAAACTCAAGAACATAGGGGGTATCGTTTGCGATCATGAGCCCTGCATAGAGAAAACCAAAATAAGGATGCCCTTCCTTTTTCATGGTCTTAAGAATAGGGGCTATGACCTTATCTGATATAGCTTCCCGTAACCTTGGTGTGATCAAAGGTGCAGGGGAGTAAGCTCCCATACCCCCTGTGTTTGGTCCCTCATCATTATCAAGAAGCCTTTTATGGTCCTGTGAGGTAGGTAAAACCTTGAAAGTTTCTCCGTCGGTAATAACTATAAAAGAAGCTTCCTCACCGCTTAGCTTTTCTTCTATAACAACCATCCTCCCTGCATCGCCAAAGATACGCTCCTCCATAATCTTTTCAATAGCTTGATAGGCTTCATCCAAGGTATCACAAACAAAGACTCCTTTTCCAGCGCATAAACCATCAGCCTTGATCACTATTGGAGCACCCTTTTTCTCAACATAAGCCCTTGCCTTTTCCGGGTCATCAAACACGGCAAAGTTTGCAGTAGGGACGCAGGCCTTTTTCATTATCTCCTTTGCAAAGGCTTTGCTCCCCTCAATTTGAGAAGCGGTCTTACTTGGTCCGAAAACTTTAATACCCCTTTCTTGAAGAAAATCAGCTACTCCTTTAACTAATGGCTCCTCTGGACCAGGGACAACAAGGTCTATGCCTTCAGCCCTACAGTATTCAGCTAACTTTTCAAAATCCTTCAAATCAACACCATGAGGTATTTCTGCGACCTCCGTTATACCACCATTACCCGGAATGCAGTAAAGCTTTTCAATCCTCTTACTTTTCTTTAAAGCCCAGCAAATGGCATGCTCTCGTCCGCCCCCTCCAAGGACAAGAACCCTCATAGATTAGCCCCTTTTCAGCTTTTTTTCGGTGAAGACAAAAGCTGAGAACAAAGCACATTTCATAAGGTCTGAAGGAACAAAAGGAATAACAGTAAGGACTAAGAGCTTTTTTAAGCTATTTACCAATCCTTGCTGAGAATATCCTGCTAAAAACCAAAGGGTTCCAAAGAGATAAACGAGGACGTGTCCAAGTAGAGCTACCAAGAAGGTAGATGCAGGGTTGTTTAGTAAACCGCGTTCTTTTGCAAAGGATACAAAATAAACCATAAAGAAGAAGCCGATTAGATATCCTCCAGTTGGACCAGAAAGGATTAAGAGCCCCCCTTTCCCACCTGCAAAAAAGGGAAGCCCCGTCGCACCAAGTATTAAATAAAGAGCTACTGTCCCCAAGGCTAAAGGCAAGGGAAGATAATAGGCTATAAAAAGTAAACCAAGAGTTTGAAGAGTTAACGGGACAGGGGTAAATGGTAGCGGAACCTTGACTTGGCTTAACAGGGCAAGAAGAATGACAAATCCAAGGGAAGTTAAAATTGGCTTTGCTTTGAACACCGAAAGCTCCTTTAGCATAATTGTCTTCCCCTCTTCTTTGGTAAGAATACATTATAGCATTTTATTCTATATTTAGTCAAGCTGGCCCATGGGCTCACTTACGGTCACCTCGAGCCTCCTTTATCACCCTGAACTAAAGGACGAGTTTCTTTTTTTGTTCCGAAAATAATTTAAAAATTTTCCGCTTTGACCATCAAGAATGATTAGGAAATATCACACCGCGCAAACCAAGAGGACCCTTGGCATCGTTACCGCACAAAACGATTATACTAAATTTTACTTGGCTATAAGGAAGACAGAAAGCAATACAAATAATGCTAAGATTATTAAACAAAACGGTGTAGCTTTATATATAAAGCTAAAAATCATCAAATTAATCAAAGAAATAAAAATATACGCTATCAATGAGGCTCCTATGGCCTTTGTTTGATTAACAGGGGAGTAAAATTTCAGATATATATGTATACACCATAAGCTTATTAAAAAACCAGCAAAAAGATAGTAAAGTCTAAACAAAAATTCTAACATAACTTCTTTAGTTGATTTTCCTACCTTTGATAAAAATTGTAATCTCTGATAGAGCTCTTCGATAGTTAAAAATTTTAACGTTTTTTCAGTCACAACTAAAGTAGATGGATTGAATGGTAAAGGTCTTTCCAGCTTATCAAACTTTTTGGGCACAAAATTTTCACTTCTTTTTTGAACGATAGGCTGTTCAAGAACCCAGCTTCCGTTAGAATACAACATCGTCCCAGCCCAAATTATCTCTTCTATTTCTCCTTTTTGATCTATAGTAAGGTATAAAACATCCCCAAGATACTCTGCATTAGGCTCAAGAGGTTGAGCGATTAAAAAGTAATTTTCACCCTCGAAAAACAATTTCTTTTTTAAAAAAACTAATTCCTTTTTTTTGCCCAAAACTTTTCTTTCCCATACATCAACTGCATTCTGAAAAGCTAAGGGTGAAATATAGTTTAACAATATTCCAGAGAAAAAATTAAATAAGAACACGGATAGGAAGAGAATTTTATAGACAGTTCTCCTTGAATAGCCTAAGGAAAGCAAAGCCAAAAGCTCTTTTGTCCTAGTTAGATAAAACATGGTCAGGATGGTAGAAAAGGCTAATAAATAAGGGAATACTTGATAAAAGTTAACTATACCTTTCCAAAAGAGATACTCTAAGAAGATTATAAACGGTTTTCTATATACTGAAAAAGTTGAATAACGCTCAAAAAAATCTATAACATTAAAAAAGATAAAAGTTATAGGTAGAAGAAATAAATTAATTTTTAAAAGCTCTTTAAATAAAAATTTAGTTGAAACTTTCATAGATAAGTAGCACCTTTTTTCTTAATATAAACATAAGAAATCCAGATTACTAAGGATATGCTTATGAAAAAGAGAAAGAACCCAACTAAAGGATGAAATTTGCCAGTTTCAGAAAAGGAGGTGCAGAAATTATAAAATCCAAAGAATAATAAATAGAAAAGAGAACCAATAATAAACAATAGAGTTCGTTGGGGAGCGTATATGATTAGACCTAAGAAAAAGGCTTGGGTCAACAAAAAAAGAGAGGTCAGCGGATAAAAAATTCTACCGTATAACTCAGTCATATATCTATAAATTTTTCTTTTATCTTTTTCTTTTTGAATAGACTCTTTAAGCTCAGAAAGGGTCATTTCTCCTCTTTTAATGTAAAAATCCTCTTTTTTTAACTCTTCTGTATTAAAAGATACTTCATAATACTTAAATTCCATAACTTCTATGCTACCGCTAGCCTCTTTAAAAAAAGCATTACCTTTTTCTAATACAAGCATCCCTTGTTTCAACACCAAAACCCCGCTTTTCGCAAAGTATATTCCTTTTTTATCTTGTGTATCTTCTAAAACAAGAGTATCATATAACCTTGTGCTACCATTTTCTAAAGTCCTTTTAGCATATAAAAATAGAGTATCTCCTATTGGAAATAGAGTCCTCTCTGGAATACTACTTTCTATTAAACCTTTATACAAATTTATTTTTAAATCCTTTTGTAATCTTTTTGAAGCAGGAACGACTTCGATTGTTAAAAATAACAGAAGGAAAGAGATCATAAAACTAAAAAGAAAAATAACTTTTACAAAATGTTTTAAACTATAACCTAAAGAGAAGAGTGCAAGAATTTCTCTTTCATACTTCATTCTTTGGACTACAAAAAGAATGCTTAAATAGCCTGAAAATAACAAGGAAAAAGCAGATATCTCGCCAATTGATGTTAAAAAAATAATAATTATATTGAATAACAATAACTGAAATTGACTAAATTCTGTAAACAATAAAGTTGCTCTTATTGTACCAATGAACAACAGAAGTAGACAAAAAATTATAATTGTATGATATAGATATTCTTTGATTTGATAATAGTAAAAAAGCCTCATTCTTAACCGAGCCCTGCATCAAGGATTAACATGCTAAGAAAACCTATCCCAAAGCCAAGGCTTGCAAAATCTGGTTTTCCCAATTTTTGGGTTGTTGGCAATATTTCTTCTATTACCACGAAGACCATGGCTCCCGCAGCTAAGCTCATTGTATAGGGTAAAAGAAACTTTGTATATCTATAAGAAAAGCCCCCAACAGAGAAAATATAGGCTCAACGCTAGCTGAAACAAATCCGTAGAAAAGGCTTTGAAATTTCGAAAGACCAGCTGCTCTAAGGGCTAAAGCTAAAGCTAACCCCTCTGGTATATTTTGAATTCCTATTGCTAAAACAAGCTCAAGAGTAAGTGATACTCCAACGGCCAATCCCTTTGGTATGTTATGAATAGTAACAGCTAAAAATATGAGCACGTTTTTCTTAAGTTGTATTGCTGGACCCTCCTTTTCTAAAGAACTCACGCCAGGATGCAAATGAGGTGTGATCATATCAAGCAATCTAAGGATTGCTACTCCGAGGATAAAACCGAGACTAAGCTTCAATGCAGAAATTATCGACTCTTCTCCAAAGATTTTGATAGAAGGTAAAATCAACGAGAAGTAGCTTGCTGAGACCATTACACCTCCGGCAAAGCCAAGAGAAAGACAGAGAAACTTACGAGGATTAGCCTCGTCGAAAAGATCAAGCTTGCACCTAAACCAGTTAAAAAGAAAGTTAGCAGTCCATAGTATAGAGCTTTTTCCATGGTGATGAGAACTCCAAGCTAAGACTGATTTGCAGAATTGGAGCGCTCTAATACCACTGTGACCGGACCATCGTTTATCAACTCAACTTCCATGTGAGCTCCAAAAACCCCAAGCTTTGCCCTTGTTCCTCTTTCTTCGATCAAATCTCTTAGCTTAAGAATTAAACCTTCGGCAAGCCTTGGTTCCTCTGCTAAATGAAAACTTGGCCTTGTTCCCTTCTTAAGGGTTCCGCAAACGGTAAAATTAGAAACTATCAAAACCTCGCCAGCCACATCCTTCACACTAAGGTTAAACTTACCTGCTTCATCGCTAAAGATGCGCAAGCTCACAATCTTATCGGCAAACCAGTTTATTATCCTGTCATCATCACCCTTTTCAACGCAAACGAACACTAAAAGTCCTCTGTCAATGCTACTAATAGTCCTTCCTTCTACACGAACCTCAGCCCTTTTAACCCTCTGAATTACCGCCTTCAAATCCTTCTTCCCCTTTCTTACCCTTGAGCTTGGCGAGATATTCTTCCCATTCCCAAGGGAGTAAAGTCTTTTTTTTAGTATTGCATTCCTTGCAGGCTGGAACGATATTTTCTCGCGATGAAGTTCCACCAAGGGCAAGGGGTATTCTATGGTCCATGGTTAGTTCTTCCCTTGGGACTTTGCGACCACAATAATAGCAAATCCCTTTTTCAAGCTTCCTCCTCCACCACCGCGTATCTTTAAGCCTTCTTGCTTTTTCCCTCTCAATTTTAATAAACTCTTCTTTAGTAAGATGCTTCATGTGCTTGTCTTTTTTCATAGTAATACTGTCATGTTCCTCCTAAGAAATATTTTGAGCCTCTTTTACCTTTTCTTCCATTATTTTTACCACCTCTTCAATGCTTAGGGTGCTATTGTCAATAACTATGGCTCCTTCAGGTATGCTAAGGGGAGCAACCTCTCTTTTGGAATCAAGCTCGTCTCGTTTAAGAATCATCTTTTTAGTCTCAAGGACATCAAAGCCCTTTAAATCCTTAGCCCTTCTTTTGGCCCTAACCTCTACATCGGCATCCAAATAGAATTTAAGGGTTGCCTTTGGAAAAACAACGCTCCCCATGTCCCTACCTTCAGCAACAACCTTCCTCCCCTTAACTAAGCTTCTTAAATATTCATTTACCATTTCCCTCACCACGGGTAAGGCCGAAACTCGAGAAACCCATTCTTCTACCTCTCGCTCTCTAAGCTCATCCTTCAAGGGTTTGCCATTCAAATACAAAATTGTTCCTTCAGAATTTAGCTTAACTTCAAGATGTTTGAAAACATTTTGAATAATTATTCTCTGCTCCTTTTCAGACAACAAGAGAAAATCTGACACAGATAATTCTGAGGAATATTTTAAAAGAAAATAAGTAACAAACCGATAAAAAGCTCCTGATTCTAAAAGGTCAAAACCAAGTCTTTTAGCTAATATCCTTGCGGTCGTTGTTTTCCCTGAGCCTGCTGGTCCATCAATAGTTATGATGAAAGCACTATTTTCCATAAGACGCTAAAACTATCTACTTTGTTATTTTTAGCTTTTAATAACCTTATAGCCAAAAGTTCTATAGCTTTAACAACTTCATTCAGGTCTAAGTCCTCTTCTTTAAGAAAGCTAACTTTACCAATTGCTACATCATAGTAAACATCCCTTGTTTTGCCAATAGAAAGGATAGCCTTTTCAACCCTTCTTACGCAATGTTCATAGGTCATCCCTTGAACGACCATTTCCATTCTTTCCTAAGAATACCTCCTTGTTTAAGAACAACGCCCCTATTCTAACTTTAGTCTTGTATTCTATGATGCCATCCTTGCTTTTATCTCTTAAAAAGTTAAGCACGTCTTTTTCTTTTTTGGCTGAAATTCTATATCCCTTGGCAAGTAGTCTTATTTTAAACCTCTCCCAAACTCTCTCAACTCTGCTTTTTCTTTCAAAGTATCCATGATAGAACTTCAAATCAGGAGCCCATCCTTTAGAAAATAGATAGTTAAAGATTAACACTATACTACCAGGTGAGGATGCTTTATACGGCTTTCTAAAAAATTTCTGGGATATCTCCTCTAAAAGCTCGTTTTTTCTTATACCTGCCCAATGCACGATGACTAAATATCTTCTACTTATACTTAAAAACCTATCTATTTGCTCAAGATCCCCAAGAACCGGTGTCATAGAAACAAACACTGTATCAAAGCTTCTATCAGTGTTAAACTTATACCAATCTTCACAGATTACTTCTACATTTTTTAAACTAAGTTTTTCAAGCTTCTTCTTTAATTGTTCAAGCATCCCTTGAGATATGTCTATAGCTAATACTTCTTTAACCCTTTTAGCAAACTCAACTGTATAATTACCAGTGCCGCAGCACACATCTATTACTGAAAAATTAGATTCTATTGCCCCTCTTTTTTCCATTTCAGATAAGACATCTGCTTTTAAACTTCTGTAGAACTCACTTTCTTCAAGGTCATCGTAATCCTTTGAGATAGTATCCCATACCGTAGGTGATAAAAAGGGCTTATGTTTTTTACATTCTGATTTAGAAAGATTTAACCAAAAATTTGGCTTAAAAATTTCTTCAATCTTCCTTTTTGCCACTTAGCAGTTCCTTCTTATAGATACTGTCAAGTATGCCGTTCACAAAGGCAGGAGAGTCGTCCGTGCCGTACAGCTTTGCTAATTCTACAGCCTCATTAATGCTAACGACCTCAGGTATATCCGGACGAAAAAACATCTCAAATATTGCAATACGAAGAATATTTTTATCAGTGGTATTAAGCCTATCAAAAGACCAATTTCTTGTATATTCTTTTATCTTTTCGTCAATAAAATTCTTATTCTTTTCAATGCCTAACACCAAATCAGAGGCAAAATTAAAAGCTTCCTTTAAGTCCTTTACATCCTCAAAAGAAGATTCTTCTTCCTCATCAGAAGAAGCTTCAATGAAATGCTTTTTATACTGTGCTAATGCATCCTTAGCAGGTAAATTACTCATTTCTATTTGGTATAAAACTTGTAAAGCTATTTCTCTACCCTTTCTTCTTGTCATAAGCAAATAAACTTAAAACATCTTTTCTGCTATATAAACTGTCAAATCTCCCATAAGATGGGTATATGAAGCTAATTCATTATCATACCATCCATAAACCACAACTTGAGTAATCGGGACCTCTATATGAGAACAAAGTATATCCTTTATCTTTTCTTCAGAAAGTCCGCGACAAGCTTTAAGTAAATCAACCTTAGCCAAAGCTGTTCTGGTGTGTGTTTCTCTTCCTTCAATAATGGCAGCTGCTTTTGGATATCCTATAATATCCGTAGACACGTTTTGCTCCATCGAGAAAATTAGATATCCCTTGTACTTAGTTTCAGCTGCCTCCTTATAAATATTGTTGATCAAATCTCTGGTAATATGATTTTCTAAACTTTCATCTTGAATGTTTACCGTTAAAATTATCAAACTTCCAGTAGTTAAAGGCACTCTTACGCTTTCTGCTATAAAACCGATCTTTTGCATCTCTGGGATAACCAAACCCAAAGCCTCAGCTGCTCCGGTAGAGGTAAGGATGATGTTGTTAAACACACTTCTTGCCCTTCTTAGGTCCTTTTCTCCTTCCTTTGGGACCCTATCAAGGATAGACTGAGAAGATGTTGTGGCATGCACGGTGACCATGGAAGCAGAAAGTATCCTTTCAGGGCCAAAATAATCTAAGAGTGGTTTCATCATATAGGCTAAGCACGTCGTCGTGCAAGATGCAGCTGATATTAGGTGATGCTTTTGAGGATTATACATCTCCTCGTTTATTCCGTATACCATTGTGATAGCATCCTCAGGGATCCCTTTTTCTTTATCTTTGACCTTAAAAGGAGCAGAAATAATAACCTTTTCTGCCCCAGCCTGAAAATGCCCACGAGCTGCGCCTTTAGGATCATCAGGGGAGGCGTTTGGGTCTCTAAATTTACCCGTGCAGTCTACTACAAGCTTTACCCCTTCCTCTCTCCATTCTATATCTTTAGGATTTCTGTGTTTCATCAAAAACTTCACCTTGACCCCATCAATCACCATCGTGCCTTCCTTCTCGTTGAGTTCTTCAATCACTCGAGTAGCCTTATGGCCATACAACCAAACAGGTAGCCAGCCGTAGGTGCTATCCTTTTCTATGTACTCCGCAAGGTCTTGAAAGGAAGTTCCAACTGTCCTACCAAGGTTTACCACAATTTCTTTAAAATACTTACGAGCTACATGGTGCCAGAGGGTTAACTTCCCTATCCTACCAAGACCGTTTATACCAAGCTTCATAGGCACCCCCTAAGTCTGAATTTTTTTTACCAACTTTGTTTTCAATTTTACCATAATAGACATCCCCTGTCATTCCATTAAGGGTTATCCAATCGTAAAGCTTAATCTCAAAGTCTTTGATCTTGGCAAGCTTTTTTTCATCATCTATTCGAAGTTCTTCACAGCCAACTACACAAACTTTACCCAATCTATTCGCAACTATAGCCGCATGAGAAGTTTGCCCGCCCCGGGCAGTTAACAATCCATCTACTAAAGAAATTTCTCTTATGTTATCTGGAACGGTATCGTATCTTAGTAAAATTAAAGGATCTTGAGTGAGTTTTAAATTTTCTATATCTTCTAAAGAAAATACAACTCTACCGGAAAGAATAGTTCCCGAAACCCCAATACCCTTCCCTATAAGAGGAAGGTTTTTGAGAAAAGAGATTTTGAAATAGGGAATATACTTTTCTTCCCTTAAATGAATATCCCTAACCTGAAGTATATAAAGGTCCTCCCTTTTCGGACCCTCAAAGGTAAACTCTATCTCTTGATGATCCCATCCTTTTTCATAAACCAAGTAATAGGCAAGCTCAAGAAGAGCATTGTAAATTTCTGGGAAAGCCTCTTCTAAAGCTTCTCCCTCCCTTCCTTCAATCTTTTTTTGCTCAATCGATATCGGATAGGCATTAACAAGCCCAGAGACAATATCCTCTCCTTGATTGTAAGGAGTATAATCGCCCCAAAGGGCAACTCGAGGAAACTTCCCGTAAGGCGAGGTAGTAAAAACAACGCCAGTTCCAGAATCAGGCTTTAGGTTTCCAAAAATCATCTCCTGCACGAGAATTGCTGTTCCCCATTCCTCGGCTATGCCCATAATCTCTCTGTAAAAGGTAGCCTTTGGAAAATACCAGGAATTGAATATTAGTTCTATGCACTTGAAAAGTTGCTCCCAAGGGTCATCAATAACAGGAACACCATATTCCTCAATCTTTTTGCGGTAAAGAAAGGCTAACTCCTTCATCTGCTCCCCAGAAAATTCGCGTTTCTTTTTGACATTATATCGTCGCTTGTGGTCTCGCATCAATGCATTGAAAACATCTCGAGGTATACCATTGGCCATTGCCCAGCTTTGAAGAAATCTTCTATAAGTATCCCAGGCAAACCATTCATTTCCGCTAATTTTAGCTAAACTTTCCACTATAGCAGGATTAATCCCTACATTTAGAATTGAAGACATCATACCGGGCATGGAAACTACAGCCCCACTCCTTACGCTTAAAAGCAAAGGATTATCCAAACTGTTAAACCGTTTCCCTGTAGAGCTTTCTATGTATTGAACCCCAGCTTTAATCAAATCTTCATATAGAACCCATATTTGTTTATACTTTTTTAATAATGGGTAGATTCTAAATAGCTCCGTTGTCAACACAAATCCGTATGGTATCTTAATCTTAACATTTTCTTCAGTGGATAACAATAATAAATTATATGCTTTGTTCCCAAGATAAATCGTGTCAGATGCTTCATTGTCTAGTTTATATAAATAACTTATAGATTTATCATAATCATAGGTTAATAGCAAATTCAACTCCTCTTTAGTATACATATTTTTAAGTTGGATTAAAGAATTGTAGACTTTCTTAAGAAAATTATCAAGGTGTTTTATAACAAAAGACTCTGAAATAATATCTTTTAAAAGCATTTCTAGTAAGGAATTAAAACCTTCTTCGGTTTTTTGGCCAATTAAAACTTTTTTGTATTTTTCAACCAAATTTTTTTTATCTAAAACTTCATAAATTAAAGCAAAGTTGTTGGAATAAGGATTAATATAATAAGATTTTATGATGTGTTGGACTCCATCAAGCAAACCTTTAAAAATATCAAGATATTGATTAAAACTTAAAGGATAGCTTAACAAAGAATTTTCTAAAATATGTAAATAATGGTTAAAACGTTGAGAACTAATTCCATCTACTTCAAGGGCTGTTTTAAAAAGCTTCATAACGTTTAAAATCCTTTTCATAGTTGATTCTGAAAAAAATAAGAACTTAAACTCCTCGGTTAATTTTCCGAACAAAGTATCTAATATCCACTCTAATCTAAAACTCAACCCTAATGCATCAAACTTAGGTTCTGAATAGCGTCCAAATATAGAAGGAATATCAGCTGTAATATGCCTTTTTTTGATTATCTCTTCCCTTTTTTGAAACTTTTCAGATGAAAGGATATAATTTTCTTTTAAGTGCAATAACCAAGTTAATATAATCTCTATTTGCTCATAAAGATTTTTTTCATTCATAACTCTGGGTAATTCTTCTACAAATTTGAAACCAAGAACAGAATATTCTCGAATTAATTCTTCAATATTTGAAAGCGAAAAATAATACTTTTGTTTTATTAAGTTATATAGTTCCAAAAAATTAAGAAACACATTTTTAAGGCTATTTTCCACATTTACTGATGATAAATATCGCTCTATTTGTTCAACCTTAAATTCAAAAAGTTTTTCAATTTCGTTTATTCCACTTATCTTAAAAATGGAAAAAAGGATATTTTGCATTTCTAAATGATACTTCAATTCTTCACCAATGATTTTATTTAACATAACATCTGGTAAATATTTAGCTATATGACTAGGATTTAAAGTAAACCAAAAGCGCATTATGTCTTCCATAAGATTGACTGCTAAACTCGAGCTTTCTATATGAATAAACTTTCTCAAAAAATGAAATAGAGTATTTTTTCTTCCGTATATTTCATCGAGATGAGTTGAAAGGTCTCGGATTAAACCCTCTGCCCCTATCTCATGAAAAAAAACAGGAATATTTCTACAAAACTGTTTTACCTGATTGTATGTATGCTTAATATCTGAATTTAATAAATTACTTATCTCCCTTTGAAAAAGGTCAGTATCGTTTATTGATACTCCATAAAGTTTTATATATATAATCAAACCTATAAGTAAGCTACTACACCATTCAGGATTTTGTCTATAAATTTCTAACCAAACTTTAATATTTTGAACATGATAGGGATTTCTTTTAACTCTCCAATTTAAATCAATCCCAGTTATTGCCGGAGGTGTAAAACCGTATTTTAAAACCTCTTGAATAAAAACTTCAGTTAAATATACAGCTCTTTTCCTTAAGATAGCAGTTCCTATGCTTTTAATACATTCAAAAACTGTCCAAGGATAAAGATTAGACTTCTGTTTTAAAAATACAAAAAATTTAACGATAAACTCTTCAATGTGCTCGTGCGGTTTTGCCTCAATCATTGAGACTAATATTTTATTAACATCACGAAGTAGCTCTTCATGTAATAAACCTAAATCAGAAATTTCTAACAAAGAAAGCAGAACTGATACCCTGTCTTCTTCACTCAGTGATGTTTCTTTACAAGTGATAATTTTAAATATTACTTCTTTAAGTATCCTTAATAACTCTAGATGGTCTGGCAAAGATAATAATTCTTTTAAAGTCAGTAAATTCAGGTCCGTTTGTTCTATTAAATTGAAATTTTCAATTATTTCACGATTTGACGGTAATTTGTCTTTAATTTGTCGATACAAACTGTAAACATTCGTAAAATACCGAACTAATAATTGTCTCGATAAGAATTCTAAATCTTCGTCGACTATTTTTTCATTAATTAATCCTAATATCTTCTTTAATGAAATCGCTATTTCAAAAAAGGATTTAAATTGATTTTCGCTTAACCTTAAAAATCTTTCAATCAAATTGTCAAATAAAAACTTTAAATTTGTAATATCTGGCGCATTTTCTATTGTTTTTTTCAAGAGAGAAAGAATAATTTCACTAACTTTAGCATTGACATCTTTTTCTTCTCCATAAAATCCAAATAAAAGGTCAAAAAGCAATTGCAAAAATTGATCAAAAAATTCATTTTTGTAGATATAACCTACATTGTTAAGCAAAAAGAGCCTAAGCTCTTCAAGAACTAATTGAGTATTTCTGTAAGGATGAAATACCTCTTTTAGTAGATTTTCAAACTGACTCTTTAAGGCAGGAAAGGATTGAAAAGTATGAATAAGAAGCTCATACTTTTTATCAAATTCAATCTTTTCAATGTAGGTTTCTGCTAAATTTGCTAAATAAGCCTGAGAAACAAACTGTTCCTGCGTGTGCATTAATTTTCAAACTTAGCAATATAATTAATTAAATCTAATAACCTTACTGAATAACCCCATTCATTGTCATACCAAGCTATTACTTTAATCATCTTCTTATCGACAACTTTGGTTAACAATCCGTCAACGATCGCACTATGAGGGTTTCCTACAAGGTCCATTGATACTAACGGTTCCTCTATGTATGCAAGGTAACGGTTTTGGTTCTCTTTAAAAATTTTATTTACTTCCTCTACAGAGGTTTCTTCTTTAACTTGTAAGACTAAATCTATCATAGAGACATCGGGAGTTGGCACCCTTATCGACATTCCCTCAATTTTTTCAGCAAGGTGGGGTAAAACCTTCTTTAAAGCTTTGGCAACACCTGTAGTAGTTGGGACAATGTTTAAAGCTGCGGCTCTTGCCCGCCTAAAATCGCTTTTATGAACCATGTCAAGAAGTCTCTGGTCGTTTGTGTAAGCATGAACCGTGGTCATCATCCCCCTTTCGATCGTAAAATGTTGATCTAAAAGCTTTAGTACAGGAGCTAAACAATTGGTCGTGCAGGAGGCATTGGAGATGATAAAGTGCTTTTTAGGGTCGTAGACCTCCTCGTTCACCCCCATCACGATGGTTACATCTTCACCTTTGGCTGGTGCTGAAATGATCACCCTTTTTACAGTTCCCCTAAGATGAGCTTTTGCCATTTCGGCGTTCGTAAAAAGACCTGTAGATTCTATAACATAGTCCACACCAACATCTTCCCAGGGGATTTTAGCAGGGTCTTTTTCTTGAAATATCTTTATCTCCTTTTGATTAACTACCATGGAATCATCCTTAATTTCCACTTGATATGGAAGCTTCCCGAAGATAGTATCATACTTAAACAAATGGGCTATCATTTCAGGGTTTGCAAGGTCGTTAATAGCTACGATTTCAAAATTGTTAAACTCCGGATATTTAAAACGTGCCCTAAGCACTGCTCTACCAATCCTTCCAAAACCGTTAATCCCTACCCTTAACATGGCTTCCCTCCTCTAATATTTTACACATAATAAAAGCTGGTTTGCCGGGTGAATAATAGTTCTTCCTTTCTCCAACCTTTTTAAATTCAAACTTTTCATACAATCTTTGAGCCTTTATATTATCTGCGGAAACCTCAAGAAAAACCTTCTTAACTCCTCTTCTTTCTAACTCATCAAGAGCTGTCATGAGTAATCTTTTTCCTATTCCCTTACCCTGATTTTCCTTTTTCACTCCAAACCGTAAAACTTCAGCCTCATCAAGAAGGATTTTTACTATAATATAACCAATAACTTCTAAAAAGTCATCCTTGACAACTATGACCAAATTTTCTAAGCGCTCTAGCTCGCTTTTTATTAGTGCTAAGGACCAGGCTTGGTTTTTAAAAAGGGAAGCTTCTATTTCAGCAATTCTTACAATATCCTCTTCTTTAAGCTTAGTCCTCACGGGCAATATCTCGGAGTGTTAAACCTATTTCTAAATCCTCGAACTGCTCTTTTAAACGTTGATAAAGTAGTTGAGAGATGGCTGGAGACCTGTGTCTCCCGCCAGTGCATCCTATTCCAATAGCTAAATATCGTCTCCCCTCTGTTAGATGGAAACCTATAACCATCTTCAAAAATTCTTCCACACCCTTCAAATACTTTTCCGTTTTTGGATCAGTTAAAAGATAGCGAATTATTCTCTCGTCTGTCCCGGGTAAGGGTTTTAAATCAGGAACAAAATAGGGATTGGGCAAAGCCCGTACATCAAAGATATAGTTTGCCTCAAAAGGAAGCCCGTATTTAAAGCCAAAGGAAATGATATGCAGAAAAGGCTTGTGTATGTTTTTACCTCGTCCAAAAATCCTTTGAATTTCCGACCTGAGTTGATGATAGGTAAAGTTGCTTGTTTCAATGATGTAAGTTGCATAATCTTTAAGAAAGGATAAAAGCTCCTTTTCTTTCTTTACCGCAGACTCAATGTTTTTTTCTTCTCGTAAAAGAGGATGGGGTCTTCGTGTCTGGTTATACCTGGTGATGAGAACCTCGGTCTTTGCGGTTAAATATAAGAGCTCAAAGGTTGGATACTCCTTTCGAAGGTCGGCATAGACCTTAGGAAACTCCTCTAAAAAGTAAGGGTCCCTGAGGTCAACAACCATGGCTAATTTGTCCGTTAGCTTTGATTCGCTAACCTCCATCAAATAGGATTTTAAAAGCCTTATGGGAAAGTTATCGATAGCAAGAAAATCTAAATCCTCAAAGGTGCGAAGGGCGGTGCTTTTGCCCGCCCCAGATTCTCCAGTGATGATGACCAAGTAGGGTTGCATACTAAGCTAGAACAGGAACTAACATGATTTCTTTATCCCCAGCCCTGTAGAGACAACATACTTTATCATAGTCGGTGTTGTAAAAGAGAAAGACCGTATCCTTGCTTTTGCGAAAAATTTCAAAGGCTTCTTCCGTTGAAAGTGGTGAAACCTCTACCTCTTGGACAGTATACCCTGGTGAAGCAACAGGTCTTGCTTCAGTTTCTCCCCTTGGCGGCCTAATCTCCTTTCTCTTTTCTTTTAATTTTTTAGCCTGCTTTTCTAAGGACTCATAGGCAAAATCAATGGATGAATATATATCTTCTGTCTCTTCTTTTACGACTATCCTCTCTCCATCACCAGTTAAAATCACCTCGCAGATTTCACGAAACTTCTCCCTTTTGAAGAGAACTTGAGCATGCACTGGTCCATAAAAATACTTTTCAAGCTTGCTAAACTTTTTTTCAGCGTATTCAGCTATGGCTGGTGAGGAATCCATACCTTTAAAGGTGAAATGAAATTCCATAGCACCTCCTCCTTTTTAAATGAGTTTTATTTTTTTTATTTTTTCTTACGCTCTCTTATGGATGGGATGTTTAGGATTTCTCTATACTTTGTGACAGTTCTCCTAGCAATCTTTACTCCAAGCCTTTTCTGAAGCTCTTTAGCAAGCTCAGCATCGCTCAAAGGCTTAGACTTATCTTCCTTTTCTATCAGCTCTTTTAGATAGTTCATGATTGCTTTAGATGACACACCCTCACCAGAAGACTTTACATAGCCCCAGGATAGAAAATACTTAAGGGGTAAAATCCCTAATGGGGTATCAACATACTTCTGCGAAACAACCCTGCTTACAGTTGATTCATGAAGATTTGTCTCCTCGGCAAGCATCCTTAATGTTAAGGGTTTTAAATACTTTGGACCCTTCTCAAAGAACTCCTTCTGGTGGTCTAAGATAGCTTTGCCTATACGATAAAGAGTTGTGTATCTGTAGTCTAAAGCTTTAAGCAAAGTCTCTGCCATCCGCATCTTTTCTCGAAGATAATCTTGGGTTTGCTTTGGCAACCCTTTTAGGCTTCTTTTTAAAAGTTGAGTATAGTAGTTGTTAAGCTTTACCTCAAATTGGCTTTGTTTAAGCACCTCAACTTTCCACTCACCATCCTCTTCATAAAACCTAAGGTCCGGAACGACTGAAAGGTGGTTTACGGAACGAAAGTTACGAGCCGGGTAAGGCTCAAGGCCCTTAATAACCGACAAAGCTTCCTCAACCTCTTCCGGCGAACTCTTTAAAAGCTCAGAAAGTGCTTCAATACCCTTAGGAATTTCTTCTAAATATTCTTTTACTATTCGGTAAGGCAAGCTGTCGTCCTTAAAGCCCAAAGATTCAAGTTGAGCTAAAAGGCATTCCTTTAAGTTAAGGGAGGCAACGCCTACTGGGTCAAGAAATTTTATTATCATTCTAACCTTTTCTATCCTTTCCAAGGGTAGACCAGTATCTTTTGAAATATCTTCTGGCGTGACGCTAAGATAGCCCCGGTCATCAAGGTTGCCAATGATGTATTGAGCGATCCTTTTATCAAGCTCCGAGATATCTTTTAAGTTTAACTGCCATAAAAGATAATCAGCTAAGGATTCTTCAGCTTTTACTGTCCTTTCAAGAAGATTAACCTCTTCCTCTGGCTCCTCCTCTCCAAAGTGATACTTGACATACCCCAAGTCCCAATCAACCTCTTCATTAATGACCTCTTCATTAAGATGTACTTCATCCCTGCTTTTTGTCTGTTTTCTTAGAAGTTCTATAGGAATGTCCTTAAATTCGACCTCTAAAAAAGGATTGTTGTTTACCTCTTCAAGAAGGTATTCTTGAAGCTCTAAGGTGTTCATCGGTAGGACTTTAAGAAGAAGCTTTAGTTGAGGAGTTAAAAGAAGCTGCGGAACAAGCTTAAGCTGATTTTTGACCTCCATAGCTCTAAAACCTAAATTCCTGTCCTAAGTATTTTTCCCTTACCAAGGAATTTTCAACCAAACTTTTAGCATCACCACTTCCAATTATTTCCCCATCGGCAATAACATAAGCTCGGTCGCAGATGTGTAAAGTATCACGTACATTATGGTCAGAAATGATAAGACCAATGTTTGCTTCTTTAAGAGTTTTAAAGAGCTTCTTTAGCTGTGAAATACCTATCGGGTCAATCCCAGCAAAAGGTTCGTCAAGAAGGATAAAAAGGGGCTCAGTTAGAAGGGCACGAACAACCTCAACCCTCCTTTTTTCTCCTCCTGAAAGGTGGTGAGCCTTCTGCTTAAGAAGATCCTTAAGCTCAAAAAGCTCCACATAGCGTTCAAAAAGTTCCCTTTTATTAGAGCCGTTAGAAGATGAATTTCCTCCCTCTAAGCCCATACGGAGGTTTTCCTCAACAGTAAGGCTCCTAAAAACGGAAGATTCCTGAGGAAGATAGACTATTCCTCTTTTTGCGCGCTCAGCAACATCAAGGTCTGTGATGTCTTCATCATTAAGATAAATCCTACCTTCGTCAGGATGCAAAAATCCTGCAATCATGTAAAAGGTAGTAGTTTTCCCCGCACCGTTAGGACCAAGAAGCCCTACGATTTCTCCCCTCTCGACCTCCACGCAAACCCCTTTAACCACCAATCTTTTTTTAAAGCTTTTTTTTAAATTCTTAGCTAAAAGGGGCATGCTATCTCCTGATTACCGCTCTAACCCTTCCACCTTTTGATAAAACCTCGCTTCGGTCTTCATTAAAATAAACTATCACAATATCACCTTCTACGAGGTGGTTCTCGTACCATACCTTCGGTTGATCCTCTAAAATAAGCTTCTCTTCAGCCTTGAAATATGTAGCTTTGCCAGCGCTAGCCTTCCATTTGCCTTTTTCTATACGGACCTTTCCAATAGCAACCCCTCTCTGAAGTTCACGTCCCTTCTCACTTTTTGTGTAGTAAACATACAGCTTATCAGCCCAGAGCTTTAGATCCTTTTCTTCCGCGTAGACCTTTCCGGTAAAAATGGCTATTCCTTCATCCTCTAAAACCTCCATCTTATCTGCAGTAATATTAATATCCCCAGAGATAGCAAGGGTAAAAGACAATAGGACAAAAAAAGCAATCAATATGGGTAACAACAAAAGCTCTTTTTTCATCGCTTAATTTTGATTATAAATCATCCCAAAGAAGATAACAAGACTTTACATTGGCTTAGGTTAGAGTAAACTTTGATTTCAACCATGAAAAGAAAAAGCCCGCTTATCCTAAAGCTAACCTACCTCATCCTTATCCTTGGGCTCCTGTTTGTAGGCTTAGAATACATACTTGAAAATCACTTCAAGGCAAGCATATGCCCAACCTCTGGCTGTTTTATAGCTAGCGAGCTTCTTCTCCTTGGGAAGAACAACCTCCTTATCCTTGCCCTCCTTTTTTATACAGCTTTGGTATTTCTTTTATTCTTATACCAAAAAACTAAAGGCAGTGTTTTTAAGAACCTACTTCTATATCTTTTAACCGCAGGTCTGATAGGGGATGCCTATCTGATCTTTTTTCTTTTTATAAACATTGCTGAGCCCTGTTGGTTTTGTCTAATAGTGTTTTCTATTACTCTTGCCGGTGCTACTTCTATTTTGATCTATCTAAAGGACGAACCCATTACCTCACCTCATTTTTTAGTAGCTTTGACTTTTGGAATGTTTAGCCTTGCCCTGGGTTTCTACATTTCATCACCTTCCCCAATTATCTTAAAAGAAGGCAATGGTAAAAAAGCAAATTTGATCCTCATCTACTCCCAACACTGTCCAGCCTGTAAAGAAGTCTTAGCAGAAAGTGAAAGATTAAGCATAAAGCTTGAAAAGGTCTCGTTAAATCAAGCTTATCCCTTAGTAAAAGCTCTAAATCTTAAAAGCCTACCCTGCCTGTTAGAATTTAAAGAGGACAGAATTGAAATTTATACAGGCTTTGAAGCTGTTAAAAACAGGCTCAATTTAGAAAAAAACCATAATCCCTGCGTTGAGAATCCTCAAGAAGGAGGGTTGTGTGCCATCCCCTGAATTATCTTGCCAAACCACTCATATTGGAAGCTTCCCTTTTGAAGATATCGAGACTGCTTTAGTCTATGCCTTTAAGTTTAACATCCCTGCTTGGCCACAGCTTCCAAGGTTTAAATCTGAAGGGATGATCCTTCAGGCTTGCGAAGGATTTCCCGGATTTGTCCCAGAGCTGGAAAGAATTGACCTAACCCATCCTAATTTTGAAGAAGGCTTGTATAAAACCCTTGAAGATTACCGAAGGGTCATTACAGATGGAAACGATGAAGTCTTAACCCATTATTTACCTTCGGTAGAATCCGCCCGAGCTCTTAGAGCTTTTGTGAAAAAGGCTAGGCAGCATCCAGGTTTTTGGGTTAAAGGGCAGATTACCGGTCCATTTACCCTTTCTTCAGCCTTGAAAGACCTTGAGGGGCAAAGCCTAATTTTTATCCCCGACCTAAGAGAGCTCGTTGTCAAATTTTTAACCTTAAAAGCCATTGCCCAAGCAAAGTTGCTTTCCGAAACCGGAAAAGGGGTCATCATCTTTCTTGATGAACCAGGCTTAGCCGGCCTTGGTAGCTCAGGCTTTCTAACGGTCACTAAAGAAGAAGTGATCAGCATGCTAAAAGAGCTTATTCAAAATCTCAGACAGAAGGGATTTCTTACTGGTATTCATGTTTGTGCAAACACCGATTGGGACCTTGTCTTTCAATCCGACCCAGACATAGTAAGCTTTGATAGTTTTAACTTCTTTGAAAAGTTTACCATTTACACTGAAGAACTAAGCCTTTTCTTAAAAGAAAGAGGAAGATTTATCGCCTGGGGATGCGTGCCAACGGATAAAGAAAATTTAGAAAGGATAAACTTTACCGAAATAGAAAAACGCATCCTTCGCCAGTTAGAAGACCTTTCAAGCCTGCTTTCATATTCTATTAATGAGCTGTTAAAACAAAGTTTATTCACTCCTGCTTGCGGAATGGGAAGCCTATCCAATGAGATGGTGGATAAGGTGGTTGAATATTTGCAAAAAGTGCAGAATATTATAATTAATTTAACCTAAATTAGGAGGGTAAAAACATGGGTATTAGAGCCTACATTCTAATTAACACTCAGATAGGTAAAACTCAAAAGGTAGTTGAGGAGTTAAAAAACATTCCTGAAATTAAAAAGCTTGATGTTATAATGGGTCCATATGATATAATAGCTGAAGTTGAGGTTCCAAGTTATGAAGATATCTCTAAACTCCTGTTAGAAAAGATTCAGAATATACCAGCTATAAATCATACAATGACCTGTCCAGTAGTAAGCTAAATACTGTAGTAATAAATACTTTAATAAGCTAAATGGACCCCAGCATACTCTCTGAAAAGGTTTTAGTTCTTAATAAATACTATCAAGCAGTCCATATTACTAACTTACAAAAAGCTATCTGTCATTTAGTGAAAGGAACAGCCTTAGTTATGACTGAAGATTGGACAACCCATGATTTTGCCGAATGGGTTAAAATCAGTGAACTTCACGCAGAAAACGGGGCAAAACATCGCTTTATTCGGAGCCCTTCCCTAAAAATCCTTCTTTTTGATGTGATCTACCTTCCCAAGAACGAATCCCTTCCTCAGAGCGAAGTTATCTTTACAAGGCAAAACCTTTTTCTAAGGGATAATTTTACCTGCCAATACTGTGGAAAACTTTTAAACAATCCGAAGGACCGAACGATCGACCATGTAATCCCAAAGAGCAGAGGAGGGAAAACCGTTTGGTCAAACGTGGTTCTATGTTGTAGAAAGTGCAACCTCAAAAAAGGAAACAGAACTCCTGAGGAAGCAGGCTTGAAACTAATCAAGCAACCTAAGGCTCCAAAGTGGCAAGCTCTAATCTTAGAAGAATTTCCAAAACATAAAAGAGAAAAATGGAAAAAATTCCTTAAATTTGCCGGTCTTTTCGAAGAAGAAACCTAATTTTCAAAAAGCTTATTTACGTTGAGTAAAAGGAGTAGTCTATCTGGAAGTTGATAAATGTTTTCTATGTATTCTCGGTCAAGTCCTTCTATTCTATCTGGTGTTTCTTCAAGCTTTACTACAGGAACCTCCAAAATATCGCCTATTTTTTCAACCAAAAAAGATAAAAGCTCATTATCCTTCTTGATGATAAGATTTAGCCTGTAGTTTAGGTCGCCTTGGAGCTTTATCTTTTTTTGCAGGTCAATCACAGTTACAATTTGCCCTCTTAAGTTCATGATTCCAAGAATGAATTCATCAGCCAAAGGAACAGGCGTTATCTCTAAGTCTTTGTTAATTTCAACCACCTTTTCTGCAGGGATCCCAAAAATAAAGTCACCGAGATAAAAAGTAATCAAGGTTAAATGCTTATCTTTAAACAGACCTTTTTTCCCTTCCACCAAAGCTAAAGCATTTTTTGTCTCATCCATACCTTTTAGCCTCCTTGGTGTAATCTTTTATAAGTTTCATAGGCTAAGCTTAAGCATTCTTTAACTTCTAAAGGAAGGTCTACAGGAAAGATCACTTTTAGCTTGACTATTAGGTCACCTCTTTTAAGGTCTCCCCTTTCATAATAGTATAGCCCACGGGACTTTAGAACAATCTTCTGACTTGATCTCAAATCGGAAGTTGCTAATCTTTCTGGACCCTCTAATGTTTGAACCTCGATATAGTCTGAAAGTAAAAGTTCCCACACGCTTACGGAATGTTCAAGGATCAAATCTTTACCGATTCTTTTAAAATTTGGATGGTCTTTGATAACTACTTCCACATAGACATCTTGAGGTAGATTAAACCTATCCTTAGGTAGATAAATATAATCGCCTTCTTCTAAGCCAAGGGGGAGGTCAACAACCACTCTCAGCTCATCCCGAATTGTTCCCCTACCTAAACATCTGGAGCAATGGACCCTCAGCACCCTACCTTTTCCACCGCAGAAGGGACAGGGCACATAAACCTTATCCTCACTCCTTGAGCTTAAAGTTTCTATCAGTCCCGTGCCTAAACAATTCCCACAAACCTGACTTTTGACCTTGTCATACCCTGTTCCATCGCAGTCTGGACATTTCTTTTCTACAGGCAAAACCAGAGTCTTTTGTTTAAGCGTTAAGATTTCTTCTAAGGTAAATTCTTCGCATCGGTAAACATAGTTACCTTGAGAAGGCAACCTTTTAACTACTTCCGCTTTAAAATTTTTATCCCTTGCATGCTGATCAGTATACCAAGCTAAAAACTTAAGAAATTCCTCCTTGTCGCCGCCTAAGTCTGGATGAAGCGCCTTTAACATTTTCCTGTAAAACCTTTTCAGGTCTTTGTTGTTTTGGCCTGGGGACAAATCTTTAAGCATGACTTATCCTTTGTTTCCTTGTTTCAAGAAGCTCATTGATAGTGGTTAAGACCTTTTCTCTATCAAGCTTTACTTGATAGGCGTTAGCGCCAAGTTCCATAATTTTCTTTTTTATATCTTCACCGGCAAGCGAGGTTTGCACAAGAATGGGAAGGTCGGCAAACTGCGGGTTCTTTCGGACCTCGGCAATGAGCGTAAACCCATCCATTACTGGCATCTCGATATCGGTAATCAACAGAGAATATTGCTCTGGATTTTGCATAAGCTTTTCCAAAGCGACTTTGCCGTTTTCAGCTACATCAACCTCAAACCCAGCCTGGGTAAGATAATTCTTAATTAAGTTTTGGAAGAAGGGGGAATCTTCAGCAAGTAATATCCTTACAGGTTCTTCAATAATCTCTTCCTCCTTTCTTTTTACGACAAACCATTCAGGGTCAAACATCTCAATTATCTTAAATATATCAAGAAAAAGAACTGTTCTATCGTGAATGATACGATGACCGATTATTCCCGGCTGTTGATAGATAGTTGTATCCACTTCCAAAGTTGTTTCCAGAGTATCAACTATTCTTGAACAGATGATTCCTACTGTCTTTTCCCTTTCAGTAAAGAAAAGAACGCTTATTTCTTCGCCATACTCAGGGTAGCTAATTGGTAGATAATTTTCAAGCCTTAAGATTGGAATAACCTTACCCTTATAGAGTAGGACTTCCTTCCCACCAATTGTGGTAATCTGGTCTGATTTTACCTTATCAAGCCTTGAAATCAGTGCTAAAGGCACAGCAAAGTTGTCTTTACCAACTTCAAATATAAGAATAAATTGAGTTTCTTCGATGGTAAGGACCTTTTCTTCTGCTAAGCCCTTCTCCAACTCCTCCAAGGCCACACCGAGCATCTTCATCAGCCCCACAATATCAAGAATAAGAGCAAGCTTCCCATCACCCATTATGGTTGCCCCGCTGTAGAGGGGGATGTTCTTAAACCACCTCCCAAGAGGCTTCACTACAATTTCTTCTGAATCGTAGATCTGGTCAACAAGGAGACCAAAGAACCTGTCACCAGCATTAAGGATAACAAGGTTTTTCTCCTGCGACTGCTGAGGGCGGTTTAATACTTTAGATAGCGAGAGGACCGGGATTATTTCACCCCTAAGTCTATAAAAATCGGTGTTTCCTATCTTTAAAAGGTCCTTTTCTGGGTTTATGGCAACAAGCTCCCTTAAGCTTACCTGTGGAATGGCAAACCTCTGCCCCTGAGAGGTTACGATTAGAGCTGGAACAATGGCTAAGGTCAGAGGAATTTTTATCCGAACCGTCGTTCCTTTACCCTTCATTGTGTTTAGCTCGATCGTGCCCCCAAGCTTCTCGATGTTCGTCTTAACCACATCCATACCCACACCGCGACCGGAAACTTGAGTCACCTTTTCCGCCGTTGAAAATCCAGGCTTAAAGATAAACGAAAGAATTTCTTTTTCGGTCATCCTTTCAGCTTCACGAGGGTCAAGCAAGCCTTTCTCAATGGCTTTACGCTTAACCTTCTCAACATCTATACCTCGCCCATCATCTTCTATCTCAATGACAACCTGTCCTCCCTCATGATAAGCCCTCATCACAAGCAACCCTTCTTCGGGTTTGCCGAGGCTTACCCTCTCCTCGGGGGGTTCGATCCCATGGTCGATAGAATTACGCACAAGATGGGTTAACGGGTCCTTTATGGCTTCTATGATAGAACGGTCAAGCTCGGTTTCAGTTCCTTCAAGCTTAAGATTGACCTTTTTCCCAAGCTGTCTGCTCAAGTCTCGAACAATCCTTGGAAATTTGTTGAAGACTGTGCCGATAGGTTGCATTCTTGTTTTCATGATGGCTTCTTGAAGCTCCGAGGTAACCATAGAGAGGGTCTGAACGCTCCTTTGAAGGTCGGGATCATGGAACTTGCTTGCAAGCTGAACAACCCTATTCCTTGCAAGCACAAGCTCTCCAGCTAAATTCATAAGCTGGTCTAAAAGATGAACATCTACCTTAACATGGGTCTCTGCAAGCTCTTTTGTGGGTAAAACTGCAGAAGTATCTTGAGGTTTATCTTTAGGTTTTTCTTCCTTTTCTACCCCTTTAACTGGTGCGGCTACAACCTCTGGAGCTTCTTCTTTTATCTCCTCTCTAGCTTCTTTTATAGATTCACGTTCAGGTTTTTCTTCTGCGGTTTTTTCTGCTTCGATTTTTTCTATCTTCGGTTCTTCAGGCTCCTTTTTCTCCTCCTTCCCCCCGATCCTCTTTTTAAGCTTCTCCGTAAAGTTTGAAAGAGAAACAATAAACTCCAAAACCCTATCGTCGATCGGTTCTTGTTTATGTTCCTCTAAGTGAGCAACGATGTATTTTATCTGATCCACTGCCTGCAAAAGCATGTCAATTATTTCTGGCTCAGGTTTAAGAAGACCATCCCTAAGTTTTGCCAAAATATCTTCGGAAAAATGGGCTATAGATTCCAGGCTTTTAAAACCAAAAAATCCTGAAGCCCCTTTTAGAGAGTGCATCGTGCGAAAGAGGCTCTTCAAGATTTCTACATTTTCAGGGTCCTTCTCTAACTCAACAAACTCCTCTTCAAGCTTGCTAATCCCTTCTTTAGCTTCAACCAAAAAATCTTTGAGAATTTCCTCATCAAGATTCATGGCTACCCCCTTGGTTTAACCCTTTTTCTTATAAAAGATTGTTTTCCCAATCATTACCTTTTCCATGTCAGGTGGAGTATAAGGCGGAAGCTCCGTTGCCCCTAACAATAGATAGCCTAAAGGATTGAGCACATTCCATAGGGCTCTAAAAACCTTCTCCTTCGTCTCCTTAGCAAAGTATATCAAAACATACCTACATAGTATTAGGTCAAACTTCATCCTTATTTTTTTGTCCGCCTCAAGAAGGTTTACTACTTCAAATTTAACCATAGATTTTACTCTTGGGTCGATCTCCCAGTTGGCTCCATTCTGTTTGAAATACTTAACAAGATATTGCACAGGGAGCCCCCTGTTTACCTCTATTTGGTTATAAACGCCTTTTTTTGCCTTCTCTATTGCTGAAATGGAAATATCCGTTGCATAGATGTTAACCTTAACGCTGTTTAAATAGGCAGAAAAGTGTTCAAGGATCAACATGGCAATGCTATAAGGCTCTTGCCCCGTTGAACAGGCTGATGACCAGATGTTGAGCACCCCATCCTTTTGCCTAAGCTTAAAAAGCTCAGGCAATACATTGTTTTTTAGCGCCACAAAAGGGTGCTCATCCCTAAAAAAGTAAGTCTCATTCGTAGTCAAGGCATCGATAAGTTGCGTTAGAAGCTGAGGAGTTAGAGAAGTCTTAAGCTTTTGGTAAAGGTCGTCTATGCTTTTATAGCCCAAGGATACGGCAAGCTCGGTAAGCCTGTTTTCCAATAGGTATTCTTTACCCTCCCGGTAGGAGATTCCGCTTGTCTTTTCTAAAAGGGTGGTAAAAAAGTTGAAAATCTCTGGCTTCATCTCAATAACTCCGGAAGAGTTCTTTTAATCTCTGAGGAATTTGAGGAAGAGGTAAAATTTCATCAGCTAAGCCAGCCTCAACCACCGCTCTTGGCATTCCATAAACAACGGAAGTTTCCTTATCCTGAGCAATGATGCCTCCTCCACGGGCTTTAATCTTTTTTGCCCCTTCAAGTCCGTCCCTTCCCATTCCAGTGAGAATAAGTCCTAAGGTTGTCCCTCCGTAAACATCGGCTAAAGATTCAAAAAGAACATCAACCGCGGGTCTGCAGTTGTTTCTTGGAGGTCCCTGGTGAAGCCTGATGTGCTTTTGTCGATTATCGAGGCTAACTTCCATATGATAGTCACCTGGTGCTATATAGACTACTCCTTCCTTTATGGGTTCTCCATCCTCAGCCTCTTTTACCTTAAGCTTTGAAATCCTATCAAGCCTTTCTGCAAGCTGGGCTGTAAAAAGGGGAGGCATATGTTGAACAATAAGGATAGGGACGGGGAAATTTGAAGGCAACTCCTTTAAAATCTCAGCTAAGGTCTGGGGTCCACCGGTAGAGACCCCAATTCCTAAAACCCTGTATAAACCGGGTCTTAAAGCCCGCATTGGGACACATACCCTCGACACAAGCGGGACATCATAGCCAACAAGAGCCTTAATCTTAGGAACTAATTCCTTCTCAATCTTCTGCACACTTTCCACAAAAGATTTAGATGAAGGCTTTGGGACAAAATCATGAGCACCAAGGGATAAAGCTTCTATAGTTGCTTTTGCTCCTTCTTGAGTCAAAGAAGAAAACATTATGATCTTTGAGTTTGGAGATTCCTTTTTCAAATATCTTAAAGCCGTTAAACCATCCATCTTAGGCATCTCGATGTCAAGGGTAATGACATCGGGTCTTAATTCTTTAGCCTTTTCTATAGCTTGCACCCCATCAGAGGCTTCACCTACAATCTCTATCGCTTGATCTTTTTTCAAGATCTCAGTTATAAGCTTTCGCATTATGGCTGAATCATCAACAACAAGGACCCTAATTTTTTTATTCACTTTAAAACCCCTCAAAAAGATATCTGATCTTTGTTTCAAGCATCTCTTTGTCAAAGGGCTTCATAAGATATTCATTTGCCCCAGCCATGATGGCATCTATTACGCTTTTTTGCTGATTTTCGGTGGTAACCATCATGACCTTAATTTCTTGGTATTGAGGATTGGCTCGTAAAGTTTTAAGAAATTCATAACCGTTCATGACAGGCATGTGCCAATCTAAAAGAATGAGAGAGATGTCAGGATGTTCTTTTAGCACCTCAAGCGCTTCTTTTCCATTTTCGGCTTCAAGAACTTCAAACCCAAGCTCTTCTAAGTACTTTTTCTCAATCTGCCTAATAGCCTTCGAATCATCAACAACGAGCGCCTTCTTCATCACCAATCCCTCGGTTTGGCTAATATTTCTCTTACCTTTAGGTTAAAAAACATGTTCGAAGGCACGGCCTTAATGATGGCAACTGTGTCAGCACCCCGTGCCGTTCCAGCTACCGCAATAACATCCTCAGGTGGTATCAATCCTGCATCGCAAGCCATAAGCGTTATCTCCACACAAACCTTGAGCCCCTGTCCCAAAATCCTCAAAGTTTGAGCAATAAGGGCTTCCTCGGAATAATGGAAGTGGCTTCTTATGCTTGCTCCAACTCCGCGAAACACATGGGTCCCGGTGTAAACCTTTGCCCCAAGAGATTCAAGCTCCTTTCTTCTTTCTGGAGTTAGCTCATTCGTACCGGGCTCTTTAAACCCATAATTATGAGTAACGATAACCAAATTTACATTTGGGAACTCTCGCAAAGCCTTAGCAAACTTTAGTCCCGTATCACCAAAGGTTGAGGCGACGACTACATGATTTATCCCCCCTTCGCTTAAAGCCCTTTTTACTACTTCAACGCAAGCCTCAGTGTTTACCGGGCCGGCCTTTTCAAAGTAAAGGACCTCTCTTTTAATCATACCTACCCCCTACTCTCTAACAAATAGCCCGGTTCTAATGGTTTATGCTGAAGAAAAATATTCACGATGCCCTTTCTTATTGACAAGGCTTCTCTTAACTCCTCTAAATAATCCTTAGCAAAATCAAGGCTCTCTTTGCTTGCAAAATCAATACTTATCTGAAGATTTTTTCCCTTCAAATAAAAACTCGCTTCTAAGAGACCTAAATAGGGGAAAAACATCCGTATGGCAAAAAGTTTAGTTTTACCCTCCTTTTCTTCAGGGGCTTCAAACTCAAAGTATCCCCACCCGTTCCCTTCGGGGAAAACGACGGGGAGTAAAAGTTTATTCTCCGTATACACAGGTTGTTTGACTTTAATTTTGCTAAAGATAGAATCCTCTTCCTCCTTATCTTTCCTCTCGGTCTTTTTCTCTGCGTAGGTTAAAGCTTCCCTAAGAAGGCTAATCAATCTACCCACTTCCTCTTTAGCTTTTTCCTGGATAAGTTTTGGCTCAACCGAAGATCCCCCGGAAGCCTCCTTTCTCAAAACATCAACCATTAAAAGAAGGTCCGTTGACCTCTTCTGAGGGCTTATAAGCTTCAATACTATCTCTGGCTCCGTTCTTTCAACCCTTACTCTTAGGGTTTCTCCAACTTTAAAGTCCTCAGGATTAAATGTTCCGGCAATCTGCGCCTGAAACTTATCTCCCCCAAGCTCAAGATAGAGCATCTTACCCTCAATCTGAAGAACACGAACCGTTAACTCCCTTCCTGGTCGAGAAAGTAGGCTAAAAAGGTTCTCAGGTAAAAAGTAAACAGGTGAGGTAGGAGGAACCTGGATCATTCTATCTTAAACCCTTTACTTTTTAAAAGAAGCTCAACCTCACCTTGACTTATCCCAAGCTTTCTGGCAATCTCCTTAGGACTAAAGCCCTGCTTGAACAGTGCTATGACCTGTTCCGTAGGTAGAGCGGAGCTTTGAGGACTCTGGGAAGGATTTCCCAACCTTTCCAAAGTCCTGACTAACTCTTCGGCCCTTAAGATACTTTCCTTGACCTCATCCCAAGGAATTTCCAAAAATTTCTTAATCTTAAGATAGAACCAAAAAATTAAACCTATAAGAACTAGGTCAAGAGCTAGCAAAAGCCAGATTATTACATCCTTTCCCATCTAATTAACTCCGAAGAATTACCCCTTCAATCTCAAGGCTCTGAGGGATGATTTTTAAGTTTTTCTTTTTAAGGTATTGCTTCAATTCTTCTTCAAGGAGATGGGGGTTCTTAAGCTTTTCCTGGCTCAAGTCTTTTTTATTTATAAAAAATTCATACACAGCCTCTCTTAAAATCAACTCCGAAGCTTTGGCTTGCTTAAAATTTTCATAATCATTGTAAAAACAGTAAACATCTACCCTTAAAAACCCCCCCTTCCCATAAGAGAAAAGCAAATTCTTAACCTCAATGGTATACCTTTGTCCTGAGGTAAAGTTCCCCTGTGTAGCTCCAGTTTTGTTTATCGTCTCCTTAGCTAACTTTTCAGGTCCTTTTTCCGCAGATTCTTCCTTTGTCTCTGAAACCTTTTGTTCTACTCTTTTTTCGCTTGCAGGTTCTCTCGAAATTTCAACCTTTTTTGGTTTATAAAGCAATTGATAAATCAAATAAACTCCTAAAAAAATTAAAAGTAAAAGAATTGCTAAACCAGCAAAAAAAAGAAAGCTTTTCTTATTTTCTAAAAGCTTCTTTGTCTTTGGTAACTCTTCATCAGCTTGCTTTACCTTTTCTAAATCTTCGATTACACCTTCTATTCTTTCGAGGTCTTCCCCCTGTGAAATGTTCTCTTTTTTTGGTTCCCCTTCCAATCAATTAGCCTCCAAAAACCTTCTCGAGCTTCTCCTTTAAAGTTTCCGGAGTAAACGGTTTTACGATGTACTGGTTTACTTTATACTTGATAGCCTCAAGGATGTTTTCCTTTTGAGCTTCGGCTGTTACCATGACAAAGGGTATATCCTTTAAGTTCTCATCGCTTCTCACCGCCTTAAGAAGTTCAAGCCCGCTCATCTTAGGCATGTTCCAATCAGAAATTATTAGGTCAACCTTTTCTTTCTTTAAAATCTCAAGGGCGGTTGTCCCATCGTCAGCCTCTAAGATGTTCTTAAACCCAAGCTGAGTAAGGATGTTTCTAATGATCTTTCTCATGGTGGAAAAGTCATCAACGATAAGTATCTTGATGTTTGGGTCTATAGCCATGCTTATCCCCTCCTTGACTCAATGTATTTTCTTGTTTTAGAATTGCCCTTAACTTCATGATAGCTTGATTATGTATCTGAGAAATCCTACTCTCAGTGTAGCCTAAAACCTTTGCCACTTCCTTCATCGTTAAACCTTCATGGTAATAAAGGGCAAGAACAAGCCTTTCTTTCTCGGATAAACATTCTAAAGCCTTCTCAAGCCTTTCAACAAGGTCCTTTAAAATATAATCCCTTTCAACATCCTCGTTCGAAGCAACAAGATTTACCAGAACATCTTCGTCATAATCAGGGTAAAGTTGTTTTAAGTTTTCTAAGTCTACAAACTGAACACCCTTTAAGTTTTCAAGCAACTTGTAGTATTCATCGACAGAAAGCCCCAAGGCTTCCGCTATCTCTTCCGTTTCTGGCATCACCCCTTTTTTGTTATAGAGCTCTCTTATAGTCTCTTCTAACTCGTTTGCCTTATCTCTTACACTTCTTGGAATTATATCAAGCTTCCTTATTTCATCAAGGATAGCACCCTTGATGCGGATCTCAGCATAGGTTCGAAACTTAACCTTCTTTGAAGGGTCATACCTTTTGTAAGCTTCTATCAAACCTATTACCCCAGCTGAGACTAAATCTTCCTTACTAAGGACTGGTTGACCAAGAAAGGCATACCTATTAGCGTAATAGTTTATCGTTGGTAAAAATTCCTCGATCAGCTTTTCCAATGGTGGCAGGGCAAATGTCTTTGTCATGGTTTCCTTCCTCAAAAATTACTAACAAATCTATCTAAAAACTGAGCTAAACTATTTTTCTTTCCTTTAAACTGTAGAACTTTAAATACAATCTCTCTCAATTTTTTACTTACGATGCTATCCGGACAAAGTTTAGTAAAAGGAATTTGGGATTTAATCGCTCGTTTGACGCATTCATCGTAAGGAATGGCTCCAAGATAATTTAAGCTTAGTTCGGGTAAAAACCGTTCTACCACGTAGAGAAGCCTTCGGTATATCTGCTTTGCCTCTTCGTCTGATTTTATCATATTAACAACTAAGTTAAAATTGGAAAGCTTTAATTTTTGATAGGAAACCTTTAGGATGGCATAAGCGTCAGCTAAGGAGGTAGGCTCATTTGTGCAGATGAGGATACGCTCCTCGGCAAGCTGATTAAAGAAAAGAACATTATCGGAGATCCCAGCGGAAAGGTCAAAAAGGAGGATATCGTAGGGCTTAAGTGCCTCTTCAAGCTGGGATTTAAGCTGAACCTTCTGAGCTGGCGAAAGTTGGGTTAGCTCTGAAACACCAGAGCCAGCAGGAATGAAGTCAAACTTATACTCTGTATGGTAGATGATATCTTTCAGCGTTAAGTCCCCGCTTAACACATGCCTCACATCAAACTTTGGGGCTACCCCAATCATGATGTCAACATTCGCTAAGCCAAGGTCAGCATCAAATATTATCACTTTTTTGTTTAGCTCTGCTAATAGGCAGGCAAGGTTTATCACAAAGCTTGTCTTGCCAACGCCTCCTTTCCCGCTTGATACGGCAATGCTAAGCATGTTATCCCCCTTTTTTCTAAATTTTATTCATTCCTCGGAGCATGAGATTAACTAAATCTTGCGGCTCAACCTTAATAAGGTCTTCAGGCACCCTTTCTCCAGTTGAAAAATACGAAACTGGCGGTATATCCTCATCAAGAAGCCAAAAAAGTGGGGCTCCCCTCTTTACCTTATCAACAAAGGTCAAGACCAACTCGTTTATTGGGAGGTCTCTTAACCTCTGCCAAAGCTCCAAATGGTGCTGAAAGTCCTCTGTCGCCTTAACCACCAAGCAAAACCTTAACTCTCTAAGCATCCTTGTTATCTCAACCAAATCCTCCGGCATAAACTTTTTCCCAAGACCTGGAGTGTCAACCAAGACATAATCAAAGTCCTGCTTCAGGCTTGGGAAATGATTTATCAACTCATCCCAATCTGTCCAGAGACAGGGAATTTCAAGAAACTGAGACATCCTTTGGAACTGTTCCCTACCCCCTATTTTGTAGTTATCTACGCTAACTATCAAAACCTTACCCCTTCCCTCCTTTTTAAGCTTAAAGGCTATCTTAAAAAGGATGGTAGTTTTGCCGCATCCTGGCTCTCCGATAAAAACCCTAAACCTTTCTTCCAATGGAACTCCCTTCCTCTTACAGCCTTCACTTACAAAATCAACCAAGCTTTTATCCTCAGCTAAGATCTTATCAACCATGAATGGTGGAATACGAAGTCGTAGAAGCTCTATCTCTTTTTTTAGCCTTAGCTGCGGTGTAGAGAGCGCTTTGACCATCTCTTTTATTTCTTGGAGTTCTAAAAAAAGCTTCTTATCTATTGCCGTAAAAGGTAAGAAGCCGCCTTCCTCTACAGAAGTTTCTTTTGGGTTTGAGGGTTCGGGGGATTTTGGAAGTTCTGGCTCATCAATGGCTGCAATTACCTCATAGAACTCCACCCCGTTATCAACCACCTTCTCAGAATCCATAATGACCGCATTCTCCCCAAGCTCTTCTTTTACCTTTCTTAGAGCATCTATCATGGACCTGCCACGGATTCGCTTTATCCTCATGGTTATTCTCTCGTAAGTCTTATTACTTCAAGAATTTCCACATTAATCTCCGGGGGGACTTCGGCTTGAGAAATTACCGGAACATAAGCTAAGCTCCTCTCTATCAGCCTTCTCAAATGCCTTCGAACAAGCGGACCACATAGAACAACAGGAATTATCCCCCTCTGCCCCGCCCTCTCTACTGCCTGAGTAATGGCTGCTACAATCTTTGCCCCAATCTTCGGGTCGATCATGAGAAATGTCCCTTGCTCTGTCCGCTGTAAGCTCTTCTTTAAAATCTCTTCAACATCTTCTCCGATTAAAAGGCTTGGAAGCCTTCCTTCCTGAAGGTAAGGCTTAACAATCATCCTGCCAAGCCTTTGCCTGACATACTCTGTCAAAACATCAGGGTCTTTAATGCTTGCCCCGTAGTCGCTTAAGGTTTCAAAGATGGTTATAGTATCCTTAAGAGGAATACCTTCCCGTAGTAGATTTTGCAAAACTTTTTGAATGGTAGTTATGCTAAGGACATTCAAGGTCTCTTCAACGAGCCTTGGATAATACTTCCTCAAGCCGTCAACTATCTTCTGCACCTCCTGCTTGGTTAAAATTTCATCGGCATACTTCTTTATCACTTCGGAGAGATGGGTAGTGATGACCGTGCTTAAGCTCACCACCGTAAAGCCTGTTAGCTCAGCCTCTTCTCTTTGGTTTTCGGTTATAAAGTAAGCCTTCATTCCAAAAGCTGGGTCGGTGGTTGGGATGGCGCCTTGCGGGGGTGGAACCGCTGGGTCAGAAGGTATAGCAAGGAGGTAGTTCGGGATAAGCTCAGCCTTAGCAACCTCCACTCCTTTAATTAGAATCTGGTATTCGTTAGGCTTAAGCATGAGGTTATCCCGAACATGAACTGCAGGTATCATGATACCAAGCTCGTTTGCAAGCTGTCTTCTCAAGGCTTTAATTCTATCTAACAGGTCTCCTCCAAGGCTTTCATCAGCTAAGTAGATGAGCCCATACCCAAGCTCAACAGCTAAAAGCTCAACGGGGCGAATTTCTTCAACCTCTGATGGGGGCGCTTCTACCTTTTCTTCCTTTACTTCTTCTACCTCAGCAGAGATTGCCCTATAAGCGAAATAACCAAGAGCTAAGAAAACCAAGCCTAAGGAGAAAAGCGGCAAAAAGGGCAAACCTGGAACAAGACCTATCAAAATAAGGGATAGTCCAGTTAAGAAGAAAACAACAGGCTTCTTGGCAAACTGCTTAGCTATGTCTTTAGTCATGCCAGACTCAGAGGCGGCTCTACTGATCAAAATTCCTGCCGATGTTGAAACGATGAGAGCTGGTATCTGGGAAACTAAACCATCCCCGATGGTAAGAATAGTGTAGGTTTTGGCTGAAGTTGCAAGGTCAAGCCCTTTTTGAAGGGTCCCGATAAGTATGCCTCCGATGATGTTTACAAATATTATGATGAAGCCGGCTATGGCTTCCCCGCGGATAAACTTTGAAGCACCGTCCATTGCCCCATAAAATTCAGCCTCCTTAGCTATCTCAGCCCTTCGTCTCTTAGCCTCAGCCTCATCGATAAGCCCGGCGTTAAGGTCAGCATCGATAGCCATCTGCTTTCCTGGCATGGCATCGAGAGTAAACCTTGCCGCAACCTCAGCGATCCTTCCAGCACCCTTGGTAATGACCACAAAGTTTATTAACACAAGGATCAGGAAGACGATAAAACCTACGATGTAGTTCCCACCAACGACAAACTCTCCAAAGCTCTTGATGAGGTACCCTGCCGCATCCGTTCCTTCATGCCCACGAAGAAGAATAACCCTGGTTGTAGCCACATTCATGGCTAGCCTAAAGAGGGTTGTGATGAGCAACAACGATGGAAAGGCCGTAAAATCAAGGGACCTGTTTACCTGCATGGACATCACTAAAATCAAAATGGCAACTGAAATGTTTAACGCTAAGGCAAGGTCAATGAAATGCTTAGGAAGAGGAAAAATTATCAGTCCTAAGAAAAGGAGGATGCCTAGTATGGCTGTCAAATTGTAGACATCAAAGGTCGTTCGTAGGTTTTGTGTTCTCTCCATAATCTTTTTCTCTTAAAAACCTCTTCTTTTTTCCCTAAGCTTGTATATAACCGCTAAAATCTTAGCCACCGCCTCGTAAAGTTCTTGGGGTATGTAATCACCTACCTTTGTTTTATAATACAAAAGGCGTGCCAAAGGCGGGTCCTCGAAGATGGGAACATTGTTTTCCTTGGCAATCTCTTTTATCTTCTGAGCTAAGTGGTCTACGCCCTTTGCGACAACCTGCGGGGCTGGCATCTTTCCCATCTCATACTTTAAAGCCACGGCAAAATGCTCAGGGTTTGTTATAACCACATCAGCCTTTGGAACCTCAGCAAGCATCCTTCTCCTTGCAATCTCTCTTTGCTTTTGCCGAATGCGTGCCCTAACAAAGGGGTCACCTTCAGTCTGCTTCAACTCTTCTTTGAGCTCTTCCCTTGTCATCCTAAGCTTTCTCTCAACCTCCCACCAGTTGTAAAGCCAATCAACAAGAGAAAGAAGAAAAAGAATAAAGAGAATTTTAATGATTAACACCTTTGTCAGATGAACCATCGATGCTGTCAAATATCCGACAGGCATACCAAGAAGGTTAAGAATACCTTTTACTTCATCCTTAATGATAAAATAGGAAACAAGGCTTATGATAGCAAGCTTAAGCAGGGATTTTATCAGCTCAAAAAGGGAGGTCAGAGAAAAGAGCCTTCTAAAGCCTTCAATGGGGTTTAGCCGGTCAAACTTAAGACCTATAGCCTCAGCAGCCCAAACTCCGCCCCCTGTCTGCAAAAGATAAACAATGAGTACGCTAAGTGTTAGAAGGACAAAAAGAGGCAAAAGAAACTTCAAAAGGCTAAAGGAGAAAAACTTAAAAAGGTAAAGAGTTGAGGGGAGGTCTATAGAAAGGTTAAAGCTCGTAAAGGAATAGCCAAACATGAGGTAGATTTGAGAAAGAAACAGGCTCCCTAGGAAAAGAAGGGAGGAGGTTCCGGCAAAAAGCACGGCAACGGAGCTTAGCTCCCGGCTTTTAGCAACCTGTCCCCGTTTGCGAGCCTCTTCTCGCCTTCGAGGCGTTGCCTCTTCTGTTCGTTCCTGTAGCGTTTCTTCTGGCATACTTTACACCTTTTATTGTCCTGCCTTTAACAGGTATAGAGTAAAGCTTTTAAAGGCTGAAAGCTGCGTGGTTAAAACCTTGGGCAAAAATAGGAGCATAAGCCCAAAAATTATGAGACCAAGCCCTAAGGTTAAAGGGAAGCTCACAAACATTACATTCATCTGAGGAATAAATCGACCAACTATGGCAAGAACAACATATACTAAAAGCATAAATAAAAGCATAGGACCAAGGACTCGAAGGCTTAAGTCAAAGATAAGACCGCTCTTTTTAAGAATATGGGAGAGTAAGTCCTGTTTAAACAAAAAAAGACCTGGGGGCAAATAATCAAAGGAGTAAACAACAAAAGTTAAAAGATGATGATGAAAGTCTAAAGTAAAGAAAAAAAGAAGAAAGAGCAAGAAAAGAAATTCAGAAAGAATAGGAATACTAACTCCGCTAATAGGGTCAATGGTCTGGGAGATACCAAAACCCATCTGTAAACCAACCATCTCTCCACCTACTTGTATCCCAGCAAGGATAAACCTTAAAAAAAGAGAAAGAAGAAAAAAGATTAGAAAATCAGAAAGAAGGAGAAAAAATAATGCGAGAGGAGAATCGGGAAAAGGTATATTGAGTTTTATCACTGGTGCAAGGGCTAAGGATAGAACTAAACTTAAAGCCACTTTAACTCTTGCTGGTAAATAGGCTGTGGTAAAAAGGGGAAAGATAAAAAATAGCAGAGTGAAGCGTTCTAAAAGAAAGAGAAAGGCAATAAAATAGTTCTGCAAATAGTTCAAAATCTCTTGTGTCATGGTTTAATCATTTTATAAAGCCAGGTATGTTTAAAATTAACTGAGAAGTAAAATCTGTTAGTTTTTTTAACATCCAAGGAAGGGTAAAGAAGAAGACAAGTATCATGGCAAGGATCTTAGGGACAAAGGTTAAGGTCATCTCCTGTATCTGGGTTACGGCTTGAAAGATGCTTATCCCAAGACCAATGATCAAGGCGGTGGCTAAAAGCGGTAAAGACAAAAGAAGGGTAATCTTTACAGCCTCTTTAGCAAGACCAATAATCATGGCATCAGTCATCTTTTTACCTCCTTAATGAAAGCTTTTGACTAAAGAAAAGATAAGTAAATTCCAACCATCAACCAAGACAAAAAGAAGGAGCTTAAGAGGAAGGCTTAGCATCATAGGAGGTAGCATGAGTATACCCATAGAGATCAACACTGTTGACACAACTAAGTCGATAACCAAAAAGGGTATGTATAGAAGAAAACCAATCTGAAAAGCTGTCTTTAGCTCGCTTATCATAAAAGCTGGGATAAGCGTAAGCAAGGAGACATCCTCTGGAGTTGCTGGTCTTGGCTCACCCCTAAGCTTTACAAAGAGGGCTAAATCCTTTTCTCGGGTATTTTTAAGCATAAATGCTTTAAAAGGAGCGGAAACCCTCTCAAAAAGCGTCTTCTCATCGATCTTTTTTTCCATGTAGGGCATAATTCCTTCATCGTAGGCCTTCATAAAGACAGGAGCCATGATAAAGAAGGTCAAAAACAGGGCTAAGGAGATTAAAACCTGGTTTGGAGGGGTGGCCTGGAGACCAAGGGCGTGTCTCAAGATAGAGAAGACTACGATAAGCCTGGTGAAAGACGTGACCATAAGAAGGAGGGCTGGGGCTAGAGAAAGGACTGTCAAAAGAAAGAGTATCTGTAGAAAAACTGACACTTGCTCAGGGTTTGAAGCCTGTTCTATCCCAATCTTAAGCGTTGGGATGGCTATGGCTACCAGTTGAACCATCCTGCAACTCCGTCAAAAGGGTTAGACCCTTGTCGGTCAATCCTAGCAGGTAGCGTTTACCTTCTACTTCTATAAGCAAAAGCTGTGCCTTAAAGCTAATAGGCTTTACCTCAAGCACCTTAATGCGATGGCTTATAAGATTTTTAAGCTGATATTTCCTGTAGAAGTGCGCTAAAACTGGCAAAAGGCTAAGAATAAGAAGGATTACTCCTAAACCCTGCAGATACTGTATCCACTCCATCTTAACTCCCCAGCTTCTTAAGCCTATCTTGAGCGCTGATTATTTCCGTAACCCTGACCCCAAACCTATCGTTTACGACAACCACCTCACCCTTAGCCATAAGCTTCCCGTTGACATAGATGTCAACGGGTTCCCCGGCAATCCTATCAAGCTCGATGATAGAGCCCTGGGTGAGCTTTAGCAGCTCTTTGATCAACATCTTCGTCCTTCCGATTTCAACAGAAACTTCTAAGGGAAGGTCAAGGATAAAGTCTAACTCTTGAGGAGCCTCGACCCCCCGTGCAGGGCTTAGTTCTTTAAAAGTCATCGGTTGGGAGGATGGCGTTGGCTTAGTTTCAATGACTTCTTTCTTAGCCTCTGACTGACCAGCCTTTTCTTCCCCTTCGCTTTGAGCTTGAGCGGATTCCTTCAAAGCCTCTTCCCACATTTTCATTAAATCTTCAGGGTTTACCTCCTCTTCTTGAGTTTCTTTTTTGATTTCCTCATCAGCCATCACATCTCCTCCTCTTTTTCTGGGATTATGAAGCTTTCTATCTGTAAGGCTAAATGATCTCTATATATACCCATTTTGGCTAAGTATTTTGGCACGCCCTCTACTAACACCTCAACGGGTTCATCAGCCTTTTTGTTCAAAACTATGACATCTCCTGGCTCAAGGTTTATCAAATCCCGCACGGTGATCTGCGAATGCCCGAGCACTCCCTTTACCTCTACCTCACTGTTAAAAACCACTCGCTCGATAGCTCTCCGCCACTTGTGGTCGATAACCTCTTCCAGCTGATAAGGAGAGTAGAGCTTATCCTTTATGGGCTGAAGGGTGGTTAAAGAATAACAAAAGAGAATTTTTCCGCTTAAGGCTTCAAGCTCAACATTAAAGCCTCCTACAACCACCGTCTCCTCAGGCTGCATAACCCGGGCAAACTGAGGGTTTACCTCGCTCCGGACGTACTTTATTTTGATGGGATAGATGTTTCTCCAAGCCTTCTCGCATTCAGCAAAAATTATATCAACCACCCTTTTAATTAGGCGCTGTTCAATTGGGGTAAACTCCCGCCCTTCAACCTTGATAGTCTTCTTTTCGCCACCCCCAAGAAACCTTTCAACGAAAACAAAAACAAGCGGAGCATCGATGATGAGTAAACCATGTCCCTTCAAAGGCTCTGGTTTGAAGATATGAATAGAAGTAGGAACGGGTATCCTATTAAGGAAATCTTTAAACCTTTCTAATTGAGTTGGGAGAGCGCTTAGTTCGACCATCTCCCTAACCATAGTAGAAAAACTCATACGAAGAGACCTGATGAGGTAGTCATTAATAACATCAAACCCAGGGAGCTTAAGCTTTGTGGAGATGGAATAATCTTTAAAATTAAATGGTTTGACGTTCTCTTCTGACGGCTTTTCCGGAGTGGTATCGATCTTTCCTTCGGCTAACCCGGATAAAAGCGCATCGATTTCTTCCTGAGATAAAACCTTATCCATGTAGCCTCACTCCACTATGTATTGGGTGATGTAGACATTTGTCACTACATCTTCGCCAAAAATTTCCTTACACTTAGCTAAAATCTCCTTTTTAATCTTATCTTTAGCCTCAGGCACGACCACCTCTTCAACTGTTTTACCGCTTAAAATAGCTATGATGGCATCTTTAAGCTTCGCCTCTTGCTTTTTAACCTCTTCTTCTGCCTTCTTATCCTCAACCTCAAAGCTAAGCCTAACCTGAAGATATCTTTTACCTGAAGGGTCAAAAAGGTTCACAATAATAGGCTCCATATCGACCATCACGACCTGTTCAGCCTTCTTAGCCTTCTTCTTCCCTTTCTCATCTTCACCCTTTTTAGATGATAAAAACAGAAAAGCCCCAGCCCCGATACCAATTACTATAAAGGCTATCAAAATGAGTAAGATCAACTTTTTACCCTTCTTTGGTGGAACCTGACCTTCCCCTTTTACCTCTTCAGCCATTTCCTCTTACCTCCAAGGAGTTTTTTTTAAACCTCGATCAAATTTTATGCCAATTAGACCGAGCAACTCCCTTCTTCCATATTACCTCGAGATAAGCAAGGGGGGCTCCATCCTCCATGTCACTCCGAGCCCCCTTTTTATCTCCCCGAGCCCTATTTTTTCTGTCACCCCGAGGCGCAAGCCGAGGGGTCTTCTTCTGGGGACGCCGTTTCGCCCTTGGGACGCTGTTCCGAACGAAGTGAGGGTTGCCTCGCTATCGCTTGGCAGGACAGGATAGTGGTGACACCCCGAATGAGGCAATCTATCCCCTGACGCCTTAATGTTAATTTTTTGACAGATTGCCCTTCAAGACCTAACCTTCTTCTTCGGAAGGGGAACATATTCAACTGTTGGAACAGACTTAACAGGCTGAGGGAAAAGCTTCATCAGCTGGTAGATTTCCGAGGGCATGTTGTTGCTAACAGGTAGCCCAAGGTTTCTTGCTTCTTCATAGGTTATTGGATGGTCATGGGTAAAGTATCCTTGAGACAAAAGCTCAGAGATCTCCTCTATTTTGTCCTCCGGATACCTTCCTTCTAAGATAATCTTTAAATGTTTTTTCATCTGCTTTAAAGCCATTTCCGCTACATCAGCAAGGATTAACGTTTGGTCTTCAATCTTGTCGATGGGTTTTCGATGGGTTAGGCGTAGAATTGAAGCAGCTGGCATACCGTTTAACTGAGGGTCAACAGGTCCAAGCACAGCATGTTCTCCCATTACGATCTCATCGCAGGCAAGGGCGATAAGAGTCCCTCCACTCATGGCATAGTAGGGCACAAAGGCTGTGGTTTTGGCTGGATGTTTTTTTATGGCCATGGCTATCTGTAAGGCAGCAAGCACCAAGCCACCCGGAGTATGAAGAATGATATCAATGGGAACATCCTTATCCGTCATGTTGATGGCGCTGATCACGGCTTCCGAATCGTTAATATCGATGTAGCGCATGATGGGAAGCCCAAAAAAGCTCACCGTCTCCTGTCGATGAACAAGGAGAATGACCCTTGAGCCACGAGCCGCCTCAATCCTTTCAATCATCTTTTGCCTGGCAATCTCTAAAAACTTTTGCCGGATAATTGGCTGCATCGCAAGCAAGAATAAAAATATCCAAAAGAATTCAAGCCCCATGTTTACCTCCCTTTGTCGATATCAAAGAAGGAGCCAAATATAAAGTATTCATCCGGATGATATCGACATCTCCTACGGCAAAAGATTTTAAATGCAACCAAACCAAAGGCAAAACCACCAAGATGGGCAAACCAGGCAACTCCGCTATAACTATCGGGCAAAACCAAGGAAAAAAGCCCGCTGTAGAATTGCATCAAAAACCAAAGCCCAAGATACAAAAAGGCTGGCACCTCAAAAAAGAGGGGCACAAAAATTATAGGGACAAGAACAAGGATCCTTGCCAGGGGAAACATCAAAAAGTATGCGCCAAGCACACCTGAGATAGCCCCACTTGCCCCAACCACAGGAACAACTGACCCCGAATAGACAAGCGAATGCATAAAAACCGCTGCCAATCCACAGGTAAAATAAAAAATCAAATACCTTAGCGGTCCCATTCTATCCTCAACATTGTCGCCAAAGATCCAAAGGGTCCAAAGATTGCTGATTAGATGAAGCCAACCACCATGGATGAACATATGGGTAAAGAGGGTCGCGTATTTTAGCCAGGGTGGCTCTCCTATGAGGACTGAAAAATAATCGTCAAAAAATCGAGCAGGAACAAAGCCCCAGGTGTGGAAAAAGGCCTCTCTTGCCCTCTCTGGCAAACTAAGCTCATACAAGAAAACTAATATGTTGGCAAGGATTAGAAGCCAGGTGACAACTGGAGGGTTTCTCCTTGGGTTTATATCCTGAAGGGGTATCATCCAAGCTCCCCGATGAGGATCCCCCTAACCCTCTTTCTCGTCTCCTCGCTCCGAGAAATTAGTTCTGCAAGGGGCTTTTCCTCCCTTGGGATTAGACCAAACTCTTTTTTATCTTCCTTTACCTTAAGTTTATAAAGGCCATCCTTCCCCTCATTCAAGAAGGACAGAGCAACCTCGCCTACCACATCTCCGTCGTATCCTAAAGCATAAAATTCTGCTGAACGAAGGGCATACCTATTACCATTAAAAGAAAGGGAAACACCCTTAGCCTCTCGAAGAAGGCTTAAGGCTTCGGTATCGGTAATCGAGTCTCCACAGTAAAAACCCTCTGAAAGGGGGATACTTAACCCTTTTGAAATTTCTTCACAGGCTTTAGCCTTTTCCCTTCCTCCGATTGGGTTAACCTCTCTTAAGAATTCTCCAGAATCTAAATTCCAGACCCTTTCAAAAAATAGGTATTCCATCTCATCGAGGATATCCCTTAGGCTCTGGGGCAAGTCTTGAGGTGCTTTGGCAGAAGGAGGAAGCTCAATGTCAGGGAAGCTTAATATCCGTTCATAGATTTCTGTCAAAATTTTGGCTTCTGCCTGAGAAATTTTAACCCTATCAAGGTCAACCTCTGTGCAAAACACATTTTCCATCGGAAAACCGACCCTTTTGCACAGGGCAACAAGGTAAGGCTTATAGCTTGTGCTTATGATGTAAACTGGAGCAATTTTAAGCAAGCTTCTTAGGATTTCATCCATTTTTGGGAGCAAGATTAGCGTTCTTTCCGAAAATTCTTCTAAAGCTTGGTTTGTTGCCCCAAAGAGCTTGAGAAAAGGTAGGATCAACTTTAGCGTATCTCCAGCCTTGTAGTTTTCTCGTTTTTTTATGTCTGCAAGGTAGTCGTCAAAACGGGATACCTGTTTGAAAAACCTTCCGCCTTGCGGGATGATGGCTGAGGCGAATTCAAAGGCGTTATCGTTGAGGGTTATCGGACCTTCGCAATCAAAGGCTAAAAAGGGCATACATTTATTATAAATTATAGGAAACAGGTTGACAACTTGATTAAAGAGGGGGGTCCCTCGCTACGCTCGGCAGGAGAGGATTGGGCTGTGGCCTCGAGCCCCTATTTTTTGTCGCCCCGAGCGCCAGCCGAGGGGGCCCTCGGCGCTTACGCGCCTCGAAATGACACAAAAAGGCGGTATCAAGCGGGATTTTTATTGAAACGGTCCTAAAAAAGTTCGCTTGCAACCAGAATATATGTTAAAATATAAAATATTACATTCCCTACGCGGGGTGGAAGGATCGATGAAAGGCAGAGAGATAAGGGCTAAGTTTCTAAGCTATTTTCAAAGGCTAAACCATGTGGTTGTGCCAAGCTCTCCTCTTATACCAAAGGATGACCCAACGCTCCTTTTTACCAATGCTGGAATGGTTCAGTTTAAAAGGGTCTTCCTTGGCGAGGAGAAAAGACCCTACACGCGCGCCGTAAGCTGTCAAAAGTGCGTGCGGGCAGGGGGAAAGCATAACGACCTTGAAAATGTAGGCTACACCGCAAGGCATCACACCTTTTTTGAAATGCTCGGAAACTTCTCCTTCGGCGATTACTTTAAGGAAGAAGCCATACTCTATGCCTGGGAATTCCTAACCAAAGAATTGGGGTTACCAAAAGAGAAGCTCTATGCAACGGTCTTTTACGAGGATGAAGAGGCGGTTTCTCTTTGGAAGAAAATTGCCGGCTTTTCTGAGGACCGAATAATAAGGCTTGGAGAAAAGGACAACTTCTGGATGATGGGGGACACCGGTCCTTGCGGTCCCTGCTCAGAGATAGTCTACGACCAAGGTCCGGAGTTCTCTTGCGGGAAGCCCGATTGCCAGCCTGGTTGCGATTGCGACCGCTTTTTAGAAGTCTGGAACCTTGTCTTTATGCAGTATGAAAGAACAAAGGAAGGAAAGCTTATCCCCCTTCCAAAGCCCTGCATAGACACGG